>WNGP01006231.1_pt1 | contig 12518 bp, 11 predicted proteins | sample 5407671 | NCBI WGS metagenome assembly WNGP01 (sample SAMN13153381, study PRJNA577476) | soil metagenome | isolation source: 40 cm soil or saprolite under Garry oak tree replicate 2 | place: USA:California | collected 2016-06-15 | reverse complement strand
TCAGCCCAGGCTCATCGCGATCCGGCGCAGCGCGGCGATGAACTGCGCCTTTCCGGCGCCGAGGATCCGATCGAGCTGCCGATCGTGGGCGACCGCGTGCCGGGTCAACTCTCGCAGCAGCGACCTCCCGCCGCCGGTCAGGTAAAGCGCGCGCACCCGTCGATCCTTAGGCGAGCGCCGGCGCTCGACGAGACCGCGCCGCTCGAGGTCATCGAGCGCGGGCGTCAAGGTCGACTTGTCGCGGCCGCTCGCCCGGCTCAGCGCCGTTTGCGTCAGGCCGGGATTTTGGTCGATCAAGAGCAAAATGGCAAAGCGCCGGGGCTTGAGATCGCGCGCGCCGACCCGCTGCGCAAAGGCGCGGAACGAGGCTTCCTGCGCCAGCCGCAGATGGAACCCGACCATGTCGGCGAGCGGGCCCAGCGCCACGGGTTCCTGCGAACCCTCGGCTGAATTCCGCCCGGCAACACTCGACGATGGCCTGACCATTGCCGCTGCCCTCCCCTGCGGCAAGGTTGCGACAAGTTCTGGGCCTTTGCAAGATCGTTCGATCCCAAATAGTATGGAGTCAAACTAAGCGGACGGCATGCCGCGATTGCGCAGCGCAGGCTCGCGGCAGCGCGCCGCTTTCGGGAGGTAATCTTGGAACGCTCGTTCAGCCGCGAGGTCGAAGCGCTCAAGCTCGGCGCCGGCGAGATCTTCCGCGGCGAGGGCATCGTCGCGGTCACCAAGGCGCTGCTGCAGTCCGGCGTGAGCTACGTCGGCGGCTATCAGGGGGCTCCGGTTTCGCACCTGCTCGACGTGCTGGTCCAGGCCGAGGACGTGCTCGAGGACCTCGGCGTGCATCTCGAAACCTGCACCAACGAGGCCGCCGCGGCGGCGATGCTGGGCGCCTCCATCAATTATCCGCTGCGCGGCGCCGTCACCTGGAAATCCATCGTCGGAACCAATGTGGCGGCGGACGCGCTGTCGAATCTGGCCTCGCCGGGCGTCATGGGCGGGGCGATGATCATCATCGGCGAGGATTACGGCGAGGGCGCCAGCGTCATCCAGGAGCGCTCCTACGCGTTCGCCATGAAGTCGGGGATCTGGCTGCTCGATCCCCGTCCCGATCTGCCGAGCATCGTCGCCTGCGTCGAGCAGGGCTTCGAGCTCTCCGAGGCCACCCATGCTCCGGTCATGCTGGAGCTGCGCATCCGTGCCTGCCACGTCACCGGCGAGTTCGAAGCGAAGGACAATCGCCGGGCGGCCTATTCCGGCCTCAACCGCATCGCCGGTCCGCCGCCGTTCCGGTACGGCCGGCTGGCGCACCCGCCGGTCACCTTCGCGCAGGAACGCTGCAAGGTCGAGGAGCGCTTGCCGGCCGCGCAGGCCTTCATCCGCGAGTGCAGACTCAACGAATTCCTGGACGGAGATCTGAGCGATATCGGCATCGTCGTGCTCGGCGGCCTTGCGCACAACGTGCTCCGCGCGCTGGAGCGGCTCGGGCTGGCCGACATTTTCGGCGCGAGCCGCGTTCCCATCCACGTGCTCAATGTCGCCTATCCGCTGGTGCCCGAGGAGGTGAGAGGATTCTGTCTCGGCAAGCGCGCGGTGCTCGTGGTCGAGGAGGGCTATCCGGATTACATCGAGCAGGCGATCCAGGTCGAGCTCCGGCGCGCCGCCATCCAGACGAGCGTCTACGGCAAGGGATGTCTGCCGAAGGCCGGCGAGTACACGTCGGCGGTCCTGCTCGACGGGCTTGCCGGGTTTTTCTCCGCAGCGCGCCCATCCGGCCTCGACGTCGATGCGATTGCCGAGCGCGCGCGCGCCTTGCAGGCCCAGAAGGAAAGTGCCGCCGCGGCGCTCGGCGAATTGCCGGCGCGGCCGCCGACCTTCTGCACCGGCTGTCCCGAGCGGCCGGTGTTCAGCGCCATCAAGCTGATGGAGCGCGAGATCGGCAAGACCCACATCAGCGCCGACATCGGCTGCCACTCGTTTGCGACCTTCGCGCCGTTCAGCCTCGGCAATTCGATCCTCGGCTACGGCATGAGTCTCGCGAGCGCCGCCGCGGTCGGGCCCAATCTCGAGCGCCGGCCGATCGCGATCATGGGCGACGGCGGTTTTTGGCACAACGGCGTCATCACCGGCGTGGCCGGCCATCTCTTCAATGCCGGCGACGGCGTGCTCATCATCATGCAGAACGGCTATACGTCGGCCACCGGCCAGCAAGCCATGCCGTCGAGCGCCTCGAGCCGGACCGGGTCGCCGCCCGGCATGGACATCGAGAAGACGCTGCGCTCGCTCGGGGTGAAATGGCTGCGCAAGGTCCGCACCTACGGCGTCGCCGACATGCTGATGACGCTCAAGGAGGCGATGCGCACCGCCGAGCGCGGGCTCAAAGTGATCATCGCCGACGGCGAATGCCAGCTCGCGCGCCAGCGGCGGCTGCGGACCGAGGAGGCGGGAAAGCTCGCGCGCGGCGCGAGGCTGGTGCGGGCGCGCTACGGCGTCGACGACGAGATCTGCACCGGCGACCATTCCTGCATCCGGCTCTCGGGATGTCCTTCGCTCACCGTCAAGCCGAACCCCGATCCGCTGCGCACCGATCCGGTGGCGACCGTGATCGAAAGCTGCGTCGGCTGCGGGTTGTGCGGCGAGGTCGCGCACGCGGCGGTGCTGTGTCCGTCGTTCTATCGCGTCGAGATCATCCGCAATCCGAATTTCTTCGATCGCCTGCTGTTCGCCTGGCGCAACCGCGTCATCGGCTGGCTCGGCGGGCGCATTGCGGAGGCGGGCGGATGAGCCCGCGGCCGATCCATCTGCTCATTGCCGCGCTCGGCGGCGAGGGCGGCGGCGTGCTCACCGGCTGGGTGATCGCCGCGGCGGCGCGGCACGGGCTGCCGGCGCAAAGCACGTCGATTCCCGGCGTCGCGCAACGCACCGGCGCCACCACCTATTACGTCGAGATCCTGCCGGTCCCTGCCGCCGAGCTCGGCGGCCGGCGGCCGGTGTTCGCGCTGCATCCCGGCATCGGCGACGTCGACCTGTTGCTCGCCAGCGAGCTCCTGGAGGCGGGCCGCGCCGTCGGCGCCGGCTTTGTCACCCCGGATCGCACCTTCGTCATCGCCTCGACCCATCGTTTCTTCGTGATGGAGGAGAAGATGGCGATGGGCGACGGGCGCCTCGACGGCGCGTATCTGGTGCATGCGATCGAGCGCCAGGCCAAGCACAGCCGGCTGTTCGACATGGAGAGATTGGCGGCGCAGAGCGGCTCGGTGGTCAATGCGGTCATGCTCGGCGCGATCGCCGGCTCGGGGGTCTTGCCGATACCGCCGGAGCTGTTCGAGGCCGCGATCCGCCAGGACGGCAAGGCGGTCGAGGCAAATTTGCGCGGCTTCGGCGCGGGTCTCGCGGCGGTGCGCCGGCGCGTTCCGGCGCGGCCGGCTGCCGACGAGCAAGACCGCGCGGCCAGTGCGACGGATGCCGTGCTGGCGAAGGCGGCCGCCGAGCTTCCGGATGCCGCGCGTGAAATCGTGCTCGAAGGCATCCGGCGGCTGATCAAATATCAGGATGTGAGCTATGCGCAGCTCTATCTGCGCCGGCTCGCAAACATCCGGGAAGCCGATGCGCGCACCGACGCCGGCGGCAAGCTGCTGCGCGAGACGGCGCGGCACCTCGCGCTGCGCATGTCGTTCGAGGACGTGATCCGGGTCGCGCAGGCAAAGCTCGACCCGGGGCGCTTCGCGCGCATCGCCAAGGCGATGCACGTCGGTCCGGGAGAGCCGTTCGCAATCGTCGAATTCCTCAAGCCGGGAATCGACGAGCTCGCCTCGGTGCTGCCGCCGCGCCTGGCGGGCGCGATGCTTTGGTTGAGCCGGCGTTTTCCCCGGCTCGGCCGGCTGCACTGGGGCATGGCGGTGCGCAGCAGTTCGATCACCGGCTATCTGCAATTTCGGCTGCTGCGCGCTCTCAAGCGCTGGCGGCCGAGGACGCATCGCTTCCGCGCGGAACAGCAGGCGATCGAGGCTTGGCTCGCCCGCATCGCCGCCGCGGCGGAAATTTCCGCGGATCTCGCCATCGAAGTCGCCGAATGCGCCCGGCTGATCAAGGGCTACGGCGACACGCATAAGCGCGGCAGCGCCAATTATTTTGCGATCGACACCCGCATCATCCGCCCGGCGCTTGCCGGCCGCATTCCGGCGGCGCGGGCGATCGACGCCGTCGCCAGCGCGCGCACGGCGGCGCTCGCCGATGCCGAAGGCGAGAATCTGGCGCGCTGCCTCGCCGAGATCGAGGCGGGGACGCCGGCCGCGCCAGGCTGAGGGAGATCCTCAGTACCCATCACCTGGACCGGGCAGCTTGCCGACCCGACGAGGGAACGCGGTGCGAACGGCAGCGAACGCCTTCGAAGCAGCCTCGGGTGGTGATGATCTCCCAGATCGCCGGGCTCCAATCCGTCCACACTTTCTCGGCCTCCTCCGCGAGCAGCCCGGCGAGGATTTCCGGAGCCGCGCTGAAATATTCCGGCATGTGCTTGGAGATAACCCGGTCGCCGAGCACGTTCCAGCGCGAGAACCCGCCCATCATCGGCGATCTTATGCCGAACACGACCCGGCCGATCCGGCTCTCGCGGATCGGGAACGAGCACATCACGCAGGGTTCCAGGTTCGAGTAGATCGTGCACTCGGCGAGACCGGCCTGGCCCAGCACCTTCTGGGCTTCGGACACGGCCAGCAATTCGGCATGTCGGGTGACATCCCGGTCGCGCGCGACCCGGTTCGTCGCCTCCGCCAGGACGGTGCCGTCCTTCGAGCAGATCAGCGCCGCGAACGGGAACTCGCCTTGCGTGGTCGCGATCCTGGAAAGCTCGATACACCGCCGCATCATCCGGATGTCGATCGCTTCGATGGCGAATTGATCCATCCTTGACGTCCGTCAACAAAACCTGCCGCGGGCCGCGGCCCGGCACGCAGCGCCTTCCAACGTCAATGTCTTGTGCGCCGGGAGGTTTCAGGGCCGGCGGCCTGCCGGACGCGAGCGCGGCTCCGGCCTTGATCCAAAATGTCATCGCCCGCCGACGCGGCGGGCGATGCATTGTTCGCGTCGAATGTGATCTGGCGATGAAATCACTTGACCGCGTCGGCCCCGGCCTTTGCGACCTGTCCGTCTTGCGAGCTGAGCGCGGCACCGGACACGCCGATCGCGCCGATGATCTTGCCATCAACCACGATGGGAAGGCCGCCTTCCGATGCCGTAACCCCGAAGCTGAGCACCCTCACCCCGGCGCCGCCCCCGGCAATCGCGTCTTCCCAGGCTTTGCTCGGCCGCCGAAACTCGATGGCCGCGCGCGCCTTGCCCTCGGCGATTCGCACCGACCCGAATTGGGCATTCTCCATCCGGTGCAGCATCACGAGATTGCCGCCGCTATCGAGGATCGCGATCACCTCCAACAAGTTGTTCTTCATCGCCTCGGCTTCGGCGGCCGCCATCGCCTTCTTGGCGACCTCGAACGAGATCGGCGCGCCGTAGGGCAGCGGAGGCGGGGCCGCCACGGCCGGTGCGCCGGGCGCGGCGGGTTGCTGCGCAAAGGCCGGAATCCCGGCCAACAGGCCGATCGCGGACGCGGCCGCGAGTGCTTTCAGGGTAATCATGGTTCCTCCCGTTGTTTGATGTTGTGCGCATTTCGGACGCGGACGCGGTCATCATAGATCGGACCGCGAGGCGCGGACAGGCTCGTGCGCAGAAGTGATCCCGGCCGGTCTATCCCAGCGGGCCCGGCTCGGCGCGTGCCAACAGCGCCCGCGCGCGGGCGACGACCGGCTCGTCGACCATCTTGCCGTCGAACACCAAGGCGCCCTGCCCGGCCGCCCGCGCGGCCTCGAAGGCGGCAACCAGCCGGCGGGCGCGCTCGATCTCCTCCGGCGCCGGCGAGAACGCCGCGTTGAGGATCGGGACGAGGCTCGGATGGACACAGGTGGCGCCCTCGAAGCCGAAGCTGCGGGCCTCGCGCGCTGCGCGTTTCACGCCGTCGATATCGCGGAAATCCGCGACGCTGCGCAACATACCGAACGAGCGCAGGCCCGAGGCCTTCGCGGCGAGATGCACCAGGAGCTTCGGAAGCCGCAGCACCTCGGGCGTGGGCTCCGCGCCCATCGCGGTCGCCATATCCTCGCTTCCGGCCACCAGCGCGAACCCCCGCGCGCTCGCCGCCGCGATTTTTCGCGCATCGAGCACCGCGCCGGGATCTTCCAGCATCGGCACCAGCACCACACGCTCGCCTGCGCGCTCGATGCGGTTCAGATGCGCGTCGATCCGGCTGACATCGGCCGGCGCATGGACTTTTGGCACGAACAAGCCGAAGGCGCCGGCGCGGCACGCCGCTTCCGTGTCGTCGAGCGCCGGCGCGCCGGCGTTGATCCGCACGAACACTTTCGCGCCGTTGCGGCCGGCGGACGGCACGGCGTCCTTCAGCCTGGCGCGTGCGGCGAGCTTCTCCTGCGGGGCGACGGCGTCCTCGAGATCGAGAATCAGCGCGTCGGCCCCGCGCTCGTGCGCACGCGCGAGAAATTTTTCGGAGCTCGCCGGCACATAGAGCAGCGACCGGATCATGCGGCGGCCCCTCCCCGGCGCAATGCAGCGATGGCTTCGGCATCGTAGCCGGCCTCGGCGAGAATTATATCGGTGTGCTCGCCGAGTTTCGGCGCCGCACGGCGCCACACCCCGGGCGTCGCCGAGAGCCGCGGCACGATGTTGTGCATCGGAATGCTGCCGAGGTCGGCATCCTCCACTTCGACCAGGATGTTTCGCTCGCGGAAATGCGCGTCCTCGACGGCGTCGTCGATGTTGTAGACGGGACCCACGGTGACGCCGCCCGCGCGCATCTCGGCAAGCGCCTCCTCGCGCGTGCGCCGCGCGAACCAAGAGCCGATTGCCTCGTCGACCAAGACGCGGTTGCGCACGCGACCGCTGTTGGTGCGAAACCGCTCGTCCTCGATCATCTCGGGCCGCCCGATCACTTCGAACACCCGCCTGGCCATGCTCTGGATCGACGCCGACATCGCCACGTATTTGCCGTCGGCGCAGCGATAGACGTTGCGCGGCGCGGTGGTGCTCGAGCCGCTTCCGGTGCGCTCCTTGACCCTTCCGGTGGCGCGAAAAATCGCGGCTTCCGGGCCGAGCACCGAGAACACCGCCTCGAGCAGCGACACGTCGATGATCTGCCCGCGCGCACGGCCGCGCTCCCGCGCGAACAGCGCGGTGGTCACCGCGTTAGCGCCGTAAAGGCCGGCGATCATGTCGGCGAGCGCCAGCGGCGGCAGCACCGGCTCGCGGTCGGGAAAGCCGGTGCGCGCCGCAAGCCCGCTCATGGCCTCGACCAAAGTGCCGAAGCCGGGCAGCTGCGCATAGGGTCCGGTCTGGCCGAACCCGGAGATGCGAACGAGGATGAGATCGGGGTTGCGCGCCAAAAACAGGTCGGGGCCGAGCGCCATTTGCTCGAGCGTGCCGGGCCGGAAATTCTCGATGAGCACGTCGGCGCGCTGGGCGAGCCGCAGCAGCGCCTCCTTCCCGCCCGCGACGCGCAGATTGAGCACGATCGAGCGCTTGTTGCGGGCGTAAACCTTCCAGAACAGCGGCTGGCCGTCGTCGAGCCAATCGCGCAAAGGGTCGCCGTGCGGCGGCTCGACCTTGGTCACTTCGGCGCCGAGATCGGCGAGCTGCAGCGAGAGCATGTTGCCGGCGACGAGCCGCGACAGATCGACGACGCGCACGCCCTCGAGCGGCCCGCGTTGGGTTGGATCGAACCGGATCACTTCGCGCTGCATGCGGTTCTGTTTGATCTCAGCTGCGCTGGCGAACGCACATCCATTACTCTGCGATCCCCAGCATCGCCTTGGCTTTTTGCAGGCCCTCCTGCTGCGGCGTGAACATGCGCCCGCCGATGACGCCGCCGTCGACCACGACGTCCTCGCCGTTGACGAAGCTCGCGCGGTCGGAGGCGAGCCAGCATACGCACTGGGCGATGTCGTCGGGCACGCCGGCGCGCGGGATCGGCTGCATGCCGGCGTAGGCGACCTTGATCTTATCGGCCTGCGCGTCGGCCTTGCTGGCGTCCTTCATGCCCAGCGCCTTGGCCAAAATTCCGGTGGCGATCGCGCCGGGCGACACAGAATTGACCCGCACGCCGGATTCCCCGAGCTCCATCGCCACGCATCGGGTCAGGTGCACCACCGCCGCCTTGGCGGCGCTGTAGATCATCGAGCTCGAATAGCCGGCCAAATGCGCGGCGATCGAGCCGTTATTGATGATCGCGCCGGCGCGCTGCCGTTTCATGATCGGCGCGGCGTGCTTCATGCCGAGCATGACCGAGCGCACCAAGAGCGCCATCGCCTGGTCGAAGCCGTCGACCGGGACGTCCTCGATGCCGCCGGTCGGCGCCGGGCCGCCGGCGTTGTTGAACAGCACGTCGAGTTTCCCGTGACGGTCGAGCACGTGGCGGATCACGCGCTCCCAGTCGGCTTCCTGCGTGGCATCCGCGGGAAAAAAGCTCGCGTTGGCGCCCAGTCGCTTGGCGATCGCCTCGCCCTCCAGCTTGCGCCGGCCGGTGAAACAAACGCGCGCGCCCTCCTCGACGAACAGCTCCGCGGTGCGCTCGCCGATGCCGCTCGTTGCTCCGGTGATGATCGCGATTTTGCCGTCGAGCATGCCCATGGTTCGCTCCTCCCTTGTCTATGCAAATTTGCTTCCCACGCGATGCGCGAACGCGGTCGGCGGAGCCGATGCCGGCGCGGTGCGCAGCCTGGACTCTCGCGAATGGATAATAGCCGGGATCGATGGTGGGCGCGGCTGGGATCGAACCAGCGACCCTATCGACCGCGCAAACGAGTTGGACGTGGACGCTGCTCGATAAGGCCCGATACGAATCAGCATCCGCGACAAATATTGTTTATCTTCTTGTTCAACTCCCTCTCCCGATCCTGCTGGTTGCGATCATTGTCTTTCTTGCCTGGGGGCGGGGTTCGATTGGGTGCCGGTCCCAATGGCGTTTCCTTTTCACCGATGGCAAGGGTCCTTTTGCTTCCCGGCGCTTCAAGAGGCGGCTTGAAGTCGGACTGCGTCGAAATCGAGGTTCGGGATATCGGCACACCGCTGAACCAGACAAGTGCCCACGCACCGCAAGCCACGAAGAGGGCGCCCGCAGTTCCAAGGACCAGGAATTGCATTACCTTCATGTAGCTTCTCGGGCGGTTGCTGTGCGGGTTACTGGTTACTCAGTCACCGTCGATAATATGCGATGCGTTTCGGTCTGCACAAATTGAAAAACATCACCGTCCGGCATATTTAGCGATCTCGACGAGATTGCCATCCGGATCGCGGCAGTAGATCGAGGTCATAGGTCCAAGTGCGCCGGTTCTCTGCACGGGCCCCTCGGTGACGGCCGTCCCTGTCGCCCGCAGATGATTCAGCACGTCTGCAGGGGCGGCGGTGGTAATGAAGCAAAGATCGAGGGACCCTGGCGTGTCTACCGCACCAGTCGGCCAATTTGAGGCTCCTGTTGGCCTCAGATTGATCTTCTGATTCCCGAATTTCAGGGCTATGCGCCGATCCGGTCCGAACTCCTCTCGGTCCATGCCCAACACGTGCTGATACCAGACCGCCATCGTGTCGAGATCCCTGCAATTCAGGACGACATGGTCAATTCGGTTTATCGAGAAAGGCATGGTTCTCTCCAACAGAACGCCACGCGAACATTCTGCCCAAGCATTGACCCCTCTGACCAGGAGGAATAGATGGTGGGCGCGGCTGGGATCGAACCAGCGACCCCTACGATGTCAACGTAGTGCTCTCCCGCTGAGCTACGCGCCCGGCCGATGTGGGGCAAGGCCCCTTATATCGGCTGCGACCGGCGAGGCAAGAACCCTCTCCCCTTGCGGAAGCATCCTTCGTAGCCCGGATGGAGCGCAGCGTAATCCGGGGCAGCCGCTCCCGCATTTCGCTTCGCTCCATGCGGGCTACCAGAATGCACGCCTTAGGCCGCCAGCATCTTCTGGACCTCGTTGACGAGGTCGCGCAGGTGGAAGGGTTTGGAGAGCACCTTGGCCTCCTTGGGCGCCTGCGAGTCCGGATTGAGCGCGACCGCGGCGAACCCGGTGATGAACATGATCTTCATGTCGGGGTCGAGCTCGGAGGCGCGGCGGGCGAGCTCGATGCCGTCCATCTCCGGCATGACGATGTCGGTCAACAGCAGCTGGAACGGTTCCTCGCGCAGCCGCCGGTACGCCGCAAGTCCGTTGTCGTAGTCGGTGACCTCGAAGCCGGCGCTCTGCAGCGCCTTGACCAGGAACCGGCGCATGTCGTTGTCGTCTTCGGCAAGCAGGATCTTCGGCATCGGCGGCTCACGGACCCAATGGCGCAAGAGGAGACTCATCCCATAAGCCGCCGCGGGGGTAAATATCGGGTGAACCTCGCCGGACGCTTGGCAGAAACCGCTCCGCAGTGGAGAATGCCCGCACGCATCCGAGAGAGTCGGGCTCGGAACCGTGCGCGCCAGAGAGGTCTTTTAGGACGATGAGCGATCCAGTCGTGGCCGAGCTCGACCCGCCGTTCGAAATCCTCGAACCGCAAGCGACCGCCGCGCCCTTCGTGTTCAATTCCCCGCACAGCGGCCGGGTTTACCCGCGCGCGTTCCTGGCGACCGCGCGGCTCGATCTCGCCACGTTGCGCCGTTCGGAGGATTCCTTCGTCGACGAGCTCGTCTGCGGGGTGGTCGGCCGCGGCCAGCCGCTGGTGCGCGTGCATTTCCCGCGCTGCTATGTCGACGTCAACCGCGAGCCTTACGAGCTCGATCCGCGCATGTTCGAGGGGCGGCTGCCCTCCTTCGCCAATACCCGTTCGATGCGGGTCGCGGGCGGGCTCGGCACCGTGGCGCGGGTGGTCGGCGATTCCCAGGAAATCTACGACCAGCGGCTTCCCGTCGATGACGCGCTGCGGCGGATCGAATGCCTGTACAAGCCTTATCACCGGGCGTTGCGAAAATTGCTCGCCGACGTCCACCACGAATTCGGGGCCGCGGCGCTGATCGACTGCCATTCCATGCCCTCGACCGGCGGCGCCAAGGAGGAACGCCCGCGCGCCGATATCGTGCTGGGCGATCGCTACGGAACGAGCTGCGTCGCCGCCGTCTCCGAGACGATCGAATCCACCTTGCGGGAGCTCGGTTATCTGGTCAGCCGCAACAAGCCCTACGCGGGCGGCTTCATCACCGAGCACTACGGCAACCCGGCCGCGGGCCTGCATTCGATTCAGCTGGAGATCAACCGCGCGCTCTACATGGACGAGCGCCGTTACGAGCGCTCGGCGAATTTCCCGCAGGTCGCCGCCGACATGGTGATCCTGGCCGATCGCTTGGCGGCCTTGCCGCTGGAGGAGCTGCGGCCCTATCGCGCCGCTGCCGAGTGACGGCGGTCGCGCACCCCGTCTACCGCATAGCAGCATCCCGGTTGGCGCATGACCGATCGGCGGGGCTTGCGGTCCTTGATCCGAGCTTCGGCCCGGAAAACATCGGCAAAAAAAGGGCCGCTCGCGGGTGCAAGCGGCCCAAGTCTAGGGAGGAAACGCCCAAGGAGGGCGGCGGGAACGCGACAACAATCGCGATACCGCGCTGCAGCAATATGCCACCGCGCCGCACAAAAGGCAAGTCCCGATTCCGCCTGCCCCTTCGAAGGAGCCCCTCCGTGGCGAAATGAACACAGTCCGACCCTGGAGGCTGCGCGCCGGCCCCATCGCGGTTGCCGATCGTACGCGGCTTCGTTAGTGCCAGAGGGTCCAGGAAAACATTCCATGACGGCAGTCGATTTCGGAAGCTTCGTCGAGGAGCTGGCGGCGAAATCCGGCGAAGTGATCCTGCCGTTCTTCCGCACCTCGCTGAGCATCGACAACAAGGGCACGGTCGGCCGCTTCGATCCGGTCACGGCGGCGGATCGCGCCGCCGAGGCCGCGATGCGCGCGCTCATTCACCAGGCGTTTCCCGAGCACGGCATCATCGGCGAGGAATACGGCAGCGAGCATCCCGATGCCGAATACGTCTGGGTGCTCGATCCGATCGACGGCACCAAATCCTTCATCTGCGGCATGCCGGCGTGGGGAACGCTGATCGGGCTGACGCGATTCGGCAAACCGGTGTTCGGCACGATGCACCAGCCGTTCCTGGGCGAGAGCTTTACGGGAGACGGCGAGGCGGCGCGCTATCGCGGCCCGGCCGGGGACCGCGAGCTCTGCGTGCGTCCCTGCGCCGCGCTGGACGAGGCGGTGCTGTTCACCACGAGCCCGCTGTTGATGTCGGAACAGGATCGCGACGCGTTCCGCCGCGTCGAGCAGCGCGTGCGGCTGTCGCGCTATGGCGGCGATTGCTACGCCTATTGCATGCTGGCGGCCGGACACATCGATCTCGTCATCGAGACCGAGCTCAAGCCGCACGATATCGTCCCGCTGGTTCCGATCATCACCGGCGCCGGCGGCGTGCTCACCGCCTGGGACGGCGG
>WNGP01008669.1_pt1 | contig 12519 bp, 9 predicted proteins | sample 5407671 | NCBI WGS metagenome assembly WNGP01 (sample SAMN13153381, study PRJNA577476) | soil metagenome | isolation source: 40 cm soil or saprolite under Garry oak tree replicate 2 | place: USA:California | collected 2016-06-15 | reverse complement strand
GCGCAGGTTGGCGGAGATTGAGTCGCGCCTGATGAGACTGGATGGGGAAATTGGCATGATGCGCAACGCCGCAGAGCGGGAGGCGGCAAACGAGGAGGCGCGTATTCACGCCGCTGCTGAAGAAGATGCGCGAAAGATTGTGGAGTCCGCGGGGCAGGAAATCGCCGCCGCGGCGAAAGCGGCGCGCCGCGAATTGACGGCTTATGCAGCCGACCTTGCTGTGGGGCTGGCGCAGAAACAGATTCGGGTGGATGCCGCGACCGATCAGGCGCTGGTGCGCGAGTTTGCCGGACAATTGGCGGCGTCGCCGGATGGACCGCCCGGCCGGAAGGGCAGGCGCTAAGATCATGGCTTCAGTAGCCAGCGTTTACGCTCGGGCTTTCGCCGACGTGATTTTGGACGTAAAACTGGACGCTGGCCAGGCGCTGACGGAACTTCGTACCGTGCAGGCGTTGCTTGCCCAGAGTGGGGAATTGCGGCGGGTGTGGGAGAATCCGGCGATTCCGGCGGAGCAAAAACGCGGACTGCTCGACGCGATCGCGGAGCGCGACCGGATCTCGAGCCCGGTGCGGAATCTTGTGGCGGTGTTGATCGACCATCAACGCGTGAAGTTTTTCGATCCCATCATCCGGCAAGTGCAGAAGGAGCTTGACGCCCGGCTGGGATTCGCGGAAGCAGATGTAACCAGTGCCCGCGAGTTGGGCGAATCCGAAAAACGTGCTCTGGAGTCGAGAGTGGGGACGTTAACCGGCAAGAAAGTGCGCGCCCGATACGAGCAGGATACGTCGCTTTTGGGCGGTGTTGTAGTGCGGGTGGGTAGCACGATTTACGACGGATCGGTGAAGGGGCAATTGGAGAAGATCAGGGAAGCCATTCGCGCTTAGCTTCTAGCTTGAATGCCACACACCGGTCGGGTTCGTGGGTGAAGGGCAAAAGGCAAAGTCCTTATCGCAGAGAATGGCCGCAAAGGCCGCGGAGAGAAGTAACCGCTAAAGGCTAAGAGCTGATTCTATGGCACAAATCAAGGCAGACGAAATTACCCGACTGATCCGCGAGCAGATCGAGAACTACGAGTCGAAGATCTCTGTGGACGAGACTGGCACGGTCATCACACTGGGCGACGGTATCGCTCGCGTGTATGGCCTGGACAAAGTCATGGCCGGAGAATTGCTTTCTTTCCCACACGGTGTGGCCGGCATCGCCATGAACCTCGAAGAAGACCAGGTGGGCGTGGTGATCCTTGGCGAATACACCGAGATCAAAGAAGGCGACGAGGTAAAGCGCACGGGCAACATCATGGCCGTGCCCGTCGGCGAGGCTTTAGTGGGCCGCGTGGTGAATTCCTTGGGCCAGCCCATCGATGACAAAGGGCCCATCGCGAGCGATCAGTCCATTGCGCTGGAGCGTCTAGCTCCAGGAGTGATTGACCGGCAGCCGGTGCGTGAGCCGATGGCGACGGGGCTCAAGGCCATCGACAGCATGATTCCGATTGGCCGCGGACAGCGCGAGTTGATCATTGGCGACCGGCAAACCGGCAAGACTGCAGTGGCGCTCGATACCATCATCAACAGCCAGGGCAATGATCTAATTTGTATTTACAACGCGATCGGTCAGAAGCGATCGTCTATTGCGCAGGTTGTGAAGATTCTGGAAGACGCTGGAGCGATGGAGTACACCATCGTGGTGGCGGCATCGGCATCGGAACCGGCACCCATGCAATACATTTCGCCCTATGCGGCGTGCGCCATGGGAGAGTATTTTCGTGACACCAAGCGGCATGCGCTGGTGATCTACGACGATCTCTCGAAGCACGCCGCGTCGTACCGTGAAATCTCGTTGCTGTTGCGTCGCCCGCCGGGACGCGAGGCTTATCCGGGAGATGTTTTCTACTTGCACTCCCGCTTGCTGGAACGTTCGGCGAAGCTGAGCGACAAAAACGGGGGCGGCTCGTTGACCGCATTGCCCATTATTGAAACGCAAGCCGGCGACGTCTCCGCTTATATTCCGACCAACGTCATTTCGATTACCGACGGTCAGATCTATCTGGAAACTGACCTGTTTAACCAGGGTGTGCGGCCGGCCGTGAACGTGGGTCTGTCGGTGAGCCGCGTGGGCGGCAGCGCGCAGATCAAAGCCATGCGGCAGGTGGCGGGTACGCTCAAGCTCGAACTGGCGCAATATCGCGAATTGGCGGCATTCGCGCAGTTTGGCAGCGATCTTGACAAGGCCACGCAAGCGCAACTCAATCGCGGAAAACGCCTGGTAGAACTCTTGAAACAGGCACAGTTCTCTCCGCTGCCGTTTTCCAAACAGATCCTGATCATTTTTGCCGGCACGGGCGGATTCCTTGATGACCTCCCGGTCGAGCAGGTGCGCGATTTCGAAAAGGAACTTTACGAGTACGTGGATGCGACGAATCCCGGAGTTCTTCGGGCGGTGATGGAGAAGAAGATTCTTGACGATCAACTGAAGGCGCAGCTCACCAGCGTGATCAAGGAAGCGAAGCAGCAGTTCGTAGCAGAGCGGCAAGCGGTGGCGAAATAGGCTCTTAGCCTTTAGCTCTTGGCTTGAACCGGAAGAGGGTCGGGTGCCATACGACACACTGGCAACGATCTTCGACGAGAGATAGCAAAAGCCGGTGCAGAGACCACCACAAGAAAGATCATCGGTGCTTCGGTTTTGACCGATGGGAGGGTGGGGCGCGAAAGGCTGAGGGCTAACAGCGAATGGCCAAAAGCTGGTTCCCATGGCAAACATTCTCGACATTCGGCGTCGCATCCGCAGCGTGGTCAACACGCGGCAGATCACCAAAGCCATGAAAATGGTCTCGGCAGCGAAGCTGCGCCGGACGCAGGATCGGGCGCTGGCGGCGCGCCCTTATGCGCAGATGTTGACGAATGTGTTGAAGTCGCTGGTGTCTCGGGTGGAAATTTACGACCCGAAGACGGGTGAACCCAAGCATCCTCTGCTGGCGCAGCGTGAGGAAAGCAACATTTTGCTGATCGTCGTCACTGGTGACAAGGGTCTGGCAGGCGCGTTCAACGCCAACATCATTAAAGCCGCGAGCCGCTTTCTGGAGTCGAAAGCGGGCAAGAATATCGACATTGAAGCCGTGGGTCGCAAAGGACGCGACTTCTTGCGAAGGCGCTATCCGGTCGCAGCGGTGCAGACACGTAGCTTGGCCGAAGAAGACGAGATGCTGGAGCCGGAAGGGCAAGGGGAAGAACGGGCAGGAGCGATCCAGATCGCTGGCGAGCATGTGGGCATTCTAGGGAAAGTGGAGTTTTCTCAGGCGCGCCGCCTGGCTGAAGCTGTGATTGCGCGTTACGAACGCCAAGAGATCGACTCCGTCTATGTGGCCTTCAACGAATTCAAGTCGGTAATCGCTCAGCGGCTGGTGGTGGAACAGATTCTGCCCATTGAGCAGATTGGCGAAGCCGCGGTGCGCCAGGCCGAAGAGCTGTCGGAGGAAGAAAAGAAAAAGGCTAAAGCCGCCGCTGTCAGTGCTGGGGTGGGCATGCGGAAAGCTGAGATTTTGGCGGACGAGGGTGGGCAATTCGGCACATCGCAGGTGGATTACATCTACGAGCAGCCGCCCGAAGAGTTGTTCCGGGTGCTACTGCCGAAATATGTGGGCATCCAGATATTCCGCGCGCTGATGGAGTCGGTTGCGGCAGAGCATGCAGCCCGCATGACCGCCATGGACGCCGCCACCAACAACGCCACGGACATGATTGACTCGCTGACGCTGGCGATGAACCGGGCGCGGCAGGCGAAGATCACGAAAGAGATCATCGAGATCGTCAGCGGCGCGGCAGCGATGTAAGGAAGTATCGAGTTGCGGGTAACGAGTAGAGCACGCAGCATTTAGCCGGTCGTGGTATTTCCCGCGCTGGAACGAAACCTAAGGGCTGATGGCTGAATGCTGAGCCGCTTTGAAAAGCTAGGAGCTAGGAGCTAGCAGCTAGACGCTGAATTTATGCCAGAAAACATTGGACATGTTATTCAAGTCTCCGGTCCCGCGGTGGACGTGCAGTTTGCTGAGGGAACTCTGCCGCCGATTTACGAGGCCGTGAAGGTCGTCAGTGACGGTTTCACCGTACCGTCCCCGATCAACGTCATTCTGGAAGTGCAGCAGCACCTGGGCGAAGGCCGCGGGGCGGACCCATCTCTGTCCCGGTGGGCCGCGGCACGCTGGGACGGGTGATGAATGTGATCGGTGAACCCGTTGACCAGCTGGGACCGATCGAGCACAAGCAACGCATGCCCATCCATCGCCCGGCGCCGCTATTCGATGAGCAGGCCACGACGGCGGAGATGTTCGAGACGGGTGTGAAGGTCATCGACCTCATACAGCCCTTCCTAAAGGGCGGGAAGATCGGACTGTTTGGTGGCGCAGGCGTGGGCAAAACCGTCGTCATTATGGAACTGATCAACAACGTCGCCAAGCAACACGGAGGATTCTCTGTGTTTGCGGGCGTAGGCGAGCGCACGCGCGAAGGCAACGACTTGTGGCTGGAGATGTCGGAATCGGGCGTGATCAAGCCGGGAGATCCGGAGCACTCCAAGGCCGCGCTCATTTACGGTCAGATGACCGAGCCTCCGGGTGCGCGTCTTCGGGTGGCACTGACCGGGCTGACGGTGGCGGAATATTTCCGCGACGCAGAAGGCGCGGATACCCTGCTCTTCATCGACAACATTTTTCGTTTTACCCAAGCGGGCTCAGAAGTGTCCGCGCTGTTGGGCCGCATGCCCAGCGCCGTGGGTTACCAGCCCAACTTAGCGACGGAAATGGGTGAATTGCAAGAGCGCATTACTTCCACCAAGAAAGGCTCGGTGACTTCGGTGCAGGCCATTTACGTACCGGCTGACGATTTGACCGACCCAGCGCCGGCTACGACGTTTGCCCACCTCGACGCCACGACGGTGCTATCGCGTGCGTTGACGGAGATTGGAATTTATCCCGCGGTCGATCCCCTGGGCTCGACCTCGCGCATTCTTGATGCGCGCATTGTGGGCCAGGAGCACTATGACGTGGCCCAGTCTGTAAAGAGAACGCTGCAGACCTACAAAGACCTGCAGGACATCATCGCGATTCTCGGCATTGACGAACTGAGCGAGGACCAGAAGATCACGGTTGCACGGGCTCGCAAAATTCAGCGCTTCCTCTCCCAGCCATTTCACGTGGCCGAGCAGTTCACCGGGACGCCCGGGAAATACGTAAAGGTGGCCGATACGGTGAAGGGCTTCAAGTCGATAGTCGAGGGCAAGTACGACGAGATCCCCGAACAAGCCTTCTACATGCGCGGTACGATCGAGGAAGTGCTGGAAGCGGCGGAGAAGATGAAGGCGGCAGCGTAACGGCAGCGATCAGTTTCAGCCGTCAATCGTCAGCCTGTTCGTAACCTGGCTGCCGTTGGAGTGAGCTGATAGCAGATCAGATCCGGTATATGGCAGAAGTGTTCCAATTCGAGATTGTCACGCCAGAGAAGAGAGTGGTCGACACGGCGGCGACAGAGGCTCAGATTCCCGGCAAAAACGGGTATCTGGGCGTCCTCCCGGGACACGCGCCCCTGATCACTGAGCTCGCGGTGGGTGAAATCACGTTTCGATCGGACTCGGGGGAGCAGCGCTTAGCGGTCGCCTCCGGCTTTGCCGAGGTGCTGCCGGACAAGGTTACCGTTCTCGCGGAAACTGCGGAACGTCCTGAAGAAATCAACGTGGAGCGCGTCCGCAAGGCCAAAGAACGCGCCGAGCAATGGTTGGCAGGCGCCCAGACTGAAGCCGACGTGGAACGCGCCTTGGATGCGCTGCATCGCGCGGAAGTACGGCTTCGAGTGGCGGGCAAGAGTTAACATAGCAGACAGTTTCAATCCCGAATTTCCGCAAGGGGAAACCACTATGCGTCGGCGAATGCAACGGTGGAGCTGCCTGACCGCAGTTCTCGTGACACTGTCGTCATTGACCCTCGCCCAGGGCGCCGGTCATCCCGATAAAGGGCCAAATCCCGACGAGCCCGCCATTCACGATTACGTCCTTACCATGGACAAGATCAAAAAGTATGCCGACGTGGCCAAGAGACTGGAAGCGGCGGCCAAGTCCGACCCCGTCATCGCCGCGGAAATGAAGAAGATCGAAGACGCCGACGTCTACAACCTGGACAAAGCAGCCATGATGGAAAAATCGCCGCGGGTGGCCGCCGCGCTGAAGAGCAATGACATCGCGGCTCGCGACTTTGTCTTCACGCCGTTGACAGCGTTTACGGCCGCGATTGGAATTGCGGCAGAAGATGCGAAGAAGCAGCCTCCGGCATATGTCAATCCGACCAACATAAAGTTCGTTCGCGATCATAAGGAAGAGTTAGAGAAGCTCAATTTATTCGAGCCTGCGTTGGATAAAAGTTCCCCGGACAAAAGAAAAGAAGAAAAAGAAGAAGATAAAGCGGACGACCAGTAGGCCACCTACAGACCGAACCTCACGCGGACTGGGTTCCGGCGGTTCCCGTCCTTAAAGGTTGTCAGAGGACCTTCACCGACTCTTTATTCTCCGACGGCACATATTTCACCGCCGCGGTGCGCTCCAGTTTGTCCCAGGCGAACCTGCGGCCTTCAAGAGCGCGTTTCAGCGTCTTGAACAGCACAACCGAGAACAACGGCCTGTAAGCCAAGCGCTGCAGCCATACTTGACTGAGCAGCCAGAAACCTTCCCTGTCGTCAGGACGCCGGCGCTCAAGCATAAACGCGATGGTCGATGTGAAGAAATCAATAACCAGAAACACGAAGAAAAAAGCCACCAGCTTGTGAAAGCTGGCGGGATCGGTGGAGTCAGGATGGAAGTGCTTCTGAACCAAATACCAGAGCGCGCCCACGGCAAACATAATGTCGATGAGCGGCGAAACCAGAGGCAGCAAAATCTGGAAGATAAGGATATTGGGCAGCGCCACTACGCCCAGCACTCCCTTGCGGGCGAAGACTGCACTGTGCTTCCACACCGCTTGTAGGATTCCGAACGACCAGCGGAAGCGCTGCCGCATCAGTCCGTTGGCGTTGGTGGGAGCCTCGGTGTAAGCCAATGCCATGTCTTCATATTCCACACGGTAGCCGCGGCGCAAAAGAGCCATGGTCAGATCGGCGTCTTCCGCGACAGTGTCAATGTGATAGCCGCCCGCTTCACGCACCGCGGAAACGCGCCAAGCCCCGATGGCGCCCGGAACCACGCTTACGGCGCCCAATGTATTCAAAGCCCGCCGCTCGAAGTTCTGGCTGGTGATGTATTCAAGCGCCTGCCAGCGCGTCCACAAATTCACCCGATTGCCTACCTTGGCATTGCCCGCCACAGCGGCGACTTTGGGATTGATAAAGTGTGGCACCAGGCGGGCGATGGCGTCGTGGGCGATGACGGTGTCGGCGTCGATGCCCACGAAGATCTCGGCATCGCGCAGATGCTCAATGCCATAATTGAGCGCTTCCGCCTTGCCGGAGTTGGCTTTCGCCAGAATAAAAACCCTTCCCGCAGCTTCCTCCTTTTGAAAGGCGCGGTGCGCCACTTCCAACGTGCGGTCTTTGGAGCCGTCATCAATCACAATCACGCGCAGGTTAGGATAGTCGGAGTTAAGCGCTCCCTTCACCGTGCGCTCGATGACTTTCTCTTCGTTATAGGCGGGGATGAGCACGGCCACGCGTGGTTTGTACAATGCGATCTCGGCGGGACTGCCCAAGATGCGCTCATGCACGCGATCATAGACGGCGGCAGCCCCGATAAAGAGCAGACGTCCGGTCATGAGCAGGTCGCCGAGGAAGAAGATCCAGGTAATCATGGTTACGGCGGCATTAAACAGCCAGAATCCAAGCCGGTCGAGACGGGCGACCCAGCGCTCCCCAGCGGGCAGCGGCGCCATAACTTCCGCCCTGGTTTTGCCTAACAATTGATAGACCGGCACAATTTGAAAACCGCGAGCCCGAATGCCATCAATGATCATAGGCAGGGCGCGCACGGTTTCCTGCCGGTTACCGCCGCCGTCATGCAATAGCACGATGTTGCCGCAGCGCAAATCGTTTGCTCCACAAGGCGGCAAGTGGGAAAGAACGTAGGAGGTAATTTGCTCGGCCGACCGGCGGGGGTTGTCGCGCCAGTCATTAGGATCGATTTTGTTGCCCACCGTGGTGTAGCCCATCTCTTGTGCAAACTCCAGCGGGCGCACCTGGTCGGCGGTATCGGGCTCTTCATCAATCGCGTAGGGCGGGCGCAGCAGGGTGGTACGGATTCCCAGCAGGCTGGCGAAGAGGCGCTCGGTCAGATTCAGCTCCAGCCGAAAATAGCTCGGAGAAATGTTGCTGACGTCGGGATGCGTAAAAGTATGATTCCCGACGGTGTGACCCTCCTGGTAGATGCGTTTTGCCAATCCTGAGAACTTGTCACTCTGAATGCCAATCAAGAAAAAGGTTGCGGATGCGTTCTCTCGCTTCAGGATGTCGAGGATTTTGGGAGTCCATTCGGGGTCGGGTCCGTCGTCAAAGGTGAGAGCGACTTGAGTCGTACTGTATCCATACCGAGCCACGCGGTAGGGCTCGGGCAAGGACTGGAAATTCTCGTCCGTAATCTGTTTCGTATCGGGGTCAATGGTGAGCTCCCTGGTGCCATGCGCCGGCTTGTCTTCAATACGCAGGATCTCGCCCTGACCCTCCATATCTACGTCCTGACCGGGCGGAACATCGTGCAGCCGGTCAGCAGCGCCGGGGTCAAGGGGAAGATCCCAAACGCGCCACAGGGAGCGATCTTCCGCACCCAATCGCCATAAAGCGAATGTTCGAATGCCAAGCGCAGCGGCGGCGCGCATGTGGTTCAAGGCCGTAACCGCGTCGAGGAACCAGATATCATGGCGCAGGCTGCGTTCGTCGAGATAGCTGAAGTGCGGATTCAGAGCGTCGTCATCAAAGGAGAAGTCTTCGTCCGAATCTCGTGCGGCCAGCCACGCCTCCTGTACCGAGACGTTTGTATCGCGCGCCTCTGCCGGCAGCTTGCCTTTTATCGGTTTAAGCACCCAGTCATAGCCATAATTGGCGATGGCGCAGATCAGTTTCTCTTTGGGGATTACGGTCTGGGCGAAAGTCAGATTCTTCACGAACCAGTCCTGCGAAGCCACCGGGCCGGGCTTACCGCCGGGATAATGTTCGTCGTAGTTCATGACCACGACCCCGTCAGCCGGGGCGGCAACCGAGGGATAGTCGAAGTCTTCATTGTGGGCAGGCACGCTGACGTAGAGCTTCATGCCCCGAGCATGCAGATCAGACGACAACTCTCGGAGCAAAGCGAGATAACCCGGTTGGCCCGACTTAGGGAAAGCCTCGAAATCCACCATGAGTCCCCGGTAGCGGTCAGAGGCAAGAAACATCGCTACTTGCCGGCGAAAAAGAGCTCGAGCTTCGGGATTGTTCAGGAAGCCGCTGATTTCGCCCACCCAATCGCTGCCGTTGAAGTTGTTGACCATAGGGAAAACTTCAATGGGCGTGTCTTCCGATTTGATAAGCGGCATGACGCGATCGTCCACTGAGCGCACTGTCGATCCGGCGCTGTCGGTGTGAATCACGTCGAAGAACTTGTTGGTTTGGTCGTCCACTGCCTGCAATCGGCCGTTCGGTGTAAGTACGTGCAGCCAGTCGGGATAAAGCAGATCAATCTGCCGGGCGAAATCTTGTAGAGACGAAAAGCTGGCAGCGTCCCAAGGGACATAAAACGCTGCTCGAATGCCTTCTTCCTGGTTGAGTACGACTTGAGACGGGGCTAGCTTGGACTTGCGATGGGAGCGCTTGGCCAATTGCCGTTGACGATCGCGCGCCTTATCCCTCTCGTTCTCTCTTAGGGCTTTGAAGACCCGCTTTTGCGGGGACAGCAGGAGCTCGGGCAGCCGCTCATCTCGCAGCGCGCTGTAGACAAAGAAGACGATCAGAGCGGAACAAACCACGGCGAGAGTGTCAAACAAGCGCCGCAGACGCTTCCAGCGCGCGCGCCTCGGATCGTAAAAGACAGGTTCAGCCATGGGGGACTAACTCGCCATCCTATGCTGCGGGCGTCAGGCGGTCAATTCTGGGCGAGACAGGGCGGAGGTGGCAGCTCTGAGTCTTAAGATGCAATTTCTTGGCTGGGAGATTGCCGCAAACGCGCTATATTCGCAGCGTGCGCGAACTGCTGCGTAGGAATGCACGGTTCTTTTTCTGGACGAGCCTTGCGGCCCTCGGGCTGCGGCTGTTCTTTGTGTTCCGCTTTCCAGCCGTGGTCGACGATTCCCGACTCTACGCCAACATCGCCAAGAATTGGCTTCACCACGGAATTTATGGGGTTACTGACTCCAGTCAGGTGGTTCCCACACTCTCGCGGTTGCCTGGCTACCCGGCGTTTCTCGCCGCTGTGTTCGCGATCTTCGGAGTAGATAACTTCCGAGCAGTTCTGCTGATCCAGGTGCTCTTCGACATAGGCACATGCTTTCTGGTTGCCCACCTTGCGAGGCGTCTGTTGTCGGACCGCGCCGCCCAGGCAGCTTTTGGGTTAGCGGCTCTTTGTCCCTTCCTGGCCAATTATTCTGCCGCCGCTCTCACCGAAACCCTGGAGATTTTCTTCACCGCTCTGGCCTTAAACCTGGCCGTCAAAGGCATACAGATTTGGAATTTGTCCGCCGACGCCACAGCTGCACAGCCTAATACTTTGGAGCTGAAAGCAGGTTCAGTCGCGGGCTCCGCCACTTTCGTCTGGCTGGGCTGCGGACTCTCCATCGGTGCCGCCATTCTGCTGCGTCCGGATGGCGGAATCGTACTCGCTGTTGTGGAAGGATATTTGCTGCTCCTTCTGATCAGGCGCGCATGGGTGAGACTCAAGACCGAATCAGTTTTGTCGGCCTGGCTTCCGATTCTGCGAGCAGGCATCATCGTGGCAGTAGGCGCTACCGCCCTGCTAGTCCCCTGGACGCTGAGAAATCTGCACACGCTGCATCGCTTCGAGCCTTTAGCGCCCCGCTACGCCAATGATTCGGACGAACCGGTAATGCCGGGTTTCAACCTCTGGGTCAAGACCTGGATGGCTGACTATGCTTCAGTGCAGGAAATCTACTGGAGCGCACCGGGAGAAGCGATCGACGTGACCAAACTACCTCGCCGCGCATTTGATTCCGAGAAACAGCGAGAGGAAACGGCAGCGCTTTTCGCAGACTATAACCAGGATCATGAGATGACTCCAGAGCTCGATGCCCGCTTCGCGGCTCTGGCCGCCGAACGCATCCATGCCTCGCCGCTACGTTATTACGTCTGGCTACCGGCGGTGCGCATCGCCGACATGTGGCTGCGTCCGCGGACGGAGCTGCTCCCGCCCGACCCACGCTGGTGGGAGCTCAACGATGACCTGCTACCGGTGGCCGTCGCCATCGGCTTCGGGATGGTGAACCTGCTCTATGTGGGGATGGCAGTGGCTGGAACCTGGTACGCCAGAACGGTTCCCGGCATCGGATTGCTCCTGTTATTTCTGCTCGTCCGCTCCCTGTTTCTTGGCACACTCGAGAATCCCGAAACACGCTATACATTGGAATGTTATCCCGCTGTCATATGGCTGGCCTCGGCGCTGTTTCATCGGCCTGCATAAACTTCCAAATCTGGGAGGCCATATCTGAAAAGCCGTATTCAATCGATTCAGGCCTCTCTAGAAGATTGAAAATTCTGCTTGAATGTTTTGGTGGCGAAGTTGCACAATAGCGCCCCATCGGATCCTAGGGCCCCCTGTGCATTCTTAGTTCCTGGGATAAACTTTCCAAAATGTAACACGTCTTCGTGGGTAAAAGGAGCTCCTCCATGCGTTCTGGCTCACGTGTAGTTACTCTGCTGGTCGGTTTTTTCCTCGCAATCAGCGCCCTCGTCTCAGCTCAAACGGCAACGACGTCCCTGCGCGGCACGATTACAGATCCCCAAGGCGCGGTGTTGCAGGGCGCCAGCGTCACGCTCAATAACCCCGAGACCGGGTATTCGCGAATCACAAAATCGGGTAACGATGGTGTGTACCAGTTTGTAGAGATTCCCCCGGCGACGTACACCATGACGGTCACTGGCTCCGGGTTCGCCACCTTGAAACACGACAAGGTTACCCTTCTGGTGAACCAGCCGACAATGCTGGACGTCTCGATGCAGGTAAGGGGGACGACCGAGATTGTCGAAGTGACTGGCGCAGCGCCCCTGGTCAATACTCAAGATGCCAGCATGGGCCATGCGTTCAATACAGAGCAGGTTTTAAGTCTGCCGTTTGAGGGCCGCGACCCGGCCGGGATCCTAAGCCTTCAACCGGGGGTCGCATATACCGGCAATTCACCGACGCTGGATTCCACGATCGATAGTCGGAGCGGATCGGTTGCCGGTGGGCGCAGCGATCAAGCAAATATCACCATTGACGGCGTCGATGACAATGATCCGATTTCGGGGAATTCTTTCGTGGGTGTGTTTCGTGCAACCCTTGACTCTCTGCAGGAATTCCGCGTAACGACGGCAG
>WNGP01005441.1_pt1 | contig 12521 bp, 8 predicted proteins | sample 5407671 | NCBI WGS metagenome assembly WNGP01 (sample SAMN13153381, study PRJNA577476) | soil metagenome | isolation source: 40 cm soil or saprolite under Garry oak tree replicate 2 | place: USA:California | collected 2016-06-15 | reverse complement strand
CTCGAGTGGCAGCGGGACAGGGGCGTCACCACGCGCCGCTACTGGCAGTTCCCGCTGCACGAGCGTCCCAGCCCCGCTGACGCCGAGGAGCGGGTTCGCGAGTGGCTCGATGGGTCGGTTGCGGCGCATCTGGTCAGTGACGTGCCCGTAGCCACCTTTCTGAGCGGCGGGCTCGACTCCTCCGCGGTCACCGCGAGCATGGCGCTCGCGGGAAATACGCCGCACGCTTTCACCGCCCGATACTCGGGCTCGGGTGCGACAGCTGCCGACGAGACGGGACTCGCGCGGACGTTGGCCAACCGCTACGGCGCAAAGCTCACGGTCATCGACATTCACCCCGAGCTCCGCAACATCTTCGAGCCGATTGTCCGAGCGCTCGACGAACCCCATGCCGACGACTCAGCCGTTCCCACGTGGCTCCTGTCGCAAGCGGTGGGGAGTCGCTACAAGGTGGCCTTGACCGGCATTGGGGGGGACGAGCTGTTCGCTGGATACCGGCGCCACTTTGGCCTCCTCGCCGCTGAGCACTACGCCCGACTGCCCGCAGGTGTGCGGCGCATCGCCGGCGCCTTGAGCCGGTTCCTACCAGAGCCGCGGGACGGGTCGCTCGGCGTTGACCGCCTCAAGCGTTTCCTCCGGACGGGCAACGGCGCCGTGCCCGATCGGTTCCTAGACCTGATGAGCCCGCTTTCGAATGGCGAGCGTCTAGCGGTATACGCGCCCGGCCAGCGGGAGCGGGCCGGGATCACGGGTTCGGCAGCCAGTGTTCGCTTCCGCGACTTGTTCAGCGCCCACGGCCGCCCCACGGGACTCGCCGCCGGATTGTACCTGGACTACGCGACATATCTCCCCGACGACATCCTCGCGCTCAGCGACCGGCTGTCGATGGCGCATTCGCTCGAGGTGCGCGTCCCGTTCGTCGACCATGTCCTGGTCGAGGCTGTCTTCCCGCTCCCCCAGCGCGTCAAGATCGGACCGTGGTGGCGGGCGAAGCGCCTCCTGCGGCGCGCCCTACGTCCTCGCCTGCCACCGGATCACCTCCGGGCACCCAAGCGCGGCTTCGTCGGCCCCACCGCGGCCTGGCTCCGAAACGAGCTCCGCCCGATGCTGACAGACGAACTGTCCCCTGAACGCCAGCGTCGCTTGGGTTATTTCGATCCGGCGACCGTGCAGACGTTCCTCACGGAGCACCTTACGGGACGCCAGAACTGGGAGCGGATACTATGGGGACTGCTGTGTTTTTCGACGTGGCATCGACTCTACGTGGAGTGAAGAGACCCAGCCATTGGAGCGTCTCGACGACGAATGGCGCCGGGTCGCTCCAGCGCCAGACCTCCGAGCGATCGCGGCGCGGAGAAACCCGAAAGAAGTCGAGGAGCGCGCGGAGGCGCGCGCCGCGTGCCTTGAGACGCAGATACAGTTGGTCCACGTCCCCCCAGAACCAGCGACTCCGGACACCCACTCGGTAGTCACGGTGCCCGGGGACGCGCTCCCCGGCGGCGCAGCGAACGAGCAGCGATGGGAAGTCGACGCCCGAGTCGATCGCCAGTTGCAGAGAGCCCCAAAAGCGACCGTTGATCTCCATCACGACCTGGCGGCCAGTCTCATGTTCCCGCTTGCACTCGATCATCGCGACGCCTTGCCAGTCGAGCGCGTCGAGCAACCGCAGTCCGGGACCGGCCAGCCGCTCGTCGAGCGGGATGCTTTCCCGATAGGTGCTGACACCGCCGCTCGGTGGTTTCTCCCGCAGACGGCGATGGGCGAACATGGCGATCGTCCGGCCGCCCCAGCGCAACGCGAAGAACCCCTCCCCGAGACCCGAGACACGCCGCTGCACCAGGACGGGGAATGCAGCGGCCGGGAGGGCAGCCAGAGCGCGCCGGCACTCGACGGCATTGGCAACTGGTGTCACCAGCAACTTGCGACGGATACCGGCCGCGGTCACGAGCGAGCGGTGGGGTTTGACGACCGCTGGAAAGAAGTCCTCTGGCAGCGTCACGTCGCAGTCACCGGGCGTCGCGATGGTGCGCGTCTCCGGCACCCCGAATCCGCAGTCGTGCGCCAGCGTCAGGAGGCGCCCCTTGTCTGAGGCCGCTCGGTAGATCGCGAGGTCGGGAAACGGCAGGACGACTCCCGCCGGCAACGCACTCCGATGCTCGAGCACCGCCTCGAGCGAGGCGTCGGTCATCGGCAGCAGAACGGTGGTGCCGTGTTGACGCGTGATGCTGGCCAGCTCCGCCGCGTAATCCGCGGGGTGCGTGAGGGGGTCGGTCGTAAGCGGATGGGGCCGTACACCGCGCGACACGCCCGCAAGCGACACACGGGAGTCGGCCGTCACGCCGACGGAGTGTCCCGCGCGGACCAGTGATCGCGCGGCGGCGAGGGCGGCGCGTTCGTTCCCGTCGGTGATCAGGATGCGCATAGGCTCTCTTAGCGCTCGGACGCAACATGCGGGCCGGTCAAGGTTGTGGCACCCATCCGGAGGATGGGCGTTGCGTCGACGCCACGATCTGCGGACTCCCAGCAGCAAACGCTTCATGCATCAGGGTGGCGCCGGTCTTGCAATACGGCAGCCGCATGGTGAAGGCACATGGCTAGAGTCTTGGAGGCGACTCGCCGCCCAGCTGTCCCCGCGACCGCCGTAGCCTCGCCCGTTCCCCCAGCGGCCGTCCGCGCATGGGATGCGCTGCTCGTGTGCGTCGCGGTCTACATCGCGACCGCCATCGGCCGCGTCCATCAGCTGTTCCCCATCCTCGATTTCTTCAAGCCGGCGCTGCTGGCGACAGTGCTGACCGTTGGCCTGTGGCTGCTGCAGCAGCACGGGCAGCGCCGCATCGCCCTCCTGAACTCGACCACCACAACGTGCCTGCTCGGGTTGGTGATCTGGAGCGCCTTGTCGGTCCCCTTCGCATTGAACCAAGGCGTCGCTTTCCAGTTCTGGATCAACTTCGTTCGGACTGTCGTGATGACGCTGGTCATCGCCAGTAGCATCCGCAACGCGCGCGATCTCTCGCGCCTGATGTTCGTCTACTGTGGTGTGACTGTGCTGTACACGGGAGTGGTGCTGTCCCGGTTCCAGCTCGGTAGCGGCGACACCTGGCGCCTCGGGCGGCTTTTCTACTACGACGCGAACGACATGGGAACGCTAATCGCAACTGCGATGCCTTTCGCGCTGTATTTCCTCCTCGGACAACGACGGCCGATCGTGCGCGGACTCGCCGGCGTCGGACTCGCGGTACTGGCGGTGGGACTGATTCGCTCAGGCTCGCGCGGTGGCTTCATCGCACTACTCGCCGTCGCCCTATTCGTGTTGCTCGGCTTCACCACCATTTCAGCACGGGCCAGACTGATGGGGCTCGTCGCGATCCTCGCCGTCGTCTTCACGGCGGCGAGCGATCGCTATTGGCAGCAAATCCAAACGATTTTCAACCCCCAGCAGGACTACAATCTCACATCCAACGAGGGTCGGATTAAAGTCTGGAAGCGCGGCCTTGCCTATATGATCGATAACCCCGTGCTGGGCGTCGGCGGCCAGAACTTTGCCGTTGCTGAGGGGACAATCTCCCCCTTGGCCAGGCTGCAGGAGCGTGGCCGCGGCGTACGCTGGGGTGCCGCGCACAACACCTTCATCCAGGTGGGCGCTGAGCTGGGCGTGCCGGGGTTGTTGCTCTTCATCGGACTGATCGCGACGGCCTTTAGGTCACTGCGTCGTGTGACGCGACTGGCGGGCCGATCGGGCCCTGCCGGCACTGACTTATCGCGGTTGGCCCAAGCGCTGACGGCGGCGCTCATCGGCTTCGTGACAGGTTCCTTCTTTCTTTCGTTGGCCTACCACGACATCCTCTACACGCTCCTGGCTTTCACCCTGGCGCTGGCCAAGATTGCACACCACGCGGACACCCCAGGCGGGTCGCGCTCACGCCGCGTGTCGATATAGGTAGTTCACCTGCCGTGGCCGCCCGACCGCGACTGCTGTTCCTCGCGCAATCCCTTCCTCACCCGCCTCATAGCGGCGTCGCCGCCCGTACGCTCCACATCCTGGAGGAGCTGCGGCTCGCTTTCGAGATCGATCTCGTCGCCTTCTCGCGCGTGCATCACCAGCCGGATCGCGCAGCACGAGACGCGGCGTGGAGCGCGTTGCGTACCGTTGCGAGCTTCGTCGCTGAGCCGACTCCGATTCCCAACGAGCAGTCGGCTGTGCGCAAGCTTTGGGACCACATGCGCAGTGTCGTGACGGGACGTCCGTATACCTACTATGAGTATCAGACCGGGGCGTTCGCCGACCGGCTCCGGACGGTGTTACGAACGCGCGCACCGGATCTGGTGCACATGGATAGCCTCGACCTGCACCGCTGGCTCCCCGACTTGCCGCCCGTACCGATCGCCTGTACTCACCACGACATCGACTCCGAGTTGCTGCGGCGCCGCGCGCGGCGTGTCGACCGGCCGTTGATGCGGCGCTACCTGCTGTTCCAGGCTGACCGGGTCGAGCGAATGGCACGGGAGCTGTGTCCGCACCTCGCACTCAACGTGATGATGTCGGAGGTCGACGCCCAGAGGCTCAGGGCGCTGGCCCCCAACGCCCCGACGCTGGTCGCGCCGAACGGCACGGACACGGAGTACTTCAAACCGAACGGAACCGCCTCCGTCGCAGGGCGGGTTGCATTTGTGGGACCAACCTACAGCCACCCAAACCGGGATGCGGTGGAGTTTCTGCTCCAGGAGATCTGGCCCCGCGTCCGTGCTGCGGACCGCGCCTCCTCCTTACGACTGATCGGCGACAACCCGGTGACCGATCGCGCGCGCTACGATCGCACGCCTGGTGTCACCGCCCTCGGCTACGTACCGGACGTCCGGCCGGCGCTCGCGGAAGCTCGCTGCTGCATCGTGCCGATCCGCATCGGCGGGGGGACCCGCCTCAAGATCCTCGACGCCTGGGCCATGGGGAAAGCGGTCGTGTCGACGTCGATCGGGTGCGAGGGGCTCGACGCGGTGGACGGAGAGAACATCCTCATCCGCGATGCGCCAGATGACATCGCCGACGCAGTGCTCCAGGTCTTGCGCGACGCCACGCTCCGCTCGCACCTCGAGCGTAACGGGCGATGCGTTGCGACCGAGCGTTACAGCTGGAGCATCGTCGGCCAGGGGATCCGCTCAGCCTACGACAGGCTTCTCCACCAGCCACCATCAGGACCGTAGGTATTGCTGCAGCCGTTCGTATTCGGGCCCGAACCGCCTGTATACACCCGCTTGGGCGTACTTGAGGTTGGGCGCGTTCTTATGGCCGACGATGTCTGTTGTCCACGGGAGGTCTCGCTGCCGCGCGATCCCCTCGAGTGTTCGGTTGAGGAGGCGTGTGGAAGTGACCCAACCGGTGTTGGCGAGGGCCCACTCCCTCGGCCTGAACTGCTCCCATCCCCCGACGACGCTCAGGATGACACCGGCAAGCTCTTCGTCATCCGCCAGACGTCCGACGTCCTTCGTCACGTGATCGAGGTTGACTCCGCGGTGATGCCGATAGACGATCACCGGCGTACCGCAGAACAAGCTCTCGTACAGTCCCCTATTCGCGCCTTCACGCCGGGACAACAGCACGTACGCCTTGGCATCGCCGACGACCCGCGCCACTTCATCATGAGGAATGTTCTCGAAGACCGTGCACTGCTCCTGGACATCGTAACGACGCATGAGCTTCTCGATCTTGCTGCGAGTCCAATGCTGGGGGTAGCCGATGAGGGCGACCGACAAGACTCTTCCGTGTTCCTGCTTGAGCTTCCGCAGGGTGCGAAAAAGCAGCGTGTGTCGCTTGAGAACATTCCAACCAGACACCATGACGAGGTCATAGGCGCGGTCCCGGCTCGCCTTCGGGTGGAACCGATCCGGGTCAATCCAGTCTCCGGCACCCAGGCGCGTAGGAACGAGGTTGGTCTGCAAGTCGCGGATGAATTCGAAGTCCGGACGGCATTGCGCGAGGACGACGACATCGAGGTCCGCACCGAGGTACAGAAGAAACTCGGCATCCTGGTAGCCCCACCAGCTCGGTTCCAATACGAGCATGTACCGGGATGCCAGCCGTGGCAGATCGAACAGCGCGGGGAACCTGCGGATGGATTCACTATACATGATGTAGAGGACGCCCTTCTCACCAGTCGCCTCGTCGTACGGCTTGAGAACCATGAGGTCCCCCTGGCGCTCCGGATCGTCATTCGGTCTCGGGTAACGCATCCGAACGCGATCCGCCAATGGGAAGCCCGCGAACTCGTGACGGATGCGCTGGGCCTCCGGGCTGCTGCCGAACTCCCGGAGCAGTTCGTTCGCAACGACGGGCGCAGGGCCCCCGTTGTTGAAGCACGACTCCTGGAAGAGCTCTCGTACGACGGCGATGCGCTTCTTGCCGAACAGGTCCGAGCCGAGCAGCCTCCACGCCTGCAACAGCACGTCGGCAGATTGAAAGCGTCGGCCCCGTACCCTCGCCCACCAGGCCCTCCCGCTCGCGACCAACCCGTACAGTCGTCGCAGCGATGGCGAGTCGACGACCAAGTCGTTCAGCCGCGAACGCAGCACGAACAGCATTGGGAGCACCTCCGGGTGCGACGCCAAGCTAGGGGCAAGATTCGGACCCAGGGTACGGGTTTTGCGAGATCGATCGGCCCATGAGCTACTACCTGAAGGCGATCATCAGGTACTGCTACTTCGCCTTCTACTATAACTCACTGTTCGCATTCACCCGTCGGTTCTTGATGCGCATCGACGCCGAATGCGCAGAGGCAATCAGGCGCGCGGAGCGGAACGTCGGCGACGCACTGGGTCCGGAGCCGACCGTCCTCGGCGGCCCCTTTCGGGGCCTGCGGTATCCGGCGCAGGCTTCCTGGGGATCGGCGTTCCTGCCGAAACTGCTCGGGACCTACGAGCGGGAGCTCCACAAGGCGATCGAACGAGTCGCGCGCCGATCGTACAGTCTGGTCGTCAATGTCGGCGCTGCCGAAGGGTATTATGCGGTCGGGCTGGCGCTCCGTATCTCGAAGCCCCTCCTGCCCCCCCCACCCGTCATCGCGTTCGAAATCGATGGCGAAGCACGGGCGATGCTGGCCCAGGTCATCGCGCATAACGGTGTGCAGAGTCGCGTTGCTGTGGCGGAGTGCTGTGACGGAGAACAGCTGCTGGACCTTGCTCAGCGGGGTCCGGGATTCCTGATCTCGGACTGCGAGGGCTGTGAATTCGAATTGTTCCAACCCGCCCAGGTGCGGGCACTCGCGGAGTGGGACTTGCTCATCGAGACCCACGACAGCCTCCGCCAAAACATCACGCGTCAGCTCGCTGCGCGATTCCGCGGGACCCATCGCGTAACACTCATCAAGCCCCGACAACGCACTACGGCAGACTTTCCACTGCGCGGGCCCTTCAGCCGCTTTGAAAGGCTCGCCGCGATGGATGAGGGGCGTCATCGCGCGAAATGGCTGTTCTTGGAAAGCACGAGTCGCTTGACGTCACGGCCTGCCGCTCACACGGGTGTCGTCCACGTAGACGTATGACTGGGCCAGCGGCGTCGCCTGCCGCGTAAACGGAAACTCGAACTGCGTGAAGCCGGCATCGGCGGGATAAGTCACACTCCGGAAGTCCCCATTCAGCGCGCCGTTCACCCACCAACGGATGACGCCATCCGAGCCGCCCGGCGTGGTCGGGTACTTGAAATACTCCTCCACGAAGTACCATCGTCCCGTCACGATCGGCGTCGTCGTCACGTTGGGATGCCAGACCCCTCGGTCCCCGTAGCCGTAGCCGTATGGCGACCACCCCACCACCATGCCGATCTGGTACGGTGCCACACCAGGCACCTGCACGGCGTAGATGTAGCTGCCGCTCTGCGCGTAGACGAACGACACTTTCGCGCCCTGGTTTCGAGCGTCCCAGGGATCGCCCCATTTGATCCAGTACGCCGCGTAGAGCTCGTGCCTCGGTCTCGCGAGCACGAGCCACTGATTGCTCGGCCCATTATCCCGCGGCATGGTCGTCGGGAACACGACTCGTAGCACATTCGCGGGCGACTTGGGAGCAGCGGCATCAGTCTGAATATCCGACCACCCGACGTCCGCGCGGTAATTCCAACCGTTGCACCCGATGCAGTCCCAGGGCTGCTCACTGATCAGGATCATGCCGGGCGGCTCGTTGGTCGAAGCGGAGCTCCCGGTGTCTACCGTGATGGCGCTCGTCCCAGTGTTCCCCTCGCTGGTGGCAGTGATCGTCGCCGAACCGGCGGCCACCGCTGTGACCAGTCCGCTGTCGTTCACAGTGGCGACTGAGGCATTACCGCTCGACCAGATGACGTCGCGCCCGGGCAGCGGCGTGTTTGCAGAGGTTTCCGTCAGGGCGCTCAGCTGCGCCTGCCCCCCGAGCCGGATATGGGCCGTGGCGGGACTGACCTTCACGACCTTCACGGAGGCCGTCACGCGTGTCAGGAACGTCTGCGCCTTATCGCAGGCGGCACTTGACAGCAGCGCGGTGACCGGGGCGGCGAGCAGAATCGTTCGAGCGCAAAATCGTAGCATGGTCATGGGCGCAGCTTGAAAGTTCTCAACGCGTCACCGCCACAACAAGGGGGCCGCCCGCTTCGGCGACCCCCCTGATGTTCCAACATCTGTTGCGTGGCGTCTACACTGTCACGGTCTCCCGCTCAAGTGCGTGTGGTCGACGTAGACGTACGACTGGGCCAGGGGCGTGGCCTGATGCGTAAACGGAAACTCGAACTGCTCGAAACCGAGATCCGCAGGATACACCACGTTCCGGAAGTCCCCATTCAGCGTCCCGTTCACCCACCAACGGATGACGCCGTCCGAGCCGCCCGGCGTGGTCGGGTACTTGAAGTACTCCTCGACGAAATACCATTGTCCCGTCACGACCGACGTGGTCGTTACGTTGGGATGCCAAACTCCCCCGTCCCCATAGCTGTAACCGTAGGGAGGCCACCCCACCACCATGCCGACGTGATACGGGGCCACGCCGGCGACTTGCACGGCGTAGATGTAGCTACCGCCCTGCGCCCACATGAAGGAAATCTTCGCGCCCTGGTCGCGAGCGTCCCAGGGATCGCCCCATTTGATCCAGTACGACACGAATATCTCGTGCCAAAAATTGGGATTCGCGAAATAGATCCACTCATTACTGGGACCATTGTCTCGCGGCATCGTCGTCGGGAATACGACGCGCAGCACGCTCGAGGGGGACTTGGGGGCAGCGGCATCAGTCTGAATATCCGCCCACCCCGCGTCCGCGCGGTAATTCCAACCGTTGCACGAGAGGCAGTTCCAGGGCTGCTCATTGATCAGGATCATACCCGCTGGCTCATTGCTCGACCCCGAGCTGCCGCTGGCCACAGTGACTGCGCTCGTCCCACTCTGCCCTTCGCTGGTGGCGGTGATCGTCGCCGGTCCAGCCAACACACCCGTGACCAGCCCGGCCACGTTCACGGTGGCGACCGGCAGGTTGTCGCTCGCCCACGTGACGCTGCGGCCCGTGAGGATATTGCCGCTCGCATCGCGCAGCGTTGTCGCGAACTGCTGCGTCGCCCCGACGGGGAGAGTCGCGCTCGCCGGATTCACGGCCACTGATGCCACCGGAGCCGTCGAGGTCCCGGTTGTCCCGCTCGCCACGTTGGAGAGATTGCCGAACACGGCGTTCACGTTCAACGTGCCGCGGAACGCGACGACCTGGAATTGATAAGCCGTTGCTGTGGCGAGTCCCAGCACCGTGCAGGTCCGCGCCGCGCCGATTGCTGAGCCGGCTAACGGAACGGTGCACGTGCCCTGAGAAACAGGAATCCCGGAGCCCCAGGAGAGCGTGCCTAGCGCGAAACGGATCTCATAGCTCGCCGGCTGTCCCGCTCCGTTGTTCACCTCGGTAAAGGAAAGCGTCGCCGAGTTGGCCGTTACGCTGGCCACGCTGAGATTGTTCACAGTACCCGGCGCCGGCGGCGGCGGCGGAGGAGGAGGCGGCGGCGGCGGCGGAGGAGGAGGCGGCGGCGGCGGCGGAGGAGGCGGCGGCGGCGGCGGCGGCGGCGGCGGCGGCGGAGGAGGCGCCGCCGTAACTGAGGCGGTCGCCGTGCCATACATGCCATCGCTCGTCGCTGTAAGGGTCGCCGAGCCCGGAGTCGCACCGGTCACCAACCCGTTGCCGTCCACCGAGGCGATCGCCGGATTATTCGTCGTCCACGTCACGGCGCGGCCGCTGACCGGACTGCCGTTCGCGTCTCGCGCTGTCGCCGTCAGCTGCACGGTCTGCCCCACCCCGATGTTGGACGTCGCGGGCAGCACCGACACCGTCACCACGATTCCTTGCAACAACGCCCGCAGATCGCATCCCGTCACGGCCGTGAGGCCGCCGAGCAGGACCACATTCCTGAGCAGGGCCAGTCGTCGAGACAACTTGTGCTTGAACGTCATACAGAGTCTCCTTGTCACGGCGGAGGTGATCGACGTAGAGCGTCCGGGTGGTGCCGGTGGGGTTGCCGCTGAAGCTGAATTGCACGGCGTTCAACCGCAGGATCGTGCTAGCGCGGAAGCTGAAGCCCGCCCAGTTCCCCCGCTGCACGCCGTCGAGCCAGAAGGTCTGGCTGGCGTTGGACTGCCCGGGCGTATTCAGCTTCACCCAGAACTCGACGTGATGCCACGCGCCGAGACTCAGCGTCAGTGGCGGCACGTAGGTTTCCGACCCATCGCCGTAGCGTCCCCAACACGTCACGCCGTCGGGTTCGCGGGCCATGGCCGGGTAGTAGGAGTAGAAGCGTGTCGGCCCCGGGTTGGCGGTCACTTCGGTGATGAGCCACGTCCCAAAGAAATCGGTTCCGGTCGGGCACAGCCCGGCTTTCCCGAGCGCGGACCATTGGTCGTCCGTCCGCGAGCCGTAGAGCGCGATGAGCTTGGTGCCGCCTTGCCAGTTCGTTGGGAAGCGCACGTAATAGCTGACGTAGATAGAGTCGTAGCCCGGCATGAAAAAGCGCGTGAGCCACCCGCCCTCGCCCCCGGTGGAATACGTCACCTGGAGGTACCGGCTCCCGGACTGCGCGAACGTCGGATCGCTGACCACCTGGTGGTGCGTCGGATCGACTCCATCCTGCCAGGCCGACAGATTCCCCGACTCGAAGTCCTCGGCGAATACCGTATCCACTCGGGCACTCACGCCCGAGACCGTGATCGCCGAGGTGCCGAACTGCCCTCCACTGGTGGCGGTGATCATCGCCGGTCCAGCCAACACACCCGTGACCAGCCCACTCCCGCTCACCGTGGCAACGGGCGCGTTGCCGCTCGTCCACGTGACGCTGCGGCCGGTGAGGACATTCCCGCTCGCATCGCGGAGCGTCGCCGTCAACTGCTGCGTCGCCCCGACCAACACACTCGCGCTGGGCGGACTCACTGTCACCGACGCCACCGGAGGAGGAGGCGGCGGCGGAGGAGGCGGCGGCGGCGGAGGCGGCGGCGGCGGAGGCGGCGGCGGCGGGGGAGGAGGCGGCGGCGGCGGGGGCGGCGGCGGTGGAGGCGGAGGAGGCGGAGGAGGCGCGGCCGTAACCGTGGCGGTCGCCGTGCCATACATGCCATCGCTCGTCGCCGTAAGGGTCGCCGAGCCCGCAGTCGCACCGGTCACGAGCCCGTTGCCGTCCACCGAGGCGATCGCCGGATTATTCGTCGTCCACGTCACGCCGCGGCCGCTGACCGGACTGCCGTTCGCGTCTCGCGGTGTCGCCGTCAGCTGCACGGTCTGACCCACCCCGATATTCGACGCCGCGGGCTCGACTGAGACTGTCACTACGATCCCTTGCAACAATGCCCGCAGATCGCATCCCGCCACGGCGCCAAGGCCGGCGAGCAACAGCACATTCCGGAGCAAGGCTAATCGCGTCATACGGAGCCTCCGAGGAACGGGCGCTCCTGATAGACATCCAGCATGGTGGTGGGGATAGACGTGACTACTCGTGCGAAGGCTCTATGGGTCGGAGTGGGAAGCACCCGCGGAGCTTTCATGAGGGCCAGGCGCATCGAAAGCTTGAACGTGAACGGCATCGTCTCACCCCGTTAGAAAAAAAGGACCGCCAGCTTCGACCTACGGTCGAATCGCTGGCGGCCCGGCGGACGTGGCGACGACGTCGCTGTAGTCCCGTAGCTCTGCGTCACCGCCTTTCGGCGGCTTTGCTCTGAGCAGCGACTGCAATTGTGTAGAGGGGGCGCTCCGCGCTACTGAACCGTCTATTCGTACGGACTGCAACAGGTGCTGCGGCCTCTCCACGCCTGCTGCACGGTAGCAACGGCCAGCCTAACCGCGCAACTAGGACTTTTAGTGCACGGCCTCGTGACGCGCATCACTCGTCGCGCGGGCGTGTACCTGTGGTAACCACGAGGTGATCGACGTAGAGCGTCCGGGTGGTGCCGGTGGGGTTGCCGCTGAAGCTGAATTGCACGGCGTTCAACCGCAGGATCGTGCTAGCGCGGAAGCTGAAGCCCGCCCAGTTCCCCCGCTGCACGCCGTCGAGCCAG
>WNGP01009380.1_pt1 | contig 12526 bp, 4 predicted proteins | sample 5407671 | NCBI WGS metagenome assembly WNGP01 (sample SAMN13153381, study PRJNA577476) | soil metagenome | isolation source: 40 cm soil or saprolite under Garry oak tree replicate 2 | place: USA:California | collected 2016-06-15 | reverse complement strand
GGGCCCGTGGAGCCGTTGCCGGAGATGACGTTTCGGGCCTCCGGAACGGTGCCGCCGATCGTATTGTTCGCGGCGTTATCGATGGACACCCCGTCCTGAAGGTTGCTCAGTCTGGCCGTGCCGGTCCGGTCGGTCCCGATCAGATTCCCCTGGACGACGTTCATGCCGGCCGTGCTCGACGAAATGAAGATCCCTTCCCCCCGGTTCCCCGAGATCACGTTCCCCGCCCCGGGAACGGTCCCGCCGACACGGTTCGACGACCCGAGGATCAGGACGCCGCCGAGATTGCCCACAGGCGTCGTGCCCCCGATGTCGGCGCCGATCAGGTTCCCTTGCAGAATATTGCCGCTCGATGCGGCGTCGAGGAACACCCCCCAATTGGTGTTTCCGGAGAGGATGTTGCCCGCCCCGGTGGGCGTCCCGCCGATCGTGTTGCCGGAACACCCGGCCAGGCGGACACCCTCGACGTTGGCCAGGGCGGCTGCGCCCGTGATGTCCGTTCCGATCAGATTGCCCTGGATCAGGTTGCCCGAGGAGGAGCTTCCCGTCACCAGGACCCCCGAATCCCCGTTCCCCGATATCAGGTTCCCGCTGCCGGTCATTGTCCCGCCGATCGTGTTGTTCGGCGAGATGTTGATCTCGACGCCGCGCGTGCTGTTGCCGAGCGCGGCGGTGCCGGTGACATCGGTGCCGATGAAATTGCCGAGAACGATGATCCCCGACGAGCCGCCGTCGATCAGAAGTCCCTGGAATGCGTTCCCCGAGATGATGTTGCGCGCCAGCGCGGTGGCGCCGCCAACAGTGTTGTTGGGCGCGCCGTTGAACCAGACGCCCCTGTACGAATTGCCCAGGGCCGCGGTGCCCGCGGCGTTCGTGCCGATGAGATTGCCCTGGACCAGATTGCCGGTCGCCAGGCTTCCGGAGACGAAGATCCCCGACGCGGAGTTGCCCGACAGGAGGTTGCCGGCCCCTGCGGCGGTCAGGCCGATCTTGTTATTGGGCGCACTGTTGATCACGATGCCCGATGACACATTGCCCAGATCGATGACCCCGGTTGCGTCGGTTCCGATGTAGTTGCCCTCGACGACGTTTCCGCCGGCGGCACCGCCCAGGACCAGGACGCCCGGCCCGTTGTTTCCGGAGATGACGTTGCGCTCCGCGGTCGTCGCGCCTCCGATCCGGTTGCTCGGCGTTCCTCCGATGGACACCCCCGTGCCGTTCGGCAGCGCCGCCGCGCCCGCGAGATCGGTCCCGATGTAGTTCCCGATGACGACATCCCCAGGGTTCTGCTGGAGGTCGATGCCGGCGCCGGTGAAGCGGTTGACGGCCAGGGCGCGGACCGTGCTCGAGCCGGCGAAGACCAGGAGACCGTCGACTCCGGCCCCGGCCGACGCGCCGTTCAGCTCGATGATCGGCTTGCCGGCATATCCCGGCTGCGTCGTCCCGTCGATGACCACGGGACTGGTGATCGCGGGCAGCGCCGACGCCAGCTTGATGCTGAACGGGGGAGTGCCGGGGATCATGAAGCAGATCGTGTCGAGGCCCGGGCTCGCATTGGTGTCGAGGATCGCCTGCCGGAGCGAGCCCGGGCCGGCGTCGTTGGTATTGACGACACAGGTGGTGATCAGGGGCGCGGTCATCGCGACGGTCAGAGCGTTCGGTGCGCCCGTGAGGACCACGAGATCGCTCAGGGCATCGCCGTTGAGCTGCATCGGCAGGACCGCCACCGGATCTCCGTCGACCTCCAGGGAGGCGAGGGGATCGGACGACGCGGCGGTGCTCGACGCGCTCATCTCGCCGTCGGCAGATACGTCCGGCGTGGGGGGGCGGGAGCCCACGACCTGTAACCTGTGTTGATCGTGGTCGAGGACGACGAGGTCCTCCCCGGGCAGGCTCATGACCTTGGCCTTGATCAGGGTGCCGGTCGCTGCGCCGACGGCGACCAGTCGATCGAACGAGTCGGCCGGATCTCTTCGCCCGCGCGCGGCCGCGACGATCGAGGCAACACGTCCGACGTACAGGGTGCCGTCCTCGGAAAGGATTGCGAGATCCGCCGTCGGGTCTCCGGAGAATGAGCCCAGGCTCACCGAGCGGATCCCGAAGTGGAACGGGACCACTTCGACACGCGGGCCGGCCGCCGCCCGCGCATTTTGGTCCGGCGGCTGCTGCGCCGCGTCGCCGTGGACGATCACCAAGTCGAGTCCCGCCGCAGCGACGAGGTCGATGAGCGAATCCCCATCGACGTCACCCAGCGCGAGCGAGGTCGCTGCGCCGGGAAGGTCGATGGTCCGAGGCGGCTCCTGCAGCACGCCCCGGGCCGAACCGAAGACCAGCAGCTGCGGCCCGTTCGCCGACCGGACGGCGACGGCGAGATCGGCCAGCCCATCGGGACGGCCGATATCACCCGCGATGAGCGCGGTGGCCGCTCCGGGCAGATCGATCGACCGTGCCTCGAGGAAGCCGCCGCGCCCGTCTCCCGGAAGCAGATGAAGGTGCGCGTCGCCGGACGCGGCGAACGCCACATCGAGGTGGCCGTCGGCGTCAAAATCACCCGTCGCGAGAAACTCAGGGACCGCATCCAGGTCGAGGACGGACGCCTCCGGCAGGAAGGCGGAGTCGACGAACACGCCGTCCAGGCGGCGGAGCCGCGCTTCCGGGGCGTTCGGATCGATTGAATCGGCGTTGCCCCGGTGCAGGGTCAGGCGGCCTCCCTCGTCCCGGGCATATCCGGCCACCAGGTCGGCCACCCCGTCCTCGTCGAAATCCGCCGACGCCAGGGCCAGCGGCCGGGCCTGGTCTTTCTCCAGCGCCTGCCGCGCTCCAGCCGGACCGGTGTAGTCGGCCGGCAGGTCGCGCCCGTCGCGCAGGCTCGCGAAGGGCGCGCCGAGATCCGCGGCCCGAATCCTCACCGGTCGCGGTGATTCCTGGACCACCGGGTCCGAGGCGCGGGTCGGGCCCGACGCCAGCAGCCAGATGCAGCCGAACGCAGCCAACGCTGACAGGCAGATCAAGGGCAGGTGTTCGATCCGGGTGCGGTCCATGGGCTCCTCCATCGGCGTCTTGTCGGATCAGGGGTCGCACCGGGCGGGAGAACGTCAGGAAGTTCTTCCGGCCGCGTTTCGCCGGCCCAGCGGTTGCGGGAGGACGATTTCACCTGACGGTACAACGGCGCGTTGGTCACCACGCCCGGCTGGTGGATCCCATGCTGGTCGATGAGCGCCTGGAAGCAATGCGACCGGCCGTGCGCCGCGGTCGACGAAGCGAAGGCGTACTCGAGGATCAGATTCAGGACGACGGTCCAGGCGAACGGCGCGCCCGCCGGACTTCATGGGGGCGTCGGACATGGTGAAGAGTTCGGCGGGGCGGTTCCGTCGGAGGCCTTGCCCAGTAACCCTTCGCCGCAGGCGCTTTCGCCGCTCATGAGATAGTAGAACGCCGTCCCGAGCGGCGGATTGACCTTGTCCAGAGAGGTCGTGAGACCGTCGGCTCCGGAGTCGTCGCTCTCGAAACACTTCTGATCGTAGACAGCGGGACTGCGGCTTCGCATGAAGAGCGCGGGGATGGTCCCCCGGTAGGTGTTGTAGTGCGTCGCCGCGGGTATGGGCGACCAGGTGAGCCTGGTCGCACCGATGGAGAGGTCGTGGCTGGCCTGCACCGTGTCGCCGACCGGTCCTGGGGGCTGGTTGCCAGGATCCAACGGCGCGCAGTCACAGGCATCACCGAACCCGTCCTGATCGGTGTCCTTCTGGTCCGGGTTATAGACCAGAGGGCAATTGTCCCGGGCGCTGCCGATCCCGTCGAGGTCCGTGTCAACGTTTGAGTAAACGATCAGCGAGTCGCCCGCACCACCCCCCGCAAGAGGCGCGCCCAGTGCGACGTCGGCGACCCGATCCCGATTCAGATCGGCCGTGAGCACGACGTTTCGACCGAAATGATCGCCGGCCGCCGCTCCTGCGAAGCGCGCCAGCAGGTCGCCGTTGTTCGAAACAAGGAAGGCCGCTCCCGCGCCCTTGCCGCTGTCCGTATCCATGAGCGGCGCTCCGATCAGGAAATCGGGCCGCTGGTCGCCGTTGGCATCCCTGCCGGCCGACACCGAGATTCCGAAATGGCCCCCGGCCTCGAGCCCCTCCATGAGCCGAATCGGCTTGCCGCTCGCCGAGAAGACAGTTGCCGTTCCGCTTCCAGGTCCCGAGGTGCCCGTGGCCAGGGGCGCGCCGACCAGAAGGTCCGGAACCTGATCGCCATCGCCATCGCCGGCCGCGGCCACGGACTGGCCGAAGCGGTCACCCGGCTGCTGGCCGGTGAAGGATTTCAGCAGAGGTCCTTTGGCGGAGAACAGGAAGGCGCTTCCCGGTGCCGTGCCGGCCGACCCCTTGCCAGGCGCCCCGACCAGAACGTCGCCGATCCCGTCGCCGTCGATGTCCCCGATTGCGCCGACCGCGCCGCCAAACTCTCCACCCGGGAGCGTCCCGTCGAAGCGTTTCAACAGCTTGCCGCCCAGATCCAACAGGTAGACGCTTCCCTCGTCACTTTTCCCCAGCGTATCGGCCAGGGGCGCGCCGACGATCAAGCCGGAGGAGGAATAGGCGAGGGAGAACCCGAAGAGATCGCCGGGACGCTCCCCGTCGAGGCGTAATATCGTCTGCCCCGTCCGGCCGGACAGAATGAACACGCTCCCGGCGTCCTGGCGTCCGGCCGGATCGGCGGCCGGGGCGCCCACGGCGATCTCCGGCTCGCCGTCCTGATCGAGGTCGGGGAGGATCGCGCTCGAGAAACCGAAGGCGTCTGCGTCCTGGAGCTCCAGGGCGGAGGCCGGTACCTTCAGGGTCACCGCGGCATTCTCGTCCGTCACGATGATCTCGGGGCTCGGACAATGGCTGCCGAGGGGGCAGCAGAAGTCGACCGACTGCATCTGGATGGTACAGAAGAGACCGAAGGGGTCGGTTGACTTCAAATTGCCGAAGACACAGCGCCGGGGGAGCGGCCCGACGTCGTCGATATCCTCGCAGATGGATGGAATCCCGAAGCCCGGTGTAATGGTCCCGGCAGGACAGGAAAAGCAGTTGCTCTGCCCGTTGGGAGGCGGAGGTATCGTACAGATGGTCGGGCAGACGATCTGGGGATCGCAGGCGTCTCCCAGGCCGTCCTGGTCCGTGTCGAATTGACCCGGGTTGTAGGTGCCCGGGCAGTTGTCGCATCGGTCCCCGACCCCGTCGTGATCCCGGTCCGCCTGGTCCGGGTTGTACGCGGCAGGACAGTTGTCCATGTTGTCGCAGATGCCGTCGCCCACACCGTCGTCCGCCGTGCCGCACACGAAATCGGGGCCATAGAGCTCGAAGTTGTCGTCCGGCGTATGACAGATCATGTCCGGACCGGCGGCCCGCTCGTTGTCCGGTCCCTGGGCCACGTGCACGCACGCCTGCGTCTTCTCGTCGCAGGCGTCGGCCGTGCAGGGCCGGCCATCGTCGCAATTGAGGGGCGTGCCCGCCAGGCAGAGGTGTGCCTTCACGTCGCAGGTCTCGACACCGTTGCAGAAGAGACCGTCATTGCAGTCGGCATCGGTGTCGCAGCCGGGCGTCCGGAAGTCGGTTTCCGTCCGATTGTTGTAAGGCAGTGAAAACCACGGCGATCGAGGGAAGAAGGGAGAGTGGAGGGCCGCGGTCCGAAGGCGCCAGTGGTAGGCGACCCTGGGCGACAGGCCGCCTACCAGCTCGTCGAACGGGGCGGCGCTGCCGATCGCAGGGGCCGGAGGCCCCGTGTCGAGAGACGCCGGGCTGCGGCCAAGCCCGGTGCCATCCAGAGGCGTGCCCAGCGGTTTGATCTCCCATTCCAACCGCAGCCGCCCGCGGCCGGAGGGAGTCCGGGCCAGCGTCTTGAGGCGGATGGATGTTCCGGAATCGGATCGGCCCAGGAGGTCGACCGGGGCGCTGTCGTCCGAGCGGGACTGTCGCGTCGCGTGATCGAGTCCGCCCGCGCCGTTCCCGTAGTACACGAGCGCACGGCCTTCGTCAGGCTGGGCACCGTCGTAGCGATACGCGCCGACGATGACGTCGCTGTAACCGTCCCCGTTCACGTCTCCAGCCGAAGCGACCGACCAGCCGAATTGCGCGCTGTCCTGGTTCCCGGAAGCACCCCAGGCGCCAGCGAGACTCAGTCCCGAGGCGGAGCCAAAGAGCACGATGGCGCATCCCTCCGACGAGAATCCGAGCGTGCAACCGAAGGCGCCGATGATGACGTCGCTGAAACCGTCTCCGTTCACGTCACCGGCGGTGGACACGGAGTTCCCGAGCCCGGCCTGCGAGGTCCCGCTTGCGAGGGTGAACGATGCCGATGCGCCGAGGCCCGATGGGGAGCCAAGGTAAGACACGACCTGTCCCTCGTTGGTTGCGGCGACGGAATAAGAAGGTGCGCCGATGATCACGTCGCTGTACCCGTCACCGTTCACGTCCCCCGCGGTCGAGACGGAGAATCCGAACTGGGAATAAGCCGCGTTGTTCTCGGCCGTCCAGGAGGGAGCGACGCTCGGCCCGGAGGGCGAGCCATAGAAGGCGAAGGCCCGCCCCTCTGAGGGCGGGCTGTCGCTGTACTCCCTGGCGCCAATGATGACATCGCTGAAACCGTCACCGTTGACGTCTCCAGCCGTCGCGACCGACCAGCCGAATGCCGCGAAGGCCTGGTCGGATTCGTACCTCCATGCCGGAGAGGTCGCGAGGCCGCGGGCGGAGCCCAGGTACACAAGGGCTTCGCCCTCGTTGCTTTCCGGATTGGAGTAGCCGGGAACTCCGACGATGACGTCGGAGTAGCCATCGCCGTTCACGTCGCCCGCCGACGCGACCGATTGACCGACATCGGCGAATTCCTGGTTGATCTCTCCTGTCGACCACGCCGGAGAGGACCCGAGACCCGTGGGGCTTCCCAGGTACACCAGGGCTCTCCCCTCTCTCAGCTCGGGGTTGGTGTAGCCCGGCTCGCCGATGATCACGTCGCTGTAGCCATCGCCGTTCACGTCTCCGGCCGTCGCGACAGACGACCCGAGGTTGGCGTGGGGCAGGTTGCCCTCGGCCGACCAGGCTGGCGAGACGCTCAGACCCGAAGGAGAGCCGAGGAAGACGAATGCGGCGCCCTCGAGAAACTCGCCGTTCTCGTAAGTGGGGGCGCCGACGATGACGTCGCTATAGCCGTCGCCGTTCACGTCTCCCGCCGTGGCGACCGAGAATCCCAGTTGGGCGTCATTCTGATGTCCCTCTGCGGTCCAGGCCGGCGTGAGGCCGGGGCCGGCCGCCGAGCCGGAGAACACCAGGGCCTCGCCTTCGCGCGTATGGCCGCCGCTGAAGGACTGCGCTCCGACAATCACCTCGCTGAAGCCGTCGCCGTCCACGTCGCCTGCCGTCGCGACGGAGATTCCAGCCTCGGCACCGTCTTGATCGCCTTCCATGTGCCAATCGGCATTCAGCGGCGTCCCCGGTGCGCCCAGACCCGCGGGACCCCCGAACCACGCGAAGGCGGCGCCCTCTCCGATCTCTGGATCCGAATAAAAGACGGAACCAACGATGACATCGCTGTAGCCGTCACCGTTCACGTCTCCTGCGGTCGCGACCGCGATCCCGAGCTCGGCGCCGGGCTGGTTGCTCTCGGCGGACCAGTCGGCGTTGGACGGCAGCCCGTCGGCACCCAGGCCCGTGACGCCTCCGAGCCACACAAACGCCGCGCCCTCGTTGTTCTGCCCGTCGTCGTAACCCGGCGCGCCGACGATGACGTCGCTGAAGCCGTCGCCGTTCACGTCCCCGGCGGTCGCGACTGAAGTGCCCAGGTAGGCGCTGGCCTGCCCTCCCGTGGCACGCCAGGCAATCCCGTCACCGTTCACGTCCCCCGCCGTCGCCACGGAGATACCGAGGTGGGCGCCGGACAGATCGGCTTCGGCCGTCCAGTCGGCATTGGCCGGCGTACCCGGAACGCCCAGGCCGCCAGGTCCGCCATACCAGACAAATGCCGCTCCCTCAACGGGCTGACCGTCGGAGTATTCGAACGCGCCCACGATGACATCGCTATAGCCGTCACCGTTCACGTCCCCCGCGGTCGAGACAGAACGACCGAAGTCCGCAGCGGGCTGATTGCTTTCCGCGGTCCACCCGGCATTTGAGAGGGTTCCGGGCGCGCCGAGTCCTCCAGGCCCTCCGTACCACACGAAGACCCCGCCCTCGTTGGTTTCGCCATCGTCGTATCCGTCGGCGCCGACGATCACGTCGTCGTAGCCGTCACCGTTCACATCCCCGGCCGTCCCGACGGAGCGTCCGAAGGAGGCGAGACTCTGACCGATGCCGGCGCTCCAGTCGGCGTTGAGCGGTGTGCCATTGGCCCCGAGGCCCGCGGGGCCACCGTACCAGACGAAGACCCGCCCTTCGTCCGGCTGGCCTTCATCGTAGCCTGGAGCGCCGGCGATGACGTCGCTGTAGCCGTCGCCGTTCACGTCACCGGCCGTCGCAACGGCCACCCCCAGGAAGGCAAAGTCCTGGTCGCCCTCCGCGAGCCACGAAGGGGACGTGAGAAGAGGATCGACGTCGAGCGGGTAGACAGCCCCTTGATCGCGGATCACGATCTGCAACCGTCCCGGAAGAGCGACCAGCTTCCCATCGAGGCGGGCGCCGCGGGCGTCCCGCACGGCCAGGCCTGAGTAACGCAGGACCGGGAAGGCACTCCCGTTCCTGAAAAGGATCGACTGCCCGTCATGGCTGACGTGCTCTCCCAGGTTCCCCGCGAGGGTCATCTCGAGGATCAGGGGTCGCCCCGCATCATCCGTCCGAGGCGGCGCGTCGATCCTGAAGCCCTGCTCGAGCCCACGGCGGTCGTTCACATACCATTCACTCAAACCCGGCCTGTTGAGCTCGACGCGGTCGTCCCGAACCGAGGGGATCGCGGGAGACACACGGGCCATCGTGCCCTCCCGACCGAAAGACGTCAGAGACAGTTGCAACCGCCAACCGCCTTCGTCGATCCCCGTGCCCCCGGTCCGGTTGACGACCTCGACTCCTCCTACACCAACCGAGGTACGCAGGTTGTGTGCTCTGTTGGGCGCCGACCACCGACCCTGTTCCCTCGGAGAGAACCGGTATTCGGATTGCCGTATCTCATCGGTGATCCGCGAGACCCAATCGGACGCGGAGGGATGGTACGCACCGCCGGACAATACGGAGACAACCAGAAGCAGTGCTCCGAACACGAATGTTTTTCTCATGACCAGAGTCTCCCTGAGTGCGCAATGGTCCGGATATCGCTCCGCCCGGCGCGTCGCGCCGCGGCTGTCGAGTGGTTTGCAATGGTGGGGTCGCGCCGGGCGGGAGAACGTCAGGAACATTTTTGGCCGCGTTTCGCCCGCCCGGCGGTTGCGGGATGCCGATTTCACCTGACGGTACGCCCGGCGTCCGCGACAGAGGGATTGGGAGGGAGATGATCACGGAACGGGTCCGATTCGATACCCGCTGGTCCGCTGCGCTCAATCAGGCGAGACGCGTGTGCTAGACTCGCAACGCTCGACGGCCTCGCGGCCGCGGGAGCGGCCGCCGCACTTTCGCGGAGGGCCGCCCTGTGGGATCGACCCGGCAACAACATCCCGACGCGACAGAAGGGACGGACGATCGGTTGGTCCGCCGGTTCCTCCAGGGGGAGGCGGGAGCCGTGGCGCGGGTCGAGGCGCTGATCGTCCGCGCGGTGCATTACCGGGGCTATTACGTCCCGGCGCAGGACTGCGGCGACCTTGTGCAGGAGGTCCTGCTCGAAGTGTATGAGGCCCTCGGCAGACCCGGATTCCGGTTCACGGAGGGATTCGGGGCGTTCGTGAGGTCGATCGCGTACCGTCGCTGCGTGGACTGGGTGCGCCGGCGGAGAGCGCACGACCCGATCGATCCCCAAACGCCCGCCGTTGCCATGCATCCCGATCAACGGATCGCCGAGGAGGAACAGAAGAAGCTTGCGCTCGAAATCCTCGGGAGCCTGCCCGGCGCCTGCCGCGAGCTGATCCGGCTGCACGCCGGCGCCCGGCTCACCTACCGCGAGATCGCCCGGAGGCTCGGCCGGAGCGAAGGGGCCTTGAGGACGCAGATGTGCGAATGCCTGAAAGAGGCGCGCAAGGCGCTGCAGCGCAGGGTTGGAGCGCGCGGTCCGGAGGCCGCGGGACGGAGGGATGCCCGTGAATCATGACGAGGCGATCCTCCTCCTGCCCGACTTTGCCAGAGGAGCATTGGAGCCCGGGGTCGCCTCCGTCGTGCGGGGTCACGTCGCCTCGTGTGACGAGTGCAGGGATGTGCGTCAGGTCTACGAGCTGTTCGCGACGGTCCTGACGGCGGCGCCCCCTGAGGCGCGGGCGGCCCACCCGTCGAGCCGCGAGATCGTGGCGTACGCCATGGGCTCGCGCGATCTCGATGCGGCGGACCTGGGACGCGTGGCGGTCCACCTGCGGGGGTGCGCCGATTGCGCCGCGGACGTGGAGACGACCCGGAGCGCGGAGCAGCGGGGCCGCAGGGGTGAGGGACGGTTCCTGCCCGGCTTGCCGCCTGTCGCGTATTCCCCCGTGGTCTCGGCCGCGCTGGCTGCAGCGCTGGTCCTGCTGATCCTGGTGTATCCGGCGTTCCTGGGACTGCACAGGCTGCCCGAAGTCGCGGCCCGTCTCGATCGCGTAGAGCAGGACCGGGTCCGCGCGCAGGCTGAAGCAGAATCAAGATTACGGGCGCTCGAATCGGACCTCGATCGCAGGGTCGAAGACGCGGTCCGGTCCGCTCTACCCTCGGGTCCGCTCGAGGTGGTGTTCCTGGCGCCCCCGGCGCGCGGCGCCGCCCTTCCCGGGATGCCGAAGATTCGGCCTCGTGGGGCCCTCCTCAACGTAGGGGTCGATCTGGATCTGCAGGACGTCCCGCCCGGTCCGGGTCCTTTTGTCTTCGAGATTCGCGCCGGCGGGACCACCGCCTGGACCTGGACGCTGACACGCCAGCAGATCCGGTCCTATCTGTCTTCGCCCCAGGGATCGATCATCTTTTCGATTCCAGCGAGCCAGCTCCCGCCGGGTCGTTACGTGCTGACGATGCGACCGGAAAATGCGCCGGGCGGGACACCGCTGTTCGAAGCCCGGTTCGAGGTCGTCGATCAGGATCATCGCCAGTCCCCGGCGGCGACGAAGGCGCCCCAGTAGAACGGATGGGTGTCCTTGCCGGCGCGCCTGCGGGCGGCAAGGGTCTGTAGGCTGGCGTCGCGCATCGCCTCCGCGGTGGAGAGGCCGGACAGGCGGGAGGCGTACAGCCGCTTCATCCAGGCGATGGTGGCCTGGTCCTCCACCTGCCAGAGGCTCATGATCAGGGTGCGCGCGCCGGCGATCTCGAAAGCGCGCCGCAATCCCAGGACGCCCTCGCCGGCCTGGACCTTGCCCAGACCGGTCTCGCATCCCGAGAGCACCGCCCACTCGACGCCGGACAGGTCGAGAGAGGCGATCTCCTCGGAGGTCAGGATGCCATCGTCCGTGTCCGCGTCGCCTCCACCCGCTCCCCGTCGATTGGCCCCCGCAAGCGCGAGGCCGGAGAGGAGCAGCGGGTTGTCTCCGACAGCGGGCGGCAGGGTCTCGGAGCTACGATGAGTCTTCCCGTGGTCCGCGGCCAGGGCCGACCGGCAGCGATCATCCACGAAGAACCCGTGGGTCGCAAGGTGCAGGACTCGATGACCGGCGGCGTTGTCCTTGAAGGCCGCCTCGCCAGCCTCGAGACCGTGGAGCACCATCATGTCGCTGGCATCCGGGGTGCCCCGCGGGGACTGTTTCTCCCAAAGCGTGGCGATTGCGTCGGCCTCGGCGCGCGCGCCGGGAAGCGGAAGGAAACGCATCGAGCCGAACGCCTCGCAGGCCGCCTGCGGGCCGCGATAATGATCGACTGTAGAGGATCTTCCCCCCGGCGAAATGGAAGCGCGGGCCATCTTGATCGCTCCTGCAACCGGGAGAGCGGGCGCCCGGTCCTCAAAATCCGGGCCACCGAGGGCCAGAAGACCCTTTCCGTCAACTGTCCGATCCGAGACCCGAACCAGGTCCCTCTCCGCGGAGATTTAATGGACCAGGGTTCCCGACTCGGCCAGATAATCGCGGCCCCCGGTCGGCAGCGTCGCGAAGTTGACCAGACTGAGGGCGGCATCCGGGACGACGAACACGATCCGGGCTGAAACGATGGACCGGAGACTACACCCGCGCCTAGGGCGGTCAAGGGTCAGGTCGCGATCAGGTCGGATCCTCGGGCGACGCGACACCCAGCATGACCGCGAGACTCCTCAGATCCGGAACCTCCCTGCCCGGACGGATCGTGGCGGGGGGCGTCGCGCCGTGCCCCGGCCTGCCGCGGCGGCGGTCGACCCGGACGGTGGAGAGACCGAGGCTTTGCGCCGGCGCGATGTCGTGGTACAGGCTCTGGGCCACGTGCAGGACCTTCTCCTTGGGCGCGCCGAACCGGACCAGCGCGTGCCGGAAGTTCTCGAGTGACGGCTTGTACGAGCCGACCTGCTC
>WNGP01004684.1_pt1 | contig 12530 bp, 12 predicted proteins | sample 5407671 | NCBI WGS metagenome assembly WNGP01 (sample SAMN13153381, study PRJNA577476) | soil metagenome | isolation source: 40 cm soil or saprolite under Garry oak tree replicate 2 | place: USA:California | collected 2016-06-15 | reverse complement strand
CGGGACACGTCAGCAACCTCGAACGACCCGAAGAGTTCAACGCTGCCGTGCGCGAGTTTTGTCGCGCCCATTCGCCGCAGCCGATCTGACCGCGCCGTACGCCCCGTTGGCGCTGCTGTAAACGCAACGCTCGAGGAAACCGCCTTGACCGAGCAAGGCCGGCGGGGCCCTACGCTCAGCTCAAACCAAGCTCCGCGACCGGCTCGCGGGACTCCTCGCCGACCTGCCGCCCCCTGAAGCCGACGCCCTCGCCGGCCTGCTCGAACGCCTCCAAGCGTCGCTCAGCGGCACGCCGCCGCCGCCACCTCGACCTCGTCGTCCGCCGCCGCCGGGGCAAAAGGACATCGGCACTCGTAACCGAAGGTCCGGCCGCGACCGACCCATTGGCTAAGGACGGGCTCGGGTTAAGCGCGGACGATCAGTCTGTGGCGGAGTGTCAGACCTGCGGCGGATCGTTCGACGAGTGTGCGTACCAGGTGATCGTCTGGGGCCTCGGGTCGTTCGACTCGGTCGAGTGCGCCGAGAAGGCCATGCAGCGTCAAGCGCGCCGAGCCGCGGCCGCCGCCACGCTCGCGGAGCCGCCTTCGAAGTCGACAACGCCACCGAGGGCCGTGGGCGCCGCTCTCGACGACCGAAAGGAGAGCTAACCGACTCCGGGGCTCTCGTGGTGGTTCTGGTCGGCCGGCCAGGGGTTTCCAGCAAGCCCGTGGTCGTAGGCGAACCTGGCCGCCTCCGTACGGCTGCTGACACCGAGCTTGCGATAGACGTTCGTCAGGTGGTACTTGATCGTCTGCTCGCTGAGCCAGAACTCGCCGGCGATCTGCTTGTTCGAGCGGCCCATCGCGACGCGCTCGAGGATCTCGCGTTCACGGCCGGTTAGTCCGAACTCTTCGGCGGCGCGCACCGATACGCCCACAGCAGTTTCGAACGACTCGCTTACGACTTTGCCCTCGAAGACCTGCCGCAGGACCGGCGCCACCTCTGCGGGATCGATGCCCTTGCCCAGAAACGCCCTGGCGCCCCGGCGGAGCGCTTCGGCGGCCAGCTCGGGTTCTTCCGCGCCGGAAAGGATCACGACCTTCGTCTCCGGATATTGCTTCCCCAAGCGATCGAGCAGCTGCAGACCGTCGAGCCCCGGCATACGGACGTCGAGGAGGATCAGGTCCGGCTCTGTCTCTCCGACCCGCGGCAAGACCTCGCTGCCGGATCTCGCCTCGCCCACGATCTCGATCTCGGGCTCGGGCTCGAGCGCGAAGCGCAATGCCTGGAGGACGAGCGCATGGTCGTCCGCAAGGAGAAGGCGAATTGGCCGCAAGCTGAAGTACCTCCTCGTCCGCAGTTCAGGCTTTCGCCCGACGACTAAACAGATGCCGCGTTGGCTGAAAACACGCGGCCCTGGTCCAGAACCTAATCGTGCTCCGTTGTTCGCGGTCGCGGCAATCCCCCGAAGGGGGGTTCGCCGCCGACGCGCCCGAGGCAGGCTAGCGGCTGAGAACCGCCTGTACGCCCGGGTGATTGGCCTGCCAGGCGCGGACGAAAAACCGGAGCTCGAGCTGGGCTTCGCGAGCCGTCCAAGCGCGCGGATAGACGATCCGGCAAGCGTTCGGCGCGACCCGGTCCGCAAGGCAACCGTGACGCGCGAGCGCGTTCATCAGCTCCCCGAGGAGCCTCTCGTCGCTGAGCTCGAGTTTCAATGCCATCTCACACTGATTGTCGGCGACGGCGCCGTGCGCCCTCCAACCGGAACGTCCCGAACCGTCCTCGACTAGCGGCTAAATCGAGGCGTCGGCAGGCGCCTCAGCGGCTCGCTAGGGTCGAACGGATGGGCCGACGCGTCGTCAGCTGCGGACTCGCTTGCGTTGCGGCTTGCGCCCTGGCGAGCCTCGTACGGGCCGCGCCCGGCCCTCGAGCATCGATTCCGCGGGAGCCAGCGGCGCTTGCCCGGACGGTTATGGAGACGAAGACCGAGCTCAGGCGCGCGATCGACGCGTGGGTTGCCGCCGGCGACTCGCGGCCGCCGAGCGAGGTCACGCTCGACGCGCTCTACGACCAGCGGATCGAGCTCCTGCTCGCCGGCCGGCCCGGTCTCGCGAGCGCGACGCTGCGGCTCGTTCCCGCCGCGATCGCGCGTCAGGTGCAGACGAACCTGACCGCCAAGCGTGAGCTTTGGCGCCTCACACCGAGCACGCACCGCAGACGTTTCCGAACCGGACCCGCATTGCCGCCGGCGACGCTACTGCGTTACTACCGAGAGGCGGAGCGCCGATTTGGCGTGCGGTGGAGCGTCCTTGCCGCAGTCAACTTCGTCGAGAGCGCCTTCAACAAGCTCCGCAACAACAGCGCCACCGGTGCTCAGGGGCCGATGCAGTTCATGCCGGCGACGTGGCGGGCATACGGGCTCCGCGGCGACGTCCGCGATCCGCACGACGCGATCCTCGGCGCGGCTAACTACCTACATGCGAACGGGGCGCCGCGAGACAACCGCCGGGCGCTCCTCCGCTACAACCCGTCCGCGCTCTACGTCGATGCCGTCATCCGCTACGCGCGCGAGATCCGGAACAACCGCCGCGCCTTCTACGAGTACTACGCCCGGCAGGTGTTCGTGCGCACGGCATCAGGTCTCAGGCGAATCACAGGGCCCGGGCTCTAAGCGCGGAGAACGACTTCGAGCGCGGTGCCGCGGCCGGGCCTCGACCGCAGGCGGAAGCCGCCGCCGATGCTCGCGCTGCGCGCCTTCATGTTCCGCAGTCCCTGGCCGGACGTGACGGTCACGTCGTCGAAGCCGGCGCCGTCGTCGACGATGCTGACGACCCGCTCGTCGCCGCGGAGCCCGATGCGGACCTCGGCGTGCCGCGCGCCCGCGTGCTTGCGCGCGTTCGCCAGACCCTCCTGGACGATCCGGAACACCTCGATCTGCTCGTCGGGCGCGAGTCGGACCCGCTCGTCGATCTCCAGGTCGACCTCGAGCTCGCCGTCGGCGGTCAGGAAGTCGACGTAGCGGCGCAGGGCAGCGTCGAATGGGGCGGTCCCGCTCGCAGACGAGAGGGCGAGAATTGCGAAGCGAGCCTCCTGTTGCGCCGCGGCGGCCGCCTCCTTGAGTTGGGGCAGCGTCGTCTTGGGATCGGCCCCGTTCTCGAGCATCGTCGCGTGGGTCGAGACGGCGAAGAGGTATTGCGCCAGACCGTCGTGGATCTCGCGTGCAACGCGCGCTCGCTCCTCCGCGACGGCGCGGCCGAACTCGGCAAACCGAATTGCCCGCCAGACCCCGACGAGCAGGACGGCATAGGCGAGCAGCCGCAGGAAGTCGCCCGTCGAGACGAAGCGGCTCAACGTGTGCGGCGTGAGGACGTAGTAGAGGTCGGCGAAGAGGAGCAGTGTCGCGCCGAGCGCCAGCCAGCGGTCGAGATCGTTGCCGCGGGCGCGGAAGCGAAGGCCGAAGCCCACGACAGCGAGCAGGCTCGCCAGCGCACGAGCTGCCAACGCCGCCGTCAGGAGCCCCGGCTGGCCGCGATCGCCGTCATCGAGCGCCGGCAGCGCGTGGCTGAACGAATCCGCGAACATCCACAGCAGGACGAGCATGGCCGGCACGAAGAGGAAGAGCTCGACGATCTCCCTGCGCCGGTCGACCGTTCGCTTACGCGCAAACGCCGCCGCCGCGATCAACACTCCGGCGAGCACGCGGCCCCAGATCAAAGCCCACTGCTCACGCCTGTGCAGCGGCGCGTTTCCGAGCATGGGTGCGATCCCGAAGAAGAACGTCGAGCCCGCCGCCAGCGAGAAGCCCGCGCAGAGCAGCCAGTCGAGCCGCCGGCCTTCCACCGAGAATCGAACTCCCGCGAGCACCGCGACCAGCACCGCAGCGAGCGCGACCATTGTGTTCAACACGAGCCGCACCTGCGGGAGGTCGAAGCTCGGGCGCAGGTCCTGATACGTGACGAACAATGCGAGCAGCGCACCGAGCAGGCCGAAGAGCAGAACTTCGCCCCAGAGCCAAGACTGGTACGCGTTTTCCTCCTTTCGCATCTCCCTCTATTCGGCAGAACCGATCCGACCGATAAGGGCGGGGAAGATGGCAACCCGTGTCCTCATCGTCGACGACCATCCGCTCACCCGAGGTGCGCTCGCGGCGCTGCTTGGTCAGAACGACTTCAGCGTCGCCGGCGAGGCTGCGAGCGGCGAGGAGGCGATCGAGGTCGCGCGAGAACTCCAGCCCGACCTGGTTCTCCTCGACCTGTCGATGCCCGGGATCGGCGGCCTCGGGGCCTTGCCGCTCCTACGCGAGGCGGCGCCGGGCTGCGAGGTCGTGATGCTGACCGCCTCCGTCGCGGAGGAGAACCTGCTCGCCGCGATCCGTGGGGGAGCGGCCGGTTACCTGTTGAAGACGGAGCCGCCCGAGCGGATCGTCGAGTTCCTGCGCGGCGCCGCCGAAGGCGAGGCCGCGCTTTCGGGATCGGTCGCGCGGCGCCTGCTCGAGCAGGTGAGAGACGGACGCGACGCGGAAGGATGGGTGCCGGACTCGATCGCCGGCGCGCTCAGCGCCCGCGAGCTCGAGGTGCTGCTGCTGCTCGACGACCACCTGAGCACCGACCAGATCGCGGCCCGGCTGTTCATCTCGGAGCACACCGTTCGCTCGCATGTGAAGAGCCTGCTGCGGAAGCTCGGCGTCTCCTCCCGCCGCCAGGCGCTCGAAGCTCTCGGCGCGGCCCGTACCTAAGGGGAACATCCCCCACAGCGGGGGATGCGAAATCACCCGCAAATCGCGCTCTGTGGGCGGTGAGCGAGGCGCGAGCTCGGCCGATACCTGGGCTGAACGCCCCTCCTGAAAGTGGTGTGCGAAGCGCGGTGGCACTGTGCTTCCTTGATCGGACGGCCGGCTACAACTAGCCGGCCGTCGTCATTCTGAGAAACCCTCGAGCGCCGCCGCCACCAGCCGCGGCAGCGTCTCGATGTTGTAGCCGCCCTCGAGCACGGCGGCGACGCGCGGGCCTAACGTCGTGGCACGTTCGGCCATCCACGTAAAAGCGCCGTCGCTCAGGCGGATGTCGGCGAGCGGGTCCGAGCCGTGCGCGTCGAATCCCGCCGACACGAGCACGAGCTCCGGCGAAAAGGCGCGGATCGCCGGCTCGACGACGTCGGCGAACGCGCGCTGGTATTCGGCGTCGCCGGAGAGCGCCTCCATCGGCACGTTCACTGTCGTCTCGTTGGCCTCGCCCGGACCGCCACTGCCGGGATAGAACGGCCACTCGTGCAGCGACACGTAGAGCACCGTCGGGTCGTCCCAGAAGATCGCCTGGGTGCCGTTGCCATGGTGGACGTCCCAGTCGAGGATCGCCACCCGGCCGATCCCGAGCTCCGCCTGCGCGTGACGCGCGGCAATCGCGACGTTGTTGAAGACGCAGAAGCCCATCGCCCGCTCCGGGAGAGCGTGATGGCCGGGAGGGCGGGCCAGCGCGAATCCGCCGCGCTCGGCGGCGGCGATCGCGGCGCCTGCTGCCAGCAAAGCGGCCTCGAAAGTCGTCTCGGAGGCGAAGGTGTCCCCGTCGAGCCAGGTGGGCCCGGCGATCTCCCGGATCCGCTCGACGTACTCGTCTGTGTGACAGCGGAGGATCGCCTCGACCGGTGCCGGCTCGACCATGTCGTACTCAAACGCCTCTAGCAGAACCGCCAGCCGTTCCTGGGACTCGGGGTGGCTCTGAGTCGGATGCAGGCGCGCGAACGCCGGGTGGCTCAGGACGTCGATCGGCGGACCGCGTCGGCGAGCTCGTCGAGCGAGGCGCCGTCCTGGGCGCGACCGACGAGGTAACAGAGGAGCGGCGCGTTCGTCCGTTCGCCGCTGTCGTGCGCGGCGACTCGGGCGAGCTCGAGTAGCTCCCGGACGGCTTCGTCGTCGAGCTCGAGGCGCTCGGCCGGAACGCCGCTTGTCTGAGCGAGCGCATCCCGCGCGTCTGACAACCATTGATCCATGTCCGGAACTCCCTAGGTGATGTAGGTGTACATCTACATCACTCGGCGCGCCCAGCAACGCGTTCCGCGACCGCGTTCATGCCCCAGCTGCTGAGGAGGGAGGACGCCTCCGCCCAAGTAGGTGTCTGGTCTTCGAGGGGAGGGAGGGGGGCGGAGGCGTCTAACAACGCGATTCGACGGTAGAGCCGCAGTTCCTCCGCGATCGCCGAGAACCGGCCGGCGGCGATCGCCTCCTCGAGCGAGCCGTACTGGTGCAGCAGGTCGGCAGCCTTCTTCGGCCCAAAGCCAGGAGCGCCCGGAATGCGGTCGGAGGGATCACCGCGGAGAGCGATGAAGTCGACCACCTGGGCCGGCTCGACGTCGTAGCGCTCCCGCACCTCGGCGGGGCCGATCCGGGCGAGCTCACTGACCCCGCGGACCGGCTGGATGATCGTCGTACGGTCACTCGCGAGCTGAAAGCTGTCCCGGTCCGAGGTGGCGACGACCGCCGTGCCGCCGCGCTTCTCCTCTGAGGCGACCGCAGCCGCGAGAAAATCGTCGGCCTCGTAGCCCGGGGCTTTCGCGGACGCGAACCCGAAGGCCTCGACGAGCTGCGGCAGCAGGGCGAGCTGCTCGAGGAGCTCGTCGTCGAACTCTCGCCCGCTCTGATAGGCCTCGAGTGCCTCGTGCCGGTAGGTCGGCACCTCGAGCGTGTCCCACCCGACGACCACGGCCCGTGGCTCTTCGGCGTCCCAGAGACGCAGGAGGAAGTTCGTGAAGCCGACGATCGCGTTCGACGGCTTGCCTTCCGCGCGGCGGATCGTCTTCGGGAGCGCGTGGTAGGCGCGGTGCGCGAGCGAGTCGCCGTCGATCACGAGCAGCGGGCGCTTCACAGCGACGCCTCGAGCTCGCGGATTTCAGCCATCAGCCGTTCGGTCGCCTCACGCGCGGCGGGGCTGATCTCCTGCCCGCGAAGATCGTCCAGCGGGATCGGCGGGCCGTAGGCGACCCGCAGCGGGCCGAGCCGACTCAGGCGGTCAGTCCCCTTGATTGCAGCCGGCACGAGCGGGGCTCCCGCGCTCAGCGCGATCCGCGCCGCGCCGGTGTGCGCCCGGGCCTCGTGCTTCTTGCGCAGCCCCTTTCGGCGCCGCGTCCCCTCAGGGAACATGACCACGATCTCCCCGTCCCTGACGAGCTCTACGGCGCGGCGAATGGCCTCGAGGTCGGCCTCGCCGCGGCGAACCGGGAAGGCGCCGCCGCCTAGGAGGATCGGCTTCAGAATCGGATTGAACAGCTCGCTCTTCGCCATGAAACGGAGCTGCCTTCGGGGAAAGAGCGGAAGTGCGAGCGGCCAGGGGTCGAAGTTCGACGTGTGGTTGGCGGCGAGCACGAAGCCGCCCTCCGGCAGGTGCTCTGTTCCGCGCGCGCGGAGGCGGAAACCGACCTTGACGACGGGCCAGCTGATCGTGGCGGCAAGCAGGTAAACGGGTAGCACGGCGCGAAAGGATCGTTCCATTTTCGACTCGTTTGCGTGATCCTGCGTCGTGCGAGCCCTTCGCTACTGTGTCTCGCGTGAAGACTTTAGTCGTCGCCGAAAAGCCATCCGTCGCCCGCGATCTCGCGGACGCGCTGCCTGGTTCCTTCACGAACGAGGAGACCCATTACGAGGGAGACGAGTACGTCGTCACCTTCGCCGTCGGCCATCTCGTCCAGCTCGTCGACCCGGAGGTCTACGACGAGAAGCTGAAGAAATGGCGCATGGCCGACCTGCCGATCGTCCCCGAGGAGTTCAAGCTGGCGCCGCGCGACGCCAAGGCCAAGAAGCAGCTCAAGGCGATCCACAAGCTGATGAAGCGCGACGACGTCGACCGGATAATCAACGCGTGCGACGCCGGCCGCGAGGGCGAGCTGATCTTCGCGTACATCTACGAGACCGCCGGCATCGACAAGCCCGTGCAGCGGCTCTGGGTCAGCTCGATGACGAAGCAGGCGATTCGCGAGGGCTTCGAGAGATTGCGCCCAGGCGAGGAGCTGCAGCCGCTCGAGGCAGCGGCGCGCTCCCGCTCCGAGGCCGACTGGCTGATCGGGATGAACGCGACCCGGGCCGCGACGATCCGCGGCCGCGCCTGGGTCGGCGGCGTCGTCTCGCTCGGCCGCGTCCAGACGCCGACGCTGGCGATGATGGTCAAGCGCGAGCGCGAGATCCAGGCCTTCACGCCGGAGCCGTACCGTCTCGTCCGCGCGCAGTTCGACCCCCGCTACGAAGGCATGTGGTTCGAGGGCAATGAGACCCGGATCTTCGGTGACCTCGCCCGCGCCGAGCAGATCGTCGACAAGGTCACCGGCAAGGACGGCACCGTCGAGAAGATGGAGCAGAAGGAGCAGTCCGAGCGGCCGCCGCTGCTCTACGACCTGACCTCGCTCCAGCGCGACGCGAACCGCCGCTTCGGCTTCTCCGCGCGGCGCACGCTCCAGGCCGCGCAGTCGCTCTACGAGGACAAGAAGGCGATCACCTACCCGCGAACGTCTTCGCGATACCTGTCCGGGGACCTGGTCCCGCAGCTGAAGCCGACCGCCGAGACGCTCCTGCCGATCGGCGACTACACCGCCGGCGCCCGCTACGTGCTCGGCCTCGACCAATTGCCGCTGCAGCGCGTCGTCAACGACGCGCGCGTCGACGACCACCACGCGATCATCCCGACCGACGTCGAGCACGACGTCGACCGTTACTCGCCCGACGAGCGGCGAATCTTCGACCTGGTCGCCCGCCGCTTCCTGGCCGTCTTCCACCCGGCCGCGCGCTACCAACGCACCGAGGTCGTCACGGTGGTCGAGGAGGAGCGCTTCCGCACCCGCGGCAAGATCACGCTCGAGCCCGGCTGGCGCGGCGTCTACGGCCTCGAGTCCGATCTCGACAAGCAGGCCGGCAAGACGGCCGACGAGGATGCCGGCGACGAGAGCGCCGAGCTGCCGAAGCTCGCGCAGGGGCAGGGCGTCAAGTGCGTCAAGGCCGAGTTCGAGGACAAGCAGACGAAGCCGCCGCCGCGCTACACCGAGGCGACGCTGCTCTCCGCGATGGAGACCGCCGGCAAGCGGATCGACGACGAGGAGCTGCGCGAGGCGATGAAGGATTCAGGGCTCGGCACCCCGGCGACGCGTGCCGAGACGATCGAGGTCCTGATCCGTCGGGAGTACATCGAGCGTGCCGGCAAGGAGCTCCAGCCGACACCGAAGGGCCTGCAGGTGATCACGATGCTCGAGGAGCACCCGCTCACCTCGCCCGAGCTGACCGGCGACTGGGAGAAGCGGCTCTCGGACATCGAGCACGGGAGCGGCGACCGCAAGGAGTTCATCAAGGGCATCGTCGACCTGACGACGCAGACCGTCGAGCAGATCGCCGCCCTCGACAAGGAGAAGCTCCGCCCCGAGCGCGTCGAGCTCGGCCCGTGCCCGCGCTGCGGCGCCGAGACGGGCGAGATCATCAAGGAGAACTCGCGTGCGTACGGCTGCACGAGCTGGAAGAGCCGCGAGGAGCCCGGCTGCGGCTACGTGATCTGGAAGCGCGTCGCCGGCCGGACGATCACGCCCGAAGTCGCGCGCCAGCTGATCGAGAACGGCCGCACGAACGAAGTGCTTTCAGGTTTCCGGTCGAAGGCCGGCAAACCTTTCCGCGCGCGCCTCGTCTTGAACGATGAAGGGAAGGTCGAGTTCGACTTTCCGGCCCGCGCGCAAACCAAAGAGCCCGCGGTGGCGGAATAAGAAATCGCCACACCGGGTTTTGATGTAACGAGGTCGTTAAGGGTCGCGGTAGACCCTAGTCGGCCGAGGAGATTCCGCCTACAGTGCGAAAGATCGATAGAGCCGCAACTTCGAGAGAGTCAGAGGAGAAATTGACGCAGAACCAGATGCACGAGTTGCTCGAATCCGAGCATGCCCGCACATTCGTGGAGGGCGCTGAAGAGCGCGGTTTCGTCGAGCCGGCTGAGATCGAGGCTTTCGCGCTGGAGCACGACCTCGGCGAGGAAGACGCCGAGCAGTTTCAGCGTGAGCTCGAGGCGATCGGCCTCGAGATTCGCCAGCCGGTCGAGGAAACCGAGCCGAAGGCCGAGAAGCCCGAGGAGAAGCCCGTGGAGGCGCAGCCCCAGGTTCTCGTCGGCTCCGCAGACAGCCTGCAGCTCTTCCTCGCCGACATCGGACGCCACAAGCTGCTGACCGCGGCCGAGGAGGTCACGCTCGCGAAGGCAATCGAGCGCGGCGACCTGACCGCGAAACGCCGCATGATCGAATCGAACCTCCGCCTTGTCGTCTCGATCGCCAAGGGCTACCGCGGCCTCGGCGTTCCGTTCCTGGACCTGATCCAGGAAGGGACACTCGGCCTGAACCGCGCGGTCGAGAAGTTCGACTGGCGGCGCGGCTACAAGTTCTCGACCTACGCCACCTGGTGGATCCGTCAGTCGGTGCAGCGTGCCGTCGCCAACCACGCCCGCACGATCCGCGTGCCCGTGCACGTCGTCGAGCGCCAGCAGAAGCTGGGCCGCGCGGCGCGCCGGCTCGAGGTCGAGCTGGGACGCGAGGCGACGAAGCAGGAGCTCGCCGAGGCGACGGGGCTGCCGCTGCAGCACGTCGACGAGGCGCTGGGCGCCGCCCAGGCGTCGGTCTCGCTGAACCAGACGGTCGGCGCGGACGACGAGGGCGAGCTCGGCGATCTCTTCGCCGACCGCGAGGCCCCCGATCCGTTCGACGAGGCCGAGGAGTCGCTGCGCAAGCAGGGAGTCCGCCGCGCGCTCGACGCTCTGCCCGAGCGGGAGCGCCGGATCCTCGAGCTTCGCTTCGGCTTCGAGGGCGAGCCGTGGACGCTGGAGGCGATCGGTCACGAGCTCGACCTGACCCGCGAGCGGGTCCGGCAGCTCGAGAGCCAGGCTCTCGCCCGGCTCGCCGCGCTGCGCGATCTCCAGACCGCCGCGGCCTAACAACGACTCAGACACTGATCTGTCGCTCGGGGGTTGCGCCTGTGCGCGCGGCCCCCGACGACTCTTCGGAGCAGGTCACGCAGGCGCTCGCCGGAGAGCCGCTCACCATCGAGGAGCGCCGCGGCGGCTGGGCGCGCATCCGCACCGCGTACGACTACCCGGGCTGGGTCCGGGAAGACGCGCTTGGATCAGGTGACCCGCAGTTGCCGGCGCCTCGCGAGGGTGACCCGGCCGGCTCATTCCGCGCGACGCGCACCAGCAGGAGGTTGCGGCGATCGAGATCGACAAAGCGGAGGCCCGCCCCGGCGACCTCGTCTGCTTCGGCGATCACGGCCGGGCGCACCACATCGCCTTCTGGCTCGGCCAGGCCCGCATCCTCCATGCAACCGCCCGCGAGGGCGTGAACGCCGTCGTCGAGGAGCCGCTCGAGAACGTCGACGCGGGGCCGGTTCGTTTCGCGCGCCTTACAAATCGCTAACCATCCGCCGCGCTCGGCGTCCAAACACCCGAGGGGGAGTTTGGGCGTGAGGAGCAAGTCGACCTCGAGCGCCGGCGTGCCGCGCTGTCCCATACTCCCGTGATCCGCTAGGAAGGAGCTTCTTTTATGCGCACTGTTAGTTCCAGGCTCGCCTTTGTGCTTGTCGCGGTCGCCGCGCTTGTCGCGGTGGGCGCCGCAGGAGGCGCGTCGAAAGCAGGGCCGACGTTCGTGATCGCGGGTGCGTCAGATCCGACGTACCTCGATCCCGCGCTCGTGTCCGACGGCGAGTCCTTTCGCGCGACCGAGCAGATCTTCGAGAGCTTGGTCTCGCTGAAGCCGGGAACGACCCTCATTCGGCCGGGACTGGCCACGAAATGGGGCTCGAGGAACGGGAAAGACTGGACGTTCAACCTCAGGCACGGAGTGAAGTTCCACGACAACACGCCGTTTAATGCGGCGGCGGTGTGCGCGAACTTCAACCGTCAGTACAACTTCCGAGGACCGTTCCAGGATGCCTCTGCCACGTACTACTGGCAGACCGTCTTCCTTGGTTTCCATCACAACGACAGCAGCAACCTGTCGCCGAGTCTCTACAGGAGCTGTTCGACTAAGGGCAAGTACACGGCGACCCTGCATCTGAGGACGAAGTCGGCGTCGTTCCTGCCGGCGCTCGTCATCTCCTCGTTCGCGATTCAGAGCCCGACGGCGATGAAGAAGTACGGCGCGAACCAGGGTGAGCTGCGGAGCGGCACCTTCTATCCGACCGGGACGTACGCGTTCAGTCACCCGACCGGGACCGGGCCGTTCAAGTTCAAGTCCTGGGTGATCGGCCAGAAGGTCGAGCTCGTCCGGAACAACTCTTACTGGGGCCCGAAGCCGAAGATCGCGCGCGTAATCATCCAGCCGATCTCGAACAACACCGCTCGCGTCCAGGCTCTCCAGAGCGGCGAGGTCAATGGCGCCGACCTGATCCAGCCCACGGACGTCCCCACGATCAAGAAGAACAAGAACCTGAAGCTGCTCAACCGGCCGTCGTTCAACGTCGCCTACGTGACGATCAACTCGTCGCACGCGCCGTTCAACAAGCTGGCGGTGCGGCAGGCCGTCGCCTACGGGCTCGACCGTTCAGGCGTCGTCAA
>WNGP01003860.1_pt1 | contig 12532 bp, 12 predicted proteins | sample 5407671 | NCBI WGS metagenome assembly WNGP01 (sample SAMN13153381, study PRJNA577476) | soil metagenome | isolation source: 40 cm soil or saprolite under Garry oak tree replicate 2 | place: USA:California | collected 2016-06-15 | reverse complement strand
GACGTCGCCGCCGCTGTGGATAGCGCGATGTGGTGACCGGAGTACCGCGAGTTCGCGACCTGACGCGCCGGGATCAACCGCTGGCCAGGTCGCGCCGGGCGAAACGCCAGCCGCCGGCCAGCGAGCCGGCGCAGCCGATCGCCAGGTAGGTCCCGCCGATCCGCCAGTCCGGGCTGACGGCCGGGGCGAGCGCGCCATGGTGCAGCAGCGAGGTGTCCATCAACCCAGTGATTCACCCGGACCACTGACCCGAGCATGTCGAGCAGGAACGCCCAGGCCAGGATCCCCCAGCATGCGATCGACGTGAGCCGGAGAGCGAACCGAAGACGAGCACGCCGAGGCCGGCCAGGGCGAGCGCGGGAGCGGCGCTGTTGATCCCGGCCTCCATCAGGTCACCGAGGGCGAGCCCGCCATGCTGGGTGGCCGCGCCCGCCCAGAACGCGGCGCCGCCCGCGGCGGCCCGCCACGACCGCGAGCCCGAAGAACATGGCGTGCGCGGCGAGTGCCAGGACTTCGTCGCGGATAGCGGTCATGGTGTCCTGGCTGGGTTCCGCAGGCTGATGGCCTGGAAGCCAGTGAGTCGATGGTGGGACCGACAGGCGTGGAGTTTGCGCTTTCATGGGCTTGCTTCGCTTAGCTTTCGGCCGTCAGATCACCGGCGGTCGCCCGAGGCGGGTCATTCGCCACACGGTGCGCCACTGCATCGGCTGGCGCGGCCCGCATTGCGTGCGGATGCCTTCCCAGAACCCGGCGGCCCACGCCCGCAATGCAGCGGCTGAGTGCGTACGGGCCAGGGTGATCGCGATCCAGACCCCCAGGTACGCCGGCACCAGCACGGCCGGCAGCCGCCGCCGGGCCAGCCACACCCGGTTCCGCGCCGTAAGCCGGTAATGCACCGCGTGCCGGTCCGGCGGCGTCCTCGGATGCTGTAGCACCAGTTCCGGTTCATACCAGATATCCCACCCGGCATCCAGTGCCCTCCACGCCAGGTCAGTCTCCTCATGCTCGAAGAAGAAATGGCCCGGCCAGTCACCGGTCTGCCGCAGCATCCGTGCCGACAGAGCATGCCCGCCGCCCAGGAACGCCGTCACCGGCCCCCGCCGGAGCGGATCACCGGTCCGCAGCCGGGGAACATGCCGCCGCAGCGTCCGCCCCTGCTCATCGGCCACCCGGAACGACACGATCCCCAGGGCAGGGTCAGCCGCGTATAGCTGCTGCACCCGCGCGAAGACGTCATCAGCGATCAGCAACCCGTCATCATCCAGCTCGACGATCACATCAACGTCGCCCGGCTCCAGCAGGAGCCTCAGCCCGACGTTGCGCCCGCCGGGGCATCCCAGGTTCTCCTCCAGCGGCACCCTGGTCACCCACCTCGGCACGCCGGTCAGGGGTGTTGCGTTGCCGACAACCACTACGCGGGTCGCCGGTACGCTCTGCCGCGCTACCGACTCCAGCAGGGCGTCCAGCTCCTCCAGGCGAGTCCCCATCGTCACGATGACGACCCCGATACGCGGCAACGACACGGCGTCCCTCCACTTAGCCCGGCAAGGATGCTAACGCATGGTAGCTGGCTTTCCGCTCTACCGGGCCTTAAGGGAGAGGGCCTGCGGGCCGCGCCGCCGACCTCGGCATGCCTGTCACCGTCTCGCCGTCGTGCTGTGCAGCGGAATCTCGGGCAGGAACTGATCTGTTCATTTCCGGACCAGGACATACTGCATGCGATTAAAATAAGCTCGATCTTTGCGTCGCCGTTTGCGATCAGCTCGTGTACGGCGCGTATCACGGAGTCGTGCCACCAGCCGTCGTATGTGTAGTCGTCGCCCATTATGAACCCGCCCGGCCTGACATATTTAGCGGCATGCTGCAGGTCCGAGCGCACTGAGTTGTAGTTATGATCCCCGTCGATATATATCCAGTCGAGGAATGGGTCATCGCGTCCTGATGATCTGCTAAGCGTTTCGATGGTTCCGCGGTACAGGCAGACGATGTTTTCGCTCATGTGCCTTGAAAAGCGCCGTTGCACTTCTGCGTAGATGTCGTCCATGGCTTCTTGTGACTTGGCTATGCCGCCGCCATACCGCGTGTGCGCATGCTCGTTATCGGGCATAAATTGCCATGGATCTACTAGAAAGAGCCGCCGTGGTTTGACAAGACGGATCATCTGCTCGGAGAAGTCGCCCTTCCATACGCCTACTTCCGCGCCAACGCTTCCTCTAGGAAGGTCGCGAAGGAGGAAGTTCCTGCAATCGTGGCGCCCAGGCCGCGGGGGGAGGAAATGGCGTCTTATGCGGAAGCCGTCCGTGGAGTCTGGATCGATGCGTGTCTCGTGCCCGTCTTCCCAGCGGACATGCAGGCCGCCTTCATTTATTCCGAGGACTTCGCCTTGCCGGCGAGAGGTGCCTGTACCGATAGAGACTACAGTTCCTGGCCTGAGCTTCAAGTGAACTCCTAGTGAGAATCCCGGCCGAGATCGCCGTGCGGGTGACCGAAGCGTAGGGCGGTTGCGCCGCAAGAGCCACGCGTAACGAAGCGCTGTTGTAGTACTAGCGACCAAGAATCGCCTGGCAATCCGCTATAACTTATGCGCAGCATATTCAAGGAGTAGCGCCTCCGTCTCTCCCGGCTTTAGCAGGGTGACGTGGGATGTCGCGCGGTTGAAGGCTACATTGATGCCGCTTGCATGGCTGGCTAGCCGCCATTGCTCAGGGGATTCCGCTATCTGCCATGCCAGGTTCGCCGTGTACTGGGCCGCTGCGCGCGCCGCGACGAGCTGGTCGTAGGTGAGATCGCCGGTGCCGCTCATGCCTGCCGGGCCTGCCTGCTGCCGCGCAGACACGACATGGCCTGCATGACGGTCTCCACCACCGAGGCGGCCACGCTGCCGGGGTTGGTGATCCACCCACAGAAGTCCGGTGCCGATCTCGACATAGTCGCGCAGCTCCGCAGGTACTTATCCCACCCAGCCCGGCACACACACGTGCAGTTCCCGCTGCGGCGGGCCGCCAATGCCGAGCAGCGACTTCGGCCTGGCCTGGGTCACCCGGCCGGCTGCCCGCACCCTCGCCTCGCCCTGAGGGCCGGCGTCGTACGTGCTGAACCTGACTGACGCTCAAGTACCCGGCCGCGGCCACGACGTCCGCGCGCAGATACGGCAGCAGCTATCCCGGCCGCGACACCCTGGCCAGCGGCGCGACCTTGACTCCGGGGCAGAGCATCGGCGCCGCTCGGCCGAGATCCTGCAGGCCGAGAGCGCATGACCCGCCGAGCGCGCTAGCCGCGGAGGCGGTGCCAGCGGGCGGTTCGGCGGTCGGCCAGCACCTGGCGGACGACGTTCCGGCCGGGGATCCCCGTGACGCCGCCGCCGCCGTGCGTCGACGAGCCGGCCTGGTACAGGCCGCGCAGCGGGGTCCGCAGGTCGGCGTACCCGGCCGCCGGCCGGGCGTGGAACATCTGTCCCATGGTCAGCTCGCCGTGGAATATGTTGCCGCCGACCAGGCCGTACTCCTCCTGCATCTGGTGCGGGGTGATCACCTGCCGGTGCAGGACCGACGCGGCGAACCCCGGCGCGACTTCGTCCATCCTGGTGATCACCCGGTCCGCGTACAGCTCGAGTTCCTGTTCGTCCGGGCGATCGGCGTAGGTGCGCGGCACCCACTGGGTGAACATCGACATGACGTGCTGCCCGGCCGGCGCCAGCGAGTCGTCGAACACGCTGGGGATGCAGATGTCGGCGAACGGCGCCGCGGACGGGCGGCCGGCGGCCGCCTCCTGGAAGGAGGCCTCGATCTCGTCGAGGCTCTCCGCCAGCACGATCGTCCCGCCGTGCACCTGCGGGTCGAAGCTGGGATGGCTGGAGAAGACCGGCAGCCGGCCGAGCGCCAGGTTGATCTTGACGGTGCCGCTCCGGCTCTGCCAGCCGCGGATGTCGGCGACGAACTCCGGCGGCAGCACGTCGGGATCGATGAGTTTGAGGAACGACAGCTTCGGGTGCGCCGTCGTGATCACGATGCCCGCGCGCACGTGCTCGCCGGTCGCCAGGTCCAGGCCGGTCACCCGGCCGTCCTCGGTCGTGATCGCGGCGACCGGCGTCCCGGTCCTGATCTCGGCCCCGAAGGCCCGCGCCGCGTCGGCGAGCGCCGCGCTCACCGCGCCCATGCCGCCGCGCGGGAAGCCCCAGGCTCCGGCCTGGCCGCCGCTCTCGCCGATGTGGTGATGCAAGGTGACGTACCCGGTGCCGGCCGACCGGGGTCCCGCCCACATGCCGATGACGCCGGACACCGAGAGCAGCCCGCGCAGCGCGTCGCTGGTGAAGTACTGGTCGAGCAGGTCGGCAATGCTGCCGGTGAGCAGCCTGGTGATGTCGACCGCCAGCCGGGCATCGACCTTGCGCAGGTGCCGCAGCAGCAGGGCCTGGCCGACCAGGTCACGCGGGCGGCGCGACCCCAGCTTCGGCGGGATCTCGGTGAGCAGCGGCCCGAGGATCGCGCCGACCCCGGCCAGCCTGGCCTCGTAGCCCCCGTAGGCGTCGGCGTCGCGCTTGGAGAACTTGGCGATCTCCGCGTGCCGCTCCGCCGGGTCGGCAGGCAGCCGCAGGTAGCGGCCGTCGGCCCGCGGGGAGAAGTAGGGCCCCTGCGGGTACACGTGGTAACCGTGCCGGTCAAGCCGCAGGTCGCGGATGAGGTCGGGCGGGAGCAGCGAGACGACGTAGGACAGCGAGGTGACCGTGTACCCGGGCCCGAACGGGTGCTCGCTGACGGCCGCGCCGCCGGCGATCTCCCGCCGCTCGCAGACCAGCGTGCGCAGCCCGCTGCGCGCGAGGTAGGCGGCGGCGACCAGGCCGTTGTGGCCACCGCCGACGATCGCCACGTCAAACTCGGCCGTCATCAGCCATGCGCTCCATCCGGAAGCGGAAAAAAGCAAGCATATGACCTGAGCGCGTCTTCCTCGATCATGGGCGGCCGCTCGTCGCGGCACCGGTCCTGTGCCCGCGGGCAGCGGCTGGCGAAGATGCAGCTTTCGTGCGCGGCCGCCCCCGCCTGGCCGGCGCCGCCCGGCTCGGCCGCATAGCCGGCGGCCTCGTCCTGGCTCGCCGGCGGCACGGCACCCGCGTCGCCGCCCGCTCCCGCCGTTTCGAGCGGGCCCGCTCCGCGCGACGCCAGCCGCCGGCCGCGCGGATGATCGGCGGGCACGGCGTCGTGCAGCGCCCTGGTGTAGGGATGCCTGGGCGAGCGGCGGATCAGTTCGGCCGGGCCGGTCTCGACCACCCGGCCGCCGTACATGACGGCCACGGTGTCCACCACCCTGCCGATCAGGTCGAGGTCGTGGGTGACGAACAGCATCGACAGGTGGCGCTCGCGCCGGGCGTCGAGCAGCAGGTTGACGATCTGCGACTGGACCGAGACGTCGAGGCTGGACGTCGGCTCGTCGCAGATCAGCACCGAGGGGGAGCCGATGAGCGCCCGGGCGATCGCGATCCGCTGTCGTCCGCCGCCGGAGTAGCGCGACGGGTAGCTGCGCAGGTCGGCGCCCGGCAGCCCGACCGCCGCGAGTTGCCCGGCGACCACGCGGTCAGCCGCGCGGCCGCGCCCGCCCGGCAGCCGGTGGATCCGCAGCGGCTCGGCGACGACGTCGCGGATCGTCATCCGCGGGTCGAGCGAGTCGTAAGGGTCCTGGAGCACGAACCCGATCTGGCGGCGCAGCGGGCGCAGTCCGCCGCGGCCGGCCGGGTAGGCGGCGCCGTTGAAGGTCAGCCGCCCCGAGGTCGGCCGGTCCAGGCCGAGAGCGAGCCGGACGCAGGTGGTCTTGCCCGACCCCGACTCGCCGACCAGGCCCAGGCTGCCGCCGTCCGGCAGGCCGAGCGTGACGTCGTCGAGCGCCAGCCGGCCGCCGCGGTACCGCTTGCTCACCCGGTCGAAGGCGATCACCGCGGGCGGTGGGGACCCGGCCCGCTCGGGTCCCGCCGCCGGCGCGCCGGCCTGCGAGGGAAGGTGGGCGGTCATGGCGCCGCCGCCGGCGCGTCGGCGGGCCCGGCTGGCGCTGCGGCCGGGTGATGGCAGGCGGCCCGATGCTCGCCGCTGGCCAAGCCGCCGTCCGCGCCGACCGGCTCGAGCCCGGGATCGACCTCGGCGCAGACCTCAGTGGCCCGCGGGCACCGCGGCCGGAACGGGCAGCCCCCCGGATCCTCCCCGGGCCCCGGCGGCGACCCGGGTATCTGGAACAGCGGTGCGCCGACCGGCCCGGACCGCAGGTCGCGCCTGGTCTGGAGCAGTCCCAGGGTGTACGGGTGGGCCGGGGCGTCGAAGACCCGCTCGACCGGGCCGACCTCGACGATCCGCCCGGCGTACATGACGGCCGCCCAGTCGGCCAGTTCCGCGACCACGCCCATGTCGTGGGTGATCCACAGGAGTCCGCAACGCACCCGTGCCCGCAGCTCCCCGATCAGCCGCAGGATCTCGGCCTGCGTCGACACGTCGAGCGCCGTCGTGGGCTCGTCGGCCACGATCAGCGGCGGAGACAGCGCCATCGCCATCGCGATCATGACCCGCTGGCGCATGCCGCCGGAGAGCTGATGCGCGTACAGCCTGGCGACCGCGGCCGGGTTGTGGATCTCGACCTGCGCCAGGGCGGCCACCGCCGCCTCCGCCGCCTGGCGCCTGCCCATCCCGGCGTGCACGGCGAAGACCTCGCCCACCTGCCTGCCGACCGGAACGACCGGGTTGAGCGAAGCCATGGCGTCCTGTGCGATGCAGCCGAGCAGCCCGGCCCGGATCCGGCGGAACTCGCCGGCGTCGAGCCCGGACACCTCCCGGCCGGCGATGCTGACCTGGCCGGTCACGGCCGCCGAGTTCGGCAGCAGCTTCGCGGCGGCCAGGGCGAGCGAGCTCTTGCCGCTGCCGGTCTCGCCGATCAGCGCCACGACCTGACCCGCGCCGACGGTCAGGCAGGCGTCGAAGACCGCGTGCACCGGGCCGTACCGCACGTTCAGCCCGGAGATCTCCAGCGCCGGCGCGTTCCCGGCCCCGGCGATCCTCACACCCCCTCCCGTGTCCGCGGGTCGACGAACATCCGCAGCACGTCGGCGACCAGGTTGAAGAAGACCACGGCGACGGCCCCGACGATCACCGTGCCCAGCACGATCGGGCGGTCGAGGTCATGCAGCGCGTTGACCGCGAGCAGCCCGATGCCGGGCCAGACGAACACCACCTCCACCGTGACCACGCCGGACAGGTACGCGCCGAGGTCCAGGCCGACCATCGTGATGGCGGGCGACAGCACGTTGCGCAGCACGTGCCTGCGCAGGATGTAGGAGTCGGACAGGCCCTTCGACACCGCGGTCCTGATGTAGGAGGAGGCGAGCGAGTCCTGCATCTGGTCGGCGACGATCTGCGCGTACCATGGCGCGCCGATCAGGCCGAGTGTCAGCGCGGGCAGCACGAGCTGTGCCGGGCCGGCCCCGCCGGTCACCGGCGCGATGCCGAACCGGAACCCGAACACGAGCAGCAGCAGCAGGCCGAGCACGAAGATCGGTATCGCGAGCAGGGTCAGGTTGACCGCGCCGACCAGTGCCCTGGCCCAGCCGAAGAGCGTCGCCAGGATGCCGAGCGCACCGCCGATGATCACCTCGGCGACCACCCCGGCCAGCGCGAGCACGCCCGTGGTCAGCAGCCGCGGCCCGATCAGCGAGGCGACGGACTGCCGCTGCACGTAGGAGGTGCCCAGGTTGCCGTGCAGCAGGCCGCCGAGGTAGTCGGCGAACTGCACGATGACCGGCCGGTTCAGGTGGAGCTGGGCGCGGATGCCGGCGAGCACCGCCGGGCTCTGCGCCCGCGGCGCGATTGCCTTGGCCGGGTCTCCAGGCACCACGAACTCGAGCACGAACGCCAGGGCGACCACGCCCGCGACCGCGATCAGCCCGAAGACCAGCCTGCGGATCACCGCCCGAGCCACGAGAGTCTCCTCAGGTCCGGGTTGAACGCCTTCACGCCCTCGCCGACGAGCAGGAACGCCAGCGTCAGCGCCATGATCGCCAGGCCGGGCGCGATCACGAGCAGCGGCGCGTAGCTGATCGCGAGCTGCCCGTCGGAGATCATGTTGCCGAGCGAGGCGGTCGGCGGGTTGATCCCGGCGGACAGGTAGGACAGCGTCGCCTCGAAGGCGACGGCCGACGCCGCGTTCAGCGGCGAGTACGCGATCATCATCGTGGTAACGTGCGGGGCGAGATGCCGGCGCACGATCGCCAGCCCGCCGGCCCCCATCGCCTCGCCGGCCTCGACGAAGCCCCGCTGGCGCAGCCTGAGCACCTCGCCGTAGACCAGCCGGGCCGGGTAGGACCAGAACAGCACCGTGATGATCACGATGACCCGGGTCATGCCCGCCGCCATCACCGACGCGATGACCAGGCCGGCGAGCGTGTACGGCAGCGCGAGGCCGATGTCAGTGAACCGCATGAGGAACTGCTCGACCGGGCCGCGGAAGTAGCCGGCGAGCAGGCCGACCGCCGCCCCGATCACGATCGACGTCGCGTTCGACACGACCGCGACGATCAGCGACACCCTGATCCCGTAGACCAGCCTGACCAGCTCGCTGCGTCCGAGCAGGTCGGCACCGAGCGGATAGCGGGCGCTCGGCCCGACCGGCAAGCCGGTCGGGCCGAGCGCGTGCAGCAGGTCCTGGTGGCTCGGGCTCCCGAACAGCGGCGCGGCGATCGCCAGCCCGGCGCAGCCCGCGAGCACGACCGCGCCGGCGACGAGCTGCCATGGCCAGCGCCGCCTCGCCCGGCCGCCGCGGCCGGCGGCCGCGGCCGGCGCCCCCGGTGCCTCCCGCCCGAGGGCCGGGGCCAGCGACACCCGGCTACACCCACATCCGGTCGTAGTAGCTGTAGGTCTCGGCGCGGTAGTGATAGTTGTTGACCCGCTGCGACACGCCGGCCAGGAAGTCGGTCGCGGCGATGAAGATGAACGGCGCGTCGTCGCCGATGATCTGCTGGATCTGGGCGTACAGCTTGTTGCGCGAGACCGGGTTGAAGTCGGCCGCTGCCTGCTTGGCCAGCCGGTCGACCTCGGGGTTGGAGTAGCCGCAGTAGTTGCTCGAGGCCTTGGTCGTATACAGGGCGTCGACCTCGTCCGCCGCGGTCGGCTGCACCATGTACCACAGGTCGGTGGTCATCTGGAGCTTCGTGCTGCCCTTCTGCTCGGCGTACTCCAGGCTGTACATCGCGTTGGCGCCGATCTGGTTCAGCGTCACGTCTACGCCGACGGCCCCGAGTTGCTGCTGCACGACCTGGGCGATGTCAGGGAACGGCGGGTCGGCCGATACGGTGAGCTCGATCGAGAAGCCCTTCTTGTAGCCGGCCTGCGCCAGAAGCTGCTTGGCCCGGTGCGGGTCGTAGCCGTAGGGCTGGAACGTCCTGGTGAAGTCGGACAGGTGGTTGGGGAACGGCGCGCCCCACGGCGTGCTGGTGCCGTAGGTGATCTTGCCGAGCGTCTCCTTGTTGATCGCCCAGTTCATCGCCTGCCTGACCGTGCGGTTGCCGAACGCGGGCACCCCGGTGGGGTACATCGTGAGGTACAGGTTCCCCGGCGACGACGTGGGCTGGGCGAGCGGCCTGAGCGTCGGGCTGGCCAGCACCTGGCTGGCACCGGATGGCGGTATGCCGTCGCCGATGATGTCGATGTCGCCGTGCTCGAGCTGGAGGAGCTCGATCTGCGCGTCCACGCCCCAGTGGTACTCGACGGCGTCCAGGTACGGCAGCCCGGCGTAGAAGTAGTGCGGATTGCGCTCGAACCTGGCCGTCTGCGCCGCCGCGTCGTACGAGGTGATCTTGAACGGGCCGTAGCCGACCGGCGTCTTGGCCCACGCCTTGCCGAGCCTGGCGACCTCCTCGCTCGGCACCGGGGCGGCGATGGGCAGCGTGAGCGCGTTGAGCACGGTGAAGTCCGGCGCGGTCAGGTGCACGACCAGGGTGGTGTCGCCGTTCACCTCGACGCCCTGGAGCTGGCTGGTCTTGCCCGACATGACGTCGGCCGCGCCGACGACCGAGGCGAAGTAGCTCGAGCCCCACGACTGCGTCTTGGGGGCCAGCATGCGTTCCCAGGCGTACTTGAAGTCTCCTGCGACGATCTTGCTCCCGTCGTGGTACTTGACGTCGGGCCGGACCCGGAACGTCAGCGTGGTGCCGTCTTGGCTGATGACCGGGTGGCCGGCGGCCAGGTTCGGCACCGGGCCGCCGAACTGCTCGTCGTAGGCCATCAGCGAGCCGAAGAACACCAGCTCGGTCACGCAGTCCCAGGAGGTGAGGTTCTCGCCGATGGCCGGGTCGAACGAGTCGGGCGGGTCGACCCAGGCGACCTTGACCGTGCCGCCGCGGCGGCCGCCGGAGACCGGCTGCGGCCCGGGCACGTGCTCGTTGACCTGGATGCCGGTCTTGTGGTTCAGGCCGCTGGCCCCGGTCGACGAGCACGCCGCCAGCAGCGGGCCCGCCGCGCCGACCGCGCCGACGGCGCCCGCCGCTCCGGTCAGGCGCAGGAATCCGCGCCGGTCAAGCCCGGGACCCCAGCCCGGCCAGGTGCGCCTGGTCGCCGGCGCCGCGGGTCTGCGTGATCTGTTGTGCTGCGTCATGAGCTATTCGCCTCCAAGGGGCGCTCGGTGAAAATTGCCAAGACGTGCGGCCACGTACCGGCCCACGTCGGCGCTCGGCTGCTCCATCGGAGCCAGGTACCCGGCCGTGAACCGGCGCGAGGTCATGCCGTCCTGCACGCGCTCGCAGATCAGCCAGTCCTGGCGGTTGACCAGGTCCCAGAAGCTGACCGCGTCGCTGGGGTCGAAGTCCGGCCTGGCCATCTCGTCCGGGTGGAAAAGGAAATCGCAGACGACGGTGGTACGTCCCGCCGCCCGCGGCCATACGGTGAACGCGGCTACGTGGTCGGCCGACAGGCTGATCATCAGATTGGGCAGCACGAGCTCGCCGAAATGGCGGGTCCGCTCGGTCTCGGACAGGCCCGGGAACGGCAGTCGCGTGGTCGTTCCCGTTGCCGTCAATGTGTAGGCACCGTCCCGGTGCGGCACTCCCGCTTCCCAGCTCACGTCGCCGCCGTCGCGAGCGAAGTCGGGTATCAGCTCGCACAGCTCGGGATGGACCGGGCCGCAGTGGTAGCACTCGTTGTAGTTCTCGAGCACGACCTTCCAGTTCGCGGCGACCTCGTAGCTCAGCCGGGCGCCGGCCCGCAGGTCGGCCAGCGGAAACGAGGCCAGCCGGCCATCGATCTCCCCGACCGCCTCGGCCAGCGCCGGCCCGGCGCCGGGCTCGAGCCTGGCGAACAGGAAGCCGCCCCAGGTGGCGACGTCGACCGGGTGCAGGGACAGGGCCGCGCGGTGGCCGCGCAGGTCGGGCAGGAACGGCGCGGACCGCAGCCTCCCGTCCAGGCCGTAGGTCCAGGCGTGGTACGGGCACCCGATCGCCCCGGCGAAGCACCCGGTTCGCGCGGCCACGCCGGACTGACCCGCCGCGGGCTCGCCGTGCTCGGGCGGAACCAGCCGCGAGCCGCGGTGCCGGCACACGTTGTAGAACCCGCGCAGCTCGCCGTCGTCGCCGCGGACAACCACCACGCTCTCCCCCGCGACGTCGGCGGTCAGGTAGTCCCCCGGCCCGGCCAGGATCTCGGCGCGTCCGACGCAGAACCACCCGGTGAACAGGACCGCCTCCCGCTCCCTGCGGAACTCGGCCTCGGAGACGAAACTCGCCCGCGGCAGGCTGAGATCGAGCGGAATGGCGGCGACGCCCGCGCCATTCCCGCCGCTGCGCGCTGGCACCGCCTTCTGCGTCTGCACCACTGCCTCCCTCGTGCTGTTCGGGAATATATCGCTCAATGCCCTCGCAAAAATAATCAGTCGTCCGAATACGCCAGCTCCGGGTTGATCGGCGCGCCTTCGGCAAACCGGCCAGGCCGGAATGCGGCCAGGTCGACGTGGGCGGCGGCACCCGCGACGATCAGCTCGGCCAGCGCCTCCCCGACGGCCGGCGAGATCTTGAAGCCCATGCCGGAGAACCCGGCCGCGACGACCAGTCCCGGCCGGCCGGGCACCTCGCCGAGCATCGGCCTGGCGTCCGGCGTCATGTCGTACACCCCGGCGATGCCGCGCACGATCCCGCCGTCGGCCAGCGCGGGAACGCGGCGCGCCGCCGATCCGACCATCCCGGCCAGCTCGGCGAGCTCGGCGTCCGGCGCGGCCGGCGGGACCCGGTCCGGGTCGGGCCCGCGCGGTCCGGTGAAGGCGCCGACCAGTGTCATCTGCCCGGCCGCCTCGGGCCGGAAGTAGGTCTGCGTGGTCGAGTCGATGCACGCCACGCCCGCGCCGCCGCCCGCCGGATGGCCCACGACCGCGACCTTGTGCAGTTCGGTCTCGATCGGCAGGTCGATCCCGGCACCGGCGAGCAGCGGCGGCGACCACACCCCGCAGGCGAGCACGACGACGCCGGCGTGCACCGGCCCGTCGTCGGTCAGGGCCCCGGTCACGCGGTCGCCGTCGGTGAGCA
>WNGP01007270.1_pt1 | contig 12534 bp, 11 predicted proteins | sample 5407671 | NCBI WGS metagenome assembly WNGP01 (sample SAMN13153381, study PRJNA577476) | soil metagenome | isolation source: 40 cm soil or saprolite under Garry oak tree replicate 2 | place: USA:California | collected 2016-06-15 | reverse complement strand
TTGCCATCGGTCACCCGCTGGGAGCTTCGGGCGCGCGCCTCACCACCGTTCTCCTGCACGAACTGGAGCGCACCGGCGGCCGCTACGGCCTCCAGACCATCTGCGAGGGCGGCGGCATGGCCAACGCTATGATTATCGAGCACCTCGAGTAGCTTGCAGCTCCTCTTGGAGGCATGGCATGACCACTTTACGCAATAGAACAGCACAGGCAACACATGTTTATTTTGATTCAGGACGTAGCCAGGGAATGTGGGGCCTGTGTCCTGATCAAATTGTAAAAAACATCATTCGCCGCTCAGGTGCCCAGAGCTCCCAAGAGAAGTCATCCTGCATTTTTTTGCTGCCCGCTCGTGAACCAGCAGCGATACTCGCCGAGACCCATTCAGGATGACTTCCTCTCCTGGCTTGTTTCCTGCTCCCTCTAGCGGAGTTGGTCCCGGAAGTCAGGGCCTTCGTCCCAGTTTTCGACAATCTTGCCATCTTCAACCCGCCAGATGTAGAGCTGTGTCGCTCTGACTTGCTTCCCGATTGGTGCAATACCGTAAAAGGGGTCACCATATTTTTTCGGGTAAAACATACGCTAACGAGAGTGTAGAGAAATGAAAACTTCATTTGACTACGCTAAGAAGCTTTTGCTCTTCTATAGGACACGTTAGCCTCCTCTGTAGAATCTATCTTGGCATTGCTCAGTGCATACATTGAGCAAAGAGGTTCAACGATTCGTCAAATAAAATACTGCGCCGGGAGATAATCACTTCATGTACACCATGCTGTTCTAGCTCGATGAGACGTTGGTGAATCAATTTGGGCGTACCAAACAGCCCCCTGGCACGAATATGCTCAAGGGTGGGTTTGCCCGAGGTGCTTGCAATCTTTGCAATAGCTTCGGCCTCGGTTTCTCCAGGAAAACAGTTGACATAGACAGTACGATGGATATCATCCTCATCACGTCCAATCTCTTTACAGTAGCGTTTGATGAGCGCAAATTTGCGTGTAAGTTCCTCCAGCGTCGGATGTGTCAGATTGCAAGCATCGCCATACTGAGCAACCAACTTCAGTGTTACCTGTTCGCCCTTCCCCCCAACCAGAAGAGGAATGTGAGGCTTCTGCACACCTTTAGGCTGATTGATCGCGCCACGAACCTGGACATATTTTCCCTCAACATATGCCTCTTCTTCTGACCACATAGCCTTGATAATTTGAAGAGACTCTCGCAATTGCCGCAAGCGTGTCGCTGCGTCCGGAAAGGGATAGCCATACGCCAGATATTCTGGCTCGTACCAACCCGCGCCAATTCCCAGGGAGAGTCGGCCATGGCTAAGTACATCAACTGTGCTTGCCATTTTTGCAACAAGGGCAGGATGACGAAAACTATTGTTGGTCACCAACTGCCCAATGCGTACCTGCTTCGTATCACGAGCTAGAGCGGCGGTGCTGGTCCAGCATTCAAAAATCATCTGCTCAGCCGGTTGAGATGAAGCTGGTGAATGAACATGATCAAAGAGCCAGACAGAATGGAAGCCAAGTCTCTCTGCCTCTTGCGCCACATGAGACATCGTCTCATACGCTTCTATAGAACTCTTCTGGTCTTTTTGCCATTCTTGGGGAAGCTCTATGCCAAGTTTCAAGATGTTTTATCCTCTTCTTTCATTGAGTGTTGTCAGCATAGCCTTCCAGCATCAGAAGTTCTGGATCTTTTTGGGTGAGAAGATACCAGTGGCTTGAAGCTCCAGGCTATTCTATGCATTTTATTAGATTTAGTATAGTGCCTTCAAGATTATATTATACAAAAATGTATCTTGTTTCTAAACCAACTCCAACATTTACACTTTGAAGAGGCAATATAGTTATATAACTGAGGTACCTCGTGATAAAGGAAGGCATCCTTTGCAGGAAATACACTACTTACCGCATTCTTGCTCTTACCTCAACCATAAGCAGATCCTGTTCCCATGTGGTATTTGGTTATTCCTAACTTTCTACCGACCAGCGGTAGGTTAAGAGGGTTTCTTTGATTTTGAATCCAGTGGATTGGAAGGAGCGTAGAGCGGGGATGTTTGTCAGTTGGGTTTCGATAGTAGTAGTGGAGAGATTCCACTGGATGCATTGCTTAATCGCCGCTGCGACAAGGTAGCGACCGATTGAGCGACCTTGTTGTTGCGGATCAACTGCGACAAGAACGATATCACCATCTTTTTTGAGCGTGGCGAAACCGTAGAGCTTTTCATCCTCGCAATAAACGAAAACAGCGTCAGCGAAGTGATTGTTAATGGAATTTTTGATCCACTGTACGTAGATTTCGTTGGCAGCTGTTTTGGAGATTAAGGGGTCATTATAATAGCGATTGAAAGTAAAGGATATACGGGCGATGGTTTGTAATTGGGGGACATCTTCGGAAGTGGCGAGGCGGATGTTGGCGGGGATGTCAAAAGATTGTCTTGTGAGTTTGAGGTCAAGGTGAATGCTACCGTCAACGAGAAGCCAATGATTTTCTTCTAATGCATGAGTTGTAGTGAAGTTATTGGCAGGGAAGCGGTACACGGCATAGTTAATGGCATGTTTCTGAAAACTAGTGGTGAGTTCGCTGACCAAGTTTTTTTGATTGTTGGGAGATGCTTCGAAATCTATTATTTTAGCGACGGGCATGGAGAGTATTTGTGAGTCAAAGGCGTCTCTCCGCCAGGAGAATGAGCCGTTTGGGGAAGTGTGGGTGATCATGTCTTTCATGATTTTTTCCCTTTCATATTTTTCTTGATGCCTCCTTCTAGGAAATTAAAAGGTGCAGTACTAGATGCTCTTCGGTATGCTTAACCCGTTGATGTAGCACTTGAGTCGCTGATGAGTCAGAAAGAAGCAGTTTGCTCTTTAGGCGAGTACCGGTAGGGCTCCACTATTTGGTAGTCAAGCTCAAAGTCAGGGCAAGATTTGTGCTCAAATCCACCAGTTACTGATATTGTTGGCGAATTGCCAGAGAGGAACCACTGGGAATGTGAGATACTGGAAAGAGGAGGATATCAACTCAGAAAGGCAGAGAGCACATGTCTATGCAGCCGCAGCTCATTCCAGCAATCCCAGAAGAAACGGCCCGTGTAGCGCATGCCGTGCTTCCCCAGGGGAACACCTACATGCAGATGCGTGATGAATTAGGAACCTTGTATCAAGATCAGGATTTTCATGATCTCTTCCCTAGACGCGGGCAAGCCGCTGAGGCGCCCTGGCGTCTTGCTGTGGTCACCATTATGCAATATGCCGAAGGATTGACCGACAGACAAGCCGCTGAGGCCGTACGCACACGGATTGACTGGAAGTATGCGTTCAGTCTGGAACTGACTGATGCTGGCTTTGACTTCTCGGTGCTCTCGGAATTTCGGAGTCGCCTGCTGGCCACTGGAGCAGAACGTCGTCTGTTCGATCTCCTGCTTGAGCAATTACGGACGCGTGGATGGATCAAGGCACGAGGGAAGCAACGAACTGACTCCACCCATGTACTGGCAGCTATTCGAACGCTGCGTCGGCTCGAATGTGTGGGAGAGACGATGCGTCATGCGCTCAATGTCCTGGCAGAAGTCGCCCCAGACTGGCTTCTGGAGCACATGGACACTGAGTGGGCAGAGCGGTATCGCAAGCGGTTCAGCGATTTTCGTCTGCCCAAAGATGCCAGGGAACGGGTAGCGTTAGCCGAAACGATTGGGGCAGATGGTCGTCGACTCTTAGAACAGGTGTATGCAGAAACCAGTCTTGCCTGGTTAGCTGAACTGGATGCCGTGGAAACGCTGCGGCGGGTCTGGCTCCAACACTATCATGCTAGCGCGCAAGGAACCCCTTGGCGCGCCGATCAAGAACTGCCGCCATCAGCCCTGCTCATCACTTCTCCCTACGATGTCGAAGCGCGCTACAGTCGGAAGAAAAACACGACGTGGACAGGATACAAGGTTCATTTCACCGAGACGTGTGAGGACGATGAGCCCCATTTCATTGTTGAGGTCGTTACCACGGCCTCTACGACGCCAGATGGAGAGATCATGGGGGAGCTTCATGAGCAATTAGCGGAACAGAAGTTGCTTCCTGATCAGCATCTGGTGGATATGGGCTATGTCGACGCGGAGGTGCTCGCCCAGAGTCACACGCGCTACCAAGTCGACGTCGTGGGTCCTGTGCCGCCAGACGTGAGCTGGCAAACCAAGGCAGCTTCAGGCTTTGATCACAGCCAGTTCACCATCGATTGGCAGGACCACCAGGTGACGTGTCCAACTTCTTTCACGAGTCAGAGCTGGGGCACTATTCGCGATCGGCATGGCAAAACGGTCATTCGGGTGCGGTTCCCTCAGGCCACCTGTCAGGCGTGTCCCTTCCATGACCAGTGTACCCACAGCCCTGCGCGTGTGCTGATCCTGCAGCCCAATGAGCAGGCCTATCGGGCTCTTCATGAGGCCCGCGCCCGTGAGCTGACCCCTGAGTTTCGCACGATCTATGCCAAACGAGCCGGGGTGGAAGGGACGATTGCTCAAGCGGTGCGTACTTGTGAAATGCGCCGCGCACGCTACATCGGTAGCAAAAAGCTCAGGCTCCAGGCATTCCTTACAGCCACTGCCATGAACGTACTTCGCGCTTGTGAGTGGCTAATTGGAGGAAAACATGCCTCGACGCCTGTTTCTCGCTTCGCCAAGCTGGTTGCTACTGCGAAATCTGTGGCTGCCGCCTAGCTAATGGCAATTCGCCAACAATATCTTCCTGTGGTTCTACCCGAGTACCTACTACCGGCTTCTGAGAGGATATCCAAAGTGTAGTGCTTGTCTCACATCTCCTACACGGATTTCTCTCCACCCAGCAGAGCTTTTGGAGGGGGTAAAAAGGTCATAACCCCATCTATAGCTACAAAGACAGTTTGGACCAAGCCTCCAGAAAAGCTCTATCTACTTCTTCCCAAGTGTATTCTACATCCACTAAACTTAACACAACGGCAGCCAAAGCAACATGGAACCACCGCTCCCATGTCCTTGTAACAAACTGAGCAATGGTATCTGGATGGTGTTGATGAAACAGTAGGCGACGACTTTCCCACTTATCAGCAGGAACAACGTTATGCCAAATTTCGTCAACTTGGGAGTGTGTTTGTGGTATTTGTAGCGTTGCTATCAAAGAATATTGACAAAAATCTGGTATGACTGTAAATGCTTTAAAGACAATATCATCTTTCCTTAAAGCTATTCCCAATTCTTCTTTAGCTCCTCTGGTTAAAGCAAGAAAGGGGTCTGGAGCGTTTGTTACCCCTGAATCTCTCGGGCGCAGTAGATTTTCCCCTACTGAGGTATGTAACTTGCCGCCAGCCACATTCGCCTGCCGACTTCGTTCCGTTATTACCAGATAATTGTCTGCTGTGATTACATTGAGATTAACTCCAAGAATGGTGGAGAACTCAGGAATGGGACGATCGGTAATCGGAAGATCAGCCTTTGCGCGATACTTTTCCCGAACAGGGTTACCAACGTTTAGATCCGTTACGATTTGGCTAAAATAATCTGTTGGGCTAAATTTTAATCGAAGATTGGGAACTTCCTCACCCTCGATGATATTGCGATGACCTAGATCAAACTCTAGTAACTTGTACATGGGCGAATTGTAAGGAAGTCCCAGAAGCCCTTTGGCTTTCTGCTCCTTATTGTTCCACTCGTAGTCTCTTCTCAATTTCTCCAGGTCAGGAGGTAAATGCTTCTGTGTACGGTCATAAAAGCATTGGACTTCTTGGGGTCCATAATAGCCACGAGCTAAAATGATTATATTGACTTTCCGTCCACCCACGCTGAATGTTTGTGGTGTATCTTCTTCAAACGTGCTCCATGGGAATGTACTTTCACTATTCTTATCTCCCAATATTGTTGGTATAGGAAGATGGATTTCACTACCTTGGCTTTGACTTGAAACGTCAACTCCTGATTTCCAGGTAGGATTGTAGGCAATAACTAGCCTGCCCCGCTGAGTTCTTACATCTTTCCTTGGAGTTTGATCGGACCTCTCATTTCTCACTTGCTCATCTGTATAGTCAAACCATTCATCGACAGTAATGACGCCATCTTTATCTCTATCTGCTGCACCAGTTGTGAGCCCTTGCACGAGATAGTAGGTAAAAGTAGACAGAGGGATCGATTTATCGCCTTCCCATGCCTTTTCATAACTGCTTGCTGCTGCGAATATCGCACGTCCGAAGCCAGCTAACTGCTTTGTTGCCACTTCAGTTATGTCACCTCCTTTTGCCCCTTCAATAAACGCAGAAGCATGGCAGGCATCAAGGATCACGACGAGACGGTGTGAACTGGTTAAAGTCATAAGTTCGCGAATAAAGCTAGCAGAAATAGCTGTAGAAGATAGACGTTCTTTATCAGTGTTTATGCCTGTAAAATACCATTGTAATCCCTTTTTATCCATTTCTCCATGCCCTGTCAGATAAAGAAGTAGTAAGTCATCAGTTTTTTTATTCTCAATGAAGAACTTTTCTATCTCTTGTTTTATGGTGTTGGCTGACTTATCAGTCAATTCTCGTACATCATCAAAAGCTCCAATATCTGAAGCACGAAGTACTTGGGCGAGAGATTTCACATCTGCCCTATGCTTTTTTAGGCGTGGCAGTTTTTCATACATACCATTGCCAATAAGTAATGCCAACTTACGTCCCATATAACTGTCTCCTATGGCTCCTGACCAGATTTGGCGGGAGTCACTCTTTTATAGTTATCACTCTTTCTCTTAGCTTTGGGAGATTTGTCTGATAGCTCTGCTATCCTTCAACCATCTGCTTAATTACTTCTAAATGGTTCTTTAGTTCATCTGGGGACATATACGCTGGATACTCTATTTCTGCTGATCGATCCCCCCGCTGCACTTTTGCTCGTATTGTGTGACCTACGTTTTGCAACACCCAGCTTTGCAAGAACTCCATAACCTTTGGAAGGGCCGTTGGTAAAATAGATACTAACAACCCACCGACAGTAAACATATCTCCCTTTGCTCCTGGTAGATAGTCCTGTTCATGTAGCAAGGTCACTGATTCGACATCCATACCCTCTAAGTACCTCATAAGTGTGTGCGTAAGTTGATCGAGCTCGTCTACATTGGCTTCACCGTCTGCTTTTGCAATGTGCAATGTCAGTTTTGCCTCTTTTGAATCCGTTGCCATCAGTCTCCTCCTACTATTTTCTTAAGGCAAGGTTCAATTTTGACGAATTGTACATGACAGTTTGAACAGTCACATTTTTATGTGAATCGGCTCTACAAGGCACTTTGCACTATTCGACTTGTTAGGAATTGTCAAGTTCATTTGAACCTTGCCTAACAACTTTAATTTTTCTTTCACCTGCTCTCGACTCACTTGGGTATATCGTGCAGTAGTTTGAATGGCTGGTGCCCCTTTTTTAGTCACATGCCCTAGATAATATGCCACCTCTTCCAGCGTCCAACCAACTTCCCGTACGCGATGTGCAAAATCATGACGCAGATCGTGGAACGAGAGGTCGGCGATCTTCTCCCATTGGTTTTTGTCAGCTCGTTGTTTAAGAGTACGAAACCAATGATGAATGCCAGCTTCCGAAAGCCTCTGATTTCGTTGCGAGGTAAAGACGTAGGGACTGCCAGGGTCACGTCCCCCATGCTGAAGATACTCGAAGAGTGGACGCCGGGCCTGATTGAGCAGATCAATATCACGGACTTTGCCGCCCTTGTGTCCGACGTGCAACCACCCAATCTTTGGCCCTACATGGGCATGCTCTCTCAAGAGATGAGCAATGTCGCTCACACGACACCCTGCCCAGTAGCCAAGTGCAAACAGTGCTTCCCCCCGAAGGTCTTCTGCTAGCTCAACCAGGGTCTGTAGAATAGAACGCTGCTCATCTGAGAGCATACGCGGGGCTAACAGTTGTTGTGCAGGGATCTCTAAACCTCGTGTCGGGTTGCGTTTCAAGAGTCCGTGCTCATCAATGAGCCATTGACAAAAACCACTTAGAACCGACTTGATCCGCGTTCGATGACTCACGCTGTAGCCAGCCTCCTCTAATAAGGCCATATAGTGTTCGACCGAGGTACGAGTAAGTTGATTGAAGGGAAACGGTGTCTGTCCAGAACGCTGGGTTAGCCACAGGAGAAAATCACGAAGTGTCCGTTGATAGATATCGATGGTTCCAGGATTCTTGCCAGAGAGACACGCCTCGATATACATGGTGATCCAGATGCTATTGTCCGTTCCATGAGGTAACGCTACTCTATTAGCCGATTGGACCATTGTTTGTCATTCTCCTATCCAATCTTTTCTGGTACGGGTTTTCGTGCTTCCTTCATCTTTTTATTGTTCTGTCCTCTCAAAAGAAAATTGAGCGTGAGAACATATCGCTGTTCACAGGTTCTTTTGGTCTACTCGTAGCAGAAGGGTAGTCCTGCTCCGACTTTTCTGTGACGAGTGTAGCATAAATAGGCGCATCTATACAAGTGTTTTTCTGTTCTTCGAGGAAAGATAGCGCAAATGTCTGAAGTGCTTGCATGGGGCCGCCTTGCGTACCTGCGCTTTCCAGGCCGCACCTGGCACAGCGAGTGAAGAAGTCCCGCCTCGCGTCCTGGCATACCGGGCAGCTCCATCCGTTACGAACCAAAGGGCAACGGTGAGAAACGCTTAGCGTAGTCAATATGGAGAGATTTTCTGGTCCAACTTCCTGAGCGTATGTTTTCCCCGGAATAATATAGTCACCCGATTAGGTTTGTTCAGATCTACGAGTGAATGTTAGTCCCAAAACAATTGACTCAGGGCGTTTACACATGGTACACTGTGCGAACGTCCTGCCGTCATTGACCAGGAAATCATAAATCGGTGCAGGGCAGATACGGGGTAGACATTGGCTATCCCGCATAGCTGCATGTCCGCGAAAAACTGAATAACAAACCAGGGAAACCAGTACCCCCACCCACACCATGGATGCTGCGCTTCTATATCGAGGTCGCGCGTACCGCATTCCGGCGACAGCTCATCTACCGCTGGGCCAACCTGGCCGGACTGATTACCAATGCCTTCTGGGGTGCGATCATTAGCTACCTGGTCATCGCGCTCTACCATGCCCGACCTGTCGCCGCCGGCTATAGTTTGCAGGACACCCTGCGCTACACGTGGCTGGCACAGGCAATGATAATGATCGTACTCACCTTCGGCTGGTATGACCTGATGCTCACCATCCGCTCAGGCGAGGTCATCTCCGACCTGAGCAAACCCTGTGATTTCTACTGGTACTGGTTCAGCCGAGAGCTGGGCCGGGACCTCTACTACCTCCTCTTTCGCGGCCTGCCCACCTATATCTCCGGAATGCTGCTCTTCAGCGTCGGCATCCCGGGTAAAGTAGATCTCTGGCTCATATACGCGGTGAGTTTTCTGCTCGGGGCAATGTTGGGCATCGCCTATCGCTTCCTCTACAACGTAATCGCCTTCTGGGTGGTCGAAGCACGTGCTGTAGGCGGCATGGCGGGGGCTATCGCCCTCTTTTTCAGTGGTGGTTATATCGTGGTAGCGTTTTTCCCACCCTGGCTGCGCGCCATCGCCGATTGGTTGCCCTTCAACGGCCTGCTCAACGTCCCGGCAGAGATCTTCCTGGGTAAACTCTCAGGCGGAGACTTGTGGCTCAATCTGGCTCGCCAGCTCCTCTGGTTGGTTGTACTGACACTTATAGCGCGTTCAGTGACCGCCGCCGCAACCCGGCGCGTAGTCATCCAGGGTGGATAACAGGAGAACCGTATCATGGGAGTAGGTCCCCGATTTATCGAGGGAGCATCTCTTGCGGGTGCCATGCGGGTGGGTAAAAGGAGAACCGCATCATGCTAAGCAACATCTTGAGTGATCTACACCTGTACCGTCGTTTGATCGGTATGCAGCTGCGCACCCAGGCGCAGTACAAATTCAACCTGGCTGTCGACATCAGTACCTACCTCTTTGTCACAACCATGGAGTTCTTTGTTGTGTTTTTCTACTTCGGCTCCTTCAAATCGATTCTCGGTTGGAAAATTGGCGAGATAGCTCTGCTCACCGCCACCGCGTCATTCGGTTTTGGGCTGGCCGAAATGATTGGAGCAGGCATCGACTCATTTGACATGACCATCCGCCGGGGCGAGTTCGACCGCCTGCTGCTGCGGCCCGTCAGCGCCTTCATCCAGGTCATCGGCAGCGACTTCCGCCTGCGCCGGCTGGGACGCCTCACCCAGGGATGCATAGCCTTTGTCCTCGGTCTCGTGCTGCTGCCAGGCTTCCACTGGACACCGGCTAAACTGCTGATCCTGCTGCTTGGTATTACCAGCGCGGCGGCCATCTTTGTATCCATTCTGCTATTGAGCGCTACACTGTGCTTCTGGACGGTCGAGGCCACGGAGTTATTCAATAGCCTGACCTATGGCGGCCGTGAGATGATGAGCTACCCAATCACCATCTATCACCAGCTCCTACAGCGTTTCTTCCTCTTTGTCGTCCCGCTGGCATTTGGGGCATACATTCCCGTCTGCTACCTGCTGGATCGTCCCCTGCCGTTCGGCCTGCCAGGCGTCGTGGCTTTCGCCGCCCCGCTGGCGGCACTGGCCTTCACTTTGGTCGCGGGCGCCATCTGGCGCTTCGGCGTACATCACTACCAGGGGACGGGAAGTTAAATGTAGGGGCGACGCTTGCCGTCGCCCAAAAAGGACAGACATTTGGAGAGAAGGCTTTCCGTGAGCGCCCTTCGCTGCCCCTTCGCTGCGCTCAGGGCTGCGGCTCACTCAGAGTGACATTACTTGAGAGGTGTCCTGGGTGTCATCCTGAGCGCAGCGAAGGATCTGGCACGCCGGACGCAGAGATCCTTCGCTGCACTCAGGATGACAGGCATGATCTCCAAATGTCTGCAAAAAGGAGAAATCTCTTGACGACCATGATCGAGGCTGAAGGCCTCAGCAAGACATTTCGCGTGGTGCGTCGCAGGCCGGGTCTAATCGGGGGTCTGCGCAGCGTCTTCGATCCAGAGGTACGTGTCGTGCCGGCTGTACAGGACCTCTCGCTGCGCGTGGAACGCGGTGAGATGATCGGCCTGGTGGGACCCAACGGTGCCGGCAAAAGCACAACTATTAAAATGCTGACAGGCATCCTGGTTCCGAGCGGCGGGACCATGCGTGTTGCAGGGCTCGATCCTGTGCAACAGCGCAGGGAGCTGGCTTCGCGCATTGGAGTCGTCTTCGGCCAGCGGTCGCAGCTCTGGTGGGACCTGCCTTTGATCGACTCGCTGCGCCTGCTGCGCCACCTCTACCGCGTGCCGGAAGCACGCCACAGCGCCAATCTGGCCCACCTGCGCGCCTTGCTCGAACTGGACGAATTCATTGATACACCGGTACGCCAGCTTTCGCTTGGCCAGCGCATGCGTGGGGACCTCGCCGCGGCTCTGCTCCACGATCCTGAAATGCTTTACCTGGATGAGCCGACGATTGGGCTGGACGTGGTGGCAAAGGCGCGCATCCGCGAATTTCTGCTGGCGATTAACTCCGAGCGCAACGTAACCGTCCTGCTGACCACCCACGACATGGATGATGTGGAGGCGCTCTGCCCGCGCATGCTGATTATCGATCATGGCCGCAAACTCTACGATGGTACGGTGGCCGCCATTCGCGAGCGTTTCGGCGGTGAGCGCACGCTGATAGCTGTACTGGACCCGGCTGAATTCGCTACACTTACGCGCGATGGCAATGGCCTGCCCATCCTGGGTGACCTACCGGAAGGCGTAATCCTGGCCGGCGCCGACAACCCGAAGATAGCGCTCAGTTTTCGTCGCGACGCCATCCCCGCCCATGAACTGGTCGCGTGGCTGGGAGCCCGCTACCGCTTGCGCGATGTCACATTTCAAGAGCCAGAGATTGAGGACGTAATCCGGCGCATTTACGAAGAGGGCTTACTGCTGGCGGAGGCATATGCCTGATCTTATTGCGCATACTGGTATTCGTACAGCCTGTGATACACACCGTGGCGGGTGAGCAGCTCCTCATGAGAGCCCTCCTCCACGATGCGTCCCTTGTGCAGCACGATGATGCGATCGACATTGCGGATCGTCGAGAGTCTATGGGCGATGATGATAGAGGTGCGATTCGTCATCAACTTGTTCAAGGCATCTTGAATCAGAACCTCCGTCTCAGTATCCACGCTGGAAGTCGCTTCATCCAGGATCAACAGGATCTCCGGGTTGAAGGCGATAGCCCTGGCAAATGCCAGTAACTGTTTCTGTCCCACAGAAAGGCCCGCCCCGCGTTCGCGCACCTCTTCAGCGTAGCCGTGGGGCAACTGCTCGATGAAGTGGGCTGCATTGACATACTCCGCTGCCTCGCGGATGCGCTCATCACTGATATTCTCGTCATGCAAGCGAATATTGCTGGCTACCGTGCCGGAAAAGATGAAAGGGTCCTGTAACACAGTTCCGACGTGGCGGCGCAGCTCTTTCTGGCGCGCCTCTCGTATGTCGATGCCATCGATGAGAATGGCTCCCCTTTGCACATCGTAGAAGCGCG
>WNGP01008878.1_pt1 | contig 12544 bp, 20 predicted proteins | sample 5407671 | NCBI WGS metagenome assembly WNGP01 (sample SAMN13153381, study PRJNA577476) | soil metagenome | isolation source: 40 cm soil or saprolite under Garry oak tree replicate 2 | place: USA:California | collected 2016-06-15 | reverse complement strand
AGGAGGCAGTCGCGCGGTATCCGCTCTTGCCAACATGCATCAGCGCGATAATGTCGGTCGGCGTGATCTTGTGGGTAGAGGTGTCAGAGCCGAGTAATCCGTTCATGCCGCCATAGCTTGAGAGCGCGGCGACTGTGAGCAAGCCTTCAGGACGGGCCACACCATTTCCAGAGATGAACGCGGTGCCTTCCTTCTGTGCAAACTGACGGGTGAGACGCTTCAAGATGTAGGCTTCCACATCGAAGACGCTATCTTCCATGTTCTGACGGGACAGCTTGAGATAGCCGTTGAGTTCACGAGCGTAAATCTCGATCATGCCGAGGTTGGGGTCTGGTGACGCCTGGTAGCCTGTCTGCTCATCGGACCAGAAGATGTTGGTATCCGTTGCGCCTTCAGACGGGATGAGCAACCTCTCACCGCCGATGGTCTGCGTATCGGCAAGGCCACGGATGGGTGAGATTAGAAAAAGCTTTTGTACGAATTTGTCGCTTAAATCCGTTCCTGCAAAAACACCACCTAAATCCGCTGCTGCACTCACCATTACTTTTTGCTCGGGCGTATATTGGTCCCAGTTCATGTGGTTGAAGTCAACGTAACTGCGCTCTTCCATCGTGAGAGCACTGGCATCGCCACCTTTGCGCATCCACTTTTCCAGTGCGCGGGTTGCCATGGGTTTGTACGAGCCAGCCGAGGAGCCGCGATAGCCGTTCGTGGGGGGTGGGCGCTGTAAGGCAAGCATCGCTTCCTTCTGCTCCAATACCAGCTTGCGGTATTCTCTAATCTCGCCGCTGATCTTATCATTGATCTGGTTGAGCTCAGCCCTGGCTTCAGCGGCAACCGGCCCGCCCTGGCTGATCTTCGTTTCTGTCTTGTCTTGCCGCTCCTCGATGGTTTTTACTCTTTCATCGAGGTGCTTGTTGAGCTTCTGAATATCTTCCGTCAGCCGCTTCAACTCATCGTTTTCGGCCATAATAAAAACCCTTTCTGGTGTGTTCAGAAAGGGTTGATTATTCTCTTCTCACACCTTCTGAACAAACGTCTCTCGTTCAGAAGGGTGTTGATTAACTGCGCCTTCATTGTCAGGGGTGGCCGTGGCCGCGCCCGTTATTGGTATTATACCCTTTTTTCTCTTGCCCGTCTAGCCTCTCTCATTTTTGCAGCTTGTTTCATTTTCACCCTGGTTTCAGGTGACTTTTTTCTCCCTTTCATTTTCTCAATAGCTTCAGGAGTGTGTTTATAACCACGACGTTTTAAGCCCTTTTCCTTTCCAGCATCGGGATTATCCTGATAGTACTTAAGCATTGATTGTCTTCTTTTCTCAATTTCTTCAGCACTCTGCTCTCTACCGACTTGGTATTGTTTTAATTGTTCACGAGCATCAGGATTATTCTGATAATATCTAAGTCTTGCCTGGCTATTTTTTTTAATTTGTTCAGGAGTCTGTTTTACTCCCTTATTCCAAGCTACCTGACCCTTTACTCCCTTATTCCAAGCAACTTGACCGATATGAGACTGGCTTAGTTTTTCTCTAGCTTCAGGAGAAAATTTTATACCAAGTTGTGAGCCAGCTTCAGGAGCAATATTAAACCCCTTCGGATAAAAAGGTTTAAGCTTATTGAACCAATACTGCTCACGTGCCGTCAAGGATAGTGGCAAAACAAGTTCTACTACTTCAAAAGTAAAAGCTTGTTCACCATACTTATTCCAGGCACTCTGTAAAATTGGATTATGATGCTTGTTATATCGAAGTTCACGCCAATGGTGATGTTTACGCTTTCTTAAATTGACCGCACTTCCAATATAAATCTTCCTGTTCGCAATACACGTGATCTTATAGATGCCCGATGAGGCAGGGATGGGGTTGCTATGAGGAGGCTGAGGAGATACACTATCATCCATGACGGAATCACCTTTCTGTCATCGGCCAGGGGTGTTCGCCGCACCGCCTGGCACAACATTATTTCTGAGCTTAGTATACCACATCAGATGCCGCGATACGCGTTATCAGCACGCAGCATACTTGCAAGATCATGCAGGGCGGTATGCACATCAATGTATGGCTCTTGCGGCTGTGCCTCGTCGTCTTGTTTCTGCTCAGGCGTTGGATCAGCGCTTGACGTGGGATAGACGGGATAGCCTTGCAGATCGTTGGCTCTTTGCGCCGCCGAATTGAGCACGCCCCTGATCGCCTTCACGTGCGTCATGATGCCATCGGCAGCATAGGCAATTTTCTTGTGATTGGCGTCACTGATCGTCCTGCCCGCCTTCACCTCCGGGTTATCGTCAGCGCTCATGTACATGCCTGGCATCGACTCATTGTCATCAGACTGCAAGCATTCGGTCATGTTCAATTCGATGCCACGCTGCACGTAGGCAATGGCAGCAGAGGTGAATTGCTTGATAGCCGTCTGCACATCTTCAACCGGCGTGTCACCCGTCTGAAAGGCAACAATGATCTCATTACGCAGGGGATACCAGAGGTTCCACAGGTCTGATACCCAGTCCTGTTGGGTCATGGCCTCGTAACTGGCTGCATAGTCCTTAGTGATCGCGGGCATGGTTTGCTTGGTCAATAGCTTGTTACCTGTCATGTAAAAGTTCCTCCTGCTTTGATTTTTCACGGTGTCCACTTGTGCCAGGTCGTTCATCGGAAAGACCACGGCAGAGCCTTCCATCACGGCAACTTCTAAGAGATTGCGGATCGTGCGCTTCGTTTCCTCGTCCTTGACGTACTCAACCTGGAGCGCACGGTACCCCATGCTTTGTTTGGTCATCGTCTTCATTTTGAAACTCGCATACAACTCCCGTGCAAGTTGTACATCAGGGTTGAACTGGACGCGAATGTATAGCCCAGACTTATCTTCATTCGCCTCGTAGATTCCGCCTGGCGGAATCTGTGAATAGTCGTGGTTAAAAAGATAGGGAAACAAAAAATCGAGCTGCTGGGCTGTCTTACGAGCATAGGCATCCTGTAGTGTCTTACGAAATGCACCTGGCATGGTACGGTCATCACCGAAATCGATATTTTTCAGATAATTCAAATACCCGCCGATCTGAAACTTCGAATCGTTTGTTTCCTTGATCTCTGAGATGCAAGGAAAGTACTCGGTTTTCCTCTCTATCTTCGCTAACCTGGGCATGTTCACTGCTCCTTTTCAAAAGAGAATGTCGATCATGAAAACAACCTCATTTGCCCACTACCGTCAACCTCATGGGGAAGTTTATTGTTTTTGCTCTGATTGCAATGAGGGCAGAGAAGTTGCAAATTATACGGCCAATTGGAACCACCGCGTGATAATGGAACGATATGATCAACCTGGTATTTTACTAGCTTCTGCTTACATAAGGCACATTTCCCCTTTTGCCCTTTGCGCAGATTGTGTATATCCTGTGCAGTATAGGTTCCTTCGGACGCTCTTTTATGTGCTCGTAGTTTATGATGATAGGACTTTATACGATCACGGTTTGCCGTATAGCGAGACCTCCTGTAAACCCTCTCGCGATCACGATTTGCTACACCATAAACCCTCATATTCGCAAGAGCGCGGTCGCGATTGGCTGCATGCCACGCCTTCTTGTGAGCATTATCACGTTCACGGTTTTCCTCGTGATACACCTTCATGTATGCAAGCTTACGATCACGATTTGCTATGTTGTAAGCCTTCACCTGTACCAAGAGGCGATCACGGTTTTCTACATAGTGAGCCTTCCCCTGTGCAAGAATGCGATTGCGGTTTTCTGCATAATAAACCTTACGTTGAGCGCTCACTTGATCGCGGTTTTCTGCATGCCAAGCCTTCTGGCGAACACGATGACATTCTATGCAATCATTACGCAATCCATCTTTAGAGCCTTTCCTCTGAGGGAAAAATTCAGTTGTTGAAGGCTTCTCTTCACCGCATTTTATACAGCGTTTTAGTGGGATATCATTGAGGTTGCCATTATCAGCATGAGGTGGTAAGGTAGTCATGATAGACCTCCCAGTTAGGTGTATCCGGCCAGGGGTGTTCACAGCACCGCTTGGCACAACATTATTTCTGAGCTTAGTATACCATAAACCCGCTTGAGAAGCAAGGTTGAGCGCAACCTTTGCTGTTCTCATGTCTCACCTTCTTTCAGGCTTTCAAGCCAGCTTTTCGTGTCTGCCTCACTGTCATATCTATAGGTGATTTGTTCGGGTGGTATGTCCACATAGACACCTGTCGCTTTGTGGAACTCCTGTACTATCTCAAGTGGACAGGTCACATACACCCGTATCAGATAGCCCACATAGCCCTCTGCCAGGTAGATTTCTCGCAAGATGACGGCTTCGATACGAGTGATGTAGGGATGGATTTTGGGAAAGTAATGGTCAAACTCCCTATCAGCTTGCTGCTTTGCATAGAGCAACATGTCAATCGGCGCTCTTTTGACAATAGTGAGCGTTGTTGAAACTTCAGCGGTCATGGGCATCATGCTTTGTCCTCTCCTTCGTCTCATAGTGTCTGAAGTCGTCCTGTGATGCCGGCGGCACTTGCTGGCAGAGTTTGATAATGGCTTCCAGCCCTGCGCGAGCAAAACCGATGTCCGGCACTTCATCGAGGTACACAGGGACGCGGTTTTCTTGCGCGAGTGCCGTTTGCGCGATGGCAAGTATCTGCTGTGCGAGTTCCTGTGCTGTCATCGCTATATATCTATCCTCACAAGACTAGTCGAGCCATCCTCATTCTTGCGGTAGACAGGCGTGACCTGTGAGTATTCCATGCCTTCCACCACGAGAGGCAAATCAGGCCCTTCAACCACAATATTCCATTGCCGGTACATCCATTTGTAAAAGATGGCGCGAACGATGTATGACTCAGGGAGAAGCAAGCGAGTACGAACGGTATCAAACACGCCCTTGTCTCGCAGCACACCCTGGATATCAAGAGAATCTTCTGTCAGTACATCTTTGAGTATCACGCGCCATGCACCATCTGTAATAGCAATGATGCCAGCATGTATTTCTTCATTCATCGCTTTATCCTCAACAATTCTCGATACTGGTCTCTGGCACTGCAATCACACTGAACTCTGTATCTCTTTCCAAAATGATCGAGAGGCTCGTTATTCCCATAGCTTCAAGGCGTCTTTGTGCCATTGCCACTGCTTCACGTGGGACTTGAGTGCCATGCACGACCAGGAGATACTTGTGGCCTGGCTTCAGTTCAATCACATCACTTGTGGCTTTCAAGGCTTCTGGTAGCCTTATCATCGGTAGTCCCTCGAATCTGATATGCTTGTCTTGAAGATACTCAAGCGCCTTCGCTACCCCCACCCGCTCTTCTTCTGTCAAGAGGTGATCAGAGATAAACGCGTCTGTTGGTTGTTTTTGTTCTGTCATCGCTTCCTACTCCAATTCATTCAATGCCTCATTCCTGCGTAAATCTGCATAGGCTTCTGTATCCTCTACCGTCTCAAGGATACTATGAGACATCTTATAATCATGCCAACCCTGCTCACTCCCAATCTCATATTCAATAGGCGTATTCCAATGTTTTATGGTAATACTCCATGGGCGCTGGCCTAGCAACCCAGGTGCTTGATAATAGTTAAGGTGTAACGTAATGGGATACATCCGACATGAGAATGTCTCATAGATGCGCTCAAATAGTGCGGTCGCTTCTTCTCTCGTCATCTTTTCAACCTCAACAATTCTCTATACTTGTCTCTCGATATCGCATCATAGGGAACCACCTCAACTATATCATCTTGCGCTTTGGCAGGTGCAACTGGAGGTTTGGGCTTCGTTGGAGGCGTAGTATCATCAGGAATGTCCGGTATCGTCTCATCCACCGGCGTCACCGTCGTTTGCCCCGGTGGTGGCAACTGATGCTGCGGTGGAGGCGGCGGATGGATGACCTTGCCTGACATGGCTGCAATGTAGTCGTCAAGGTCATCCACATGCACCGGAACAAGATTGATAATCACGAAGTCCTTGCAGGGGAGTTTCGCCTTGCCTTGTATTTCGCGTGCCTCATGGAAGGTGACGGTGCCTGCGGTAAACTCTGCCTGTGCTCGCTCGCTCTCTTTCGCCTTGGCTTCCTGTAAGCGTTTCTGTATCGCCTCCACATCCTCCTGGTCATAGCCAAGATAGCCACCATAGCGCGGCGTGAGCCACATGTTGAGACTATCTTGAAACATATCCAAGATCGGGAAGACAATCTCAGTATAGAGCGCATAGCGGGCTTCTTCCTGGTTGCTGTAGGTCGAGTCAGCCAACCCAAGCAAGAACAGAGGAAAATTGAAGAAGATGCCCGCTATGTCTCTATCCCCCTTCGTGTCAGACTCTAACCAGTCCAACTCGTAGGGTGACATGCTCATACTCTGCCACTTGACACCGCCATGTAGGATGGCCGTTTCACCAGCGTTACGCGGTCCTGCAAACTTCTTGCGTATCTCGTCCTTCAGCGTCTTGTATTCCTGCGCACCAAGAAGCGCATCAGTCACCCACGCGCCACCAGGACGTGCCATGTTGTTTAATAGCCCAAGGTTCCACTTCTGCCCTGCCTTCTGCGTGTCGATGAGGAGCGCCGCCACCTCGACAGGTGACATCCCATACACGTCATCATTGCCAGCAAAGAGCTTGTTGTGCATCACGAACGGTTCAGGGTAGCGGCGCGGCGGGGTGAAGTTGCCAAACTCGTAGTAGAGCGGTCCGTTTTCTTCCAGCTTGATCTTCGTCAGATCAGGTCTGAGATTGTACAGTTCATCAAATGGCGCAGTAGGATTCTGGTTGGCATTGATACCGAGCAGGTAGCTGTTGCCGGTCATGCAGTAGTAGGCAATCATGGCCTCACGAAAGGCGGTGCCTGCCACCTTGGGCGCGGGATTCTTCCACAGATCAAGCAGGGGCGATGTGGTGATTTCGCGCTTCTTCGATTCATCGGTGTAGTGCTTCCACTTGATACCGGCGGCAGCGCGTGCGATGTGACCAACGACGCGAAAGACGGTCTTGGAGCTTCTGTAGCCTTCCTGGATATAGGAGCGCATGTTACGCGGCATCTGTGCAGGTGCAGCAACGCCTTGTTGAGCGACGACATAGGCCACATTGGGGTCGGCTTTCTCTTCTGCATAGTGGCGTTGTCGTCTAGTGCGTCTGCTCATCCTTGCGCCTCCTGTTTTTGCCAGTCAGCAGGTGCAAAGAGCATATCCTCATATTCAGGTTTGGGTGATGAGTATGGACGAAGCATATTTTCTCGCAATGCCTGATTCCAGGTAAGCGGTTCTTCTCCTGGTATTGTGCGAGTAGATTTGTTAAATGCCTGCTGTTGGCGCTCTGCAATTTGCGCTGCTACACGCTTCAAAAGTGCAAGTATTTCTGTATTCTGCTGGCCCATCACCAGTCACCTCCTTGCTCATGAGATTCAGCCCAGTCAAAGGGATTCAGCAGTAACCCGCCCTGCCTGGTGAACGCTTCTTCGTACTCTTTGGCTGCCTCCTCTGCCTGTTGGCGCTGCTCTTCAGTGATGGCCTCTGCCACCTTGAGTTGCTCAATGGAGAGCGTGGTATCAATGGCTTGCGTCTCATCATCCAGATCGATCACACCAGGACGTAGGGCGCTTGAGATCACAAAGGCCATCATCGCGTGGCAGTCTGGATACTCGTCATGGGGAGCCTTAGGAAAACTGAACAGTTCTTTTTCGCATTCCTCAATGCCAGCCATATTCTTGTTGTGGTATGCCTTGCCGTTGCTGTAAAGGATGGAGCCGGTGGTGGAGCGCATGATCTTATCTGTTTGTGGCTTGAACGGCTTGATAGGGAGTCCAATCGAGACGAGATACTGAATCATGGCAAGCTGATAGCCAACCTGCTCCACTGCGATGATCGAGTGCATGAAACGCTGGAAGATGAGCGGTATCTGTTTCTGCTGCTCTGGAAAGTCAAGATGTTCATGCAACGCATGGAGCAAGAGTGCATCGTTGTACGGCGTGATAGCCCAGGTTTCCATCAGGAAGAAGTCAGCACTGGTTTTCAGTGAGGTAGCCAGGTCTATCACTGCACAATACCAGCAATCCTTGATAGGAACCGTTACACGGCCTCGTGGCGATCTTTCTCGCGATAGATGTAGCCGCCGGCAGGGATAGGTGATTGCTGGTACTGTGCTGAGTAGTGCAGCGGGCCAAGTTCTCGCTTGAGTTTGTCCAGCACTTCTCGCGGGAACTTCTCAGGCCACAACAACTCACCTTCTTGTGTACGGATATCATAGGCACCAAGCGAGGTTGTGCTTGCTCTGCCAGGCTCGTACTCTTCAGGCAAGTTGACGTGTTCAAACCCACCAAGTGAGAGAATATGGCCGATCAAATCCCGTTCGTCGAGCCGCTGGCCTATCACGATAAGCGGGCCGTTTTCCTGGTCGTTGAGTCTGGACATCCAGGTTTTACCCCACCATTCTTTGGTGGCTTCAATGTCTGCAAGTCCAGCCATGGCATTGTTCGGGTCATCGATGATCGCGATATCAGCGCGGTGGCCAGTGCCGGACGCCTTCACTGCCGTCGCCATCATGTACCCGCGCTTATCATTCTCAAAGAACCCTTTGACGTTCTGTGATGAGGACAGGACGAAGAGCGGGCCATAGCGTTCTTGAAACCATGTAGACTCGATCAGGTCACGGCGGTTCTTGTTGTCTCTGATGGCCAGGTCCAGGGAGTAGGACGCGCATAACCATCTGCTATACGGGTCATTTATCCAGCACCACACCGGGAAGAGGACAGAGACAAACGAGGACTTTGCATGGCCAGGCGCAATAGTGATAGCCAGGCGTTTGATACGCTTCTCATGGACCGCTTGCAGGTGATCGCAGATCACGTCAAGGTGCCAGTTCCATATCAAATCGGTACCCGGTTCGATCACCGGCCATGCAGACCTGGCAAAGAAACGGAACTTCTCGCGACCTCGCTCGCGTTTCTCGATCTCCAGTTTTTGCGGCTGTAACAAGGCATTAGCCTTGCTCGCGCGTGATACGTGCGCACTTTGCCCGCGAGCTTGCCCGCGCTGAACACTGGCTCATCCCATCCTTCCACAGCGCGGCGGTAGATTTCAGCACGCAGTACATCTTTGGCATCCTCTTTGGCTTGATTGAAGGCAAAGCTAAAGTCCTCATCCTTCTCCAGCCACACATACACGGTGGTGCGATTGATGTGAGCTGCACGAGCCGCCAGCAGGACGTTGGCATGGTCGGCGAAGGCTTGGAGGAAGAGGCGTTGACGCGCTTTGGTGCTAAATCCTTTTTCTGCTGTCGATTTTTTGTTGTCACGCTTGCGCGAGGGGTAGTTCATGCGGACACCTCCACCACAGCGCGTACTTCATCGGCGAGTGCCACACCCGCCGGGGTAAGCGCTGCCACATCAGCCATAGCATCCAGATAGTGCAATACATCCATCAGGACATCGCCGCGTTTCATGTACTCGCTCATAAGCCCATTGTGGAGTTTCAGGAGTGCATTGTACTCACTGATACTAATGGAGGCATAGGGATGGAGTGTGAGTACAGGTTGAGACAAGGGAACCGGGGCAAACAGCCAGCACATGCAGAACTCAGGTGCATCAACGGCTTCGGGGTCATCCATGCCGATCAGGATAATGCCGGTGTAGCCCTTCGCTTTCTTGCAGAAGAGACACCATTCCGTGATGTGCAGGTTCTTGATGCGCGTTGGCCTGAAGGTACAGGTGCCGAGTCCAGTGGTGAATGCTAAGGAAGTGGGCGCTTGCTCAGTCATTCGGCCTGCTCCTGCTCATCATGCCAAGTGATGTTATAGACTCCAATGGTGCCGAAGGAATCGCACAGGTCAGTAAGAGTTGGGTAGTAGTTCATGAAACTGCGATCAAGGATGCACGCGCCGTTGGGGAATTGCACGCCCAGGAGCTCCTGCTTGACCTTATACGCTTCCCTTCGCATCGGGTTGGCTGACTTGAGCTTGCTCTGATCGAACTTCAGCGTAAAGGCGCGTGGCTCATCGGGCTTATGCCATGTTTTTGTGGTGGCATCAAGATGAGAGTGTAGGGTCATGGCTGCACCGGCTTCCCCTAGTTGTCTGCGGTAGTTGGCTTTACAAGTTGAGCGACAGTGGTATGCATCTCGTGAGGCGTTGGGATAGACGCAGGAGCAGAGACAGAGAACACCTGCCCACACTGAGAGCAACACCATCGACTATAAGGCCCGTCTTCTCGCATCAGCGTAAAGGAAGTCGAGCAGCAATAGAAGATCGTCGTGTTCAATCCTTCCACCTCTGTTTCAGCAGGACGAGGCGCACAAGAATGCCAAGCAGCGCATCCTCAAGCAAGTAGCGTAGTATCCAGGCGCGGCGTGCCATGATTGACTCCATAAAAAAAGACACTCCGATCTCTCACCTGAAAAGTGAAAGACTCAGAGCGTCCGCAGTGATCCGCAGATTGCTAAACGACGCTAGTTAATAACTTTTTTCTTGCCACGGAATAGCACATGTATTCGATGATGGGGATGTGACCATGCTTGACATGCAGCGTGATTTGACCTTCGCCTTGTCCATGCATCTGAATAGCATCGAGCATCGGCGCCAGTTCAACCGCTAACTCTAAAACTACTAAGTTTCGCTGATGTAGTCTATGGGGGATTTTACTTGGTATCTTCTGAACATTCTAAGATATATCGAAACAGAATATACTTTGTGTACTCTTCATGGGTATGTCGATATGCGTTTACCCATGCATCATACTGTTCTTCCCAGTATTCTTCTCCCAACGCTTCCATATCAAAAGCGGTTCCACTACTTGAGATGTTTTCGATATATGTCCCATCGTGCAGTGCAAATTTACCGCGCACTGGCCCTTCACCGCCATAACTACAGACAAACCAAAGATCAGGCCATTTTTGACTGACTTTCTCAAGAAAGACACGTGGAGCTTTCCATACACACCTGAACCAGTAGGTTGCACACCCCTCCTCAAACTTTGGCGTCTCGTGTTTGAACGCGCCCCATTTAATCCCCCAGGTCTCTACTTCCAGATCATACCCATGTGACGAGTATGGAAACAGGCTATAACTTTCCGGTAGCGGGATGAGCCGATCAAACTCAAAAACGGAGGCGAGTGGATTTACAGCGTAATCATAGTTATAGTTTTTTAGACCGTTAGGATATTCTGGAAGATCACCCGTTGGTTTCCTTTGCCCTTTTGCTTGTCGTGTAAATTCCCCTAACCTTTGATCTTTGCCCATGACAGAAAGGTTAATGTCTATGTAGTTTGGCATACCCGTTCTACCTCTTTTCCAAGCCATTCTATCGGCACTTTTATTGACTAGTATGCAATGCACTTCGTTTCGATCACAACATACTGCTCGTCTTGAGAGACATCTACAACCGCTTGTGTGTCGATATCCCCATCCTGCTTAAATCCGTATGACTCTCCATAATTGGCAACCCATACTGGCGTTATCTTTCCCATCAGAAATTCGCCGCCTTTATAGCCGTAAAAGGTATTCCCAATGGCACGTTTCAGAAGATCAAGAAATGCACTGGCTGAGAACTTCTCTCCATCTTCAGCATATTCAATGGCAATCTCCGCATAACTTCCACGCCAGCTATCAATTCCGGTTGGGTGATGGCTATCGTCAAAGATGACCAGCTTACTCTTATCGGCTATAGCTTCTAGTTTCAAGATTAGTTCGCCTAGCGTCAACTGCTCAGATGTCTTCATCGACTCTGCTCTCTCAGCCTCCACAGCGTTGTTAAGTATATCTTGCCAATCCATGTTCTGCCTCTTTTCTCAAAGGGAACTATGCGCAGTTTTACTTTTACCACTCACTATCCTACCACCTGGATAAACACATAATAAACCACTGCTAGGAAGATGAGAATGCCGAAGAGAATCAGAGCGTTACGCTTCTCATGAGTGGTCATGATTTGCCCTCCTCAATATACTCAATAATTTCCTGCCCATACTTCTCCCATAGCTGGCCTTTGGCATAGGCTTCGGCCTCTAGCCACCAGGGCTCGTCACTTACCCACTGATGTTCCAGTTCAGGGGCGAACTTGAGCCACACTTCCACAGCAGTATAGTGCTGCTTTGTCTCAAAAATAGCATCAGGAGTCATGACTGATAGACCTCCCATCGTGAGACTTTCCACTGGTCATCAAGCGTCTCGTAGGGATGTTTCTCTCTCAAAAATAGCATCAGGAGTCATGACTGATAGACCTCCCATCGTGAGACTTTCCACTGGTCATCAAGCGTCTCGTAGGGATGTTTCTCTGCAAAGTCAGAGATGACCGTCTCTAAGCGGTCGCTCTGTGAGAGCAGGTGGCTCTCCGCGTAAGCAAAGTACATGCCATGCGGCCCGCGTCCAATACAGAGATCGCCATGTTTCGCTTTCCAATCGCCATAGATGCCGAACTCTTGTTGCGCGATAATCAATGCTTCGATGAGTTTCACGGCTTCCTCGCTTTCAGATAAGAGAGACGCGCCTGTTCGTGTCGGGCCGCGTTCTCTTGCAGTAGCGCATTCCAGCGTACATGTGCCTGGCAGGCAGGGCAATACTGTTGTATCGTGCGCAC
>WNGP01003857.1_pt1 | contig 12545 bp, 7 predicted proteins | sample 5407671 | NCBI WGS metagenome assembly WNGP01 (sample SAMN13153381, study PRJNA577476) | soil metagenome | isolation source: 40 cm soil or saprolite under Garry oak tree replicate 2 | place: USA:California | collected 2016-06-15 | reverse complement strand
CTGGTGGTCACTCTCGCCATCGCAGCGCCGCTGGTCCTCATCTGGTCGGTCCTCTACACGAACGCCGGGCTCCAGTTCGCCATCCGCCACATTCCGCACCGCTTCTCCGGCGTGCAGCTCGACATCATCGGCGCTCGCGGCACCGTCGCCGAGGGTCTCTCCGTCGAGCGCGTCGAGATCGACCACGACCTGGTGCATCTCACATTCCAGCGCATCGAGGGCCGCGTCGCCCTGATGCCGCTCATGCTGCAGACCATTCGCGTACTGCACGGCTCGGTGGGCAGCGCACTCATCGCGGTCAAGCCCCGCAGCCGTCCGCCCGGCCCGGGCGGGCCGGTGTTCCTGCCGGCCTGGATGATCATCAGCGCGGAGCAGGGGCACGTCGGGAGCGTGACGATCACCGTTCCCAACGGCTTTCGACTCGAGGCCTCCGACATCGAGGGCGTCGCGGTCATCCGTCATCGGGTCATCCGTTTCTTCCAGGCGGAGGGGGTCCTGGATGGTCAGGTGCGGGTGAGCGGCATCGGCGAGCTGCGGGCTGCCGATCCGATCGGCATGGAGGTCAAGGGCCGCGTCGACTGGACTCCTCCCGGGCAGCCCGCCTGGACGGTGCACGGGAGCGTGCGCGGCGATCTCAACGCCCTCGACGTCGTCGCGCACGTCGTGAGTCCCTGTCGCGCGGACGTCTCCGGACAGGCGCTCGCTCTCACCGACCGCTGGCACTGGGTGGCCGATGCGGTGGTGCAGGATTTCGATCTGCGCGCCTTCGGACTTCCCGGCGTGCTCGGCCACATCACCGGCCACCTGGCCGGCTCGGGCGATGGGACGGGCTTCAGCGCCCACGGACCGCTGAATCCCGGCGGCTTGCGCGCCGGGGAGTTCGCCGTGCAGTTCTCAGGCGCTTACGCGCACCGCGTGCTCGCCGCGCGGCGCATCGAGGTGCGCCACGCAGGCTCCGGGGCGCTGCTGCGCGGTGCGGGCAGTCTGGCCATCGACGGGCCGCGGCTCGAGGCGAGCGGCGAGGTGAGCGACTTTCGCTGGCCCCTCACCGGGGCCCGCCCGGCGGTGACCGAGGGGTCGGGCTCCTTCACCCTCGCCGGCGTGCTGCCCTACGAGGTGCATGTGAACGGCAGCGTGCGCGCCGCGGGTCTCCCGCAGATGCCGCTCGCGGTGAGCGGCGCGCTCGGCAAGGACGGTTTTGTGTTCGACAGCGCGGAGATCGAGCTCTTCGGGGGTCACGCGAGCCTCCGCGGCCAGGTCGCGTGGTCGCCGGCTGAGACCTGGTCGGTGAGCGGCCGCGCGAGCGGCATGAACCCCGGAGCGTTGCGCGCCGATCTGCCCGGCAGCATCGGCTTCGCGCTCGGCATCTCGGGCCGCGGCTTCGATGCGCGCGGCGATCTCACTGCTTCCTTCAGCGGCCTCGCCGGCAAGCTCCGGGGCGTGGCCGCGAGCGGCTCGGGTACCCTCACCCGCTTAAGGGACATCTGGGGCTTCAAGGAGGTGCGCCTCGGCCTGGGAAGCGCGCGACTGGCGCTGGACGGGCACCTGAGCGAGCGGCTCGACCTGCGCTTTGCGCTCTCCGCGGACGACTTGAGTCTGCTCGCGCCCGGCACCCGCGGCGAGATCAAGGCCTCGGGAACCCTCGGCGGCACCCTCGCCGAGCCCGTGATCGTCGCCAGCGCGCACGGCGGGGACTTCGACTACGACGGCATCACGCTCGAGAGTCTCGACGCGGACCTCGACTTCGACCCCACCGCCCTCCAGCGGGATTCGAAGATCGACGCGCGGCTGCGGAAACTCAGCTTTCGCGGCCGCACGCTCGAGAGCCTCGCGTTCAGCTTGAGCGGCCCGCCCGGTGCTTACCGCGCGCACCTCACCGTCGCCGCCACCGGTCTCTCGGCGCGCCTCGATACGCACGGCGCTTACGCGCACCGAGTCTTCAAGGGCGAGCTCGACGCGCTCGCCGTGAACGGCAGCGAGTCGCTGCACCTCGCGCTCGAGCGACCCGTGGGCCTCGTGGTGGCGACCGATCAGATGCGCATCGAGTGGCTGTGCCTCACCGGCACACCCGGCAGCATGTGTGCCGATGCCGAGTGGAGCCCGGTGGCCTGGTCGACCACCGTCATGAGCAACCAGCTGCCGCTCAACGCGCTCACTGCGGGCATGACCCCCGGGGTCGAGTACCTCGGCACGGTCAATGCGCTCGCGCGACTCTCGGGCGGCGCGACCACGCCGCTCGCTGGGACGCTGCGCGCCGAGCTCACCGACGCCGAGATCGCGCACCGGCTCGCGAGCCGCAAGGTGGAGCGCACGCGCATCGGCTCGGGCACCGTGACGTTGAGCGCCACGCCCGCCGTGGTCAGCCTCCAGGCCGAGCTCGGCGACGGCGAGGTCGGCACCATCCACGGCCGAATCGACGCGCAGCGCATCGCCGCCGGCGCAGGCTCTCCGGTCGAATCGCTGGCGCACTGGCCGGACATGCCCTTGAGCGGCGAGCTGCATGCGCAGACCGCCGAGCTCGGCCTGCTCTCGCTCTACGTGCCGGACATCGACCGGGCCTCCGGCCATTTCAACGCCGACATCCAGCTCGCGGGCACCGCCGGGTCGCCGCGGCTCGCCGGCGCGGTCAGGCTGAGCGAGGGCTCGATCGACGTCTACCAGATGAACCTGGCGCTCCGCCAGGTGCAGCTCGATGCGCGGCTCTCCGATTCGGGACTCGATTTCGACGGCGGTGCGCGCGCCGGCGCGGGCAGCATCACGGCCCACGGGCGCTTCGAATGGCGCGAGCTCCTGCCTTACGGGAAATTTCACCTCGAGGGTGCAAATCTGCGCGTTGCGGACATTCCCGAGGCGCAGATCGACGCCTCCCCCGATCTCGACTTCAGCGTCGCCGGGCGCCGGATCGAGGTGAGCGGGAAGGTGACCGTGCCGTTCGCGAAGATCCAACCGAGGAACCTGGCCGACGCCGTGCGCGCCTCGCCCGATGAGGTGATCGTCGGCAGCGAAGTGGAAGATCCCGCCAAGCGCTTCGAAGCGATGAGCGCCATCACCCTCGTCCTCGGTGACAAGGTGAACATCGATACCTCGGGCCTCACCGGCCGGCTCACCGGCAGCCTCACCATCAAGAGCGGCTACGACGCCATCACCCGCGGCACCGGCGAGCTCTCGGTGACCGAGGGCAAGTACACCGCCTACGGGCGCAAGCTCGACATCCAGCGCGGGCGCCTCATCTTCACCGGCGGTCCGATCGATGACCCGGGGATCGACGTGCGCGCCGTCAAGCAATTCCCCGACGTCACCGCGGGCGTCAACGTGCGCGGCACGCTCCTGCAGCCGCACATGACGTTCTTCTCCGATCCGCCGCTGCCCCAGTCTCAGGTCGTGTCGCTGATCCTCGCCGGCGGCTCGCTCGAGTCGGCGCAGACCCGCACCACCGGCAACAGCGGCGCGGGCGGCGTCGGCGGGCCGGGGAGCGGGGCGGGCGGCGCGGCGCTCGCGCAGGGCGCCGCGATCCTCGGCCAGCAGCTCGGCTCGCACGTCGGCATCGAGGACGTGAGCCTCGAGTCCGACATCACCAACGAGACCTCGCTGGTGCTCGGCCGATATCTCTCGCCGCGACTGTACGTGAGCTACGGCATCAGCCTCACCCAGCAGCTGAACACCTTGAAGCTCCGCTACACCCTCGGCGATCACTGGACCGTCAAGACCGAAGTGGGCCAGGCGCGCGGGGCCGACCTCGTGTACTCCATCGACAAGTGAGGCTCGCACGCGGTGCGCCGCGCGCCCCCCGGGGCGGGGCGGCGCGGTGTGCCGGAGGCTCCCTTGACTTCTATGCATTAAAATGCAGAATGCGCGCATGTTTATGCGCAAGGTCCCCCGCTGGTGCTGAGCGATGCGCAGCAGATCGAGCGGCGCGGCGCCATCGTGCGCCTCTTGCGCGCGGGCCCCGTCCGCAGGCAGGCGGACCTGGTGCGCCTCCTGAAGAAGGAAGGCTACGACGCCACCCAGTCCTCGATCAGCCGCGACCTGCGCGATCTCGGGGTGCTCAAGGCGAGCGGCCGCTACGTGCTGGCGCCGGATGAGGTGACGCGCGCCAACGGCGACTTCGGCACGCTGGCGCAGTTCGTGCGGCAGCTGCGCCGCGCGGGCCCCGCGATCACCGTGCTGCGCACGACCATCGGAGCTGCGCAGAGCGTCGCGGTCGCCATCGACCGCGCCGAGTGGCCGGAGGTGGCCGGCACCCTCTCCGGCGACGACACCATATTCATCGCGACCGCCAGCGCGCGCGCCCAGGACGAGCTCATCGGCCGTCTGCGCTCGCTGTTCCGGGTCTGAGCATGCCGGACACCGCCGCGCCCACGAGCGCCACGCCCATCGTGCTCGCCTACTCGGGCGGCCTCGACACCTCGTTCCTGGTGCCGTGGCTCGCCGAGCGGCATCGCCGCCCGGTGATCACGGTCACCGTCGACACCGGCGGGATCGACGCGGCCGCCGCGCGCGCTCTCGCCGCGCGCTCCCGCGCGCTCGGTGCCCTGGAGCACCATCAGATCGACGCGCGCGCCGATTACTTCGAGCAGGTGCTGCGCTTCCTCATCATGGGTAACGTGCGGCGCGGGCAGCTGTACCCGCTCTGTGTGGGGGCCGAACGCGTCATGCAGGCGCAGACCATCGCCCGCATGGCGCGCACCCTCGGCTCCGGCACCGTGGCGCACGGCTGCACCGCCGCCGGCAACGACCAGGTGCGATTCGAGGTGGCGCTGCGCACCCTCGCCCCGGACCTCGAGGTGCTGGCGCCGGTGCGCGATGAGGCCTTCAGGCGTCAGGACGAGCTCGAGTATCTCGAGCAGCGCGGACTCCCGATGCCGCCGAGCGGGGCGCGTTACTCCATCAATCGGGGACTCTGGGGGGTAACCATCGGCGGCCGCGAGACCCTCACCTCCTCGGGCAGCATCCCCGAGGACGCCTGGGTCCTCACCCGCGATGCGTCCACGCATCCACGAGCCGCCGAGCGCCACGTGCTCGGATTCCGGGAGGGGCGCCCCGCGGCGCTCGACGGGAGGGTGGCCTCGCCGGTCGAGATCATCGAGGCGCTCGAGGCGCTCGCGGCCCCCTTCGGCATCGGCCGCGGCATTCACCTCGGCGACACGATCATCGGCACCAAGGGACGGGTGGCGTTCGAGGCGCCGGCGGCCGAGGTGCTGCTCGCTGCGCACCGGGAGCTCGAGAAGCTCACGCTCACCGCGCGGCAGCAGCGCATCAAGGAGCAGCTGGCGCAGCCCTACGGCGACCTGGTCCACGAAGGGCAGCTGCTGGATCCCGTGTGCCGCGACATCGAGGCGCTGCTGCTCTCCTCGCAGCGGCGGGTCACGGGCGAGGTGAAGCTGCTGCTGCGCAGCGGCTCGGTGTTCATCGAGGGCGTCGAGTCGCCGTACTCGCTCATGGCAGTCTCGCGTGGCGTGTACGGCGAGGCCGCGGGCGAGTGGTCGGCGCGCGATGCACTCGGGTTCTCGCGCATCGCGGCGCTCCCCGGCGTGTTCCACGCGCGCGCCGGCGAGCTCGCAGCCGCCTCACCCGGCGAGCCTCCCGGGGAGCGGTAGCGATGGTCAACGGCATGCGCAGCGTCCTGGTCGACAAGCTCGCCTCCGTGACCCAGGCCTGCGGGCTCTCGCACGAGGTGCGCATCTGCGAGGACATCCCCGCCGAGGAAGGCGTGGTCATCGTGGTCGAGGTGCTCAACAACAAGTCCAACTACAACACGCTCGAGCTCACCAGCGGCCGCATGGCGAAGGTCGGTAAGGGCGACGTGGTCGCGGGCGCGCTCGGGCATCGCCAGGCGCTCTTCGGCTACTCGGGCCACGTGCCCGCGACGGTGAGGCCCGGCGACGTGCTGCAGATGCTCAACATCGGCGGCGTGCTCGGGGTGTGCGACTCCATCAACCCGGAGAAGGGCCAGCCGTTCGATTGCCGTGTGCTGGGCCTGGCGCTCAACTTCCCCTACCTCGGCGAGCGCATCGGGGTGCCGGCGCGCGTGGGACACAAGCGGCTCGACTTAGCCGTAGCGCTCGACACGCGCGCCGTGCCGGTGGTGGCGCTCGCCGGCACCTGCATGGAGGCCGGCAAGACCGCGGCCGCCTGCGCCCTCATCGCCCGCATGCGCCACCGGGGCCTCACGGTGGACGCCTTCAAGGCGACCGGGGTCTCGCTCCGCCGCGATATCCTCGCCATGGAGGACGCGGGGGCGCGCCGCTGCGCGATCTTCACCGATCTCGGCATCGTCACCACCACGCGCGTCAACGGGCCGGCGCTCACCCGCACCATGCTGAGCGAGCTCGCCGCCGGCAAGCCCGACGTGCTGGTGTTCGAGCTCGGCGACGGGATCCTCGGCACCTACGGGGTCGACGCGATCCTCGAGTGTCCGGATATCCGCACGGCATTGAGCGCGGTCATCCTCTCGGCGAACGATCCGGTCGCGGCCTGGGGAGGAGTAAAGCTGCTGCGCGAGCGCTTTCACATCGAGCCGTGCGTGGTCACCGGTCCCGCGACCGACAACCAGGTGGGTGTCGAGATCATCACCACCCAGATGGGAGTGCCGGCCTGCAACGCCATCAGCAACGGCGCCGCCCTCGGCGACCGCGTGATCGAGGCGCTCGGGCTTCCCGCGGCGGCGGCACAGTGAGCGGCGGGATTGCGGCGGTGGTGCTCGGCGGCAGCGGCTACGTAGCCGGGGAGCTCCTGCGCCTCATCGCCGCACACCCGCGCTTCGAGCTCGCGGCCGTGATGTCGGAGAGTGCGCCGGGGGAGCCCGTGGCGGGCGCCTTCCCGCACCTGGCCGGCGCCTACCCCGATCTGCGCTTCAGCTCGCAGCGGGAGGCCCTCGAGCGGCTCGCCGGGGCGGGCGAGTCGGCGGTGTTCTCGGCCGCCCCGCACGGAGTGTCCGCGGCCCTCGTCGACACCCTGCTCTCGGACGCGGCGCGCTCCGGTCGCCGGCCCCGGGTGGTCGATGTTTCCGCGGACTTCCGCTACGCGACGCCCGCGGCCTATGCGGCGGTGTATCAGCACCCGCACGCCGCTCCGGCGCGGCTTGCCGAATTCACCTGCGCAGTGCCCGAGCATTTGAGCGAGCTCACCACGCCGCACGTGGGCCACCCGGGCTGCTTCGCCACCGCGATCCTGCTCGCCTGCGTGCCGCTCCTCGCCCGGGGCCTGGTCACGCCGACGCTCTTCGTGAGCGGGGTCACCGGCAGCACCGGCTCGGGCCGCAGGCCCGCCGAGGCGACGCATCATCCGCTGCGCCATGCCGATCTCTACAGCTACGGCGCGTTGAAGCACCGCCACGCGCCGGAAGTGACGGCGTGCGCGCGGGCGGTGTGCGGCGTGGAGGCGCACGTCGCCTTCGTCCCGCATTCCGGACCCTTCGCGCGCGGCATTCATGTCACCGTGCAGGCCGAGCTCGCCCGTCCCCTCGACACGGGAGAGCTGCTGGCGGCGCTCAGCGCCTTCTACGCGCGCTCGCCGTTCGTGCGCGTCAGCGAGCGGCCGCCGCGCGTCAAGGACGTGGTGGCGAGCAACTACGCGCACCTCTCCGGCGTCGTCGCGGGCCGCACCGCGGCGGTGCTGTGTGCGATCGACAACCTCACGAAGGGCGCGGCCGGCGGCGCGCTGCAGTGGATGAACCGCCTGTTCGGCCTGCCCGAGACCACCGGGCTCACGAGCGCAGCGCCCGGCTGGACCTGAGAGCGCGCGCATGCCCAAGGCACCGGCACAGAAGAGAAAGCGGGTCGCGGCGACCTCCGAGTCGGAGATCCAGGCGGCCATCCGCGAGCACGACTTTCTCGCACCGGTGTTCGCGCAATACCCGATTGAAGTCGCCTCCGCGCAGGGCGTGTGGCTCACGAGCAGCCGCGGCGAGCGCGTGCTCGATCTCTACGGCGGACACGCGGTCGCGGGCCTCGGCTACGGGCACCCGGCGTGGACCGCGGCACTCGCACGGCAGGCCGAGGCCTGTCAGTTCCAGAGCAACGCGGTCGCGATGCGAATCCGGGCGCAAGCCGCACGGCGCCTGGTGCGCTTCTCGCGACTGCCGTTCGCGAGCGCATTCCTCGTCAACAGCGGCGCCGAGGCCAACGAGAACGCGCTCAAGGTGGCGCTGCGCATGACGGGGCGAGCGCACGTCGCGGCCATCGAGGGCGGCTTCCACGGCCGCACCGCCGCCGCCGGCGCGGTGACCTGGGGCGCACGGGAGAAGTGGTACGGCTTCCCGCGCACGCCCTTCGACGTGAGCTTCATCCCGCGCGGCGACCGCGCCGCCATCGACGCGCAGGTCACGCGCGATACGGCCGCCGTGATCGTCGAGCCCGTGCAGGGGCTCGCCGGCGCGGTGGAGCTCGGCGCGCCCTTCCTCGCCTCGCTCCGGGCGCGTTGCGATGAGGTCGGGGCATTGCTGATATTCGACGAGGTGCAGTGCGGCGTCGGCCGCACCGGCGAGCCCTTCGCCGCCAACCTCTACGGTGTGCGTCCCGACATGCTCACGACCGCCAAGGCGCTCGGCAACGGCTTCCCGTGCGCGGCGCTGCTTTTTTCTCCCCTGGTGGCCGCCTCGCTCAAGCCCGAATCCCTCGGCACCACCTTCGGCGGAGGACCGCTCGCCTGCGCGGCGATCGCGGCGGTGATCGCGGCCATCAAGTCCGAGCGCCTCCTCGAGCGTGTGCGGCGGATCGGGGCGTATATCCGCCAGACCTGCATCGCGGGCCCGGTCGTTGCCCACCAGGGCGCGGGGCTCCTGGTGGGGCTGCGCACCACCCGCCCCGCGAGAGAAATCCAGGCGGAGCTCCTCGAGTGCTGCATCCTCACCGGCACGGCCAACGACCCGCACATCCTGCGCCTGCTGCCCGCGTTCATTCTCGAGGAGCAGCACGTCGACATGCTGCGCGATGCGCTGCGCGATCTGCCCCCATGAAGCGCTTCGTCGATCTCGCGGACTTCGAGCGCGAGGAGGTGCTCTCGCTCCTCGAGCTCGCGCGGCGCCTGGAGAAGCAGCCCGAGCCGCGCGCGCTCGCCGGCCGGATCCTCGCGCTGCTGTTCCTCAACCCCTCGCTCCGCACGCTGGCCTCCTTCCAGGCGGCCATGGCGCGCCTCGGCGGCAACTCCTTCGTCATCAACCCCGGCCGCGGCAGCTGGCAGCTCGAGACCCGCCCGGGCGTGGTGATGGACGGCGCCGCCGCCGAGCACGTGCGCGAGGGCATCCCTGCGCTCGCCTCCTACTGCGACGCGCTCGGCATCCGCGCCTTCGCCGAGGGCAAGGATCTGGCGAGTGATCTCGCCGAGACTACCTTCAACGCCATGGCGAGCCTCACGGAGAAGCCCCTCATCAACCTCGAGTCCGCCCTCAATCATCCGTGCCAGGCGCTCGCCGACTGGAAGACGCTCGACGATCTCGCGGTGCCGCGCGCCGGGCGCTTCGTGCTCTCATGGGCCTGGCATCCACGCCCGCTCCCCCTGGCGGTGCCCGCGGCGGCGCTGCACATGGCGGCGCTGCGCGGCATGGAGGTCATCGTGCTGCGGCCGGAAGGCTTCGCGCTGCCGCCGGTCGTCATGGAGCGGGCGCGGCAAGCCGCAGCCCGCTCCGGGGGCTCGGTGCGCGAGAGCGCCGAGCGCGAGGAGGCCCTCGATGGCGCGGACGTTCTGTATGTAAAGGAGTGGGCCGCGACCGAGCGCTACGGCGATGCGGAAGCGGACGCGCGGCTGCGCAGCGCCCTCCGGGGCTGGTGCGTGCGCAACGACTGGTTCACGAGGGCCGCGCCCGGATGCCGCCTCATGCATTGCCTGCCGGTGCGGCGCAATAGCGCGATCGGCGACGAGGTGCTCGACTCCGCGCGCAGCGCGGTGCAGCGCGAGGCCGCGAACCGCCTGCCGGTGCAGATGGCGGTGCTCCACCAGATGCTGAGGTCCTGAACTTCGGGAAACCCGACATGATCATGCACAGAAGCGATCAGGCGCTCGCCATCCACGCGCTCAAGAGCGCGGCTCCCTACATCCGCATGTACAAGGGCAAGACCTTCGTCGTGAAGGCGGGCGGCGGGGTGTTCGGCGAGGCGCAGGCGACGCGCCTCCTCATCGAGCAGATCGCGCTCCTGCACCACTTCGGCGTGCGGGTCGTGCTGGTGCACGGCGGCGGACCGCAGCTCACCGAGCTCGGCGCCGCGCTCGGGGTGCCTGCGCGCATGGTGGACGGCCGGCGCATCACCGACGAGAAGTCGATCGAGCTCATCGCGATGGTGCTCAACGGCCTCATCAACACCCGCGTGCTCGGCATCTGCCGGGCTCTCAACATCGAGGCGGTCGGCGTCAGCGGGGTGGATGCCGGCCTGGTGCGCGCGCACCGCCGGCCGCCGGTGAGACGCAGCGCCGGCGGCGAGCTCATCGACTTCGGTTTCGTCGGCGACATCGACGCGGTGGACGGCACGGTGCTCCGCAAGCTCCTCGACAACGGCCTGATGCCGGTGGTGAGCCCGCTGTCCGCGGACGAATCGGGAACGCTCCTCAACATCAACGCCGACACCGTGGCCGCCGCCATCGGCGCCTCGCTCCAGGCGGAGAAGCTGATCCTGTGCACCGGTGCGCCCGGCATCCTCGCGAGCCTCGATGATCCGCGCTCGCTGGTCTCTTACACGGATCTCGCGGGACTCAAGCGCCTGCGCGATGAAGGCCGCATCGCCGACGGCATGCTGCCCAAGGCGCTCGCCATCGAGAGCGCGATCCGCGGCGGCGTGCGCCGGGTGCACGTCGTGTCGTACCGCTCGCCGGAGGGGATTCTCGGCGAGGTGTTCACCAACGAGGGCACCGGCACCCTGGTCGTTGCCGACGTCAATGCGCTCACCCCGGCCGAGCAGCTGAGCGCCCCATGAAGCGGCTGTGGGACAAGGGCGCGCCGCTCGATGAACGGGTGCTGCACTACACCGCCGGCGAGGACCACGCGCTCGACGAGCGGCTCGTTGCCTACGACGTGCGCGCCTCGATCGCTCACGCCGAGATGCTCGCCAGGCAGGGGCTGCTCGCCGTCCCGGATCTCGAGGCCATCCGCGCCGGCCTCTTGGGGCTCGCCGAGAGCCACGCGCGCGGGGAGTGGCGCATCGAGCTCGCCGACGAGGACGGCCAGACGGCGCTCGAGCGGCGCCTCACCGGGCGCATCGGACCGGCGGGCGGACGCATTCACCTCGGACGCTCGCGCAACGACCAGGTGCTCGCGGCGCTGCGGCTGTATCTGCTCGAGACGCTGGATGCGCTCGCCACCGGCGTACTCGCGGTCGCCGCCGCGCTCGATGACCTCGCCGCGCGCGAGCGGCGCACCGTGATCCCCGGCTACACGCACCTGCAGCAGGCCATGCCGAGCTCGGTGCCGCTCTGGGCCGGGGGCTTTGCGGCGGAGCTTCGCGACGATGCAGCCGCGCTCACCCAGGCGCGCCGCCGGCTCGACAAGAATCCGCTCGGCTCCGCGGCCGGCTACGGGACCCCGGGGCTGCCCGTCGACCGGGAGGCGACGCGCACCGCGCTCGGGTTCGCCGCGGTGCAGGAGCCGGTCACCGCGGTACAGCTCTCGCGCGGCAAGGGCGAGGCGCAGCTGATCTTCGAGATCGCGCTGCTCATGCAGGATCTCTCGCGGTTCGCCGCCGACGTGCTGCTCTTCTCGACTCGGGAGTTCGGCTTCCTGGCGCTGGCGGAGGAGTTCACGACCGGTTCCTCGATCATGCCGCAGAAGCGCAACCTGGATGTCTTCGAGCTGATGCGCGGCCGCACCGCCACCGCGCAGGCGTGTCTCACCGAGGCGCTCGGCGTCGCCGCCAAGCTCCCCTCGGGCTATCACCGCGATCTGCAGCTCATCAAGTTCCCGCTGTTCCGCGCCATCGATCTCGCCCTCGAGACCCTCGCCGTGGCGCCGCCGGCGATCGGTGCGCTCGAGTTCCGGCCCGAGTCCGTGAGGCTCGATCCGGCCGTTCATGCCGCCGAGGAGGCCAACCGGCTGGTCGTGACCGAGGGCATTCCGTTCCGCGAGGCTTATCAGCGCGTCGCGAGGAAGCTCAAGGGCAAGGTCTAGGTGACAAGTCGAAGCGCGTCAAGCGCACCGAATAGCGCTCCGCTCGCACGTCCTCGCCGCTGCGGTTGCAAGCACTCCCTCCGCGGTGCACGCTGGCGCCGGAGTCACGGTAGACAGATCCGATGATCAAAGTGTTGGGAATCTCGGGGAGCCTGCGCCGCGGCTCGTACAACAGCGCGCTCCTGCGCGCCGCGGCGCGCCTCATGCCCGAGAATGCGACGCTCGAAATCGCGAGTCTGCGCGGGATCCCGCTCTACGACGGTGACGTCGAGGCGCAGGGGATTCCGGCAGCGGTCAGCCAGCTGAAGGAAGCGATCGTCGCCGCCGACGGGGTCCTGCTCGCGACCCCGGAATACAACAACAGCCTCCCGGGGGTGCTCAAGAACGCCATCGACTGGCTGTCGCGGCCTTCGTCCGACATCAAGCGGGTGTTCGGCGGCAAGCCCTTCGCCAC
>WNGP01003856.1_pt1 | contig 12547 bp, 8 predicted proteins | sample 5407671 | NCBI WGS metagenome assembly WNGP01 (sample SAMN13153381, study PRJNA577476) | soil metagenome | isolation source: 40 cm soil or saprolite under Garry oak tree replicate 2 | place: USA:California | collected 2016-06-15 | reverse complement strand
GGCGCAGTTCGGTCAGCGTCAGTTCATCTAGTTGCGGCAGGGTGATGGGAGTCGTCATCTCTTCTTCCTTTCTTCGATCTTCCACTTCTCTCCCGCTCATTGTATCACATCTCCGCATCCTTTACCTGGAAGCATATAGCTATGGTAAACGCAATAAGCGTTATTAAGGCCCACGCTCGCCCAGGCTCAAGATGGGTTTCCTCAAAAGCATCCTGCAACTCCTCGGCCAGGCAACGACTACTCAAATAGTTATGCCATCCCTTGAGCAGCGCACAATTGAGCTGTCCATTTACCACTTCACTCAAAAAGCGCAAATCACTGGTATATAGCTGATTCTGTAACACACGGGTAAACGTACTCACTACCACAGGACGACCAGTAGACTTTGCCTTTAGGTAAGCAGGAGCAAGATAGCCAAGTCCTTTTCCTGTCCCTGTCCCCGCTTGTACGACTGCAAAGAAATGTTCCTGCATGGCCTGTCCCGCCAGATGTGCCAGCCGGGCCTGGGACTCACGCCGCTCCTTCCCGTACTCTTGGTATGCAGCCAGCATTTGCTCTATAGCCTGCAGCGTCGGGCCAGTACTGTTTCCCCCCTGTGCTTGCGGTAGCAGTGGAGTGGTTCTTGCCCCAAACAAGGGAAATAAGCTAGCCAGGTCTATCTCTTCCTCGTCGTGCTTGATATTGGCGTTGCACAGAACAAACCAGGGATCAGCAGCTCTATGTAGTAGCTCCCGCATAAAAGGCGCGGCTGGATTGCGGGGCAATGCTTGTATGGCATCCTCAACAGGCATACCAAGCTCACCCAGTAACCCTTTTATAACATTGCCAAGCATGGAGATATCGACATCCGCACGATGCGCCCCAACTTCCTCACAACCATAAAATCGTGCCAGCGTTGTCAGGCGGTAGTTTTCCAGGGGAATACCATCTGTGGGACTCGGCAATCCCAAAGGCAGCAGCGCCCTGGCTAAAGGCAGCGTATCGAGTATAAGATATCCGGCTGGTAGCTTGTATCCTATTCTTTTTGCTACAGTAGCCAGTACCGGTCCATCAAACATCGCACCGTTATGGGCTATCAAAGGAAAATCGGCCGCATAGGTAAAGAATCTGTCGAGGACTCTATATATCTCATCCGCACCAACAACATCTTCCATACGAATATTCGTCAAATGAGTAATACGTGTGGGAATTGGGCCATTGGGGCGTACAAAGCAGACCAAAGGCTCACCAACGGGCTGGTAGTTTATATAGCGTTGGGCCGCCACCTGGAGTATCTCGATATTACTCGCTTGCCCTGGCCCATTCCAATTGCCCATCGTCTCCAGGTCAAACACCACATACGAGCCAGGCTTCACCTTATCCACAATACGTGAAAATTGTGACTGCCATCTCCTGTTATCCTCTATCTCTGCCCCGGCTTCCCCGTGAGCCGTCGATGGGGAGACGTAAGACACAAGTGACCAGCGACCAGCATAGTTTTGACGATACACCGTTGGATACTTATTCATGAGTATCTCAAGTTGACGTGCAGTCACCTGCCGACGCATTGCCCGGCCGACCAGTGGTAAAAGAGCCTCGATAGTAGCCGCACGCTCAGTAAATTCTGTAAATGCCGCATCGATGGCCTTGCGCATCTGCTGTTCGGGATTGAGATTACCAGGCGTATTCATCAAGCACCTCAATGCCAGGAAGCAGGTAATGCACTGTTTTTAGCCAGCACATCACGTAAAAGGTCACACATTTCAGCTAGAGAGGCACTCAGTTCCTCCGCTGGAAATTGCTCCGGGTTGAGATGAAGAGCTGCCTCGCTCAGGGCTAATTCAAAGATGGCTTGCCAGTCGTTCAGGGCTTCTATTAAGGGCTGGTAATCGACAACTCTGTCTACTACCTCGGATAACCGACTCTCTTCTTCTTGATGCATCTGCATTCCACCGATCTACACTACACGCTCACTTCATACAAGCAGGCGTATATTTATTAGACGTGCCTCGATAGTAGAAGCTAAAGCATAACCCTCAATCGCGCCTCCATCCCTCTCACTTCTCGCCTCGCCTCCTGGGCCATTTGAATTGTCGTTGTGGTAACGTCTCGCTCGCTTCAACATTGCCATTTGATTATCTCGCTCCTGCTGCACACCCTCTTCTAAGCTGAGCAACATTTTCTGAAGATACGCCAGATGTCTTCTCCTCAAAGGGACGAAAGAAGCTTCTGCCAGTAGTGCATCCACCACAGGTACTAGCGATTCGCTCTCTACAGCAACTTTGAATGTATCTGTACTGTTCCCTTCTTGTTCTTGTAATGCTGCGTAAAAGTAGCGATAGGTGGTCTGTCCAATGGGATGGTGCCGTCGATCCATCGCTCGAAACGCAACTTCAGCAACTAAGGCGGCATCAGGTACATTTGAGCGCGGTGAACCGTGCCAATCGTAATAAGGTACACGAGCAATACTCACCAATTGACGGCCTGTGAAAGGCTCTTTTGCCTCACCAGCCAGATTCTTCGCAGCCTCCTGCAAGCGGAAAAGTGCCTCGCGTTCCAATTCACTATCAAGTGCCGAAGCCTCGGGTGGCTTAGCGCTTCGTTCGGCAATCTCTTCCAAAAGCGCATCGGCATCAGCAATGTATGTCTGGTCTTCTGCCCGCTCCTTGCGTAGTTTGCAGAACTGCTCAATCATCTCAAAATAGCCCGGTAGAATCTCATCATCAAAGGCTGTGTCCCGATAGGTAGCTGCTAAGCGCTTTTCGAGCGTCTCTTGTAAGCGTAGCTCGGACTCAATCAAATCCAGGTTGAGGAAATAAAAGATATCCAGAGGAGCCGAGTCATCACTATGTCGTGGGCGATCAATGCGTCCAATGCGCTGCTCATGCACCATCGGGTTCCAACAGAGGTCTAGGTTGAGCAAAACGCGCGCATCTTGCAGGTTTTGTCCCACCGAAAGCGTATCACTTCCTACTAGGACATCAATAGTAGCTGATAGCTGGTCTTTCTGGCTTATTTTTTTCGCCCTTTTCTTCTCAATAGTAGCCCAAGCTTTAGGCGCAAAACGGCTTATGACCTCTTCGCGGATAGCAGCATGTCCATTGATCTGCACAGGCTCATTGTTGTCTTTAGCACTGCCCATTACCAGCCCTACGCCTTTCGCTTGCAATAATGGTTGCTCAAGCAAGTAGCGATAAACGGTATAGGCAGTATCGGCGAACTGCGAAATACATAATACTTTCTGACCTGACTGAATAGCTGCATCGGCTTGCTGCAAGACAGCCTCTAATTTGGGATCTCTACTAAAGAGTGATCGAAAATCACGTTGGAGGGTTTGAATAATCTGTATATCATGTTGACAATCGTTCAGAAGGATATGCCGTAATGCTCGCAACTCACCCCGACGCTCGGCCTGCTCTATAGCCTGTTGTGTTCGTGCCTGTCTACCTTTGAGAGGTGGCAGCACTTCAGCCGCACTCTCACGATTAAATTCATCATCAGCCACTGCTTCTTCCAGCTTGTATCGTTGTCGCAACCAGTCTGCTACACCTTCTTCCGCATCACTCACTTTTCCTAGCTGCTCAAACATATTTTGAGCTTTATCAGCCAGGGACGCTAATGATAACGCAAAGGCATGCATGCTACTTTCGGCCCGCTTTAACAGCATAAAACGATGAATGCCGGAAAGCCGATTTTCACGCTCTCCTCCCGTCATAACATGGCGTACCGGGTCGAAGTGCGGCAATCGCAAATCCTCTATCTTGTCAAGGAGTGTCGCAAAGGCTTTCCGTTGTTCCTCTGTATACGCCACGTTCACTAGATAAGGCCGCCGTGGCGCATAGAAGACCTGCGCATCCCCACTTTCACGCAGTTGACGTCGAGTGCGCTGCAAAGCCGTTCGTTTGTACACCTGCTGGAACACTTCTGTATCTTGTTCAAATTCTTGCTGACCAACATCCAGACCTTTGGAGAAGCAGTTAAACGCCTGCGCTGGCCGCTCCGTCCCCAGTATATTGGTCGCAAAAGGTTGTAGCATCGCAAAGATATCACCCCTCCGATTATTCCAGGGTGTCGCCGTTACCAACAAGCCATACTTATCGAAAGCCACTTCTCTCACATTACGATGAAATTTATTGCCCACATTGCGCATATCTTGATGAGCTTCTTCAACCACCAGCAGATTACAGCCACGCACTTCTTTACGGGCTGTCGTCGCGTCCATACGCTTGAATTTATCCTTGTTCACGATGATTACATCAGCATGGCTATCACCGGGGAAACCGATGCTTAGCTTCAACTGCTCCAGTTCAGCCAACCAGTTATGTTGTAGCTTGACAGGCGTCAATACTGCCGCCTGCTGAATCAATCCATATTGGCGCATCAGCTTGATCACGGTCGCTACCGTTCGGGTTTTTCCCAAACCAACTGAATCTGCTAGTAGAGCCACGCCCAACTTTTGTAAGCGTACCACCAGCTCCGCCGCCCCGCGTTTTTGATGAGGGAATAGTTGAGCATCGCGGCCTATTTCAAAATCGACCTGGGGCAATTGTTCCCCATGCCGGGAGGCAAATGCTTGTATGACTTGCGCCTTATCATCTACATCCTCGCGCTGTAACCGTTCAAAAGCCTCTGCAAAGCCCACTATCCTCCATTCAACATCGATATCCTCGGGTAGTACGGTAGAGCTAGGGGCGAGCGGCACAAACCACAGATGTTGCTGGGCCTGTACTGCCTGATCCCAACGTCTAGGGGGGCCAGCCGCCGAACGTAGTTCAGAGAGAACATCGTAGTGGCTGTACACATCACCTTTGCGTAAATGTCCAAGCACCAGGTGTCCATACACATGTGCCAGCAGGTAATAGATTTCATGTGGGTTCAGGCTTTCCTCAAAATAGAACACATAACCACTGCCCACGACCTCGGCATCGATATCTGCATCTATGGGCACTAGGACACTATCAAAATATGGTGGCGGTGTGCTCATAAAAGTAGGAACTGGGTATAGGTGCTCGTTCATCGCACGCGAGAGGATCGCCAGGTTCAATCCATGCACAGCTTGACAGCTCAAAAAGAGAAAAGGCAAAAAACGTATCTCAGTTGTGGAACTATACAATGCTTCACGAAATTTATCACGAAGCGCATCTGCTAGTGCAGAGCGAGTGAGTTCCGCATCACTGAACAACGACGAGAGCTGTTGCAGATGGGTATGCAGAAAGCTTACTATTGGTTTCTCAGATAAAGAGGTCGTCATATCTGCCAGCCTCCTGAATGGTACGCTGCTCGATACCTTACTGGTTGTGCATGGTATAAGTCCATACATTCAAAGGACGGTGCTTTCCCTCTTCAACATGGGCAATCTTTAACCCTAAATGCTTATAGAATGCATTAGCCGGTAGCTCTATGGGACACTTCAAGCGAATCTCAGTTTTTCCGCGAGAACATGCTATTCTCACCAATTCTGCAAAAAGTCGGCGTCCCAGCCCTCTCCGTCGATAGTCCTGAGCGACAACAATACTATAAAGCGTCACCACACTATCTCGCCGTACATAAAAGTGGACGAAACCCGCAAGCTCAATCTCTGTCCCCACCCGTTCTGCCTCTGAAGCATCTATCGCTAGCGTAGCGACAAGCAGTGAGTCGGTTTCAATGGCTTTCTGCAGCATTGCCTGGTTGATAAACCCTAATTCACGTTTATGCTTATCTGCCAGGCGTTTAGTTGCAGGCAGATGCTCCATACGTGCCATCTCCACTGTAGGAGATACTAACTGCACATTCATGCACAGCTTCCCCTCTTTCGTTTTACTCCGCTAGTGCCATTCAGTCGAATATCAGTGGTGCAACCTTTATGCGTAGACGCTGCTTCGAGTACAAACTTGCGATGTTTTGCCAGCTTACCCCTTGTTTTTCACCAAGGCGTTGCAACAGCAATCCTATCTCAATACCATCCAGCGAGCTGCTTTCCTGTTGCAAATTAGTCAGCATTGTCAAAATAGCCTGCTCTTCTGCTGAGGGACTGGCAGCCGTCACACTCTGCTCAATCACGATCAGTCTCTGTATTTGCCCCTGTAACCATGTATGCAGATCACTGATCTGTTTAATGACAAATCCCAGAACCTCTTCAGCAGATTTCGTCGCGCCATCTTTTCTTACTTTTTCCGTAAAGCGTGGCCCTGATATGTCTTCAGCCCATTTCGTCGTTTTGCTGATATATTCACTCAGGTGTGTCAACAACTCATTAAGCTCTGCTTGTTTAGCAGGACGTTTAGCTTGTGGCAGATTGAGCAATGCGCCACCTTGAAGCCGCGCTGCACGATCGTACGCTGACTGCATTTCCTTACGTACTTTATCAACAGCTTCCTGCAATACCTCATGCACCCCATCCCAAAAGCGACTATAACTATCCTGTGGTTCCGCCGGATTAAAAGCAACATCCACCCACAGATGTATTCCCACAAGTCTGTTCGCCAGGAACGTTTTGTAATTAACCTGCACATGCATAAATCGCTCTCGTTCAGCCTGTAACTTCTGCTCAAAACGTTGCCGGATGGCATCAAATTGTTCCTGCCACGCCTTTTCGTTTACCAGCGCACCTAATTTTTGACTACTTAACTCACTCGTAACCCCTAAAGCCCATGCATTCAGTTCTTTTTGAAACACTACAGAGGTATCGGCAGCCACATTCTGGAATCGCTGTTGTAAGTCCACGGCTTGCTGCAACAGCAGGCGAGCTTTGCTGTAGTGAGACAACGTTTTCTCAAGCTGCGCTACTTGCTGCTCTACCTGGTGAATGTCGTTTTGTAGGCGTTGATGTACTTGTACCGCATAGATTAGACCTTCTACCTGCAGAGGAGATGGATAGTCTACTATACTCAACAAATCGTCTAATTGCTTCCTGAGCGTCTTGTATGTACTGGCAACCTCGCCCGCCTCTCTCAGGAGACTTTGGTGTTGCGTATCCAACTGTGCATGGAAAAAACCCTCTTGTAGCGGCTGATTGAGTGCAGCAGTAATATCTTGCTTGACGATCCCCTCATTGAGCAATCTCCTAACGTCTTGGGCTATGCGGTTTTGTTCTGCCTGAATCACTAGATTCAGATCATTGAAGCGAGTTCGTATAGTATTATCGAGTGAGGTCTGTCGCTGCTCATCTGGACCAATTGCTAAACTCTCGATATACTTATTATACTTTCCTATATCATCAAGCCATCTATCCACTTGTGGGTTGTCTCGTAAGGCTTCTTTGACAACTTTCAAGTGGTTATGATAGTCTTCCAGTGCTGTTCGTAGCTCTGCCACTTGCGGTACGCGCATCTCTTCAGCAATAATTTTACCCCGGCTATTCTTGAACGAGATCAAACTCCGCTTCTCCAGTAACACCAGCGCCTCCTCGAACTCTTCGTCACGATAGCCGATATCCCGCGCTACTTTCAGCCCAGCATCGCGACTTATGGTTGGACGCGGTTTTCCACCCGGCATCCGTGGTGGTTCGCTTAAATAGCTTCCCTTCAACTGCTTCATGATCCGCTCTTCTAATGGATGCAAGGTGAATCGCCATGTGTTGGCATTCTCTTGCTTGATAAGCAGTGCATTAGTGGCAATAAAGGTTTCTAAAGCTGGCACGCTCTGCCTGAAAATTGTAGCCGCAAGGTCTTGCTTACTAGAGGAGTAGGTCTGCTGACCTTGGCGTTCATACGGTGTTGGCAGGTTATCGAGTGCTATATGGTACTTTTTTAAGCTTTGCTTCCACTGCACAGTGGTCATCAACGTTCTATACTGCCCATAGTATTTTTCCAACTCCCGCTTAATCACATTTTCCACGATACGCACACCTGCTACCCCCATTTCAATGCCCAGTTCGGGATTGAATAACTGCTCATAGGCATGGTCAATGAGGGCTGGTTGGTAGTTTGCTCGTACAAACTCCTCATCAACTTTAGGAATAGCTCTATTCTCGCCCTTTTCTTCTAGGTACGCATAGAGGCTCAAGAGCAGCATAGGTGTTATCTTCCACGGTGCAACCACTGGGCCAAGCGTCGTATGTAAATCCCCATAACTCTCCTTGCCGCTGTTATAGCTCATGTTCATCGTAAACGTCGTCCATTTGGGTTGGGGATAGCTGATAGTACCGGGTAAAGTACGACGTTTTTGTTCGGGCTTATCGTAGTTGAGCAAAAGCTGGAACGTAAGGACCAGATCTTCCTCGCTCAGTGTCTGACGTACCTGCTCTCCTTCTGCTATAATTTGGACCTGTAGCCGACGGTCAGGGAAATTCTTCCGTGTCGTATTAGGAAATGCCCCTTCAAATATATAGGCGCGGTTCTGAGTGAATGTGTAATCTAAACTCCGATAAATCTTCCAGTTATCTCCCTTAAAGATTTGTTCCTTGAGTAACTTCTGGAATCCTCCTATAGCTAAGGCCCTCATACGTGGACTTTGCTCAATATAGTTGCGCGTAAACTCACGAATAGTCATATTGAGCCAACCGGTGTTTACTTTTTGTTTCTCTAACCCTACCAGCAATGCGCGAAGCTCCCGTTGCTGTCCCTCATCGTCATACCCACCACCTGCAAAGGTGATAATATCTCCCTGCGCCTCTTGCATTAACCCCTCAATGGCTTTCCGTATGCTATACGTATCAAAATACCGATCTGGTAAGCCATCAATGGGAAATGCCGCCATCAGTTTAATGGCCTTTTGATAACCTGGATTATCCCTCACAAACTGATGCGTCAAGTGGTCATTGACTACCTGTTGCAATGTAGAGACGTTATCATAACTTACCTCTCTTTGCAAAAAAGCGTTCACCAGGTCGAGAGGGCTAAATGGCTCAATCTTCCCTTGTGCATCAAGATACCGCTTCGTCATCAACTTAAATACATCAACAACCGTGCGTGGCCCGGTTGCTAGATCAGAGCGAGCCGATATCTGTCCTAGCGCATCCAGCGTTTCGGACAGCACAATCTTTTCTTTCAACGATTCAAATTGCAGTTCATAGGCTAGTTGCTTCCAAAGGTCGCGAGCAAAGGTCTGATTATAGATCACACTTAAATCCAGGGCTAACTCGTCACTCTTAAGACGCTGCACAAGATCGCCACGCTGATCATTGATCAAGCCCAACTCTTTCAATGGTAGGCTCAACAGCAGTGCAAAAGGCAGATATCCCTTACGGGTCATGAGCGCCTGCACAATATCAAAAAGTGAGGTCAAAGGATCGCGCACACCAGCTTTAATATCGGGATCGATATACTGTTGGAGTTCATCTGCAATCACTACCAGACCGTTATACCCCGCTTTAAGCACCAGCTCTGTCATCTCTTCAAAAAACCTGACATAGTCAACGCCGCGTAAATCCAGGCTAAAGCGTCCTTCCCGATACATTTGACGCAATAACTCACGTTCACCCTCGTTGCGTCCAAGCGTGTCAGTATCCCGGTTGATATAGCGATCATAAATCTGTTGCGCTTCACCTACCAGGTGAGGATAGCTATGTTCCATCTTAAAGCGTACCCAGCCATAGGTGGCAGTGATAAGGTGGTCAAGTTTCTGTATCTGGAAAGGAGGCACAGCCACAATTTCGGCCTGTTCGCATCGCTGCCAAATAAAAGCTGCCGTGCTCGTTTTCCCATAGCCATAATCGGCCGTGATATAGCCTTTACCCGCCCCTTTGGCCTTTACCAGTTTGAGCAACCGTTTCTCATAATCAGTGATCGTAAACTGCTCTTCATCGGTGGATGATTTTACTCTGCCTATAATCACAAATGAGCGCACATGCTGTAAATAATTTTCGCGCACCGTTTCTGGATGCTCAAGAATATCCTGAGCTGTCCATGTCGCAATGATTGGCTGTTTTTGTAAGACAACATCTAAGTGTGTCAATTCGCTCGTGAGCATCCTCCGTCATTCCTCTCTAGCTAAGCAAAATCTTCCACCGTCACAAAACGATGCAACCGTACAAATCGTCCATAGGAGCCGGTTCGTGTTCCCTGGCTCACAAATTGCGGAAAAATGGGTAGCACCCAATCCAATATACGGTCGAACTGCAAAGGCTCCAGCAGGCAAAGGCGGCTGATCTCCTCGCGTCTTTGCGCTGAGAGCAACACATCCATGTCTATTTCCGAGCCGCAAAGCTGACAGCTACGACTCAGGGCTAACAAAAACAACTCTGCCGAACACGTTACACGCCGGTGAAACTTTTCTTCTTTTTTTGCAGAGGTATCAATGACGGAAGGTGTCAGCGTGCGCAACCATTCTCTTGCGCCATCCATCGTCTGAATACCAATCGACACCTTCTCTATCCCTGGCACCTGCTGGAAATCCTGGACAATCTGATCACTCAACTGTTGTGTGAAGCTCTGGCGCATATCTCTATCCAGCACAACCTCCTGCATACTCCACAAATTATCACAAATAGTGCGGTAAAACCAGGAACGAGCGTTTTTCTCCGGTTCTCCAGCGTTCCACGCGGTATAAAATAAATAATGCAGTAAATCGTATTGAACTGACTCACGCCTTTTGAGAAACGCTTGAGCGCGCGGAGTCAGCACCAGCCCTTCCTTCGTCTTTTTTATTAAGCCTAAAATATCTTCGGACAAACCACGCGCCTCAAGAAAGCGAGTACGATCAGTGCTTTGCTCTAAGGCCATCTGATCCAAATCGCTGTCTTTCGGTACCGGAGTATCTGCATATAGCAAGACACGCAGCAATGTTGGTATCTTCGCAGGGCTAGCTCCTACAGGAAAGTGAAAAACTAGCCCAGAGGTAGTGGTAGCCATCGCTTATACTCTTCCTTATATTTTACTGAACCCTGTTCGTAGATAGCTCTTGCCCGCTCAAATTGGCCTGAATTGAGCATATGTACCGACTCGTTAATGACTAAGAGATTGTGTATCACCCGGTGCATTTTATGACTCGACAACGTATGATAGTCAGCACAGTATATGCATTCGTGCTCTGTAACCTGCTTGAGCCGTGTAAAATGTTCCCAGGTGATACCTTGCTGTAGTTCCGACACGCCATTGTTATAGGTGATGTTATAACTGCGCATCAGTGGCATATGCACCTGCCCAAAGCCAGCCGCCTTAAACCATGATGCCGAATCAAAAGAAGCCGCGCCAGTACTGTGTAACATACCTACAAGGGCAGGCACACCTAATCCGAATAGATGCACCCTCAAACCATGTTTATTTGCAAGCTGAACAACCAGCCGAGCGTTTTCCACCGCCGATTGCGTCGCCACATTTGTTTCATTGTTTTTACCAAACGTACCAAAGCTGCCAAAGCCAATCCACTGCACACCGAGATGTAAATAATGCTCCAGGCAATATTCAACCTGTGCCTTCGTGCGACCATGTACCACGGGCATTGCTTTCACCTTTAACTCGTCTGGCATCTCTGCAAAAAAGAGAGAGGAGTAGTACACAGTTTCACGCACCTTCTCAGCCACTTGCTCATCGGTATCGCTAGATAGGGGAACATAATCAGGCAACACATACCGATCAGCCCATCGATTAGCTCGATAGCAGTTCAGAAGTTTCATATACAGCTCGTGATACCCAATCTTACCCATCTGGACATAGTAGCCCGCACTATCAAAGCAAATCTCGCTCCCACGCTCCTCCTGAAAACGCCTTACAAAACCGAGTGCATCCTTATTCATAAATAGTGGCGTCGTCAGCACATGAGCTAAAGGATCACTATCGGGCTGCACTCTCGCCAAAAAGCTTTCTATTTTACGAAAGTCGCTCGGTACAGCCGTCATGGACGCAAAAAAATGTAGGGTCATAAAAATACTTTTTCCCTTTTCTAAAATTTATTGCCTGCGAATTTTTCCCTCCTTATCAATTGCTAGCTTCTCACCAGTGACTTCCTAATCAGGAATACTTCTCAAGTAAAAGCCGCGTCGGGATCCAATCATCTCAAAGTTATGCCCTTCAACTTCTATGATTCTTCTTTGACTTTTCGCATTATTTACTTTTGAAGGCGGCTTACTACCTTGGGAAGTTTTTCTTTGCTTAGGTTCGTGCCGAGAAACTGTCTTGACAATGGGGTACACCATAGTATTTTCTTCGATTTTTTGAGGAGAATCCTGAACCTTGATAACCTTCTTCTTTGTTATGAAGTCTTTAATAACATTCTTTTTTAAGTGGTAATCGCTCCTGATTTTCTCGAAAGCTCTATCTTCAATCTGCCTCACACGTTCTCGCGTTACGCCCAAGACTTTACTGACCTCTTCCAGAGTACGCTCGTCTTCATCATCGTCAAGGCCATATCGTAACTTTATTACCTGCCTTTCCTTCATGGTTAACAATTTTAACATAACCTCAACATATTGCTTCATGTCAAGTTTGTCCATTCCCTCATTTAAAGTATCCTCACTTTCTGCGGAAGCGTTCGTAAACGGCTGAAAGGAGTATCCTTCATGAGCATCTTGACACCATCCCGTTTGTTGTGTACAGGTAGGCATTTCTCAAGAGGGAGATTTGAGAGGATACTACAGGCATAGAATGTTCTTGTTACATTCTTCCAGCAAAACAAGGAGGAAACTATGCCTGTCTCCAAAAAGCGTACC
>WNGP01024109.1_pt1 | contig 12548 bp, 10 predicted proteins | sample 5407671 | NCBI WGS metagenome assembly WNGP01 (sample SAMN13153381, study PRJNA577476) | soil metagenome | isolation source: 40 cm soil or saprolite under Garry oak tree replicate 2 | place: USA:California | collected 2016-06-15 | reverse complement strand
GGTTTCCAGAATCTGACCCACGTTCATGCGCGACGGCACCCCGAGCGGGTTGAGGACGATGTCGACGGGCGTGCCATCGGGGAGGAACGGCATATCCTCCTCCGGCACGATGCGGGCGATGATGCCCTTGTTGCCGTGCCGCCCCGCCATCTTGTCGCCCACGGAGATCTTGCGCTTCTCGGCGACGTAGACCTTGACGAGCTGGATCACGCCCGGGGGCAGCTCGTCGGGTTGGAGGATCTTGTCGATCTGATCCTCCGACTTCTCCTCGATCTTGGCCCGCTCCGCCTGGGCCGCGTCGAGCACCGCCCGAACCCGCTCGTTGACGCCGCGGTTGGCCACGCGCAACGTCTTCAGGTCCACGTCCGCGAATTTCACCTGCTCGAGCTGGGCGGGCGTCAGCTTCGTGCCGGCCGCCAAGTACTCTTCCACCGTGCCGGCCTTGAGCATGAGGCCGACTTCCTGGCCGGTGAGCAGCTCCGCCAGCTCCGCGAACATCGCCTCGGAGATGCGCCCCTTCTCCTCCCCTTCGAGCCGGCGCACTTCGCCGATGCGCTCACCCCGGTCCTTCTCGACGACCTGGTCCTCGATGCGCGAGAAGATCTTCACGTCGATGACCACGCCCTCCATCCCCGGCGGGACCTTGAGGGAGGAGTCCTTCACGTCCTTGGCCTTCTCGCCGAAGATGGCCGTCAGGAGCTTCTCCTCCGGCGACAGCTCGGTCTCCCCCTTGGGGGTGATCTTGCCCACGAGGATGTCGCCCGCCTTGACGTGCGCGCCGATGCGCACGATGCCGCGCTCGTCCAAGTCGACGAGGGACTCCTCGGCGACATTGGGGATCTCGCGCGTGATCTCCTCGCGGCCGCGCTTGGTGTCGCGCACGTGCAGCTCGAGCTCCTGGATATGGATGGACGAGTACACGTCGTCCTTCACCAGGCGCTCCGAGAGCACGATAGCGTCCTCGAAGTTGTGGCCGTACCACGGCATGAAGGCGACCAGCACGTTGGCGCCGAGCGCCAGCTCCCCACGGTCGGTGCCGGCGCCGTCCGCGACCACCTGGCCCGCCTTGACCTTCTGCTCCACGTGCACGAGGGGCCGCTGATTGATCGCGGTGTCCTGGTTGGTGCGCCAGAACTTCTTCAGGCGATACCGGTCGTGCTGCTTCAGCCGGGCGAGCGGGTGGTCGCCCGTCTTCGCCTCTTCGTCGCCCGTGTCGATGATGATCTCGTCGGCGGTCACCCGCGTGACCACCCCGGCGCGCCGCGCGACCACGACGGCGCCCGAGTCACGCGCGACCTTGTCCTCGAGGCCGGTGCCCACGAGGGGCGCGCGGGGGAAGAGCAGCGGCACCGACTGGCGCTGCATGTTCGATCCCATCAACGCGCGGTTGGCGTCGTCGTGCTCGAGGAAGGGGATCAGCGCGGCCGCGATGGAGACGAGCTGCTCGGGGGCCACGTCCATGAAATCGATGCGGTTGGGCGCCAGCAACGGGTAGTCGTCGCGCTTGCGGCACAGCACAAGCTCGTCCGCAAAGCGGCCGTCCTCGGTGAGGCGCGCGTTGGCCTGCGCCACCGCGTAGTCCTCCTCCTCGGACGCCGACAGCCAGCGGATCTCCCCCGTCACGCGACCGTCCTTCACGACGCGATAGGGCGTCTCGATGAAGCCCAGCTCGTTGACCCGCGCGTACGTGGACAAGCTCGTGATCAGCCCGATGTTCGGCCCTTCCGGCGTCTCGATCGGACACATGCGGCCGTACTGGCTGTAGTGCACATCGCGCACCTCGAAGCCGGCGCGCTCTCGCGTGAGTCCGCCGGGCCCGAGCGCGGACAGGCGCCGCTTGTGGGTCAGCTCGGCAAGCGGGTTCGTCTGATCCATGAACTGCGACAACTGGGAGCTCCCGAAGAACGCCTGGATCACCGCGCTCACCGTCCGGGCGTTCACCAGGTCATCCAGGGTGATCCGCTCGGGGTCGTTGTTGATGCTCATCCGCTCCTTGATCAAGCGCGCCATGCGCGACAAACCCACCGAGAACTGGTTGGCGATCAGCTCGCCCACCGAGCGCACGCGGCGGTTCCCGAGATGGTCGATGTCGTCGGTGTAGCCGCGGCCCTCCGACAGCTCGATCAGGTAGCGGATGATCGCGATGAAGTCGTCCTCGGTGAGGACCGTGTGGTCCCGGGGCACGCCCACCTTGAGGCGCTGGTTGATCTTGTAGCGCCCCACCCGCCCCAGGTCGTAGCGCTTGGGGTGGAAGAACAGCCGCTCCAGCGCCTGGCGCGCGGTCTCCAGGTTCGGCGCCTCGCCCGGCCGCAGCAGGGTGTAGATCTGCTCCAGGGCCTCGGCCTCGGTGTGCGTCGGGTCCTTGAGGAGCGTGTTCTTGATGAGGGGTGACTCGCTGCGCCCCGGCGGCAGCAGCACGTCGACCTTCGTGACCTTGGCCTTGAGGAGCCGCTTCTTCAGGGTGTCGGACAGCTCGCGCCCCGCCTCGGCCAGCACCTCGCCGGTCTCCGGATCGGCCACGTCGACGGCGAGCACGAGCGGGCCCAGGCGCTCGCGGGTGCTCGTCGGCTGCGCCTCGTCGCGCAGGTCCAGCGCCGTATAGCCCGCGAACACGCGCACCTTGGCGATGCCGGCGCGACGGAACTGGTTGAACTTCTCGAGCGTGAGCTCGTCGCCGACGCGGGCGAGCGGCTCCCCCTTCTTGTTCTCCGGGTCGGGCACGTCGGCCGCGAGCAACGTCCCCAACACCTCCCGCTTCTGGGCCCGCCCCTCGAGCCGGCCCGTGATGTCGATCTCCTTCGTGGCGTAGAACAACGTCAGGATCTCGGCGTTCGTGCCGTAGCCGAACGCGCGCAGCAGCGCCGTCGCCGGGAACTTCTTCTTTTTGTCGATGTGGACGTAGATCACGTCGTGGATATCGATCGTGAACTCCACCCAGGACCCGCGGAACGGGATGATGCGCGCCGAGAACAGGCGTTGGCCGTTCGGATGGATGCTCTCCTCGAACACCACGCCCGGCGAGCGGTGCAGCTGCGACACGATGACCCGCTCGGCGCCGTTGATGACGAAGGTCCCGAGCGGCGTCAGGATCGGCAGCTCGCCCAGATAGACTTCCTTCTCGATGATGTTCTTCGGCCGCTTCGTCTTCGTGGTCTCGCCCACCTCTTCCATGACCACGAGCTGCAGCGTCGCCTTGAGCGGGACGGAGTATGTCATGTCGCGCTCGATGCACTCTTCGACCGTGTACTTGGCCTCCCCCAGCGCGTACTTCACGAACTCGAGCGAGTAGTTGCCGTTGACGTCCGCAATCGGGAAGACGTCCTTGAACACCCGCTCCAGCCCGACGTCCGCGCGCTCGGCGCCCTCGCCGTCGGGCTGCAACAGCGACTGGAACGCCCGCGTCTGGATGTCGAGGAGATGGGGCATCGGCATCCCCGTCTCGAGCTTGGCGAACGAGAGCAGTGGCGTCGTGTGTGTCGTCATGTCACAACCTCGGGGAAACGCAAAAGACCCCACGGCCCCCGACTCGAACCGACGAGTCGGGAGTGCTCAGAGGGGCTCGTGCAAGCGAGCAGGAGTGGTGCAAATCCGCGCATGTCGTGTCCTGAAAGAGACCCGAGTCAGCGCCCACGGGCCCCCATGGCCCGGGGCGTCACCCTCGGCGTCTACTTCAGGTCGACGACCGCGCCCTGCGCTTCGAGCTTCTTTTTGATCTCTTCGGCTTCCTGCTTTGACACGCCTTCCTTCACGGTTCCGGGCGCGCCTTCCACCAGGTCCTTGGCCTCCTTGAGGCCGAGGTTGGTGATCGCCCGGACTTCCTTGATCACCTGGATCTTCTTTTCGCCGGCGCTCTTCAGCACGACGGTGAACTCCGTCTTCTCCTCTACCGCGGGGGCCGCGCCACCACCTGTCCCCCCGCCCGCCCCGGACGGCGCGGCCGCGACCGGCGCCGCGATCGTCACGCCGAACTTGTCCTTGAACTTCTCGATCAACTGCGCCAGCTCGACGACCGACAGATTCCCGATCGCGTCCAACAGCTCGTCAATGCTCAAACCCGTCTGCGTCGCCATTTGTTTCTCCCGCCCGGTTAGGAAGCAGCGCCACGAGCGCGCTGGGTCTGGAGCGCCTCGAGGGCACCCACCATCGTGTACAGCAAGCCGTGCAACGCGCCGGCGAAACCCGCCAGCGGCGCCTGGAGCGCTCCGCCCAGCTGGGCGAGCAGCTCCGGTTTGGAGGGCAGCGCCGCGAGCCGCTTGATCTGCTCGGGCGTGACGGTCCGTCCCTCCACCAGTCCTACTTTGATCGCCGGCTTCTCGTGCTCCTTCGCGAAGTCCGCCAGCACCTTGGCCGCGACCACCGGATCGGCGCCCGCGAGCACCAACGCGGTCGGGCCGTCGAGGTGCGGTTCGAGCCCGGCGACCTGGGCCTCGCCCAAGGCACGGCGGGCGAGGGTGTTCTTAACCACCACGTACTCGACCCCCGCCGCGCGCAGGCGCCGCCGCAGCTCGGTGATGCGCGCGACGTTGAGCCCGGTGAAATCAGTGAGGTACAGCGTGGGCGCGCGGCGCAGCCGACCCGCGAGCGCCGTCACGACCTCCTGCTTCTGAGCCTTGGTGCGAATCATGGATGATAGCCCGCCGGGTCCACCGGCACCCCGGGACCCATCGTGCTCGACACCGTGACCGAGCGAACGTAGTGGCCCTTCGCCGCCGCCGGCGCGTCCACCGCGAACGACTTTTTCCCTACAGCCGCGTGGACGATGCCGCTCTTGTCCACGCGGAACTCGATCTTGCCCGCCTTCAGCTCCTTCACTGCGCGGGCGACGTCCATCGTCACCGTGCCGGCCTTGGGGTTGGGCATCAGGCCACGGGGTCCGAGCACCTTGCCGAGCGGGGCGAGCTGCCCCATGACGTCGGGCGTCGCCACGATGACGTCCGTGTCGAGCCAGCCGTCCTTGATCTTCTGGATGTACTCGACGCCGACCGCGTCTGCCCCGGCCGCCTCGGCCTCCTTGGCCTTCTCCCCCTGCGCAATCACCAGCACCCGCACCGTCTTGCCGGTGCCGTGCGGCAGCGTCACGGTGCCGCGCACGATCTGATCGGCGTGCTTCGGGTCGACACCCAGCCGCACCGCGATATCCACCGACTCGTCGAAGGCGGCGTACGCCGCCGCCTTGACGCGCTCGACCGCCTCCCGCGGCCCGTACAGCTGGCGCGGCCCGAGCGTCGCGACGGCCGTCCGATATTTCTTGCCGCGCACGTGCATCAGTCCACCACCTCGAGTCCCATCGAGCGGGCCGTCCCGGCCACCATCGCCATCGCCGCGTCGAGCGAATTGGCGTTGAGATCGGGCATCTTGATCTCGGCGATCTTCCTGACCTGGGCGCGCGTCACCTTGCCGACCTTTTGCCGGTTGGAGGTGGGCGAACCCTTCTCAATCCCGGCTTCCTTCTTGAGGAGCACCGCGGCGGGAGGCGTCTTCGTGATGAAGGTGAAGGAGCGGTCCTTGAAGATCGTGACCTCGACGGGCGTGACCATGCCCTCCGCCTGTGCGGTCCGCGCGTTGAACTGCTTCACGAACTCCATGATGTTCACGCCATGCGGGCCGAGGGCGGTGCCCACCGGCGGCGCCGGCGTGGCCTGCCCGGCCGGCACTTGCAGCTTCACCATCGCGGCAATCGCCTTCGCCATCCGTCCTCAGTGTGCCTTGAGTTGCAGGTAATCAAGCTCGACCGACGTGGGCCGCCCGAACAACGACACCGACACGCGGACCTTGCCCTTGTCGGGGATGACCTCTTCCACCGTGCCGGAGAAGTCGGAGAACGGCCCCTCGGTGATCTCCACGACCTGGCCCACCAGGAAGGGGATCTGCTCCGCCGGCTCCTCTTCCTTGGCCGTCTCCTCGATCCCGAGCAGCCGGTTCACCTCGTCGGCCCGTAGCGGCATCGGCATCCGGCCCGTCCCGACGAACTTGATCACCCCCTGGATACCGTTGATCACGTGGATCGTCTCCTGGTTCAAGACCATCTCCACCAGCACGTACCCGGGATAGATCTTGCGCTCCACGTTCACCTTCTTGCCGTTCTTGATCTCCACCACTTCCTGGATCGGGACCAAGGCCTGCCGGATCGGCTTGTCCTCGTCCGGGCGCACGTCGTCTTTGATGCGGCGCTCGATCAGAGAGCGCACCTTGTTCTCGTGCCCCGCGGTCGTCTGGATCGCGTACCAGCGGTGATCCGACATCAGAACAGCTTCGCGACACCGACGACGAAGATCTGCTGCAACAGCCAGTCCATCCACCCGATCACCAGCCCGATGATGGCGACGAAGATGACGATCACCGTGGTGGCCTTCTTCAGCTCCTCCCAGGTCGGCCAGGTGACCTTGCGGACCTCGGCGCGCACGTCGCGCAGAAAGCCCACCGTCCGACCCAGCCAGCTCCCCTTCGGGGTATCGAGCGCCTCCGTGGCCACGCTACTTCGATTCCTTGTGCACCTGGTGCTTGTTGCACCGCGGGCAGAACTTCTTCCACTCCACTCGCTCCGTGTGCTTGCGCCGGTTCTTCGTCGTGAAGTAGTTCCTATTTCTTGATTTTGGTAGCGACGCCGGCGCCGACGGTGCGGCCGCCTTCGCGGATCGCGAAGCGCAGGCCTTCTTCCATCGCGATCGGCGTGATCAACTCGATCGCCATCTTGGTGTTGTCCCCCGGCATCACCATCTCCACCCCCGCCGGCAACTCCACCGTCCCCGTCACGTCCGTCGTCCGCAGGTAAAACTGCGGCCGATACCCCTTGAAAAACGGCGTGTGCCGCCCCCCCTCCTCCTTCGTCAACACGTACACCTCGGCGTCAAACGCCGTGTGCGGCGTGATCGACCCCGGCTTCGCCAACACCATCCCCCGCTCCACCTCGTGCTTCTCCACCCCCCGCAACAACAACCCCACGTTGTCCCCCGCCTCCCCCTGGTCCAGCAACTTCCGAAACATCTCCACCCCCGTCACCACCGTCTTCTTGTCCGTCCCAAACCCCACCATCTCCACCTCGTCCTGCACCTTCACCTTCCCCCGCTCAATCCGCCCCGTCGCCACCGTGCCCCGCCCCGTAATCGAAAACACATCCTCCACCGGCATCAAAAACGGCTTGTCCACCTCCCGCTGCGGAATCGGAATGCTCTGGTCCAACGCGTCCATCAACGCCCACACCTTCGCCACCGCCGCCTTGTCCCCCGCAATCGCCTGCAACGCCGACCCCCGAATCACCGGAATGTCGTCCCCCGGAAACTCGTACTTCGACAACAACTCCCGCACCTCCAACTCCACCAAGTCCACCAACTCCGTGTCGTCCACCAAGTCGCACTTGTTCAAAAACACCACGATCGCCGGCACATTCACCTGCCGCGCCAGCAAAATGTGCTCCCGCGTCTGCGGCATCGGCCCGTCCACCGCCGACACCACCAAAATCGCCCCGTCCATCTGCGCCGCCCCCGTGATCATGTTCTTCACGTAGTCGGCGTGCCCCGGGCAGTCCACGTGCGCATAGTGGCGCTTCTCCGTCGCATACTCCACGTGCGACGTCGCAATCGTCAAAATCTTGGTCGCATCCCGCCGCCCTTGCGACTCCGACGCCTTCGCCACCTGATCGTAGGTCACGTAGGTCGCCAACCCCTTCTCCGCCGCCACCTTCGTCAACGCCGCCGTCAACGTCGTCTTGCCGTGGTCCACATGCCCAATCGTCCCCACGTTCACGTGCGGCTTGGTCCGCTCAAACTTCGCTTTCGCCATGGTCTCCTCTATCCCTTCACCTTCGATACGATCTCTTCCGCTTTCGATTTCGGCACTTCTTGATAGTGACTGAACTGCATGCTGTAGACGGCGCGCCCCTGGCTCATCGAGCGCAGGGTGGTAGAGTAGCCGAACATCTCCGAGAGGGGGACGCTGGCGGCGACGATGTGAGCGTCGGCGCGCTGCGTCATGCCGCCGATCTTGCCGCGGCGGCTCGAGAGATCGCCGATCACGTCGCCCATGTAGTCCGATGGCGTGACCACCTCCACGTCCATGATCGGCTCCAGCAGCACCGGCTGCGCCTGGCGGGCCGCTTCCTTCACCGCCATCGAGCCCGCGATCTTGAACGCCATTTCGCTCGAGTCGACGTCGTGGTACGAGCCGTCTACCAGCTCGACCTTGACGTCCACCATCGGGTAGCCTGCGAGGACGCCGTTCTCGAGCGCCTCCTTCACCCCCTGCTCCACCGGCCCGATATACTCCCGCGGGATTACGCCGCCCACGATGTTGTCTTCGAACACGAAGCCCGTGCCGGGCTCGCCCGGCTCGAGGTTGATGACGACGTGGCCGTACTGGCCGCGGCCGCCGGTCTGGCGGATGAACTTGCCTTCCACCGCTTCCACGCGCTTGCGGACCGTCTCACGGTAGGCGACCTGGGGCCGGCCGACGTTGGCGTCCACCTTGAACTCGCGCTTCATGCGCTCGACGATGATCTCGAGGTGCAGCTCGCCCATCCCGCTGATGATGGTCTGGGCGGTCTCGGCATCGGAGTGCACCCGGAACGTGGGATCTTCCTCGGAGAGCTTCTGGAGCGCGATGGAGAGCTTGTCCTGGTCGGCCTTGGTCTTCGGCTCGATGGCGACGGAGATGACCGGCTCGGGAAACCGCATCGCCTCGAGGATGATCGGGTGGTCTTCGGCGCAGAGCGTGTCGCCGGTCTTCGTGTCCTTGAGCCCGATCGCCGCCGCGATGTCGCCGGCGCGCACCTCCTCGATCTCCTCGCGCTTGTTGGCGTGCATCTGGAGCAGTCGCCCGATGCGCTCCCGATGATCCTTGGTGCTGTTGTAGACGTACGAGCCCGCGTTCAGCACGCCCGAGTACACCCGGAAGAACGTGAGCTTCCCGACGTACGGGTCGGTCATGATCTTGAACGCCAGCGCCGCGAACGGCTCGTCGTCGGAGGCGTTACGCACGGCGGATCGCCGGGATGTCGACCGGCGACGGCAGGTAGTCCACCACCGCGTCGAGCAGCGCCTGCACGCCCTTGTTCTTGAAGGCGGCGCCGCACAGCACCGGCACCACGTGCCCGGCGACGGTCGCCTTCCGCAGCACGGTGCGGATCTCGTCTTCGCTGAGCTCGTGCTCCTCCAGGTACTTGTGGAGGATCGCGTCGTCGTGCTCGACTACCGCTTCGAGCAGCTCGTGGCGCATCCGGGTGACGGTGTCCTTGAACGCGGCCGGCACCGGGCCTTCGAGGTACTTCTTGCCGAGGGTCTCGTCGTCGTAGACGATCTGGACCTGCCGGACGACATCGATCAGGCCGGTGAACAGCTCGCCCGCGCCGAGGGGCAGGTGGACCGGCACCGCGTTCGCGCCGAGTCGCTCGCGCGCCATCTTGAGGCACATGGCGAAGTCGGCACCCACGCGGTCCATCTTGTTGACGAAGATGACGCGGGGCACGTGATAGCGGTCCGCCTGGCGCCACACCGTTTCGGTCTGGGGCTCGACCCCGCCGACCGCATCGAGCACGGTGATCGCTCCGTCGAGGACGCGCAGGCTGCGCTCCACTTCGACGGTGAAGTCCACGTGGCCGGGGGTGTCGATGATGTTGATCCGGAACTGCTCGCCGCGGCGGGCCCAGAAGGCGGTGGTGGCGGCGGAGGTGATGGTGATGCCGCGCTCCTGCTCCTGCTCCATCCAGTCCATCGTCGCGGTGCCGTCGTGCACTTCGCCCAGCTTATAGGTGCGGCCCGTGTAGTACAGGATGCGCTCGGTCGTAGTCGTCTTCCCGGCATCGATGTGGGCCATGATGCCGATGTTGCGAATCCGGTCGAGCGGTGTGGTGCGCGGCATTGCCTTCCTTCAGTCAGCAAAAATGCGGGGCGACCGGGTCGCCCGCGGACGGGCCGGTCTCGCTCCGCTGTCAACCCCGGGGCACCGCCCCAGGGATAACCCAAGCTACCAGCGGTAGTGGGCGAACGCCCGGTTGGCTTCCGCCATCCGGTGCGTGTCTTCCTTCTTCTTGATCGCTTCTCCCTCGCCCTTCGAGGCGAGGATCACCTCGGCGGCCAATCGCTCCGCCATCGTCTTCTCGCGCCGCAGCCGGCTGTACAGGATCAGCCACCGCATGCCGAGCGCTGTGCGCCGCTCCGGTCGCACCTCGACCGGCACCTGATAGGTCGCGCCGCCCACGCGCCGGGACTTCACCTCGAGCGCCGGCTTCACGTTCGACAGCGCCTGCTTGAACACGTTCACGCCCGGCTGCCCCGTGCGCTGCTCGATCAAGTCCATCGCGCCGTAGAAGATCCGCTCGCCGAGCGACTTCTTGCCCCGCACCATCAGGTTGTTCAGGAACTTGGAGACGGTCTGGCTGTCGTAGCGCGGGTCCGCCGGCACCGGCCTGCGTACCGCCTTCTTCCGCCGGCTCACGTCGCCGCCGCCTTCGGTCGCTTGGCTCCGTACTTGGAGCGGGACTGCTTGCGCTCGTTCACGCCCGCGGCGTCGAGCGTGCCGCGGATGATATGGTAGCGCACCCCGGGAAGGTCCTTCACACGGCCACCCCGGATCATCACGATCGAATGCTCCTGGAGGTTATGTCCTTCGCCGGGGATGTAGGCCGTGACCTCGAACCCGTTCGTGAGCCGCACCCGCGCCACCTTGCGGAGCGCGGAGTTCGGCTTCTTGGGCGTCGTGGTATACACGCGCGTGCACACCCCCCGCTTCTGCGGGTTACCGCGCAGCGCCGGCGCCTTTTCCTTCTTCTCGACCTCCCGGCGGCCGTGGCGGACGAGCTGATTGATAGTCGGCATGCACCCCAGGAAAAAGTTGGGAAATAGACGGGCAAGATAGCCGGTGATTTGCACTTAGGTCAACCCCCGCTCCCCCCCTCTCCGGACGGTCGACACAGCGGCGGTCCAAGAGACGGCGGTCACAAGACAACAGCGGCGGTCGAGAAACCCGACCGCCGCTTTAACAGACCGCCGCCTCTTCGACCGCCGTCTTACCGACCGCCGCTGTTCAGTCCGCCTCCACTTCCTCCGGGAAAGGACTGGGCACCACGCCGACGGCGGATTCCGGCGGCGGCGGCGGGGGCTGGAAGCCTTCGGGCGTCTCGATCTCGATCTCATGGTAGCGGTAGATGCCCGTGCCCGCGGGGATGAGATGCCCGATGATGATGTTTTCCTTCAAGCCGAGGAGGTCGTCCTTGGCCCCGCGGATCGCCGCGTCGGTCAGCACCCGCGTCGTCTCCTGGAACGACGCCGCCGAGATGAACGACTGGGTCGTGAGGCTCGCCTTGGTGATGCCCAGTAGCAACGGCTCCGAGGTGGCGGGCTTGCCGCCCTTCTTGACCAGCCGCTCGTTGACCTCGCGGAACGTGAGCTTGTCGACGTTCTCGCCCTCGAGGAACATGGTGTCCCCGGGCTCCACGACGCGCACTTTCTGCAGCATCTGGCGCACGATGACGCCGATGTGCTTGTCGTTGATCTTCACCCCCTGGAGCCGGTACACCTCCTGCACTTCGTTCAGCAAGTATTCCTGGACGGCGCGCGGCCCCTTGATCCGCAGGATGTCGTGCGGGTTCACGGGCCCCTCGGTGAGGCGGTCGCCGGCGCGCACGCGGTCGCCTTCGTGCACGCGCAAGTGCTTGCCCGCCGGCACCTCGTACAGCTGCGGCTCTCCGTCCTCGGGGTGCACGTAGATCTCACGCTTGCCGCGCTTGATGTCGCCGAACCGCACGGTGCCGTCGATCTCCGAGATGGTCGCCGGGTCCTTGGGCCGCCGCGCCTCGAACAACTCGGCGACGCGGGGGAGGCCGCCCGTGATGTCGCGCGTCTTGTAGGCTTCGCGCGATACCTTGGCCAGCACCTGGCCGGCGTACACCTCCTGGCCGTCCTCGACCGTGAGCTGCGCGCCTTCGGGGATGACGAAGTCGCGGAGCCGCTTTTCCTTCTCCCCCTTCTTCTGGACCACCTCGATGTGCGGGTGCAGCTTCTTGTCGCGGTCTTCGATGATCACGCGCTGGCGCCGACCGGTCAACTCGTCCAGCTCCTCGCGGACCGTCTCGTCCTCGACGATGTCGACGAACCGCACCACGCCCCCCACGTCCGTCATGATGGGGTTGGTGTACGGATCCCAGGTGAAGAGCACGCCGTCCTTGGCCACCTTGGCGCCGTCCTCGACCATCAGGGTGGCGCCGAGCGGCACATGGAAGCGGGAGTGGACCGCCAGCTTGCCGCTCGCCGCCGACGCTCCCGCGTCGGCATGCGCGTGAGCCTTGAGGACCAGCTCGCCCTCGTAGCTCGTGACCACCTTGTGGCCCTCGGGCGTCGAGACGAACACCAGCCGGTCGCCGTACTCGATGACGCCTTCGACCTTGGTCTTGCGCACCGTCTGCTCGGCGATGCGCGCTGCCGTGCCGCCGATGTGGAAGGTGCGCAGCGTGAGCTGCGTACCGGGCTCCCCGATCGACTGCGCGGCGAGGATGCCGACCGCCTCGCCCAGGTCCACCATGTCCATGGTGGCGAGATTGCGGCCGTAGCACATGCGGC
>WNGP01013327.1_pt1 | contig 12549 bp, 16 predicted proteins | sample 5407671 | NCBI WGS metagenome assembly WNGP01 (sample SAMN13153381, study PRJNA577476) | soil metagenome | isolation source: 40 cm soil or saprolite under Garry oak tree replicate 2 | place: USA:California | collected 2016-06-15 | reverse complement strand
TCAAAATTTTTATTTAAATCATTCATAATTTTTATATTGTATATTAAAAAAAGAGACGTTATTCTCTACAAAATAAGATTTTTGAAATATATTACTTCATATAGATATAGGATTAATATTAATCTAAACAAATTTGATTTACGTTTATTAATATAGATACAGTTTTAAGCTTAGAAACCTTTGAATAAAATTCTTTAACAATATCAAAAGGAAAATGCGGCACTTTTAATGAATAATTAAAAGAATAATCTTCATGGGGAAGATCTTCAGTAGTAGCTTCTTCCGAAAATAATTGTATATCAATTTTATTATAAAAACAATCACAATTACAAGGGAATAATTTAATTTTATCTTCAGCCATTCCTCTATTAATTAATCTTAATACAAGATAAGCAAATTGATCCTTTGAATTCAATTTTTGCATATCAATAATTCAAATAAACCCTTTTTGAATATTATAATTATTATTCATAAAAAGATTTTATACATAAAAAAAAGAGACGTTGTTCTCTAAAAGGGATATGAGATTCGAACTCATAATAGAAATAATCTATAACTAGTCTAAAGACAACAACCAAACCTCTGGTATTTCCCTTTAAAAAATAAATATTAAATATTTATTTTTTAAGAATGTTAATTATAACCTATTTTTTTATTAATTTTATTCTATTTTGTGTATTTTTTTCTTTGCATATTTATTATTATAAGTTAAATATCTACTTTTATGTAAAGAATTAAAACTATTTAATCGGCTTATTTCACGGTATTGAAATTTAAATATAGCCATTAAATAACTTGATAATCTAAATTCCATAGGACAAAGAATACTAGATTTTTGTCCTGCTCCTCTACCAATATTAACCTCATAATTATTTATTTTATTAAAAATATTTTTTACATCCATAAAATCACTATCTCTTAAAATGTACAAAGAATCTTTATTATAACTCATAAAATCATTTTTAGGATCATTTAATACTTTAATAAAATCTTCTACCCCTAACTCAAATAAATGAATTAAAGAAGGTTCTTCAATAACTGTTTTATTAATACCGGAAATTTTGTCAATACAAAATATATTTAACTTTGGAATGCCTATACAACTTAACATACGTGATAATTCTTTTATATCCACTTCTTTGTATTCTTGGATAAAAATACTTTTACTTATTAAGTTTACCGTATATTCCTCAGTAGGATTATTATTAATAGTTAAAACGAATATTACATCATCAGAATTCAAATATACTTTTGAAGATATATTATTATCCTCATTTAATTTATTAGATGTAGTACTATAGTAGTACTTTACTCGAAGGTTTATTTAATAAATTTTTTATTCATTTTTTTATTTTTATCATAGTTATTATTATTATTATCAAAAAGAGACATAATTCTCTATAGCTATAAAGCTAAATCCTATTTTATTAGGATGTATTTCCTAGGCTAGAAATATATTGGGTAGGGACACCGGGATTCCAACCCAGATTTACATATTAATATGCTTATTTGCCTTTAATTTTATGCCCCTTATATTTAATATATTAATCAAAAGTTAGATAAAATTAACATCCCTAAATTTATAGTTTAATATATATAAAAATAAATGAATTTATTAAGAAATGAAAGATTTGAACTTCCAACAATCCTCGTGTTAAAAGGCCGTTCTACCATTGAACTAATTTATTTATTAAAATTATTATTTAATATCAACTACATTACTAAAAAATATTTATTGCTTGACCCAAAATTAAGTTAATTTTTTAATAAATTTTATTTTCTCTTAGTATTCATACCAGATTTAATTTTATTAATTAATTTAAATAGTATTAATCAATTTAAGCCACCTCTTTCTTTTAGTAATTAGCCTTATTTAAGTATTATTAATATCTAGCCCTATTCATTCTAGATTTAATTAATTGAATTTTCTTTAAGCCTTCTGAATTTAAATGATCCTTAGCTTTAATAATTTTTGCTACTTCACAAAAATCTTGATAATCTAATAATTTCACTCCTCTTATTTTATATTGATTAAATAAGGGAATCATTTTATGATAAATGTCTTCAAAATTTCCAATTTTATAATTTATAAAATTTTTATGCTGATTTTTATAAATATCTCCAGTTTTAAATATATTTACAAGACCTTTTATTAAAAATTCATCTTTAATATGTTGACCTATCTGTATTTCCAAACTTACTTTGTATCTTTCATTATTATTACGTATACTTACATAAAAACAACCATCTCCACTAAAAAATCCAGCAAATCAATTATAATCCACAAAAGTAGACTTATTTAATTAAAGCCTTTTAATTACCGGTAATCCAGGAAAATAAATTTTCAATTTATCCTAAAGTCCTTTATTTAACGACCCCATTAAAGCAACAATTTTTCTTAAACCTCTAAAATTTAGATGTTCTTTTTTGTTCATTAGTTCTACAATATTCTTTCATAATAAGTAATCTTTTAATTTTTGTGTGATTAAAGGATATTTATCAAAATGTGGTATTAATACATTATTAATAGAATTCATATCACACACCATAAAGGTTATTTTTTTATATTCTTTAGACTCTTTAGACTTAGAACGATAAATATTCCCACAGTTAAAATATAATCTTATATCTTTTAATAAATCTTCATCTCTACTATGTAATTTAATTCTAAATTTAGGCTGGATTCTTCATTTTACTTTTTGTCTTATATCTTTACATAAAGTAATACTAAAACAGCCCTCAGCATCCACAAATCCCGTAATTCAATTAGGATCTAATTTATTATTTTCCATTTTCATTTTCATTTTTATTTATATTTTACTAAAAAGAGACATCATTTCTCTAAAAGGATAAATCATTTAATTGATTTTCACTATTTATTTATAAAAAGTTTTTACTTTAATTTAATCAATAAAATTATAAATAATTTTATTCAGTTGAAGCCCCTAAAATGAATTGAATATTTATCATAATATTAACAGTATCATGTTATACCATTGAGCTATAGAAACTTTAAATATTATTAAAAATAACATAATTATATTAATATAATATAAATTTATAAACAAATTTTTATTTTTCTTGTTTTATAGTAATTACAATAGCTCCCACCATTGCTAAAACTAGAATAAAACTCGTAATTATAAGTCATATGCTATAATTTGTATAAATAATATTCCCAATACTAGTAATATTATCAACTTCTGCTAAATTGCCATCTCAGCTTTTACTTGTAACAAATAATATATTATCATTAGTATCTATAAAATTAAAATTTTTATTAGATCTATTTAATCATATACTATATAACATATTATTCAAATAATTTCTATAATTATTTAATATTGCTATATTATAAGGCAAAATTTGAAATAATGAAATACTAAATAAAATCACAATACTGATTGCCATTGGAACACTATTACTGGTATTACTTTGTAACTCACTAACCCTAATATTAATTAACATTAATATAAACAAAAATAAAATAGATACAGCTCCGATGTAAACAATTAAATAAGATAAACCTATAAAACTCATTCCTAATATAATCAAATTAGATGATACACAAAAAAATAATCCTATTAAAAATAATACTGATATAATAGGATTTTTACTGATTATAGTAAAAATTGCACAAAATACTGCTAATATAAAAATTACATTTAAAATTTCATCTTTATACCCATTTGTAATATTCTCATTAATAATAAATAAATTGTTCATGAGTAATAAAATTTGTTATAAAATCTCAATAAGAGAATACTAAAACTATAACTTTTAATTAAAGTTAATACTCAACTACTAAGAGTTAAGTCAAGAGTACCCGGATTTGAACCAAGAATTTTGGATTTGAAGTCCACAGCTTTACCCTTAAACTATACTCTTTTACTTATATAAAAATACGGAAAAGAGGCGAATTGAACACCCAGATCTAAATTGATATCGTTTAGCAAACGACTTACCTTACCAATGGCAACCTTTCCTGGATTTATTAAGCGAATTAAAACGGAGTCGAACCGATATCTACTTCCGTGACAGGGAAGTCCTTTACCAATTAAGTTATTAATTCTAATTAAAAATTTTTTATCCTTATAATTTTTAAAATAATAATTTATATTAAATTAGGATCTACTGGATTTGAACCAGTACCTTAATGATTAAAAGTCATATGTAATTACCATTTTACTAAAATCCCTTATATTTTAATTAATTTTATTATTGAATTTATTTAACATTTTTAAAATTTTAACAAAAATATTCAGTTTATATGAAGAAAAAACAATTAAAATAGAATTTATTAATATCCTCAGTAATAAATAGATACATATAAAAATAATAATACTACATACACAAAATGTTAGTATAATATTACTGCTTCAAATCCAATATGATGCCTATCTGTAAGATGATATATAAATATTCTTCATAATGCCACACTTAAGAAAATCTTTAATCATACTTAATAAATTTAATTCATTTTTTAACATATAAAATTTTAAACCTTAATACTTGTATACTCTAATACTAAAAGAACCTTTAGCACCTGTTAAACCTGTTGCAAAATAAGGATTTAGTGTAATATCCTTAAAATTAATAATATTCATTGTATTTTTTATTTTAAATTAATTTATTATTTAAAAGGATTACTAAATATTATTTCTTCTAAATTTAATATTAATGTAGTATTAAGGTTTAAAATTGTAATGATGAAAAATTATAGTCAAATCACCTATACATAATAGTATTAATATTAACAATATTATATAAACAATAAATAATAAATAATTATTGTACTTAATAAAAAATGAATTATTAAATGAATAATACTTAGCAAAATAGATACCTATTATGATAAATGAAAATATGACAACACTACTTGAAAAATAATCTACATTTATTAATAAATGTAAAGGATATTTTTCTAACTTATTATATATAATTTCTTTTAAAGAACCCGAATTATAACGTTGAAATAATACAAAAAATAATTTACAAAAAAAACTAAACTTAAAGATAACATTATATAATTATAGGTTAAAAGATAATTACTACTTTTATTTCATAATTTTATATAACGACTTAAAAGGAAATCTAAAACTTTACCAAATTTATTACTTGGTAAAAATTTAGCATAATTAACTTTTATTAAGTATTTACTTATATATCTACCTAAATAAATACTACTAATTAAATAAATAAAAAAAAATAGAACATCCAAGTAAAAGATATAATATAGGTAATATATCTAAAGGATAATTATTAAGTATATTATTTGTATTATTTGAAATAGCCATCGAATAAATAAGTTTATTTACATTATCATTAGGTGAATTTGAACCAAGGGCTCAATACATACTCATAGTAACCCCTATACCAACTATTGCTTTTTGTATAGGTGTTCCTCCTACATATTTCATCATACCTATTTCCGCAGATGCTCCACCAATTGTTGATATAGCTGCCCCACTCTATCCATACTACTAAAACTTGCACTAATATTAGGATTATAAATATTAACAGTAGCATTTTCACCTACATTAAAATTAGGGGTATTATTATTATTTTCGTTAATACTTAATATAATATCTCCATATTTATATGTATTTAAGTCTAATATTTGAAAAAGAAACAAAAATATTAAAAATAAAACAATACTAATTACAAACATAGGAGCATTAAAAAGTCTAGATGTTCATAACTTACTGAATCCTAAACTAGCCGTTACATAGCAATATATTATACTAAATAAACAGGAAATCAAAAATACATTATTGTACGTTATGTTTAAAAAATTCAATTGAGATTATTATTAAAAAAGTTAATTTATATAATTATAAATATTGAAAATATACAAAAAATTAAAATATAAGAAATTAATTATCGTAAGCCTCTAAAATGAATCGAACATTTATTTTAATATTAATAATATTATACTCTACCATTAAGTTATAGGAGGCTTTAATATTAAATACTACAAAAAAGTAATATTATATTAAATATTAAAAAAAAATTATTATTTATTACTTAATAATTTTTAATATTAAATTATTATCTAAACTATTAGATAAATACTATGCGATAATCCATTAATTAAGATCCTCAGTAATAAATTGACACGTACAAAAAAAGTCATACAACGTCTACAAAATGTCAATAAAGAATACCTGCTTCAAAACCTAGATGATGATTATCTGTTAAATGGTAAGCAAATATACGTCACAAAGCCACAGATAAAAATATAGTACCAATGATAACGTGGAATCCGTGGAAGCCCGTCGAGAAGAAGAAACATGTACCAAATGCACCATCACTTATAGTGAAAGAAGATACGCTATATTCAATTCCCTGAAATCCTGTAAAAACAACAGCTAATATTATTGTTGCTATTGATCCATATAAAGCCCCTTTTCTTTTTCCTTGTATTAAAGAATGATGCACCACTTGATAATAATATTACTGTATTAAGTAAAGGTAATTCAAAAGGATTAACAGGTTCTATACCCATAGGTGGTCACTGAGCTCCTAATTCTACAGTAGGTGTTAAAGCGCTATGAAAGAATGCTCAAAATATAGCCATAAAAAATAAGGCTTCAGATACTATAAATAATATAACACCTAAATTTAATCCTTTTTGCACAGCCAAGGTGTGGTCCCCTAAAAAAGTACCCTCTGATATAACATCTCTAAATCAAAAAGACATAGATGCTACTACTAAAAATAATCCTAAGTATAATAAATAATAAAGATTGTTAAAATTATGCATAGACAATGCAGTACTAGTTGTTAAAATAAATAAAGATAAACTAGTATATAATGGTCATGGGGATGGAGATACTAAATGAAATGGATTATAAATATTAAAATATAAAGAATTAAAATACAAGAAATTAATTATTATAAGCCCCTAAAATGAATCGAACATTTATCCTAATATTAACAGTATTATGCTCTACCGTTGAGCTATAAGGACTTTTTATAATATTATATATATATAGTATAAATTTAATAACTTATTAATAAAATAAAAACTCTAATATCTAGCCTTATTCATCCTTGATTTAATATCATTAATTTTATTAAATCCATCTAATCTAAGGTGAGCTTTATTATTAATTAATTCTACAGCTTCACAAAAATATTTAAAATCTAAGAACTTTTCCTGTTCTATCTTATATTTATAAAAAAATGGTATTATTTTGTAATATATATCTTTAAACTTATAAACATTATAACTTATGTAATTTTTATTTTTATAAATAAATCCACATTGAAATATACTTATTAAATTATGCACAAATAATTCATCTTTTAAATGTTTACCTACTGTTACACGTAGTTTTACATAATAACCTAATTTAGTAGTATTAGATTTATAAATATCTATAAAAAAACATCCTTTTCCAAAAAAGAATCTCTCAAATCAATTGTAATCTATTATTTCTCGTAAAACAATTTCTTCTATTTTCATTCTAATAATTTCCGAAAAAGATTTTGTTAATTGAAATAAAAGACCTTTATTTATAAATCTTTTTAAACTAATAATATTAAATAAACCCTTTTTTATTAAGATGTCCCTTTTATTTACTATATTTAAAATTTTTTCTAATATAATAAAATCCTTTTGTTTTTCAGTAATTAAAAGATATTTATTAAAATCAGGTATTATTGTATTTAATATTTCATCTTTGATATGTATTTCATAATAAACATTATTACCTTTAATTGTAATTTTACCTCTATTATTAAAGAGAATTTTTATTTTATCTAACAATTCATTATCCCTTTTATGTAATTTCATTATAAAATAAGATTTAACAGTCCATCCTGTCCTAAATCTTTTATCCTTAGTAACCCTAATAAAAAAATATCATTCAGCATCTATAAAACCTATTACTAAATCAGACTCTAATTTATTCCTATTCATCCTTATTATATTTATCAAAAAAAAAAGGTTCATTTCAATCTAAGAATTATTAAACCATAATAATTCATTATAACACCTAATAGGAGAAAAGAGATTCGAACTCTCATAACATCTATGTGTACTAAATTTACAGTTTAGCCCTATTTACCAATAAAGGAACTCTCCTTAATGTATAATATAAAAATTACACATAAATATAAAAATTAAATTTAATCAATCCCGTGCAACTTCCACTACACGAACCGTATTTCGACTTAACACTAATTAGATAGACGCATCCGTAGAACCTATTATAAGAACTAAAGCCTATCTTTATTCATTTACTTATAATAAAAAAGCAACCATACTGCGTGTATTCCTTTCAGCATGCGACGAGTTGTTAGTACCAATCCGAAGTTATATTCACCGTGACATGCTGATTCACGATTACTAGTAATTACTTATTTATGTAGTCAAATTTCAGACTACAATCCTTACTGATTTTTATCCCATTTTTGAGATTAGCTTAAATTCACATTTTCGCTTCTCTTTGTTTTAGGAATATGTGGCACGCCTGTAGCCCACAATAATAATAAGGCCATGATGACTTGTCTTAGTCCCTTTTATCACATCCAATATAAGGACAGTACAGCTTTATTGTAAAAAATTTGTAAATAAAGCAAGGGTTTACGTTAATTCCATGGCACTAGCCACAGTTTCACAACATTAACTGAAAACAGCCGTGCAACGCTTGTATAATATACATATTGTGGTAAGATTTTTCGTGGGTAATCGAATTAAACAGCATACTTCACTACTGGTGTCAGAAACGGTCTAGTGATTTCAGTTTCCGCGTTGCCACGTTACTCTTGAGGTGAAATGCTTTCACTTTCATTTATAAACTAAGTTATAACCTAACCTATAACATTCATCATTTTCTGCAAAGACTACTGGGGTATCTAATCCTGTTCGTGCCCTGTGCCTTCGTCCTTCAGCGTCAGTTTTTACATAAAAGATTGCCTTCGCCTTTACCAGTCCCGCAAGTATCAACGAATTTCATCTCTCCTCCATTAGTACGATCTTCTTATATAAAACTCTAGTTTTAATTGTACCTAAATTAGGCAAATTAAAACCGCCTAAGTACCCTTTAAACCTATTAAATATGAATAACACTAGTCTCTTACGTATTACCGCGACTGCTGGCACGTAATTAGTCAAGACATAAATATATATTGTCATAATCAATTATATATCTAGAACTTTATTCGATAAAATCGATTTAGCCTTTAATTAAAAAGACCATTCCTCCAAGTTGCCAGTTCAGCCCTTAGGCCATTGACCAAAATTCCCCACTGCTGCACATCATATTGTATTGGGATTTTTTCAGCCCCAATGTGATCGATCAACCTTTCAGTTTCGACTAAGAGATTTTTAGGCTAGTTAAGTCATTACCTTAACAACTACCTATCTCTACGATATACCTTGTCCATCTTAAAGCAGGTCATTAATACCCTTTCATTACTATAAGGAATTTATCCTAACTTTAAGGTAGGCCGATAGTCTAATACTCACCTGTTCACCACTATTAATTAAATAATTATTTAATTAAGTTTCGTTCGATTAGCATGTGTCAAGCATTTGGACAGTGTTCATTCAGAGCCATCACCAAACTCATTTATTAATTTTGATATAGTTGAGTATCAACTACATCACTTAAAAGTTTTTAAATTTTTATTTCATTAATATTTATTTTTATAAAATATTTTTTAGAATAAATATAAGCTAATTCTAGTTAATTGTTCTTTCTAAAAAAAAGTTATATATAAGCTTGTATGTTCGCAATAAAATTTAGTTAATTAATATTAAATTATTTTTATTATTATTATTATTATTTTCTTCGTAATACCTTAAATTTTTTATTTAAATATATCATTATATATTAATAAACTTAGACTTTCCATAAATTGAAAAACTTATTTTACTTTTATTCCTAAATTTAAAGTAATTATAAATAAAATTTCTTATTATAAGAAATTTTATTTTAACTTAAATTAATGTAAGTCCAACCCGTCTTTTATATAAGAAGAAGTTAAAACTACGAAAACTTGTGCTTGAATTACAGCAATTGCTAACTCTAAACCCGAAAAAGCTATAATAAAAGCTAAAGGTATTAAACCTAAAATAAAGAAAATTATACCTGAACTCATAATGTTATAAGTAAAACCACTTAATATATTAAGTAACATATGACCAGCTGTTATATTAGCAGCTAATCTTAATCCTAATGATATATTACGAGCAAGATAAGATATGAATTCTATTAACACTAATAAAGGCAATAAAGCTAAAGGACAACCTGCAGGTACTAAAAGAGAAAAAAATTCTAATCCATGTTTTTGAAATCCTAATATTGTTGCCCCTAAGACAATAGTAAAACTAAGAGCAAATGTTAATAGAAAATGGCTGGTAGAAGCAAAGCTATATGGAACCATACCTATTAAATTATTTATCAAAATAAATATAAATAAAGTATATATAAATGGGAAATAAATTTGACCAGCTTTTGAGTTAATTTGATTTATTACTATACTGTGAAGAGTAGCATATAAAGATTCTTGACCTATAGATCAATTATTACTTACCAATTTATTATAATTTGTACTTAATAAACTTAATGCTAATATAAATAAAAATCCTATTGTTAAGTATAGTCCTATATTAGTTATAGAAAGATGTAAACTACTTAATATAGGTGCATCCAAACTTAATAAATCTCTTACTTCAAATTGGTTCAATGGACTAAGTATTTCTTTGTACTTATCATTTATGCTTAAAGTACTCATAAGTACCTTAAGCTTTTTTATACACCTTTACATATCTAAATATACACATAATATTATAATATTAATTTTTTTTTAATACTTTACAGTATTAAAATGTATATAATAACATATAAAACTATATATTATATTATTTATTTATTGAAGAATCAAAAAGTTTTAAAATAAAAGTACGAGATAAAAATAAACGAACGAATCTAGGTAATATGTACTTAGATAATATATATAATGTTATAATTATAATTCCAAATGTAAAAGTTACTTCATTTATAAAATAAAAAGGTACTAATTGAGGCATTATATTTAAAGTTTTCAATTAAATATTTTAAGAACTAGGTATTAGCGCTAAAAATTTAGCGAAAGGATTTTAATTAAATTATAGGACCTTAGTAAAAATAATTTTAATTTAATATATTATTGAAAATATATTAAACTAGATACAGAATAATGTAAACCATCTAGAATAAATGAAGGATATATTCCAAAAATAACAGTGAAGAAAACTAAAACGAAAAGTAAAAAGAATTCTCTTTTCACGAGGTCACTTATGTTACCCTCAAAATATTTAGTATATGAACCTCCAAAAGCTATTCTATTATACATGTATATTGTATAAGCTGCTGATAATATTATAGAAGAACTAGCAAGTATACCTAATAAAGGTAGTCTTTCAAATACTCCATAAAGAGACATAAATTCACCTACAAAATTTAATGTTAATGGAACACCACAGTTTCCTAAACATAATATGAAGAATAATATAGAAAATAATGGCATTAATTGAGTTAAACCTTTATAGAAATAGATTAATCTGGTACCAGATCTATCATATAATATACCACCTACACATATAAATAAAGCACTTGATACAAATCCATGAGCTAAACCTAATAATATTCCTCCTTCTATACCTTGAATTGTATTACTAAATACCCCTATTAAATATACAGCTGCATGAGATACAGAACTATAAGCAATTAATTCTTTTACGTCTATAGTTCTTAATGTACTGAAACTAGCATATATTATTGTGATAACACCTATTATGTATACTATATAAGTAAAATCTAAAGATGCTTTTGGTAATATTGGTAATATTAATCTAAATATACCATATAGACTTAATTTTAATACAATTGCAGCTAGCACTATACTTCCTCCTAATGGAGATTCCACATGAGCTTTTAATAATCAATTATTAAGAAAAATAGTGGGAGTTTTTACAGCAAATGCTATAAATATACCACAAAATAAAAATACTTGTGTTGTATAGTCAAAATTTGTTTTAAATAAAGCATTAAAATCTGTTGTTCCCATTATAGAAGACATAGTTAAAATTGATAGTAATAGAAATAAAGATCCTCATAATGTATATAAAAAAATATAAAAACTAGCTCTTACTTTATTATTAGATCCAAATAAACCTATTAATATGAACAAAGGAGGTAATATACTTTCAAAAAAAATATAAAATAATAATATATCTAAAACTAAAAATACAGCTAATAGTAATGTTTCTAATAATAACATTAATATTAAATATGATTTTATATTTTCTGTTATCGAATTTCAATTAGATAATATAGCTATTGGCATTATTATTGTAGTTAATAATACAAAATATATAGATATACCATCTATCCCTAAATAAACATCAAAAAAACTTAGATCATAATGTTCTTGTACAAATTGAAACTGATTATTACTAAAGTCAAATAAAATGTATATTATTAATGATATTATTAAATTAACTATAGAAGTTATAAAAGCGATATTTTTATAATATATTATATTTGTATTATT
>WNGP01004309.1_pt1 | contig 12549 bp, 12 predicted proteins | sample 5407671 | NCBI WGS metagenome assembly WNGP01 (sample SAMN13153381, study PRJNA577476) | soil metagenome | isolation source: 40 cm soil or saprolite under Garry oak tree replicate 2 | place: USA:California | collected 2016-06-15 | reverse complement strand
AGCGAGTTGCAGACCCAGCCCAAACTGGATGCCGCGCACCACGCTTTTGGGAACAACGCGCGCCAGCCAGGTGAGCGCGCCCGATAACGCGAGTATCAGCATCGTGAGGCCGATTGCGATTCCCGCTCCGTACAGAATCTCCGGCGCAGTCTGCTGAGCAATAACAATGGCGGCCATGGCCTTGAGGGGCTGGACCGGCATCGGCATTCGGTACGCGAGCCCGGTCAGGATCTGCATGGCGCCAAACATGATGAGCACGCTTGCGCCGTCGAGATGGGATGCGAGGGCAACGCCGATTATGAGCGGCACGTCCGTGCCCATGTCACCGAACGCACCAGACAGTTCATTGCGATCGAAGCGGATCGCGGGGCGGGTACTGGCGAACGCCGGTTCTTCAGGTGAGGCTGGCAAGTGCTTCATGACGTCAGCGGCGGTTCTGTGCGGCGGCTTTGGCCGCTGTGGCGATCGGCACGGATCCAAGCACGATACTCCTCCTGATCTCGTGATATTCAGTGGTATATAACGCTGCCGCGAATTCTAGTCGAGACGCGTGTGAAAGGCAAAGCTATCTGACGCGCCGGGCCGGCGCGATGAGCCTGGAGAGCTGCTTGAGGTCCGGCGCGACCGAGCGCGCCGCTCTCGATTCCATGGCGCGGTACCGGCGCAGGACTTCGGCGCCGAGGTCCGTGACGCGGGCGCCTCCGCCGCTGCGTCCGCCGGTAAGAGTTTCAACCAGCGGCCGCCGGAACGCGGCGTTCATCGCCTCGACGAGCAGCCAGGCGCGTCGGTATGACATTTTCATCTCGCGCGCAGCCGCCGAGATCGATCCGGTGCGGGCGATGGCACCCAGCAAGTCGGCCCTCCCCGGACCGATCGCCACGACCGCACCGATCAGAATGCGAATTTTCGGAACGAGCGGTCGGGACATGAGGTCGAAAAAATCGACACCGTTTGCTCAAGAAACGGGGTCCCAGTATAGTTCAACCTCCGGGGATTGCAGACTCCCGTTGTCAGACGGTGTCCCGTCCAAGCGCTGCGCAAAGTCACACATTCGAGGACAGCCTATGGACACCGATAAATCTGCGATTTCGAATCAGCCCCCCGCGCCTATCAGTTTCGGCGAGGCGTTTCGCTACTGGCTGAAGCTCGGCTTCATCAGCTTCGGCGGCCCGACCGGGCAGATCGCGGTCATGCACCAGGATCTCGTCGAGCGGAAACGCTGGATCTCCGAGAAGAGATTTCTGCACGCGCTCAACTACTGCATGCTGCTGCCGGGACCGGAGGCTCAGCAGCTCGCCACCTATATCGGCTGGATGATGCACCGGACTTGGGGTGGAGTGGCATCGGGCGGTCTCTTCGTGCTGCCGTCGCTGTTTATCCTGATCGCGTTGACATGGGTCTACCTCGCCTTCGGAAACGTGCCGCTGGTCGCAGGGCTGTTCTACGGAATCAAACCGGCGGTCACGGCGATCGTCTTGTTCGCCGCGTACCGCATCGGGTCACGAGCACTCAAGAATGCTGTGCTGTGGACCATCAGCTTGGCGGCGTTCGTGGCGATCTTCGCCTTCCGCGTTCCGTTTCCCTACATCGTGCTCGGCGCCGGCGTCGTCGGCTACCTCGGCGGACGCGTCGCTCCTGGAAAGTTCTCCACCGGGAGCCACGAGGGCGCCGCACAAGGCTACGGACCAGCCGTGATCGACGATGCGACGCCCACGCCCCCGCACGCGCTGTTCCGTTGGTCACGTTTCGTCCTAGTTCTTGCCGTGTTTCTCGCAGTCTGGGGCGTAGCCCTCGGTGCGCTCGTTGCGCTATTCGGGTGGGACAGCGAGCTCGCGCAAATGGGCTGGTTCTTCACCAAGGCGGCACTGTTCACCTTCGGCGGCGCGTACGCGGTGCTGCCCTACGTCTACCAGGGCGCGGTGGAGCACTACCAGTGGCTCACCGCGACACAGATGATCGACGGGCTCGCGCTGGGAGAAACGACGCCCGGGCCGCTCATCATGGTGGTCGCCTTCGTCGGCTTTGTCGGCGCCTGGACGAAGGCGGCGCTCGGACCCGAGGCGCTGGCGCTCGCCGGGTGCGCAGGCGCGGCCGTGGCGACGTTCTTCACCTTCCTGCCCTCTTTCCTATTCATTCTTCTCGGCGGTCCGCTGGTCGAATCGACGCATGGCAACCTGCAGTTCACGGCGCCGCTCACCGGCATCACCGCGGCAGTGGTCGGAGTGATTCTCAACCTTGCCGCGTTCTTCGCCTGGCACGTCTTCTGGCCGGAAGGTTTCTCGGGCCGGTTCGAGTGGTTCTCCGTCCTCGTCGGCCTCGCCGCGGTTATCGCCCTGTGGCGCTACAAGAGGGGAATGATCCCGGTGATCCTCGGCTGCGGTGCGGCGGGACTGATCTACCGGTTGATCACCCTCTGAGCGCGAGCGCCGCTGCAAAACGGAAAGGGGCGCCGGGCGCCCCTTTTTCTCCCGACGCGGGAGGCTAGCCCTCCTGGATCACCCCGCAGGCCACGCGCGCCCCGGCGTTGCCGGTCGGTTGGGTCTTGTAATCGTCCGGCTGGGCATGCACGATGAGGCTCCTGCCAATGATCCCGGTCGGGCTTTCGGTCACTGTAATGACGTCGAGTTCAATCGAGAGCGTTGCGTTGCCGTAGTCGTCGGCCTTGAGTGCAAACATGTCCCCGGCGTGCCGGTCAAGCGTGGACGGATGCGCGTGCGGCTTGCCGAGCGGATTGAAATGCCCCCCGGCGCTCATGCCGTCGCCCGAGCTGCAATCACCCTTCTCGTGGACGTGAAACCCGTGCTCCTGGTCGGGCTTGAGGCCGCTGATATTCGCCGCGAGCCGGACCTTTTCGCCCTTCTGGGTGAAGGTCGCCGTTCCTTTTACGCCGCTGTCCTTCGTCGGCTCCAACGTCGCCCTTGCGGTCGGGCCGCGTTCCGTCATCGACTCCATCGTCCCGCACCCGACGAGTAGACCCGTGATTGCGGCTGCCGCAATCACAAATCTCATTGTTCCCTCCGCGTGATGCTCCGCCGCTATTTCTTGCCCGCCATGGGGGCCGGCCCCCGGATTCCCTTGTTCTTGCGATAGTTCGCCACCGCCTTGTCCTGGTACTTGCCGAGCAGATCCGCGTCCTTCTTCGCCGCTTCGTCGGCTTTCGCCTTGGCTTCCGCGGCCTTGGCGGGATCGGCCGGAGCAGCAGGCAGCTTCGCCCAGACCGCGCCTGCGGTCGCTGCCATCGCAACACTCATCAGCAGAATGCGAAAATTCATGGCGTCCCTCCTCAATGCTGAGGCTGCGGCGCGTTCGGGTGGCCCATCGCCGTCCCGGCCTTGATTTTTCCGGACTTCACGTCGTTGTACCAGTACTCGTGGTGCTCCCTGGCCCAGGTTTCATCGACGTATCCGTTGCGCATCGCCTCGTACGCCCCGTCCAGGCCGATCGTGCCGAGGTAGATATGGCCCAGAGAAATTGCCATCACCGCGCCGCCCGTGACCATATGCACCACGTTCGCCTCGATCATGACGGCGCGTACCTGGTCGAAATTCGGAAATAGGAGCACCAGACCCGACGCGCTCACGAGCAGGCTCAACACCACCACGCCGATCCAGAACCACACCTTCTCGCCCGCGTTGAATCTGCCGGATGGAACGTGCTCGCCTGAGATCATTCCGCCCAGATTCGCGAACCACTTGATATCGTAGAAGCGCGGGAGGTTATCCTTGACGAACATGGCGATGAACATCAGCAGGCTCACGATGAACACCGGACCCACGAAATTGTGCAAATGTTTCGAAAGCTGCGCGAGCCAGGCGAACAGCGTGTATCCGATCACCGGCAGCAGGACATACTTCCCCAGCATCATGACGAGGCCGCTGATGCCGAGAATGACAAAGGTGATCGCGACCACCCAGTGCGTGTAGCGCTCGAACGGAGTGAAGCGCTCGATCAGCCGTCCGGTAGGCTCGCCGTGCACCTTGATGCTGCCGCGCCACTTGAAAAACGCCCCGATTGCGACCACGACGGCGGCGAACAGCCAGCCGGCTATCGGCGTGATCCAGCCGTTCTTCAGCTGTCGCCAGGTCTCTCCGTAAGTCTGGACCAGCACGCCCGTTTCGCGTCCCTTGATCGAGGTGTACTCCTCCTTGCCGGAGCGGACCTCGCGCCAGGTTTCCGCCAGGTTGTGGGGCGGAGTCTGCGCGCGCTCCTGTCCTGAGCCCTGTTGCTGCGCCGCAGAGGGGCCGGCCGGCAACAGCATCAGCGCCAATGCAAGGGCGAACAAGCGCCCGAAAACCACGACCGGTTTCATCGCCGCGCTCCCTTATTCCGCCCGCGTGTATTCGTTCTGTCCGAGATTGCGGGTCCTGACCGCGGACTCCCAGCTCGCCTTGTCGCCTTTGTTCCACTTGGAGCCGGGGTAAGGGTTCGCGGCCGAATCATTTTCCCAGGGCTTGGTATCGGGCTTGCCCTGGTACTTCCCCTGCTTGTAGACGATCACCTGTTCGCGCTCGCCGCAGGCGGCGAGGCCGAATGCGAGGAGGATCGCGGCGCCCGCGAGGACGAACTTGCGGGCCATCATGACTTCGCCCCCGCCGGCGCGGCCTTCTGGTCGGGTTTGCCGTACGCCGTGCCCCAACCCCAAACCTCGGACCCCTTGCCTCGCTTGAGCACGCGCTGGCGGTAGATGTCGGCGATGACGTCGCCATCTCCTCCCAGGAGCGCCTTGGTCGAGCACATCTCGGCGCATGCGGGCAGCTTGCCTTGGGCGAGGCGGTTCGAGCCGTACTTGCTGAACTCTTCCTTGGAGAGGTCCTTCTCGGGACCGCCCGCGCAGAACGTGCACTTGTCCATCTTGCCGCGCAATCCGAAGGCGCCGGCTTGCGGGAACTGCGGCGCGCCGAACGGGCAGGCGTAGAAGCAGTAGCCGCAGCCGATGCAAAGGTCCTTGTCGTGCAGCACCACGCCTTCGTCGGTCCGGTAGAAACAGTCGACCGGGCACACCGCCATGCAGGGTGCATCCGAACAGTGCATGCAGGCGACCGAGATCGACTTCTCGGCACCGACCATGCCGTCGTTGATGGTGACCACGCGGCGGCGGTTCACGCCCCAGGGAACCTCGTTCTCGTTCTTGCAGGCGGTCACGCAGCCGTTGCACTCGATGCAGCGCTCGGCGTCGCACAGGAATTTCATTCTCGCCATGGGTGTCTCCTCTTCTCTCGACTATGCCCGCTCGATCTGGCAGACGGTCGTTTTTGTTTCCTGCATCATCGTCACCGAATCGTAGCCGTAGGTCGTCCCGGTGTTGACCGCTTCGCCGCGCACGATCGGCGCCGCACCATCGGGATAGTAGGGCAGCATGTCCTTGCCCTGCCACCAGCCCGAGAAGTGGAACGGTATGAAGGCATGATCCGGACCGACGCGTTCGGTCACCAGCGCCTTGACCTTGAGCCGGGCGCCGGTCGGCGTCTTCACCCAGACGTCCTCGCCGTTGCGTATGTTGCGGTTGTTCGCAGCTATGGGGTTGATTTCGACGAAGTTGTCCTGCATCAGCTCGGCGAGCCACGGATTGGAGCGCGTCTCCTCGCCGCCGCCCTCGTATTCGACCAGCCGCCCGGAAGTGAGGATGATCGGGAACTGCTTGCCGATGTCCTTGTTCTTCTCCTGCACCGACTTGTAGAGAGTCGGCAGGCGCCAGAACGCCTTCTTGTCGTCGTGGGTCGGGTACTTGTCGACGAGATCCGCGCGAATGCCGTACAGGGGTTCGCGGTGCTGCGGGATGCCGTCGGGGAAATTCCACACGATCGCGCGCGCCTTGGCGTTGCCGAACGGATGGCAGCCATGGTTCTTCATCACGACGCGCTGGATGCCGCCGGAGAGGTCGGTCTTCCAGTTCTTGCCCTCCGCATCCTTCTTCTCCTCGTCGGTCAGCTCATCCCACCAGCCGAGCTTCTTCAGGAGCACGTGATCGAACTCCGGATAGCCGGTGGTGATGTCGGCACCCTTCGAGTAGGAACCGTCCTCGGCCAGGAGATTGACGCCGTCCTTCTCGACGCCGAAGTTAGCGCGGAAATTGCCGCCGCCGTCCATGACGTGCTTGGAAGTGTCGTATAAATTCGGCGACCCTGGGTGCTTGAGCGCGGCGTTGCCGTAGCACGGCCACGGCAACCCGAAGTAGTCACCGTCCAGGACATAGCCGGTCGCCGCGTCCTTGCCACCCCTGGCGCGCAGCGTCTTCACGTCGAAGACGTGCATGTTGCGCATGTGCGCCTTCAGGCGCTCCGGCGACTGCCCGGTGTAGCCGATAGTCCAGCTGCCGCGGTTGATTTCGTTCTTGAGGATGTCCTCCGGCACGAGGTCGTCGTAGCCCCCGGCCGCCTTCACCACGCCGATGTTCTGCTTGCCGTCCTTCTTGCCGAGCAGCTGGTCGCCGAAGCCGAGTTTCTTGGCGAAGGTATACATGATCGACTGGTCGGAGCGCGACTCGAACAGGGGTTCGATCACTTTCTCGCGCCACTGGACGGAGCGATTGGAGGCAGTAACGGAGCCCGAGGTTTCGAACTGGGTCGCCGCCGGCAGCAGGTACACCGAGCGGCTCGCCTTCGGTTGCTTGCCCGCGTCCTTGAGAACCTTGATGCCCTGCTCGTCGAGCGGCATCGCCGCCATCGCGGCGGTCGCGGACGGATACGGATCGATCACCACCAGCAGGTCGAGCGCGTGCATCGCCGCCTGCATTTCCAGACCCCGCGACTGGCTGTTCGGCGCGTGGCCCCAGAAGACCATGCCGCGAATGTTCGGATCCTGATCGATGTTCTCGTTCTTTTCGAGCACGCCGTCGATCCAGCGCGACACCGTGATGCCGGGCTTGACCATCATCGCGGGCGAGGCGAACTGATCCTGCAGCCACTTGAGATCGACGTTCCACACCTTCGCCCAGTGCGCCCACGAGCCCGGCGCGAGACCGTAGTAGCCCGGCAGCGAATCGGGGTTCGGGCCGACGTCGGTCGCGCCCTGCACGTTGTCGTGGCCGCGGAAGATGTTGGCGCCGCCGCCCGACTTGCCGATGTTGCCGAGCGCGAGCTGCAGGATGCAGGACGCGCGCACGATGGCGTTACCGATGGTGTGCTGGGTCTGGCCCATGCACCACACGATGGTCGAGGGACGATTCTTCGCGAACATCTCCGTGATCTTCTGGAGCTGCTCGGGCGGCACTCCGGTGACGTTGTGCACTTCCTCCGGCGTCCACTTCTTCAGGACCTCTTCCCTGACCTGCTGCATCCCATAGACCCGGTCATGGATGTATTTCTTATCTTCCCAGCCGTTCTTGAAAATGATGTGCAGCATCCCGAACAGGAACGGAATATCGGTGCCGGAGCGAATGCGCACGTACTCGTCCGCCTTCGCAGCGGTGCGGGTGAAGCGCGGGTCGACCACGATCATCTTCGCGCCGGTCTCCTTGCTGTGCAGCGAATGCAGCATGGACACCGGGTGCGCTTCGGCGGCGTTCGAGCCGATGTAGAGCATGCACTTGGTGTTCTGCATGTCGTTGTAGGAATTGGTCATCGCACCATAGCCCCAGGTGTTCGCGACGCCGGCCACCGTGGTCGAGTGGCAGATGCGCGCCTGATGGTCGCAATTGTTGGTGCCCCACAGGGAAACCCATTTGCGCATCAGTTGCGCCTGCTCGTTGTTGTGCTTGGAGGAGCCGACGAAGTAGAGCGCGTCGGGGCCCGACTCCTTGCGGATGGCGAGCATCTTGTCGCCGATCTCGTTTACCGCCTGATCCCAGGAGATGCGCTGGTACTTGCCGTTCACGAGCTTCATCGGATATTTCAGCCGGTGCGAATGCTCGGTCATGCCGTGCTCGCGCACCGAAGCGCCCTTGGCGCAGTGCGCCCCGAGGTTGAGAGGCGAGTCGAACACCGGCTCCTGGCGCACCCATACTCCGTTCTGCACCACCGCGTCGATGGCGCAGCCGACCGAGCAGTGCGTGCACACCGAGCGCTTGACTTCGATCTTGCCGGCCTTGTCGTCGGCGGCGTCGGCCTGGCCGATCAGATTGAACGGCAGCTGAGTCGCAAAGGCGCCCGCGCCGGCCGCCAGCCCGGAGCGCTTGAGGAAGGCGCGCCGGTCTATCGTCTTCGCCAGCATCCCGGAGAGGCTGCGCGAAAGACGGCTGCTGCCGGAAGAAAGATGAGCGGGAGCGCCAGCGGATTTCCTGGTGAGTATCATGGTTGCGACTCCTCGGGTCAGACTTTTGCGGTGTTGTAGTAACTGCGAACGTGGGCAGTTTCCTGATAGCCCCGCCCGCGTCTCTTGTCGTTGTTCGTTGCAGGTTGCGCGGTGGCCGGGCTGACCGCCCGGGCGGCGATCGCGGCCGCCGTTGCGGCGCTGCCGGCGCCGACCGCAAGTAGGAAGTTTCTGCGGCTGAGCCTGGATTTAGTTTCGTTTTTCATATGCGGTCTCCTTCCCATCGTCAACGCCAAACGCAAGCTTTTTGCATGGGGAATTAGAACACCTTTAAGGCCTCGGTTTCAACCGCCAGAAACAACGAGGCAAAGCTGGAAACGTCTTTATAAAACTTGGCTTTTTCGCTGGCTGATACCGCACGGCAAAACTCCGAGAAGGAGGGCTCGATATAGGCGCTGAAAAAGCCACGCTGTTTTTGCAGCGCAGCATCGTCGGAACCCTGTGAAATCAAATGTCTCATCACCTCGAAGAGCGCGGCGAAGTGGTCCTCCGGCTCCCGGGCGGCGCCCGCCTTGCCCAAACCGAGGGAGGCGAGGTCCTGCTTGAGCCGGACGAGGATTTTCTCCCGGCCGGTCGCGGCCAGATAAAAGCTGGCGTAAGGCGTTACCTGGGCCTTGCCCGTTCCGACGAAGAGCTCGTCATACTCCGCGCGCGCTGCCTCGGCTTCCGTTGCCCTTGCCGCCGCCGCCAAGGCGTTCCAGGGGCCGGCCAGCTGGCTCGTAGCGACGGCGATCTCGGCGGAGTCCGCGATGGTGTGGAGCAAGCCGGCGTCGGGTCCCGCGTAGAAGAGCCGCCCGAGCAGCGCGTAGTATCCGGCGCGCGCCTCGTCCTCCTGGACCAGGGGCGCGAGAAATCTGAGCGGAGTGACGGTCGAGCTCACTTCTTGACGTCCTGTATCGAGATCTCGTCCTTGTTTTCCATCATGTCCACGACGCGGCAGTCGCCGCACATCTGAAGGCGTTTCAGCGAGCCGTCACCCGGGAACATCGAATGGCCGGTGAGCTTGCCGAGCATGTTGGCCACCATCTGCCGCGTGCCGAAGGGCTTGCCGCAGCGCACGCAGTTGAACGGCTCGGCTTCGTTGATAACGACCTCCTGCTTCGCCTGCGCCGCGAGCAGCAGGCGCGGCGCGAGCGTGATCGCATTTTCCGGACAGGTCTTCTCGCACAGCCCGCACTGGACACAGTTGCGCTCGATGAACTTGAGCATCGGCTGGTCGCGCCCGTCATGCAGCGCCGATTCGGGGCACGCGCCTACGCAGGCCATGCACAGCGTGCAGGTTTCCTTGTTGACGAGCACCTGGCCGTACGGGGCTCCGGCGCCCAGCGTTATGCTCTCCTGCGGCATGGGTGCGAGTTTCGCGAGGTGTTCGAGCGCGAATTCGAGCGTGGTGCGTTTCTCGCCGGCCAGATTGTAGGTCGCGGGCTTCGATGCCGTCGCTGCCGGCCCTAGCGCCCACACCTCCTTCTCGAGCGCCGCAACGCTGTCGATCGCGAGCAGCCTGAAATGGGTGCCCTCATAGCCGAGAGCGTTGACGATGGTCTCCGCGAAACCCATCTGCTTCCTGAGCGCCTCGCCATACTCGCCTGCTTCCTTCGGCGTCGCGAGCACGAGCACCTGGCTCGCCCCGTAGGTGAGCGCCGCGAGCAGAACGTCGATGCCGACCGAAGCGGGATGATGGACTTCGAGCGGGATAGTACGCGCGGGCAAGCCCGTCCCGCGCCGCGCGAGCTTCGCGATGAGCGCGCGGCTCTCGCCCGCGTTGTGCAGCAAGAGGCACGCGTCCTTGCCGCCCGCCTGCGCGTAGACCGAAAGCAGGCGCTTCAGCCGCGCGCCGAAGTCGGGCACGCGCGGATAGGCGTAGGTCATGGCGCCTGAAGGGCACACGGTCGCACAGCCCCCGCAGCCCATGCACAGATGGGGGTCGACCTTGACGTAATCGCCGTCGGGCGCGATCGCGGCCGTCGAGCATACGTCGATGCACTGGTTGCAGCCGATCTTGCCGGAGCGGCTGTGCGCGCATATCTTCTCGTTATAAGCGAAGAACCGCGGTTTCTCGAACTCGCCGACCATCTGCGCAAGCTGCGCCGCCGCGAGCGCCTGCTCGAGCGGATTATCACCGGGCGCGAAATAGCCTTGCGGCGGTTGCGGCGTCCTGACGAGCGCTTCGCGGGAAAGATCGAGCACCATGTCGAAGCGCTCAGTCCTCTCGCGATCGGCGCGCTCGAAGTCGATCGCACCGATAGCACCGCAAGCTTTCACGCACTCGCGGTGCGACTTGCACTTGTCCATGTCGATCTGGTAGGAGAAGTCGATCGCCTGCTCCGGGCAGGCGTGGATGCAGGCGTTGCAGCGCGTGCAGACCTCCAGATCGATCGCGTTGTCCTGCTGCCAGGCAACCTCGAACGCGCCGAGATGGCCTTTCACCGACTGTACCTTTCCGGACCACACCGGGTAGCGCCGCTCCGCGGGCAACTCTCCGCCGCGCCCCGGAGTGAGCAGTACGTTGACGTCGAGTTGCTCGGCGAGCTTCTCGGCCCAGAAAATCGCCGCTTCGGCCGGCCCCACGATCAGCAGCTCGCCGCCCGACTTGTAAGACACGCCGGCCACCGGCTCGACCTCGGGCAGATCGGCGAGCGCAAGCAGCGCAGCGATCTTGGGCGTCGCCTTCGCGCCCTCCTTTGACCAACCCGCATGCTCGCGGATGTTGACGAATTTGATTTCCGAGGTGGAGCCCGCTTGATCCGCCAGCTCCGAGAACAGCGGTGCTTCCTGCGTGCACGCGATCACGCAGGCTTCGTCCTTCAGCGCCCCATGGAAGCTCGCAACCTGCTTGCGGCACAGCTCGGTGTGGATTTCAACCGGCTGCTTGAGCTTGAGCGCTGCCGCGAGCCCCCTGGCATCCAACGCCATGGTCTCATTGCAGTTGCACAGCTTGAGGGTCTTGTCGTCGAGCGGCATGATCAGGCGGGCTTTGCCGGAGGCTTTGAATCCTCGGCCGGTCGAGACTCGGGCTCGGGCGCCATGCGCTCGTCGTCAGCCGGCGCGGTTCCCGCGTCCGCGACGGCCGTTCTGGCGGCTCGGGCTTCGATCTCCCTGTCCTTTTCCGCCGCTTCCTCCGGGAAGAGCAGCCGGTTCGCCTGCTTCAGCGACTTCAGCATCTCCTCCGGAATCGGGTCCGGCCCGGAATAATCGTCGATGTACGTGTCGAGGCCGTCCATCACGTTGAAATGCGGATCGTGGAAGAGTTTTTTCAGCGCGGACTGGCGCAGCTTCTCGTCCACTCCGGGGCGCAGGAAATCCTTGTACTCGGAGGCGAGCCCGTTGAGCGTATCGACGGGCGGCAACTCGGTCTTTAAGCTCGATGGCGCAGTGCGCCGCGTCTCTTTTGGCGCCCTTGAACGAAGGCGCGCGGCTGCGTTTCTTCCTCGGCTCGGGCTTGTAGTGCTTGTCGACGTATTCGGCGAGCCAGGAAACCCATTCGGCCGGCATCGGCACGCCGTCGACGCGCGCTCCGCCATCCATCTGGCGCGCCGCTTCGTTGTAGCTCACCGTCACCGATTGCGGCACGCCCTTTCCGTCCTCCTCCAGCCAATTCACGAACACGTAGGGCCGGGGCGAGTAGAGGTTGAGGTAATATCCTTCCGACTCGTCGTGGAAGAGTTCCAGCTTGAATCCCGGATGCAGCCATTGCGTGCTCTCGCCGTCCTGCCGCAGCACCCGCACCGCCGAGCCGGGTCCGCTCGAATCGGTCAGCACGCCGATCGGCTCCCACTTCTCCGACTGCCAGCGGTTGTCGAGTTGCGTGCGCTGCATGACGACCGCGACGGCGAGGTTTGGGTAGGGCATTTTGCGGCTATACTGGAGCGGTTGAGGAAACGATGAATTATGAACCGCATTTCATGACGCGGCTACGCAAACCATGACGGACCGGGTCATCCCCATCAACGACGGGCGCAGGACAAAACCCTTTCCTCCCGAGGGGGAGTCGGGTGGATCCGAGCGCACCGGGCAGGACAGGCTCGGCCGCAGGCTGCACGACCTGCGCATCTCGGTCACCGATCGCTGCAACTTCCGCTGCATCTACTGCATGCCGAGCGACGTGTTCGGCCCCGACTACGCGTTTCTCCCGAAGAGCGAATTGCTGACCTTCGAGGAGATCGCGCGGCTGGCGCGCGTTTTCAAAGACCACGGGGTCGACAAAATCCGCCTGACCGGGGGCGAGCCGCTCCTGCGCAGGAACCTCGAGCGCCTGATCGAGATGCTCGCCGACATCCCGGGTCTCGACCTCACGCTCACCAC
>WNGP01013306.1_pt1 | contig 12557 bp, 14 predicted proteins | sample 5407671 | NCBI WGS metagenome assembly WNGP01 (sample SAMN13153381, study PRJNA577476) | soil metagenome | isolation source: 40 cm soil or saprolite under Garry oak tree replicate 2 | place: USA:California | collected 2016-06-15 | reverse complement strand
AGGAATAACAAATATCAATGGCTCAACAAAAAATATATGCTATAGATGGGTTTCAGGAGAAAGTCAAACCACTGTTACGTGGCTGGTCGCACGCGGTTGCCACAGTAGCATCCATTGCCCTGACGATCGTATTGTGCTGGCTAAGCCGGGGAGATATTCCGCGACTGCTGTCCATGCTTATCTTCGGATTGAGCATGATCGAGTTGTACACAGTCAGCGCCGTATATCATATTATCAATTGGAGCATAGCACAGCGGCGCGTTTGGCGCGCTATAGACCACGCCAACATCTTTGTACTGATTGCCGGAACCTACACGCCGCTGTGCTTCAACATCCTGACAGGTTGGGTGCGTGTAACCATTCTAATCGTCATCTGGCTGCTCGCGCTCTCCGGTATCAGTCTATCCATTTTCACGTTAAAATTTTCGCGCCGGATCTTAGCCGCGCTCTATATTAGCATGGGCTGGGTAGCTGTGCTGGCCCTTCCCGCATTCCTGGCAGTATTACCCTGGATTGCCGTAGCAACATTGATTTCCGGCGGTGTGCTCTACACCATTGGCGCTGTCATCTATGCCCGCAAGAAACCCGATCCATTCCCGAAAGTATGGGGCTATCATGAGATCTTCCACCTGTTCGTGATTGCGGGCAGTGTGGCTTTTGCCGCGTGTGTATGCATATGGGCATTGCCGTTTCCAAGAATGTAATCATATCGATCTATTCGGTTGCTTTGCGCATTCGTCCCATCACCATTCGAGGACATTGAAGAAAGCCAGCTAAATGCCTAAGCCTGTTTAACAGGCTGCTTTGCAGTATGAGCCTGGATGAACCCCAGTACACGCTGCCAGGAATCAGCAGAAGCCTCGGCGAATTCGGTGGCCCTTCGATCAAAGAAGCTGTGCGGAGCTCCCTCGTAGGCGATGATCTCGTGATCGACGCCTGCTTTGTCAAGCGCCTCGTCAAAGGCCTGCACATTGCTGAGAGGTATGCCCTGGTCGGCGCCGCCGAATAGCCCGAGCACCGGGTAGCGTATGTGTGGCGCGTGGTCGAGGAGCGTGCCCCTGCCGGACATGTTCCTGCTCATTCCCGCGTAAAAGCCGATCACACCGGCAAACCCGAAGTCCTGTGTGCCACTGATGAACGAGAGGGTTCCGCCCATACAGAAACCAACGGTGAATGTAGCCCTGTCAGCGCCAGCGCCCGCCCGCATGTGGGCCAGCGCGGCCGCGACATCGGCGAAAAACGTATCCAACTGGAGCTGCTGTACGTGTGACATGAAGTCGAAAGAGTCGTCGCGTGAGGTGAGACCGGCGCTGCGGCCAAAATAGTCGATAGCCACCGCGCTTACGCCTACCTCGGCAAAACGCAGCGCCAGTTCTTTGTAGAATTGGTGCAGCCCACGCACATCGGGGAAGATAAGTATCTGTGCCCCCGTGGGACTTCCCGGCTGGGCAGCATAGGCGGCAAAACGATTCCCGTCAGCAGCGGTCAGCACAATATCTTCGCCCTGAGCCGTTCCACCTGCTCCTGGGGGAATTGGCGGGCGAGCGTTGTCGTCATAGCACATGTTCGTATCTCCTTTATCGTAACTGTAAGACTTCGTCCCTGCCTCCATTGTAGCATATGGCAGGAGCCAACTCCTTCTACTCTACCAGTTGATCTTGATCAGCAGGACTCACGGCGCGCATATAGGGTGTCATTGTAGCAGAAGGTCCCGCCGCGCCAGCCAAAACTCGGCCAGCAGCGCCAGTCCCACCACGTAGCCCACTGCCAGCGCCAGCATCAAAAGGCCATACCAGCTCATTGTGCCCGTCGCTCCGACGGCACTGAAAGCACGACGGTCAGCGTCGAGATGATAATGCAGTTCACCAGCAGCCCGGTTTTGCCCTGTTTGCGCAGCGCGGAGATGATCTGCCGTACCTCCCACTGGCTGCGCGGGTCCAGCCCGCTCGTCGGCTCGTCCAGTATCAACAGTTCGGGACCGCTCAGCAGCGCCTGCGCGATAGCCAGCCGCTGCAACATCCCCTTCGAGTACGTCCCGATGGCTCTGTCTGCCGCCTCGTATAGATTGACCCGTTCGAGCAATTCATCAACACGTGCCTTGTTCACGTACCCCCAGAGCCCGGAGAGTTCACCCAGGTACGTGAGGTAGACGCGGCCCTTGAAGCGCGTCTCGAAGATAGGTCGCTCATGTACATAGCCAATACGCGGGTGTGCTCGTGCCATCTTTTCCTCGCCAAGCACGCGTACCCGCCCCGACGTGGGAAAGATAAAACCCATCAACAGACGTACCAGCGTGGACTTGCCCGCACCATTCTCCCCCAGCAGACCGAATGAAGCGCCCTCGTTAATAGTGAGCGTGAGGTTGTTGAGCGCGACGATGCGTTTACCGTAGGCTTTGGTGAGTTCTACACATTCGATGACTGGTGACGACATGGTGTGTTCTGGCTCCTTGCCATTGGCTTTCTTTAAGTCGTTGTAGTACCTCCTCAGTTTTAGTGTAACTACTACAGCGATAAGAGGCAAGGAAGGGAGGCAAAGGTCATAGCGTAGGAATTTTGTCGAATTGGAAGACTAGTGCGCGAAGTATTTCGTACATTTTATCACGAGCTTCGATAGGTAGTAGTTCTTGTTGGGCGAGTTCAACGATGTAGGGGATGTCAGATGGTTCTTCGTCAAGCGTCCACTTTGATGACCATTGCTCGAGAGTGTAACATCATTGCCGCTTCCATCGTCAGGGTTAACCAGCAGGCTCGGTGCAGGGCCTACGGTGAGCTTGCCGTGATTAGTAGCATCACCCAACGCCAGTTGTCCATCGTTTGTTAGGAATACTGCAATGCCTGGGTCACCGCTAGGCGAGGCTTGTGCGATAACTGTCCCTATCGCGTTTGCAAGGTTCTTTAAGAGGGTGGCAACTGCTGATTGCCCCCCACCTGCCGCCAAGGTAGGGGGCAGTTGTACATCCTCTGACCATTTGATAGTGAGCCTCACAACATGACCTGTAGTACCATTGCCTGATACGCATGTGATACGTAGGTTGTTGCCAGGCGCTAGCGTATAGTTGTCTGGAAATGCTAGGAAGTCATTAATAACGGCGGTCTGTGCGTCTATCGTTTCAATGACTGTCCCTCCATGAGCGGACCCAATGTCCTCAGCGGTGACATGGGCGGTAGATACACGCGGGTTAGCGTTCCCATCGTGGGAGACGGCTGATACAGCAGTTCCCAGGTTCAAATCTGCACCTGATAGGAGGATGAGGTTTCCTTGAGCTAGTCCAGTGTTATCATTTGTGTACAGACGCGCAGAATGGAAAGTATAACTAACCCCACTATTGGCAGGATTAAAGACATTCAATGCCTGAACGGTGCTACCAGTAGCGATGCTGCCAAATGTGGCGCTAAAAAGTGGCTTGCCAGTTGCCGTGGTAGTTACTGCCTGGTATGATAGAGGCTGCGATTGTGGCACACTAATCTCACCTGGTCTATATGCATTGATTATACACAGTATTTACTACCCCCTAATCGTAATAGCAACCGCAGTAATGCCAAGCACTATGACTGTTACCGCTGTCGCTGCCTGTTTTCGGCAACCATCTTTAGCAGATGTGCTTGTTCCACTAGTAGTGGTATCCTGTGTACTGCTGCCCGATGATGGTTGTACGTGCGCACGCAGTGCAGGCGCATGCAAGCCACCGAAGGTGGCGCCGCAGTCGCGGGGGTATGGATCTCGGAGAGTATCATTCTATTCTGTTATTAGCTATATTTCTCCAGGTTATGATAAATGAGGAAAAGCTTGTAGAAGAACTAGAATGAGGTAGAACCACACTGAACGGTGGTCAATGGTGATACATCATGAAAAACCTGCCCAGTTCAACCAGGTCTCCATCATTGAAAGCGGTTGTACCTATCGGCACGATCCTATTGGCTTTCAGCAGATAGGTCTGCTCGTCTGCCTCGATCATGAGCTTGTGAATGACTACGAAATCGGCCTCGGGTACCTCATCATACGGTTGCAGGCAGAGATTCGCTTGTAATCTCCCGTTTTCTATCACGTGCACAATCCCAGGAGCTCGTGGCACACGGTAGAAGCGCTGTGGATAACTCGGGCTGGGGATATCGAGGTAGCCCCAGCGGAACAAGTGGCGGTATTGCTCCTCGGTGAGGACGGTGCGCAGCAGCTGGCGCGCCCGTCGCTCCGCACTGGAGTTGAACCACCAGAAGAGCACGAGGGACACACAGACCATGATCGCGAGCACCACGTAGACCAGCGTGTCCACCTTCATCCTCCCACGACTCGTGGCACCATGACAATCTGCGAGGCCTGTGGATCAAATTGCCCCAATCGCTCTACTGGCTTCCCTGCTTCGACGCGAAAAGCCGTGGCACCCCTGGCGCGCTCTTGTGCGAAGATGCGTTCGACTTCGCGCAGGGCGGCTATGGCCTCAGCATCCCCGGCCAGAGCGTCCTGTTCGTTCCAGAGCCGGCGATCATCCCCACGGCAGGAAATGATGCGTAACATGCCCATGATGGTGTTCCTCCTTCATCCTCTTTATCGATGATGTTCGCCGCTTCCTGGAGAGGACAACGGCGTTCACAACAGCAAGTTGATCGTGCAGGGACGCGAGCGTCACGCTCAAGTGATGAGTCGTGGGGGCAATGCGGAACGCACAGCCCCGGCAGAGTTTCGGGCCACTGCCCAACGAACGCTCTTCGCCCAATGTGCTGCTAGTATAGGAAGGAAGCGTCATGAAAGCGTCATGAGGATCGTCATGAGGAGACAAGTTTGTGGCATAAGATCAGGAACTAAGCTTGACTTGCGCAAGGATTTTGTGGCATACCTTCACTAAAGCTAGCATGCGGTTCCTTGCAGGGTGCAGACGCATGCGACTTACCATACCAGAAGGAAGGATGCTTTATGAGTATTGTAAACCCGCCCCTGCCCTACAAACGCTCAGATGCAAAGTCCTACGCGCGAGCCAACCTGCAGGGCGTCTGGGGCGCCATCCCTTATCCTTTTACCTCTGACGATGAACTCGATGAGCAGGGGCTGCGGCGCAATATCCGCTACTACATCGATAACAAGCTGCTGGATGGTATCTACTGCGGTCACTTCATGAGCGAGTTCTGGGCGCTCACCACCGGGGAGCGCAAACGTGCTGCAGAAATCGTGATTGACGAATGCAGGGGCAGCGTTCCGCTAATGGTACACACGGGGCACACGTCGGTAAAGGAGAGTGTCGAGCTATCACATCATGCCGAGCGCATCGGCGCGAATTACCTGGCGGTTGGCAATCCCTACTTCATGGCCAATGACGAAAGTCAAATCTACGACTACTTCCGCTACATATCTGATCGTACCGAGGCAGCGCTGCTGATCACCAACACCGGCTACACGGGAGTTGTGCTGAGCCCTGAAATGGTCAGCCGCCTGGCAGACCTGGAGAACATCGTTGCCGTAAAGAACTCGCCGCCCTGGCCCCACACGCTTGAAACCCTGCGCCTCGCCGGTGATCGTATCATCGTCAGCCATCCGGATGAGCGCAACTGGTACCGGCTCATGGTTGAGTTTGGCATCCGAGTCTATATGTCCTCGGCTTCGCCCTTTCTCATCCAGAAGCCGGGCCATACATTGATTAAGGACTACACCGCACTGGTTCTCGCGGGCCAGGTCGAAGAAGCTGCCAGGGTGGCAGCCAGCCTCGACCCTGCGCGCGCGGTCTTCGAGAAGTGGCTGCGTGAACCCTGGCCCAGGCGCCGCCTGATGCCGATCGCGTACTTGAAGGCCTGGAGCGAGCTGCTGGGCATGGTAGGCGGTCCCGTCCGGACGCCCCTGCCGCAGATAACCCCCGCTGAGCGCGAAGAACTGCGCCAGGATCTGGCCAGTGCCGGGTTAATCTGATGAAGTGCTAACGAATCACCTGAACTGTTATTCCTAATGACAAGCCTTCCCAGGCGCGATCGGTGGTCAGTGCAGGGAGACCAAGATGTTGAGCGAGTGCAAGGCAGACTCGATCACCTAGCGAGAGGCCGATATGTCTTGTCAGTGGACGTAGTACGCCGACTTTGTAAGCGAGTTCAGCATTGAAGTCAACGATGGCGAGTTCCAGTGCGTTAATAGCATCTTGAATCACCATCTCTGGTGCTCCTAGATCGTTAAGTTTTGAGGCAACCTCTGAAAGATTCACTGTACTGATGGCCGCTCCATCTTCTATAGCTTGTACTACTTTATCACTTCCAGGCTCCTGATGTAATAAAGTCAGCAAAGCTGAAGCATCCAGCACGTAATGAGGCATCTTCAATTCTCAGCTTCTGAGCGGCGTTCTGCTATCAACTCATCGCTCAAAGAACGTCCCTGAGGAAGATATGGGCGAAGCAATTCCTGCGCATGCTCAATTGCCTGCCTCGGAGTAAAGAGACGCAATATTCCATCCTCCAGGCGTAAAATTACCTCATCTCCGATGCGCAGTCCCAGTGCTTGACGATATTCCGCCGGAATGACTATCCTTCCACCTTCGGCTAGTTTTGTCTTGATTTGGATCATATGACACTCCATATCTTATTGTCATGAATCGTTGTATATGACATATCCAATAGAGTATACCATGATTTATATTAAGTGGCTAGCCTGTTCTATCACGCCTTCGAAGTTTTACTTCACTTCAAATCAACCCCTTGCTGGCGCAGAGTTCAGCATTGAGAATCGAACCCCCGGCCGCCCCACGAATCGTATTATGCCCGAGCAGCACAAATTTATAGCTCAGGATGGGGCAGCGGCGCAGCCTGCCGGTGCTCACCACCATACCACGCCCGCTATCGCGGTCGTGCAGCGTCTGCGGCCGGTCAGGCTCACTACGGTACACTAAGGCAGGCTGCGGTGCGCTGGGCAGTTGAAGCTGCTGCGGCTCGGGCCTGTAGCCTGCCCACGCCGCGATTATTTCTTCCGGGCTTGCGTCGCGGTCCAGTTCCACGCTCACGCACTCCAGGTGCCCCTCGCGCGTGGCAACGCGGTTGCATTGCGCGCTCACCACAACCGGCGCGTCCGTAAAGCCCTCACCCTCCTCCCAGGTCCCCAGCATCTTGCGTGTCTCGCTCTCTACCTTCTCCTCTTCACCGCCGATGTAGGGAATGGCATTGTCGAGGATGTCGTAGGAAGGCAGGCCTGGATAGCCCGCGCCCGAAATGGCCTGCAGCGTTGTCACCATCACCTTGCGTAAGCCGAACGCCTCCTGCAGTGGCTTAAGCGCCATCACCAGCGGCGTCGCCGAACAATTCGCGTTAGTCACGATGCAGCCGGGCCAGCCGCGCAGTTTACGCTGCTGCACAATGGCTGCCGCGTGACCGGCATTGACCTCCGGCACTATCAACGGGACATCGGCAGCCATGCGGTAGGTTTTCGCGTTGCTGAAGACCGCCACGCCAGCGCGGGCAAAATCGACCTCTATCTCGCCTGCGACCTCTGCAGGCAGGGCAGAAAAGGCAATCTTAACACCCGGTAAGGCCTCCGGTCGGCAGGCCGCGACGGGTAGCCTGGCAGCCGCAGCGGGCATCTCGCTGCCGGAAAGTCGCCAGCGCGTCGCCTCGTCGTAGGAGCGCCCGCTATGCCGTTCCGATGCGGCGAGAGCGACCAGTTCAAACCAGGGATGCCCCTGGAGCAGCTCGATGAAGCGCTGGCCGACCATGCCAGTCGCTCCCAGCACCGCCACAGGGATACGCGTTTGCCTCTGTACCACTGTTATGCCTCCTGAAGGGATTCACGCCGCTTCTCGTGTGCGCTATGCCGGACCAGTGGGATCACTGGCGCGACCAGGTCGCGGTGCAGGCAGCGCACGGCTCGTTCGCTGTCCCGGTCTTCCACTATCAGGATAATGGCAAGCTCCGAGGCTCCCTGTGTCATTACCGGAATACGCTCGCGTGCCAGAGCGGTGACGGCGCGGGCAGGACTCATGGGATCCACGCTGAATCCCGAGCCAATGCACGCGCAAGCAGCCAGGTTGCGCCTACTCAAGACACGCCAGGCTCCCATGTCATGCTGTAAAAGCGCCACCACGGAGTCCGCGGCCTGCTCCTCGACAACAAACGAGAGATGCTGGCCCGATGATGAACAAATAGCGACGGGCGCCGCTCCCGCGCGAGCCGCCAGCGCGAACACCTGCCCTGCATTTTCAGGAGCTCCAAACATATCGGTGCTTTCGACCGTGATCAATGCCAGGTGGCGGCGTGCAGTAATCGCCGCAGCCGCGTGGGGACGAAAGGTATTGCGCACGCGTACCGGAATATTGCGATGCGCCAGCGGGATGAGCGTGCGGGGATGCAGCACCTTAGCTCCGAACCATGACAGGCGTGCCGCCTCCGCGTAGGAGAGCCGTGGCAGCAGCAGCGTGTTCGCTACTACACGTGGGTCGGCCGTCAGAACGCCATCTACGTCCGAGTAGATGCAGACCTCGATACAGTCCAGGGCAGCTCCGATCACCGCTGCCGAGTAATCCGAACCATTGCGCCCGAGCGTTGTCACGAAACCTGGAGCGGAGGAGTCCGGAGCGCTTGCCGTGCGGCCGATGAAGCCCGCCACAATAGGTATGATACCATGTTCGATGAAAGGATGTACCAGCGCGTGGACTCGAACTCGCGTCTCCTCGGGCAATGGATCGGCGTGGGCGACGGTGAGCTTCACCTCGCCTCGTCCAGTCGCCTCTGGCGGCTCATCCTGGGGGTAGCCCGTAATGATCACTTCCTCGCGTACGGCGGCAGCTGCCAGACCGATATCGCGCGCCGCGGCCGCCACCAGCAGTACAGAAAAACGCTCACCCCACGCTGCAACCGCGCTGGTAAGCAGGGAGACACTCTGTGCCCCTTTTGCTGCTGGCTGTAAGGCAGCCACGTCCTGCTCCAGGGCAGCGAAGGCCGTCTCTAAGTCATGCTGTAGCGTGCATTGCCCTTCGTGGTGATGTACCGCCTTCTCTGCTGCTTCCAGGTGTCGCCTTTTTAACGCGCCCAGTTCTTGTTCGCACGCCGCATGTTGGCCGGTAGAAGAGTAGTGTGCAATGCGCAGCAGTTGGTCTGTTATCCCCGACATGGCCGAGACGACCACAATAGGAAAGGTCTCTCCCGGCTCAGTGCTATGCCGCGCAATAATATGTGCCACACGCCGTATGCGCTCGCCGCTGCCGACAGAGGTTCCTCCAAACTTAAGGACACTTACACTACTCTCCATAAGATTACTCCTGTACGATTACTAAACTGTCAAGCTCATTGATATGTGATGTCTGGCAGGCCGGGTGACTGCGTAGAGTGCCGATATATCGAGCACATGGTCGCTCCTACATTTGTGGAGGCGCAAACGCACCTCCACAGTATTTCCTATACAATTACATTTACCGGTTCGCTTGCCGCGAGGGTCGCAGCCCTCAATGCCTGGTCCAGGTCATCGATCAAATCCTCTACCGTCTCCAGGCCTACCGACAGGCGAATGAAGTCGGGTGTGACACCGGTCTCGAACTGCTCGTCGGGCGTCAACTGTGAATGCGTCGTGCTGGCCGGGTGGATGATCAATGACTTGGCGTCGCCGACGTTTGCCAGGTGCGAGAACAGTTCGACGTGGCGGATCAACTGCTTGCCCGCCGCCAGGCCGCCCTTGATACCGAAGCCCAGGATGGCGCCGAAGCCGTGGGTATGATACTTCGCCGCCAGCTCGTACTGGGGATGGCTCTTCAAACCAGGGTAGCTCACCCAGTTGACCGAGGGATGTCCTTCCAGGAACTCGGCGATGCGCAGCGCGTTCTGGCTGTGCCGCTCCATGCGCAGCGGCAGCGTCTCAAGCCCCTGCAAGAAGAGCCAGCCGTTGAAGGGGGCTATCGCAGGACCCAGGTCGCGCAAAAGCTGCACGCGTGCCTTGATGATGTAGGCCAGCGGTCCAAGGGCTTCGACAAAACGCAGGCCGTGGTAGGAGGGATCGGGCTCAACCAGCCCGGGGAAACGTCCATTCGTCCAGTCGAACTTCCCACTATCCACAATCACGCCTCCGATGGCCGTGCCGTGACCACCGATGAACTTGGTGGCCGAGTGGATGACGATATCGGTCCCGTGCTTGAAGGGCTGCACGAGATATGGCGTGGGCAGCGTGTTATCCAGGATCAATGGCACGCCATGCTCGTGCGCGATATCGGCCACGGCGCGAATATCGAGCGTATCCAGGCGCGGATTGCCCACAGTTTCCGCGAATACAAGCTTTGTGCGTTCGTTAAAGGCGGCATGGAAGTTCTCTGGATTGCGGCTATCCACGAAACGTACGGTAATCCCCAGCTTTGGCAGCGTGTAGTGGAAGAGGTTATATGTGCCTCCATATAGGCTGGCCGATGAGATGATCTCGTCGCCTGCCTGGGCGATATTGAGAATAGCCAGCGTTTCCGCTGCCTGGCCGGACCCGGTAGCCAGCGCGCCAACCCCTCCTTCAAGGGCGGCGATACGGCGCTCGAACGCATCCTGGGTAGGATTCATGATGCGCGTATAGATATTGCCAAACTGCTTGAGTCCAAAGAGGTCTGCAGCGTGCTCCGGGCTATTGAAGACATATGAGGAAGTCTGGTAGATGGGCACGGCGCGGGCATTGGTCGCGCTGTCCGCCGTCTCCTGGCCTGCATGTAGCGATAATGTTTCAAAACCATAGCTGCGATTGTTGTTCAGTGCCATGTTACTCCTTTAGAAGGTTGAGTGCGCCGGTCATCTGCTCCCACTCCTTCAGGAAAGCATCGTGACCGTGCGGTGAGTCGAGTTCTACATATGTTGCATCTCCGCCAAGTGATCGCACCTGGTCGGCCAGCCAGCGCACACGTGCCGCCGGGAAGAGAAAATCCGAACGAATGCCGATAAACAGCGCTTTACTGCGCACGCGGCGCAGTGAGGCCTCCAGCGAAGGATAGCCATCGCTTACGTCATACAAATCCATTGCTCGACTGATGTAGAGGTAACTGTTGGCGTCGAAACGCCGTACCAGCGATGTTCCTTGATAGTACAGGTAATCCTCCACGTCAAAGCGCCCGCCAAAGTCGCTCCATCCACTTGGCGTGGAGGCGATACCGCGCGCAGCAGGCTGCCGGCTAAAGCGCAGCTCCATCGACTCCTCGCTCTGGTAAGTGATCATTGCCAGCATGCGCGCAATCGCGAGACCGGCTTCCGGTCCCCGCCCAGGCTCGTAGTTCCCGCCCAGCCAGCGCGGGTCGGCCATGATGGCCTGCCGCTGAACTTCGCTAAAAGCTACCGCCTGCGCCGTCAGGGACGCCGTTGCTGCGACGACCGCTACCTTCTGTACCAGCTCGGGATAGGCCACGGCCCACTCCAGCGCCTGCTGCCCACCGATTGAGCCGCCTGCGACCATGGCCAACTGCCGTACTCCGAGGTGTGCGATCAGCCGCTGCTGCGCCTGTACCATGTCACGGATGGTGACGACGGGAAAACGCATACCATAGGGCCGTTCCGTGCGCGGGTCAAGCGACGACGGTCCTGTACTCCCATAGCATCCTCCCAGGATGTTCGAGCAGATCACAAAGTAGCGCGACGTGTCGAAGGGTCGGCCGGGGCCGATCAAGGGATTCCACCAGGCCGCCTTCGCATCGCCGGGCCGCTCCTCGTCATAGGCGTGCGAGCTGCCGGTGAGCGCGTGAACGATCAAAATGGCGTTATCCCGCGTCGCGTTCAGTATCCCCCACGTCTCGTATGCCAGTGTGATGGGGCCGAACTGGCCGCCGCGCTGCAATGGCAACGAGTCGAAAGTGTAACTATACAATCCCGTGGAAGTACGCGGCACACCTGTCACAACATTGTGCTCAATCTGTGTCACCATTGGCACTCCTTTCCTGCTGACCGTCTCTAAAATTGGGAACAAAAAACCCCGCACCCGGCAGGGGCGAGGGGTCAATCATCTTCGCGGTACCACCCTGGTTTGTCGACGCCTCACGACGTCAACCTCCACAAGTATTGCAGGGCGTGCTAGCATCCACCTCGCAACACTCCAGCCTGTAACGGGGCTCACCGGCTCGGTCTAACATCCAACCGGACGTTCAACCTGCAACTCCGAGGCCATATTCGACGCTGGTACGGTGCTGGCATCTCATCGTCGCCAGCTCTCTGTAGCCGCCCGGGACGTTTACTCGTCCTCTTCAACGTTGTTGCTCACTTGATTGCTAAAGTACTTTGATGTGCAGGCAACAAAAAACCCCTGTAATTTCAGGGGGTTAGCTTCATTGCCTTATTACCCCTCATCTTGCGGAATGCTCCGCCGGAATTGGCACCTTATCTGCAACTTCGCAGACGGGTTGCCGGGCTTCATCGGGCCGTTTCCCTCCACCTCTCTTGATGAGAGTCGATCTCATTGCACATATTCAGTTGTAGGGTACTGCTTATTTCTTAGTAAGTATACCGAAGAAATTGTTGGGATGTCAAGGGTTCGTGGTAAAATCAAGTCCTCTAAGCCTGATAATCCATAGTAAGGAATAACCATATGAAACGCCTCCGACTCTCCATCACCGGTTTCGGCACCGTGGGCCAGGGACTCGCCGAATTGCTCTC
>WNGP01005187.1_pt1 | contig 12562 bp, 13 predicted proteins | sample 5407671 | NCBI WGS metagenome assembly WNGP01 (sample SAMN13153381, study PRJNA577476) | soil metagenome | isolation source: 40 cm soil or saprolite under Garry oak tree replicate 2 | place: USA:California | collected 2016-06-15 | reverse complement strand
TTTCCCTCCTTGGCCTCGGTATTTTCGGTCCTGGCATTGCGAACGGCATCGTATCGGGTGGACCGCAACTTGGTGCGGGAGCTGCCGTCGGCACCGGCTTGGCCGCTGGTGGTGCCATCGTGGCTGGCGCCGGTCTCGCAACCGGTGGCGCCGGACTCGCAGGCGGCGCACTCGTCGGCGGTGCTCGTGGTGCGGCAGCGATAGCAGGCGGAGCGGCAAGCGCTTACCGTGCCGGAGGATTGGGTGGCGTCGCGAGTGCAGGGGGCTCGGCGATCGTCAGCCCGTTGCGCCGCATGGCTGCGGGGCTCGGTGGCGGTTCGTCGACGGCAGACGCGCCACCGGCCTGGGCGCGTCGCATGAAGCGCGGGCAGACCGTGAACCAGGGTGTGTCCGCTGCCACCCATGCGGTTCGCAGCGGTGACAGTGCTGGTGGCGGATCCTCGGTCGATCTGTCCGAAGGAGGGCACTGATGTTCAAGCGACCGTCCGCGCACTATGGCCGCATGCCTGAGCCGGTGACGCCCTACCAGAAAGCGGCGCAGGTTTGGGACGAGCGCATCGGCTCGGCCCGTGTCCAGGCCAGAAACTGGCGGCTGATGGCGTTCGGATGTCTCTTCCTCTCGGGAGGGCTCGCCGCGAGCCTCGTCTGGCAGTCGACCCAAGGCACGATCACACCTTGGGTGGTTGAAGTCGATCGTCTCGGTCAGGCCCAGGCGGTTGCTCCCGCAAATCCCTTCTATCAGCCGACCGATCCGCAAATCGCGTTCCATCTCGCCCGCTTCATTGAAGATGTGCGAGGCCTACCGACCGACGCCATCGTGCTGCGGCAAGACTGGCTCCGTGCCTACGACTTCACGACGGATCGCGGAGCCGCGGCACTGAACGAATACGCGCGTACCAACGATCCATTTGCCAAGCTTGGCAATACCCAGATCGCCGTCGAGATCTCCAGCGTCATCCGCGCCTCGCCGCAAAGTTTTCGGGTCGCATGGACCGAACGCCGCTACGACAGCGGCCAGCTCGCGGCGACCGAGCGCTGGACCGCAATCCTTTCCGTCGTCGTCGAGACTCCGCGCGAGGCCGATCGTCTCCGCAAGAACCCACTAGGCGTATACGTCAACTCCATCAACTGGTCGAAGGAGCTCGGCTAGTGAGAAATCCTGTACCAAGGTCGATTAACCTGAAGGGCATTGGCGCGCCGCCCTTGCGTCTGGCCTTGTTTCTTGCTCTCGCGCTATCCGGCTGCACGACCGAGTTATGATGACGATGTGCCGCCGCCTCCCGATCTAACGATGCCGGCGGATGACCATCCGCGTCCATTGCATGTCCCGCCGTCCTGGACACCGGCGCGCGGCGGCAAGAAGGGCGATGAGGAAGCCAAAGAGCCGGCGGAGCGGATCACGACGGCCAACGATGCGGCCCGGGTCGAGCCACGGCGGGCAGGATATTTCAACGCCGTCCAGATCTTTCCCTACAGTCCCGGCGCGCTCTATCAGATTTACGCCGCACCGGGGCAGATTACGGACATCGCGCTCGAGCCGGGCGAACAGCTAACAGGTTCGGGGCCGCTGGCCGCCGGCGATACCGTGCGCTGGATCGTCGGCGACACCGAAAGCGGCAACGGCGACACCAGGCGCGTCCACATCATGGTCAAGCCAACGCGGCCCGCCATCGAGACCAACCTTGTCGTCAACACTGATCGACCGCATATGCCGTCGGTCGCCTGGTTCTACCCGGAAGATCGATCCAACCGCTCCAAGGCTTTGCCACCAACACCGGTCATCCCGGAAGTGGATCAGCGCCGCTACCGCTACGCGATCGAAGGGGACAATCCGCCGTGGCGACCGGTCAATGCCTACGATGACGGCCGCAAGGTCTATATCGAGTTCTCGCCCGGGATCGGCCAAGGCGAAATGCCGCCGTTGTTCGTCATCGGCCAGGACGGCAAGCCCGAACTCGTCAACTACCGCGCCTACAGGAATGTCCTGGTCGTCGACCGTCTCTTCGCCGCCGCCGAGCTGCGCCTCGGCGGAGAAAAGCAGCAGAAAGTCCGAATCGTCAGAAACGATGGGAGACGATCGTGACCGGCAACGGGCCAAACGAGGGCGTGGGCCCTGTATCGTCACCAACGCCTACATCTGAAGATGCGACGCAGGCTTTGCGTCTGCATGGAGAGCACCCAAGGATCACACGGCTCTCCCGCAAAGTCCTTGCGGGTGGCACCGCAATGGCTTTGCTGCTCATCTCTGGCGCCGTGCTGTGGGCGCTGAGGAGCAACCACTCCCACAATCCGGCGGCAGACGAGCTCTACAGCACGGATCATCACAACGTTGCAGATGGCCTGGCAACGTTGCCCCAGGATTATGCCGGGATTCCCCGCGACGTCCCCCGGCTTGGGCCACCATTGCCGGGCGACCTGGGGCGTCCCATCGTTACGGCGGAAGGCCAATCAGCACCGATCGGTCTTGACGCTGAACAACAACGTGCCAACCAGGAAACCGAGGCAGCTCGGACGAGCAAAGTATTTGCGTCGACAACTGCGTCCGTTACCCCGCCGCATGCCGCATCTCAAGAAACGCCGGCCAACACTGCGTCATCCTCTGATGAAACCTTCGCTCAGAACGGCCAGGATCGCAAACTGCTGTTCGTCAACGCCGCCGTTGACCGGCGAACAACAGCGCCCGATCGGCTCTCACGGCCAGCGTCCCCCTTCGTCGTGCAGGCTGGAACGATTATCCCGGCCGCTCTCATCACAGGCATTCGCTCGGACCTTCCCGGACAGATCACCGCCCAAGTAACCGAAAACGTCTACGATAGCCCAACGGGTCGTGCGAGACTGATCCCACAGGGGGCACGGCTGATCGGCATTTACGATAGCCAGGTCGCCTTCGGTCAGTCTCGCGTACTGCTGGTCTGGACCCGCCTGATCATGCCGAACGGCCGCTCGATCGTGCTGGAGCGCCAGCCTGGCGCCGATACCGCGGGTTTTTCCGGTCTCGAGGACGAGGTCGACAATCATTGGGGCGCCTTGTTCAAGGCTGCACTCCTGTCGACGCTGCTCGGAGTCGGTAGCGAGCTTGGAACCACCTCCGGTACTGGCAGCAATAGTGATGTCATCACAGCGCTCCGTCGGGGATCCAGCGATAGCCTGAACCAGACCGGACAGAAAGTTGTTCAGCGCAATCTCAATATTCAGCCGACGCTGACGGTCCGACCGGGGTTTCCGGTGCGCGTGATCGTCAACCGCGACCTGGTCCTTGAGCCTTACAAAGGGTAGGGGCAGAGAGACATGGCAAAACTTAAACTCGGCGCAATCGCGGACGATAAGTCGGTAAATCTGAATATTGAACTTCCCGCAGCTGTGCATCGTGACCTGCTTGCTTACGCCGAAGCACTGGCCCACGAAACCGGGCAGGGTGTTGCTGAACCAACAAAGCTGATTGCGCCGATGTTGGCGCGGTTTATGGCAACGGATCGCGCATTTGTAAAAGCCCGTCGCGCAACTCAAGCGCGATCGACCGGCAGCGGATAGCGCTCTCCCAATAGCGCAAAGCCTGTTGGCATGCTGGAAGGCATCCGAGGCTATAGGAATCACGTTCAATCACTGCTTGGGAATGATGAACCATGATTGTGCGTGCAGATGGGCGGCGAGTGGGATGTTTGTGCAGAATCGGCCCATTCGCCGTAAGTATCTGAAGTTTATAGACCAATAGTCCGTCCGAAAAATAGAGGGGACGTGGATTGGGGACGGTAACGGGTGCTCTTTCGTGATCGTAACTGTCTCTAACGCTAGCTCACGTTCAGTCCTTTCGACGCACGACAAGCCACGAGATTTTTTCTACGGCCACCGCGCCGACGGATTGGCTGCTGAATTGGATCGGCTGGCGGAGCCTATTCGAAGTTCTGACGATTGCGACGCTCGTGGTTGCCGGGCTCATCTATTTCGCAGTGCCGAAATCCGATGGGAGTTCCAAGAGCTCCGTCTCTTTCAGCAAACCGCTTACTTTACGCTCCATCTTTTCGGATCCGCGCTTCCTGAGAATTGCGCCGCTGTCCGCAACATGCATCGGATCGTCCTAGGCAATGCATTCCCTATGGGCCGCATCCTGGTTCGCGGACGTCGAAGGCTTCAATCGGCAAGCCGTTGTCAATCAGCTCTTCACGATGGCCATCGGAATTAGCCTGGGCGCATTGTTGCTCGGGATACTGGCGGATCGTCTGCGCAAACGCGGCGTAGCGACCGAAGTTCTATTGGCTGCGTTTGGCGCGCTGTTTATGTTGGCCGAACTCGCGCTAATTCTACGCGTTCCACTCCCACCCATTCTGCCCTGGTCCGTCGTATCGATGGTAGGGGCCGCCACCGTGCTGAGCTATGCGATCATAGCGGATTACTTTCCGGTCGAAATCGCAGCGCGTGCAAATGGTGCTTTGAATCTCTTGCATTTCGGCTGGGCGTTCGCGGTTCAATATGGAATCGGATTAATCGTAAGCCAATGGGCAACCCAGGATGGGCGCTATCCGCTAGCCGCCTATCAAGCCGCGTTCGGGCTGAGCCTTGCTCTCCAGGTGCTTGCTCTGTTGTGGTTCGCAGTGCCATGGTTCAGGAGCTTTATCAGCGGTCTCCGCCTTTCATTCCCATCACTGGACGACCGGGGAGAATTTGTGCGCGCGATAGCCGAGGAAACGATCCTTGAGCCCGTGCAAGGGAGCGAATGGTAGAGCACCGGTGCCTAGATCAAGGCGTTCACCTGATTAAACCACCTTGGATTCGTTCGGAATTTTCTGCGGCACGAAGCTTGAGGCGGATATTCTCAGGTTGGCAAGTTCGGCAAAGATCAGAGCGAGTACCGCCAGCGCGGCGCCGATCACGCCGAGATAATGAGCGCCAACAGTGCGAATTCCCAGTGCACCAATGACCCCACCGAGCGACATGCCGAAGTAAGAGCATGCCGAATTGAGCCCCATCAATATCGGCGCGATGGATGGAGCCAAGGCAACGAGGCGATATTGCTGCGGCACCAGCTGACCCCAGCTGCACGCTCCCCATATCAAAATGACTGGCGCAGCGATCCATAATTGCGAGCCAATCCAAGGCAACACTGCACTGAAGAGCGCAAGCAGGATGAGTATCGTCACAATGACCTTCCGCGAACCCACGACATCGACCACGCGTCCGCCAAAGAGATTGGAAACGGTGCCTCCGATGCCCCAGAGGACGAGAAGGCATCCCAGAACGACCGCGTTGCCTCCGATCGTACGATCAAAAACCACGGCGAAATAAGTGTAGACAGTGAAGATGCCGCTCAGAGCGATCAATGTGGTCGCGAGTGTCAGAACGACGCGGCCATCCATGAGAGGCTCAAGGCGTTTTGCCAAGGTGACTTTCGGCGGCAGCGGCACTTCCGACAAGAAAACAGCAATACCGGCAACCGACAAGGCTCCAAGCGCGGCGACAAATCCCATGGTCCAGCGCCAATCGCCCAGCCCGCCAATGACGGCGCCGATTGGTGTGCCCAATGCCGTGGAGACTGTAAGGCCCGCCACCACCACCGAGAGCGCGTAACCTCGATGTTCCGGGCGAACCAACATCACCGCGGCCCCTGTCGCGGTCGGGGAGAAAGTAGCCGCGCCAACGCCGGCGATGATTCGGCTCAAGAGCGCGAGCCCAAATGTCGGCGCGATCACTGTTCCAAGGTTCGCAAGAACGAAGATGACACCACCGCAGAGCAACAAACGCTTCCGCGGTATGGTCGCAGCCAATGCGGCTATCGGCGGCGACAAGAGGGCGAAGGTCACGGAATAGATCGATGCCATTTGCCCGGCAGCTCCAATGCTTACGCCAAATGCGTGGGAGATCCCGGGAAGCACGGCGGCGACCACGAAACTATCGGTGCCAAGCGCGAACATTCCTACGGCGAGTACAAACAAGCGGCGGTCCATGGCTATTTCCTTCTTGCCGATCGCAGAACGAAGATCAGTGCGGAGATTGAGTCCGCCGCCGTCGCCTTGCGGACGTCAAAGCGGCCTTCGACTGTTTCCTTGTCCAGCCGCAACCATTCAAAGCCGAGCAGGCCCGGCAGGGTGCCTTGCTGGCTTTGGTGCAGCTTCGCTGTGGCGCCGCCGGTTGGGTCGACCATGTTAAGTCTCCTCAGTACAACACCACTAAACTAATTATACAGGTGTCCTTGTGTCAACCAGTAAAATGAATTAGATGGTGTTGAGGAAGGACGGCGGGATCGATGTCCAGGGAATCGCGTAAATTTCATGTTCCGGACGAGTTGGCGAATCTCTACGATTTCGCCAACACGCTGGACCTGCGAAAGTTCGTGCACCACGGCGTGCGGCATGAGCAGGCGGAGGAACTCGCGACGCCGTCCGCACTTGGTGCGTGGATGCGAGAGCGGGGGCTCGGCGAGCATGGCCCGCCTCCCTCGCAAAAGCAGTTCGAGAACGCGCTGCGCCTACGCCAATCGATCCGCGACTATCTCAGGTGCGATCCTGCCGAGAGGCCACGCAAGCAAGGCGTGATCGATACGTTGAATAAGGCGATGGAACCGTTCTCGTTGCGTGTTGCGGGGCTCGGCAAAGCGGGGATGAAGCTCGTGGCCGCGCAAAGCGGCACGACGCCGGGCCTTTCGGCCATCGTCGCTGAGCTTTACGACGGCGCGGTGAACGGCTCGCTCAATCGGCTGAAGATGTGCGCGGCGGAGGAATGTCAGCGGGTTTTCTATGATCGCTCCAAGCCCGCGACGCGGCGCTGGTGCCAGTCGACATTGTGCGGCAACCGGGAAAAGACCCGGACCTATCGCGAGCGTTACAAGGCTCATGCCTCCTCGGACGGCTAGCCGCCACCAAAGGCGTTGTCGCATCACGGCAGGACAAACCGAGCGCGTTGATGGCTGACGCGTAAGACAGAAGTGCAAATTTGCAGAAGCCCTCGAAGTGGGCATAAGTCAAAAGAACCAAAGAGCGGCGAAGCATATTTGCCTCAGATTCGCTCTCGGTGCGCGAGGCGATGTTCTCGATCAGCCTGATCTCGCGCTCGCGATGCGCACGATCATTCTCGATATCCTCAAAGACTTCTTCAGGGGAACGCATGGTTCAGTCGTTCTTCAACGAAACCGATACGCTGGTTCAACGGGCCGGAGAATTCTTCCCACCGCCGCTCGTGATGTCGATGAAGGCAGGGTCGAGCTTAATCTTCCCCAGTTCATCTTTCAGGCGCGTGAGCGCCCATGAAGTGGGGTCTGCACTAGGGGACGGTCTGTACTCCGCTGGCCGCGGCCTAGATCAGTTTTAGGCCCTTCAAGCTGGCATGACCGTCGCGCCCGACGATGATGTGGTCATGCACTTCAATCCCAAGCCCACGCGCGATCTCGATAATTCGCAGTGTCATGTCAATGTCGGCGCGCGAGGGTGTGGGATCGCCTCCGGGATGATTGTGCACCAGGATTATCGTGGTGTTTGTGTCCTCGTCGGGCGTGCGGCTCGCGATCGGCCAGGTACCTGTCGATGCCCGGCTGGAAAAGCGGCGACTTCATAGAATGCGGGTCCGCATCCGATTCGCATTCTTCGCTACGACGTCCGACACAAGCGGCCCACCACAAAATGTTCCGTACTGAGTTCTTGTTCGACTTAGGGAGTCCCCGGTGACTAGGCGTTCCAAGGCCAAATCTCAATGCCCTGTTCAACGAGAGTCTTTGCGTTTGGCTGCGCCCACACCCACAGGGGTCCCAATCGTTCGGGACGTCGATCCCTGACTTCTGCACAATGTGCAAATGGATCCATCTTCACACCGCGCTTTTTCAGCCAACGCAGCGCTCTGGAATATAGGCGCGTCACTTCGGGAGGTATGGTTCGCAACGTCATGGGCATCGAACCCAGATTGCCCGGGGCTAGCCGATTCTGCGCGTGCCAATGCGATCGGATGAGCGTCAACACGGGCGTGCGCTCAAGGTCAATAACGTCCGCGAACTGCCGCGCTGCAGCGTCCTGAGTCAGCCGCCTGGCAATACGATCTCTCGCATTTGTGGGTGCCGGTGCATTGCCGAGGGTTTTGACCGGGCCGATCTCCGGAAGCCAGAAGATGAGCGAGCGAACTTCCGTGCTGCCGTAAGTCGCCGCAGCGGGAAGCTCGGAAGGCAGTGCCGAGAGCGGATCGTCCGCGACCCTGGGTTCACCTGCAGCCGCTACATCCGTGAGTAGCAGTTTCGCGCCCAGCTCGCCGCACAGGAAAGCAGCCAGGTCCCGTTCATCGTCTGTCACAAGCAGATGGCTCACGTATATGCCTGCCTTCTCGCTCAGCGCCGTGGCCCGATAGGCTCTCTAAGTGGCTCCAAGACCTCAAGGTCAGCCTGGACAGACCGCGCGCGCTTCGAGCAATTTGGGCTCCACCGCCGGCAAAATGCAAGGTTCTGGAAATGGACCTTCGTTCTCGCAATTTTTGCGGCTGAGGTCCCGTCGGCAAGCTTGCTGCGGGCCACGCAATTGGCTCGACGGATTGGCAAGCGACGAAGGAGGCCGCCAGCCGAATGCGCGGCATCCCTGTATTCCGACAAAGGAAAATTCCGTAGTGATCTCAGTGCTGCTCGGAACGTGAACATGTCGGAATGCGCGTTGAACCAAAGCACCTTGCAGATGCCTCTTAGTCAGCAGGTCCCAGCTTCGAGCTCTGGTGGCGCCCACCGCAACAGCCGCCGACTCCGCGTGTCGGAATGGCGTTTCCGCGATCAGCTGTAAGTGCTTAATTTTGCGATGGGCGGCGCGCTTGGTGGTCCGACCGCCGCAGCGTGCCGCCCTGCAGCATTCTCTCTCGCAATCCGACCGTCCAGCCTGGCGCCTCTTGACGATCAGGGCTATCTTTTCTCTCTGATCGTTGTTTCGGCGAACCGCATGAAGCTGGTCCCGGTGGCGGCTCCCGGGGCGCAAGAAATGAGCCCCACAGCTTTCGTTGGTGATCAAATGACGCATGGCGGCCAAAAGGGTTTCGGCATGACCAAGCACGGCCGATCGGGGCACGCGACCCAATCGCCGCGTTTCCGCTTCCTGCAGAAGCTCCAAGCACAGAAGAACGATCGTAAGGACCGCTCTCGGATCAAGGACCCGAAACAGTCAGCCGAAGAGTTATTCCATGCCCGGAAGCCAACATAAACCTGACGAACTAGCTTGGATGAGGTCCGGCACGGCGAGCTAGCCAATCAACATGGAAGGTCTAGGCCGTTCGAAACTGCTGATCGGTCAACCGACCATGCCGAGAACGCCGCAACGAAATCGCAACGAATTGGGTGAAACGACCGTGAACAAAACGTGGCGGAAACACCTGCTAGAGCAAGAAAAATCAACAACTTAGAAGACGTTCACTGCGTTCGGGACGCAAGCGCCGCAGGCCTGGTCGGTCTGCAGCGGTTAAATTACGCGTAGCGAAAACCAGCGGGAGCTTTGCGCTTTCACGTCTTTCCAACGGCCTGCACTTCGATCCAGCCGATCATACCCAACTCGCCGTGGAGGGTGAACGACGCGAAGACTGTGACTGATCCCGCTCGAGCGAAGCCTTGGTTTCACTACGTATTGTTGTTGCAAGAACAGCGGTCAGGAGCCGGCCTTCACCGCGGTCGGAAATAGTGAGGTCACGACGATCGAGTTACTTCCCGCAACTACGCAATTTCCGTGGAAAAGTCGCCGAGGCACGGAAAGCGGGAAAGGAAACACGTATTCTACCCTAAAGGGAGAATTGCATGGCCACACCTTCTGACAAGACACCACCCGAGCTCCCGCATATGGCGGGATGGTTTGAGCCGGGGCTCCTGATCAAATTGCTTTGGCGCGTTATCGTGTCCGATGTCTTCGGGCAGTATGCCGATCGCCGCTTGGTGCTCGCTGCGCTTGACCCTGTCGATTCAAAGGAGTTGGTGCGGCGCGCCCAGCAATTCATGCCGGGCAACGACAATGAGGAAGTCTGGGCGTTCACACCCGACGCGGAAGGCGCGGTCTGGATCGACTACGTCGCCGACCTCGGCGATGGCTTCGATGCAACCTATGCGATGGGTTGCTTGCTGGCGCGGGAGACGCTCGTATTCGACGGCAAGGACTTGCCGCGCGGCCAATTGCTGGTGATGGGCGGCGACGAGGTTTACCCGCATGCTTCGGCCGAGGCGTATCACGACAAGCTCCTGACGCCTTACCGGTGGGCCTTTCCCGATCCGCATCCCGGCCTCATGAAAGGCCCACCGGTCTATGCGCTGCCCGGAAACCACGACTGGTATGATGGCCTTGTGCTCTTCCTGGCGCTCTTCAGCCGGCGTGAGCACCTTCATCTCGGCGGTTGGCGGACGCATCAGCGCCGCAGCTACTTTGCGCTCCAGCTGACCCCGCACTCGTGGATCTGGGGCATGGACTCCCAGCTCGACGACGATATGGACCAGCCGCAGAAGGATTATTTTGTGGCCATCGCGAAGGGCATGCCCGAGCATTCTAACATTATTCTCTGCGGACCTGAGCCGGGCTGGCTTTACACACGGGTCGTCGGCAATGGCTCGTTCAAGATCATGGATTATCTCGCATGGATCGCGATGCAGCACTGTAACGGCGTGCGCATTCCGCTCGTGATCTCCGGCGATACGCATCACTACAGCCGCTACGAGGGCGATGACGGCATGACGCAATTCGTCACTTCGGGCGGGGGAGGCGCTTTCCTTCACCCTACGCATCAGCTTGCGCAAACGGTGGATGTCTACCGCCCGGCCGACGACATCACGTGGATGAAGAGCGCCGTCAAGCAACTCACTCTGGGCTCGTGGAAAACAAAGAAAGGCGTGGCGCAGGAGGCCTGTTACCCGAGCCGCACGGAAAGCATGGCGATGCTCCGCGGTAGTCTCCGCTTTCCCGCCTATAATCCGGGCTTCGGGCTGGTGCTCGGGGCCGTCTATTGGCTGCTCGGGCTCTTGGGATCGTACTTTCCATGGGACGTTTGGTACGCCGCGCCGCTCGTCATGGCGGGAGGCTTCTACGCCTATACCAAGCGAACGGAGGGAAGCAGCACGAAGGTGAAGCTCGTCTCCATTGTGAATGGTGTTGTGCACAGCCTCGCCATGATCGGGCTCGGCGTAGGGTTCTCCTATCTCAATGCGCTCGTCTTCGATCCGGCGAATTGGCCTCGGCTTCATTTTCTGCTCTTTGCCGCCGAAATGATCGGCCCTGGTGGCCTAGTCGCGGCCGAGCTGTTCGGGATCTATCTCTATATCTCCTCGGGCTACCTCGATCTGAATCACAATGACGCGTTCAGCTCGATGCGGCGGGACTCGCATCGCAATTTTATCCGCATTCGCATCGCGGAGGATGGTCTGACGCTTTATCCGATCGGTTTGACTAAGGTGCCGGGCCGGCGAGCGTGGATCAAAAATGGCGGGCCGGGACCCGCCTATGTCGCGAACCCCGACTTAAAGCCGGAGCCTATTGAACCGGCGATCGTCATCAAGGTGCCGCTTCCTCCGGCGCCGGTCATGACATCGTGAGGGGAGTGAACCGCAGTTAATCAATCGACGGGTCCAGCCCGCTCGCAGGCACGGTCTTCTGCGTTTCGGCGGTGAAGACGGCGGCCACCTCTTGGGCCTTGTCCCGGTACGCATCGAGGGCGGATTGGCCCAGCAACGAAACCGCCTCCGCAAGATCGGCCACCTTCCCCGGCTTCTTGGCGGTGGCAGCTTCGCGGAATTTCTTCTCCCGATCCCGCAAATCCGTGATGGCCGCGTTGACGTCGGCGATGTTCGTGGGAGTAACGAGCTTGCCACCGATATAAACGGCCTGGCAGTCCCACGATGCCAAGAATGGTGCAGGGATGACGAATGTGGATAGCTGCGTGACGCCTGCGGCAATCAAGGAAAAGATCACCACCAAGCCAAAGATGAAGCTCTGGTAGCGGTATTTGATTGCATATACACTTAATTTCGCAAAGGCTCGAATGGGCGAACGATTTGGCGAGGGGCGCTTCGTCGAAGGCGAGGGGCGTCCGCGTGGACGGCGCGAGATCATACGTTTCCGAAAGCTGGGGTCGTGCGTCTCGATGACGCCGGCCACTACCTTCAGAGATGTGCGCGAGCGTTTGACCTGTCTGATTCATCTACGAAGGAGTCATATCGATGTCCAATGCATCAATTGCGGTATTCGAGATCGGCCTCAACGCACTCTCCGCGATTCTCGACAAGGCCGAGACATATGCCGCAGCCAAGTCGATCGATCCCGCGGTGCTGCACAGCGCGCGCCTCTTCGCCGATATGTTCGCATTCACTCGGCAGGTACAGAGCGCCTGTGACCAGGCGAAAAACGGCGGCGCACGGCTCGCCGGCATTGATCCGCCCAGGTATGAGGATAACGAGAAGACGATCGCCGAACTCAAGGCGCGCATCGCCAAGACGGTCGCCTTTGTGAAGACGCTCGACGCCAAGAAGATCGACGAATCCGCCGACCGCGAGATCACTTTCCCACTCGGCCCGAATATGGGTCACATGAAAGGTGCAGACTACCTCAACCACTTCGCGGTGCCAAACTTCTACTTTCACGTCACCACC
>WNGP01004209.1_pt1 | contig 12562 bp, 8 predicted proteins | sample 5407671 | NCBI WGS metagenome assembly WNGP01 (sample SAMN13153381, study PRJNA577476) | soil metagenome | isolation source: 40 cm soil or saprolite under Garry oak tree replicate 2 | place: USA:California | collected 2016-06-15 | reverse complement strand
CAGGCGAGCGATTCCACGCTGTGGATCGTGCCGGAGTTCGCCGGCGACAGCATGCAGCTCTACAGCACGCAGCCCATCGCCGACTTGACGTCGATCGACTTCGCGCCCGCGGGCGGCTATACCCGCAACATGTACCAGGCGGTGCCCGGCTACGGCTACGTATTCCAGCGCAACGAAGCCGGCGCCTATCACTACGCCGCGCTGCGCGTCACTGCGGTCAGCCGGCAGTATGTCATCTTCGACTGGAGCGCACAGACGGATCCGGGGAATCCGGAGCTGGCCCCCCCGAAGCGGCCGGCGACGAGTGGGCGGGCAGTAGCATCGAGATAGCTGCCTAGACGGGAAGACGGATAGACGTCGAGCGGTGGTTAGGCACGAGTGAGCAGCTAAGCTGCCCCCTCGCCCCTAGCGACCGCTCGACGTCTACCCGTCTATCCGTCTACCTTGGCGCTGCTCACTCCTCGTCGTACCTTCTCTAGCTCACATGCCGACCTCTGTTACTCTGGACGGCCATTCCTTGTCCATCGCGGACGTCGTCGTTGTCGCACGTCACGACGCACCCGTGGCCATCGCCCCCTGGCGAGCGTGGGGGCGTCGCGCCGGGCGGTCGAGAGCGCGGTCGCGCGGGGCGACACGATCTATGGCGTCAACACGGGGTTCGGCAAGCTGGCGCACGTGCGTATCAAGCCCGACCAGGCGCGCGAGCTGCAGCTGAACCTGATCCGCAGCCACGCGTCCGGGGTGGGGGAGCCGCTGTCGGTCGACGCCGTGCGGGCGATGATGTTGCTGCGCGCCAATGTCCTGCTGCGCGGAACGAGCGGCGTGCGCGCGATCGTGCCGGAGCTGATCGTCGGCATGTTGAACGCGCAGGTGCATCCCCGCGTCCCCTCGCAGGGGAGCGTCGGGGCGTCGGGAGATCTCGCCCCCCTCGCGCACCTCGCGCTCGCCATGATCGGGGAGGGGGAGGACGGTCCCGCGCTGCGAGCCAAGCGGCTCGAACCGATCACGCTGGAAGCGAAGGAGGGTTTGGCGTTCGTCAACGGCACCCAGGCGCAGACCGGGCTGGCGGCGTTGCTGGTGCACGACGCCTGGGTCCTGTGGCGCACGGCGCACGCCGCCGCCGCGATGAGCCTCGAGGCCGTGCGCGGCACGCCGGCGCCGTTCGACGCCCGGATCCACGAGGCGCGTCCCCACGCCTATCAGCAGCGGTCCGCGGCGCTGCTCCGCACCCTGCTCGCCGATTCCGAGATCCGCGAGTCGCATCGCGAGAACGACCCGCGCGTGCAGGACGCGTACTCGCTGCGCTGCACGCCGCAGGTGTTGGGGGCGGTGGGAGAAGGCCTCGCGCTCGCCGAGCGCCTGGTGACGACGGAGCTCAACGCGGCCACCGACAATCCCCTGGTGATCGACGGCGACATCCTCTCGGGAGGCAATTTCCACGGCCAGCCGATAGCGCTCGCGCTCGACGTGATCGGGATCGTGCTCGCCACGCTGGCCGGGCTCGCCGAGCGCCGGCTCGAGCGGATCGTGAACCCCGACCTGTCGTCCGGGCTGCCCGCCTTCCTGGCCCGGAATCCCGGTCTCGAATCGGGTTTCATGACCGCACAGATCGCGGCCGCGGCGCTGGTCGCCGAATGCCGCGTGCTGGCCACTCCGGCGAGTGTGCAGTCCGTCCCCACCGAGGGGAACCAGGAGGACGTCGTGCCGATGGGCATGACCGCCGCATGGAAGGCCGAGCGGATTCTGGCCAACGCGACGCGCATCGTGGCGATCGAGCTGCTCGCGGCGGCGCAGGGGCTCGAGTTTCTGCGACCCCTGAAGCCGGGCCACGGTGTGGCCCGCACGCTCGCCGCGCTGCGTCGCCTGGTGCCGCCGCTCACCAGCGATCGTCCGCTCAGCGGAGACATCGAGCGCATCGCCGCGGGACTGCGCGACGGGACGTTCGATCCGGAGGCGGCATGACGGGGCCGAGGACCGTCCGCGCCCCCCGCGGGCCCACGCGCAGCTGCAAGGGATGGGTCCAGGAGGCCGCGCTGCGGATGTTGATGAACAACCTCGACCCGGAGGTGGCCGAGCGGCCGCAGGACCTCGTGGTGTACGGTGGCACCGGGAAGGCGGCGCGCGATTGGCCCGCGTTCGACGCGATCTGCCGCACGCTGCTCAAGCTCGGCGACGACGAGACACTCCTGGTGCAATCCGGCAAGCCGGTCGGCGTGTTCACCACGCACCCCGAGGCTCCGCGGGTGCTGATTGCGAACGCGAACCTGGTGGGGCGATGGGCGACCTGGGACGTGTTTCGCGAGCTCGAGCGCCAGGGCCTGATCATGTACGGCCAGATGACCGCCGGCTCGTGGATCTACATCGGTACCCAGGGCATCCTGCAGGGCACCTACGAGACCTTCGGGGCCGTGGCGCGGCGCCACTTCGCGGGCTCGCTGGCCGGCCGGCTGGTGCTGACGGGCGGCCTCGGCGGGATGGGGGGAGCCCAACCGCTCGCCGCCACAATGAACGACGGCATCTGCCTCGCCGTCGAAGTCGACCCCGCGCGGGTGCAACGTCGCCTGGAGACCCGTTACCTCGATCGGTCTACCGCATCCCTCGATGAGGGCCTCCGCTGGTGCGAGGAGGCGAAGCGTCAACGTCGGGCGCTCTCGGTCGGGCTCGTGGGTAACTGCGCGGAGGTGCTCCCGGAGCTCGTCCGACGCGGCTACGCCCCCGACGTCGTAACCGATCAGACCTCGGCCCACGACCCGCTCAACGGCTACGTCCCGGCGGGCCTGACGCTCGCGGCGGCGACGGCATTGCGGCGCAGCGCCCCCGAGGAGTATCTGAAGCAGTCGCTCGCGAGCATCGCGCTGCACGTGCAGGCCATGCTCGCGTTCAAACGCCGTGGCGCCGTGACGTTCGACTACGGGAACAATATCCGGACCGAAGCCAAAGGAGCCGGTGTCGTGGATGCATTCGAGATACCCGGCTTCGTGCCCGAGTACATCCGGCCGCTGTTCTGCGAGGGGAAGGGGCCCTTCCGCTGGGTGGCGCTCTCGGGCGATCCGCGCGACGTGGAGCGCACCGACCGGCTGGTGCTGGAGCTCTTCCCCGAGGAGCGCCACCTGCGGCGCTGGATCGAGCTCGCCCGGGAGCGGGTCGCGTTCCAGGGACTGCCCGCCCGCATCTGCTGGCTGGGGCAGGGCGAGCGCGCGCGCTTCGGGTGCGCCCTGAACGACCTTGTGAAGCGCGGCGACGTGGCGGCACCCGTCGTGATCGGTCGCGACCACCTCGACACGGGGTCGGTGGCCTCGCCTTTCCGGGAGACGGAGGCGATGCGGGACGGGTCCGACGCGATCGCGGACTGGCCCATCCTCAACGCGTTGCTCAACACGGCGTCGGGCGCGGGCTGGGTGTCGTTCCATCACGGCGGCGGCGTGGGTATCGGTAACTCGCTGCATGCGGGGCAGGTGAGCGTCGCGGACGGATCGCCCGCGGCGGGGCGACGGCTCGAGCGCGTGCTCACGAACGACCCGGGGATCGGCGTGGCGCGGCATGCAGACGCCGGCTATCCCGAAGCCCTCGAGACCGCCCGCCGCGAGGGGATCCGCCTCCCGATGCGCGAGGCGGGCGACTGAGCACCCTCCTCGTGGGAGCGCGGCAGGTGGTCACCTGCCGCGGCCCGGCGCGCGCCCGCCGCGGTCGTGAATTGGCGGACCTGGAGGTGTTGCAGGACGCCGCCGTGTTGATCGACGGCGAGCGAATCGCCTGGGTCGGTCCGCGCTCCGAAGCTCGCGACGTCCATTCCGCATTCCGCATTCCGCAATCCGCAATCGACGTAGTGGAGGTGGCGGGCGTGCTCTTCCCCGGTTTCGTGGACTGTCACACGCACGCGGTGTTCGGCGCCCCCCGGCTCGACGACCAGGAGCGCCGCGCGCTGGGCGAAGACTACAAGGCCATCGCCGCCCGCGGTGGCGGCATCCTCCAGTCGGTGCGTGACGTCCGAGCACGCCGCGAGGAGGACCTGCTCGCGCTCACCCGCGCGCGCGTGGCGACGCTGCTGGCGCACGGCAGCACCACGATCGAGGTCAAGTCGGGTTACGGCCTCGCTCCCGCCGCCGAGCTGAAGCAGCTGCGGGTGATCCGTGACGCCGCGGCGTCGGGACGGGCGACGCTGGTCCCGACCTTCCTCGGCGCCCACGAAGTCCCGCCCGAGTTCCGCGACCGGCGCGCCGACTATGTGCGCCTGGTGTGCGACGACATGATTCCCACGGTGGCGCGGGAGCGGTTGGCCGTCGCGTGCGACGTGTTCTGCGAGCCGGGCGTGTTCGATCTCGCCGAGACGCGCACCATTCTCGAGGCCGCCGCTCGGCACGGCCTCGCGGTGAAGCTGCACGCCGACGAGCTCGACGGCTCGGGCGGCGCCGAGCTCGGCGCCGCCCTCGGTGCCGCGTCCGTCGACCATCTCGCGGGCATCTCCGAGGCCGGGATTCGGGCCCTCGCGGCGAGCGACACAGTGGCGGTGCTGCTCCCCGCCACCCTCACGTTTCTGGGCAAGCACAAGCACGCGCCCGCCCGGCGGCTGGTCGAGGCCGGTGCCGCGGTGGCGCTCGCCACCGACTTCAACCCCGGGTCGTCCCCCACGGTGAGCCTGCCTCTGGTCATGGTGCTGGGCGTCTCGCAGCTGGGCCTGCGGCACGCCGAGGTCGTCACGGCCGTGACAGTGAACGCGGCTGCGGCCTTGGGCCTCGCCGGCGACCGCGGCCAGATCGCGCCGGGTTTTCGCGCGGACCTCGTGTCCTACGGCGTGTCCGACTGGCGTGAAGTCGCGTACTGGCTGGGCGAAAATCTCGTAACCGCCGTCTGGACAGGAGGTTCCGCTTGTCCGCCCTCCCCGGCGCCGGTATCTTTAGGGCTCCATGTCCAAGCTTGAGAAGCAGAAGGAAAAGGCCAGAAGCCTCGAGACCAAGGACCCCCGGGGGGCCATCGAGGCGTGGCTGGAAGCGCTGAAGGCACAGGAGGCAGAGGCGGAGCCGAACCCGGACCTCTCCATCTTTAATCGCATCGGCGACCTGTACCTCAAGGTCAAGGACCCCGCCCAGGCGGCCGACTACTACGACCGGGCGGTGGACAAATACGCCGAGCTCGGCTTCCACAACAACGCCATCGCGATGTGCAACAAGGTGCTGCGCAATGCGCCGGCGCGACAGACGACCTATCTCAAGCTCGCCAAGCTGTATGCGGCCAAGGGGTTCATGGCCGAAGCGAAGCAGAACTTCCTCGACTATGCCGAGCGGATGCAAAAGGTGGGGAAGATCCAGCAGGCCTTCGCGGCGCTGAAGGAGTTCGCCGACATCTCGCCCGAGAGCGCTCATCTGCGGGAGCTCCTGGAGGAGCACCTGCGGATGTATGGGGATCTGGAGCGGCGGCCGGTCGCTAGCGCCCCGGTTGCGGCCAAGCCCGAGCCCCGGGATGACCCCGCGAAGTCCGGGAAGCGCAAGTCGTCGAGCCTGGTGTTCCTGGACGTGGACGAGCCGCCGGCGCCCAAAACCGGGCACACGCCGCGCACGGCGCCGCCGCCGAAGCCCCCGCCCGTGCCGGAGCCGGAGCCCGAGCCCGAGCTCGAGCCGGAGCCAGTTGAGGGGTTGATCGAGCCGGTTGCAGCCGAGCCCGATGCGTCGCTCGGCATCGAATCCACCAGTCTGGTGGAGGGGCTCGAGTCGACCGTACCTTCCGATACGCTGGAGGGTTTCGAGACAACGAGTGCGGAATTCGGCGACGTGCGGGTGGACCCGGCCGACATCCCCTCGCTGCGGGAGGATGTGAGCGCCGATGACGTGGCGCCGATCGCGGAGCTCGAGCCGACGGTGAGCGAGGAGGCCAGCGCGGCCGAGGTGGAGGAGGAGCTCGAGCCGCTGCTCGACGTCGAGATCGAGTTACCCGAGCCGACGGTCCCGAAAGCGACCCCGCGCGTGTCCCCGGTGACGCCGAAGCGGCCCGGCGCTCCCGCGGCTCCTCCCGCGCCTGCGCCCCGTCCCGCGGTCGGGCCGCCGCCCCGGGTGACCGGACCCAAGCAGCCGGCCCCCAAGTTCGAGCCGCCCCGCGCGGAGCCCGCCAAGGTGAAGCCGGTGGTGCCGAAGCGGCCCCCAGCCCCGCCCCCCGGTCGCAAGACGGTGGTGGAGGTCCCGCCCCTCGAGCTGGAGCCGGATTTCGATACCTCGGCGACCGATGAGGTGCACGAGGTCGACGATCAGCCGCTCGCGATCGACGAGGCGACCGCCGACGACACGCCCGCCGCGTTCATCCAGACCGAGGCCGACACGTCGATCACGCCGGCGGGGCGCCGGTCCGCCGCGATCGATCTGGGGCTCGACGGCGTGGTGAACCAGGGCACGGACCGGGGCTCGCTCGTCTTCGCGAACATCGAGGCGACGCCGACGCCGCCCACGATCGAGGAACTGGAAGCGCGGGTGGCCGACGATCCCGACGATCCCGAGGAGCACCAGGCGCTGGGCGAGGCGCTGATCGAAGCGGGAGAGCGCGAGCGCGGCATCGAGGAGCTGGACCACGCCACGACGGGGTTCGAGAACCGCGGCAGGCTGCCCCACGCGCAGGATCTCGTGGACGAGATCCTGCGGCTCGATCCCAACAGCGTGCGGCACCGCCAGAAGCAGGTGGAGTTCGCGTTCAAGTCGGGTGACAAGGTCAAGCTGATCGGCGCGTACCTGGAGCTGGCGGACACGCTGCTGCGCGGCGACCTCCCCGACAAGGCGCGTGCCGTGTACCAGCGGGTGGCCGAGCACGATCCCGGGAACGAGCGCGCCACCGCGGCGCTGGCGATGCTGGCCCCGGTGGCGCCGCCGCCGCCGCCGCGCAAGGCGAAGGCGCCGGTCCGCGGCGCCGAGCAGAAGACCGCGGCGCGCGACGCGAAGCTGAAGGTGCGTGATGAGGCCGTCGACTCGGGAGAGTTCGTGGACCTGAGCGCGATGATCCTGGACGAGGAACTGCCCGAGCGCGACACGCGCATGAAGGTGGCCGACGAGGAGCCGACGGGCGACGAAGAGCAGGACTTCCAGGATATGCTGCAGCGCTTCAAGCAGGGCATCGACGAGAACATCGACGAGGCCGACTTCCAGGCGCATTACGACCTGGGTGTGGCGTTCAAGGAGATGGGGCTGCTCGACGAGGCGATCGCCGAGCTGCAGAAGGCGCTGCGCGCACCCGAGGGGAAGCTGCGCAGCTCGGAGGCCCTGGGCGTGTGCTTCGTGGAAAAGGGCGCGTACGTGGTGGCGGAGTCGATCCTGCGGCGCGCGCTCGAGCTGCCGGCCTCGGGCGATCAGGAGCGGCTCGGCATCCTGTACTGGCTGGCCCGGGCGCTCGAGGAGCAGGGCAAACGGGTCGACGCGCGGGACCTGTACGGGCGGGTGTTCGCCGTGGACATCCGGTTCAAGGACGTGGGCGCGCGCCAAAAGGCGCTCGCCAAGGCGAAGTGACGTGAGCCAACAACTCGCCCGCGCCACCCTCGGCGACATCCAGCGGCCGGTGGCCGAAGACCTGGAGCGCGTGGCGGACGAGCTGGGGCGCATCATCGCGGCCGCCTTCCCCGTCATCGCGGAAGTCAACGAGCACTTGCTGCGGATGAAGGGCAAGCTGTTCCGGCCCACGCTGCTGTTGCTCGCGAGCCGGGCGGCGGGCGCGGACGAGCCGCGCGGCGTGACGCTCGCGGCGGTGGTGGAGTTGATTCACCTCGCCACGCTGGTGCACGACGATTCCGTCGACCACTCCGTGCTGCGCCGCGGCATGCCGACCATCAACGCGCTGTTCTCCCACCAGGTGGCGGTGATCATGGGCGACTACCTCTACTCGCGCGCGATCATCGAGCTGGTGCGCCTGGAGGACCTGGAGCCGCTGCGCGTGTTCGCGCGGGTGACGAACGAGATGACGGTCGGCGAAATGCGCCAGCTCGAAGCGCACGACAAGCTCTCCTATGGGGAGGAGCAGTACGACCAGCTGATCAAGGCCAAGACGGCGTCGCTGCTCTCCGGCGCGTGTGAGGTCGGGGCGCTGCACGCGCCCGCACCGTATCGCGAGGCGCTCGCCCGGTTCGGGATGCGGCTCGGGATGGCGTTCCAGATCGCGGACGACCTGCTGGACTACACGGCCGCCGAGGCGGTGACCGGAAAGCCGTCGGGGCTGGACCTGCGGGAGCACAAGGTGACGCTGCCGCTCATTGCCGCGCTGGGCGACATGGCGCCGGCCGACCGCCGGCTCGTGGCCGAGCTGATGGGGACCCCCGAGCCGCCCGACGCGCTGGTGGCGGAGGTGATCCGGCGCGTGGCCGCCGCCGGCGGCCTGGACTACGCCCGCCGGCGCGCGCTCGAGCTGGCGCAGCAGGCGGAGGCGGAGCTGGAGGTGCTCCCCGCGTCGCCCGCCCGCGACGCGCTGCGCGACAGCATCGCGTACGCCGTGGAGCGGCGGAACTAAGCCGTGGCGCAAGGCCCGCGCAGGCCGCTATTTTACTTCGGAGTGCTGGCCACCGGCTTCGTGGTGGGAGGATTCCTGCACTCGCTGCTGCGCCGGTTTCTGCCGCAGGGGCCGGCGAAGGATATCTTCACCTGGGCGGTGACCCCCACGCTGGGACCGATTCACATGGACCTGCTGGTGGTGTCGGTCACGCTCGGGCCGATCGGGTTCGACGTATCGCTGCTCGCGCTGGTGGGCGTCGCGCTGGCGTACTACGTCGCCCGGTCGATCTTCTGACGCGAGGCGTCTATGTTCGGGGATCTGTCGTTCAGCCACATCCTGATTCTCCTGCTCGTGCTCGTGCTGGTGTTCGGCGCGAAGCGGATTCCGGAAATCGGATCCTCCCTGGGGCAGGGGATCAAGGAGTTCAAGCGGAGCCTCAAGGAGGCCACCGGCGATGATCCATCGCCGCCGCGCAGCGTGCAGCCGCCCGCCGCGTCGGGCTCCTCGGTTCCCTCGGGTGGCGATCCGAAGCGCTTGAGCGACTAGCTCTCGCTCGCGGCCGCCGCGGGACGGAAGATCTCGTTGCGGCGGTCCACGATCGTCGCCTGCGCGCGCAGGGCGGCGAGGTACTGCTGAATGCGCGCCTGCTCGATCGGTCGTATCAGCGTCTCTCGCTGCTGATCGCGTTGCTTCTGCCAGGCGGCCGAATCGGCGTTCGTCCGGGCGATCCCCTGCAACAGGAAGAACCCCGTCTCGCCGGCGATGAGCGGACTGCGCTCCCCGGGGCGCAGCGCGAACGCCGCCCCCAACACGACGGGGTTACGAGTGAACTCCGGCGCGGCGGTCACCCGCGTGAACGGTCCCTCCTTCTCGGCGCGCAGGCCGTGGGCGCGGGCGGCCGCGAGCAGATCGGTGGCGTCGCGCAGCTCCCGCGCCACCTGCTCGGCATGCTGCCGGGCCAACGTCTTTTTCTTCTCGTGGCGCGCCTCGTCGAGCACGCGGGCGCGCAGCTGTGCCAGCGGCGGCACGCCGGCCGGGTCGAGGGAGTCGAGGCGGAACACGTAGCTGGTCCGCGGCCCGTCGATCACCGGGCTGGTTTCGCCGGCGCGAGCGTCGAATGCCCAGACGCTCACGTCGGGCACGGGACCCTCGGGGAGCACGAGGCGCTCGCCCTGCACGAGCTTGGGCGCCCGGGCAAGCGGCAGGTTGAGCAGGTGCGCGGCGCTGTCCAGCCTGCGACCATCGGTCTGATCCCCCGCGCGCTTGTCGAGCGTGTCCGTGCGCGCGTCGATCGCGTCGAGATGCTGCCCCTGGGGCGCGATCGCCACCAGGATATGCCGAGCGTGGACCGAGTCGCCCTTCGCAGCATCGATGCGGATCAAATGGTACCCGAAGCTCGACAGCACCGGCTCGCTCACGACGCCCACCGGGAGCGAACGGAGTCCCGCGACGAAACGGGGGTCGAAGCCCGGTTGGGTGCGCTTGATCCAGCCCAAGTCGCCGCCCCGGGGCCCGGTTCCCGAGTCCGACGACTCCTTCTTGGCGACGTCCTCGAACTTTGCCTTGCCGCCGGTGATCTCCGCCCGCAGGGCCCGCACCCGTGCGAGCGCGGCGGCCGAGTCCCGGGCGTCCGGGGCGCGCGGCTGCGCGACGTAGCTGAGCCACGCCGCGGCTGGTCGCTTGAAGTCGTTCTTGTGGGCCTCGTAGTACTGCCGCAGCTCGGCGTCCGACACCGGCGCGAGCGAGTCGGGCACGTCCTCGGGTCGCATCGCGAGCACCGCGACGGTCACCGCTTCGTGCTGATCACGCCAGATGCGCCAGAGCTTGGCATCGGAGACGTACACGTCCGCGGTGAGGTATTCCTGCAGCTTGCGCTGGGGGAGATAATCGCGGTACAGCTGCTCGATCTGGCTGGTGAACTCGGGTCCCGCGCTCGACAGATAGCGCTGCCACTTGGTGATGTCGAACTGGCCGTTGGTCTGAAAGGTGGCCTCCTGCAGCACCTGCTGCAGGATTTGCGGGGGCGGCCCGCTGCGCGCCGCCCGGATGATCTCCTCGTCCGACACCGTGATCCCGAGCCGCCGGTACGCGCGCTCCAGCAGGATGTTGTGTATGAACTGGTCGGCGACCTGGTTCTGGACCTGCTGCTCGTCCTCGCGGCTCAAGCGTGCCCCCCCCTGCTGCCGGCGGTACTGCTCGAGCGCCGCCTGGTACTGCAGCTGGAACGGCTGCGCCCGCACCACCTCGCCGTTGACCTTGAGCACCACATCTTTGCCACCGCCCAGGATGTCGGTGACCTGACCGATCGCGAGCCAGGCGATGAACGAGATGGCCAGCACGTAGAACACTGGCTTCACGATGGCGCGCATCGAGCGCATCATAGGGACTCAAAACTCCGAGTAGAGCACGTGGGAAGGGGCTTAAGTCTAAGAACGACAACGGGAAAACTCAAGCGATTCGAGTCGTTTCCAATTGACAGCGCGCCCGAGCAAACACTATCTTCGTCCAATTCCCACAACCACTTAGGCCGTGGCCTACACCAGCGAGATCGAAAAGCTCGAAAAGCGTTGGGCCGAGAATCCCAAGGGACGGAACTTCGCGCCCCTGGCGGACGCCTATCGCAAAGCAGGAGAACTAGATAGAGCGATCGAGCTGTGTACGGCGGGTCTCGAGCTGCACCCCGACTACGTCAGCGCCCACATCGTGTTCGGGCGCTGTCTCATGGATCAAAAGAACGACCCGGGCGCCTCCGATGTGTTCCGCAAGGTCCTGGCGCTCGACCCGGAAAATGTGCTGGCGCTCAAGATCCTGGCGGAGATCGCGGAGCGCGGCCACCGCTACGACGAGGCGGTGGATTGGCTGACGCGGCTGCTCTCGGCCGACCCGATGAATGGCGACGCGGCGGAAGCGCTGACGCGGGCCAGGAGCAGGGCGGCGCGATTCACCGGCCATTCGAGCCCCTCGCCGGCCGCGCCACCGGCCCGCGCGGCCGCGCCCGAGCGGGTGGTGCGACTGGTGCCCGAGCCGGCGCGCGCGCCTTCGTTCACGCCCAAGGTGACTCCCGCCCCGCCCCCCCCGCCGCGTCGAGACTTCGTCGTCGAGCACGAATCCGAATCCCGGGTCGCGGACGCGGTGCCGACCAAGTCCGCTCCGCCAGCCGGCGAGATCGAGACGTACGACGGCACGCTCGATTTCAACTCGGTGGCTCACGACGCCGCCAAGGCTGAAGGGCTCGAGGTGCAGGAAGAGGTGGAGCTCAAACCGCAGGACCTCGTGGTCGAAGGGCTGGCGCACACCCAATACGAGAGCGGGCTCGCGCCGCCGCCCGAGGACGAGCAGCCGACGATCGACCTGCCGTTGATCATGCCCGACGAGGTGACCGCGGAGTCGGGAGGGGGAGGCCCCGTTCCGGCAGCCCAGCGGGCGCCCGTTGCTCCGGGGGGCGCGGCTCCCGCGATGCCGGCCGCCGTGACCCTGTCCGACGACGATGGCGCGGCCGACACGGCGGCGCTGTCGCGCGCCGAGCCGGTCGTCACGGAAACCATGGCGGAGCTGTATCTGCGACAAGGACACCGGGACGAGGCGCTGCGCGTCTATCAGGCGTTGCTCGCCCAGCGACCGGGGGACCCGCGGCTGCGGGCGCGCGTCGCCGGCCTGGCGTCGGGCGACTCGCGAGCGAGCGGCGCGGAGACGGGGGAGTCCGTACCGACCTTCTTGCGGAGAATCCTGGCAGCCCGGCCGCCGGCTCCGGGCTCGAGCGCACCGCCCGATCCGGAGCCGTTGCCCGCCCTCTGGTCCCCGGGTTCGCCGCTCGACGGTGCGTTCTCCATCGCGCCGCCCGAGCCCGATCCGGCGCCCGAAATCGTGGCGCCCGGCGAGGCCAGCCGGCCCGCCGCTGACACCATCACTCTCGACGCGGTGTTCGGCGAGGAGGCCCCGCGGACCCCTGCGGCGGGGGACGCGAGCGCGCCGCCGCCCGTGGAGCCGGCACCCGCGACTCCGCCCCCGCCCGGCGGGTTTTCGTTCGACCAGTTCTTCAGCCCGCCGCCCGCTCCGGCGGCCGGCGCCCCTGCGTCAGCCGAGGCAGGCGCCGCGCCTGCCGGTCCGGCCC
>WNGP01003849.1_pt1 | contig 12562 bp, 10 predicted proteins | sample 5407671 | NCBI WGS metagenome assembly WNGP01 (sample SAMN13153381, study PRJNA577476) | soil metagenome | isolation source: 40 cm soil or saprolite under Garry oak tree replicate 2 | place: USA:California | collected 2016-06-15 | reverse complement strand
TTTCCCTAAACACGGAGCACGGCGCCGCTCAATTTACGATTGTTTCAATCCAGCCCGCGCCGCCGGACCAGACTGCGCCCGCACCCGGTCTTCCCAGCGAATCCCCTGTCGAAACGGCGATGGCCGAGTAGCCTCCCCGGTTTCAACCGCCTGACTAAATCAGCAGTTCGTAGGAGAGAATACTCAGGCAATAGATTGCCGCAGTTTCCACTCGCAGGATGATCGGACCGAGCGTGATCGGCTGGCACCCGTGTCGCCGCGCAAGCGCAAGTTCCGCAGGCGTGAAATCGCCTTCCGGCCCAACGAGTATCAATACGCTCCGAGGACGATGTTGATGTTCACTCGCATAATCTGCGAGGATCTTCTTCAAGTGCTGCGCATCAGGCTGGAGGGATCCGATTAGCCGAAGATCGAATCGCTCGAAATCTTTCTGTAGTGACAGCTGTGTCGGCGGCGATACGAGTGACTCTGCAGGCGGCACGCCAGCCTCTACAGTGTGAAAGAATTCCGCGAGTTTTTTCGGCGTGCGTACGCGCGGCAGCCAGTTCTGACCGCATTGTTTAGCGGCCTCAATTGCGATCTGCTGCCATTTCGACTGTTTCTGCGCGGCCCTTTCGGAATCGATCTGCACAATAGTGCGGTCGGAAATGATTGGCGCAATTTCCGCTGCGCCGATCTCGACTGCCTTCTGCACGATCAACTCCATGTTTTTTCCTTTTGGAATCGCCTGCCCCAGAACGATCCGGCAGCGCAGCACGGCCGTTTCCGCTTCGTGCAATTTTCGCAACCCAATTTTGTCGCCGCTAAGATCGACAATTTCCGCGGTGATTTCGCGTCCTTGTCCGTCGAAGAGAACAAGTTTCTCCCCGGCTTTCATGCGCAGGACGTCGCGCGCATGGTGAGCCTCCGATCCAGTCAACGCGAGCGCGCGCGGGTCCCAATTTTCCGGCGAGATATAGAAGCGGTGCATGTGACCTGAATAGGGCGAGCAACCCGAATTCTTTACTGGTAGCTGGATGCGATAAGCGAGTTCAGCGCCAACACGTCGCTCAGCGATTTACTTATCGGCAGTTCTACCCCACGCTGTTGAAGCGCTGCAATTACATTCTCTGTAGGAATGTTTCCAACCAGCGCGTCCTGCGCGAATGGGCACCCACCAAGGCCACCGATGGCCGAATCGAAGCGACGGCAACCCGCATCATAAGCGGCCAGCACTTTTGCTACGGCTTGTTCAGGCCTGCTGTGAAGATGCACGCCAATGTCGTAATCGGTGTATTGGTTTTTGACCGATTGGACCACACGGCGAATCAGATCAGCGCTAGCAACACCGACGGTGTCAGCGAGCGAAATGGATTGAATACCAATGCCGACTAATTTCTTTACTGCCTGGCACACTTCATCCTCATTCCACGGATCGCCATACGGATTTCCGAACGCCATGGAAATGTAAGCGACCATGCCGAGCCCTGCCTTGTCAGCTTTGGCTTTAACCGATTGCAAAACTTCGTAGCCGTCTTCGAGCGTTTGGTTTTGGTTTTTGCGCAGAAACGTTTCAGAGATGGAGTAAGGAAAACCCAAGGTGGCAACTTTTTTGGTGGCAATCGCGCGCTCGGCGCCTTTCTCGTTTACCACAATGCCGATGATTTCGACGTCGCCAGGCACATCGATTTGCTGCAGCACCTTCTCGCTGTCCGCCATTTGTGGGACGGCTTTGGGAGAGACAAAACTTACACCATCGATGTGCTTGAACCCCGCTCCGATGAGCGCGCGCAGGTAACGCGCCTTCAGGTCCGTGGGGATTTGCCGCTTCAGACCCTGCCAGGCGTCGCGCGGACATTCGATCAGTTTGACAGCACTGTGAAGCACGGAAACGGCGACGCTTACTTGAAAAATTCCTTGGCGCGCTCGAAGAAACTTTTGCGCATTGGAGTGTTTTCCTCGCCGCAAAGCGCAGCGAACTCCTCCAGCTTGCGACGTTGCTCGGCATTCAAGCGCGATGGCACCTCGACAATGAGACGCGCGAACAAATCGCCATGGCCACGGCTGTTGACGTTCACGATTCCTTTGCCGCGCATTTTGAACATCTGCGCGCTTTGCGTCCCGGCTGGCACTTTGAGATGTGCTTTGCCTTCCAGCGTCGGCACATCAATTTCGCCGCCCAAGGCCGCACTGGAGAACGGGATTGGCACCTCGCAATACAGATCGTCGCCTTCACGCTGAAAGATTTTGTGTTCCTTGATGTGGATGACCACATAAAGGTCGCCTGGTGGACCACCGCCAATGCCGGCTTCCCCGTTGCCTAACGAACGCAGCCGGGTCCCTTCCCTGATTCCAGCGGGAATCTTCAGCTTAACCCGGGTTAATTTTTCTACCCGCCCCTCGCCACGGCATTTCTGGCACGGTTTTTCAATAATCTCACCGGTGCCGTGACAGCGGGGACATGTCTGCGAAATGTGAAAAAATCCACGTGAACTGACTACCTGGCCGCGGCCGCCGCAGGTGGGACAGCTAATCTTGCGCGAACCGGGTTCCGCGCCGCTGCCCTGGCACTTGTCACACGTGTCGAGTTTCTCGATCTCAATCTGCTTCTCGGCGCCAAAAGCTGCCTCCTCCAGTTTGATTTCCATGTCGTAACGCAGATCTGACCCGCGGCGCCGATCTTCTGTGCGCGCGCCACCGCCCCCGCCAAAGAACGTCTCGAAAATTCCGCCGCCAAAACCGCCCCCGCCGAATACTTCGCGGAAGATCTCGAATGGATCATGGAACGCGCCGCGACCGAAACCGACGCCGCCCGGGGCGAACGCTGCGTGGCCGAACCGATCGTAGGCAGCGCGTTTGTCCGGGTCCATGAGGACATCGTACGCTTCGCCCAGTTCCTTGAACTTTTCCTCGGCGTGCGGATCGTCCGGATTTTTATCTGGATGAAACTGGACCGCGAGTTTGCGATACGCGCGCTTGACCTCCTCTTCGGTGGCGCTTCGTCCAACGCCCAGCACCTCGTAGTAATCGCGTTTGTTCGTGGTGGCCATATGGCTACAAGTCTATGTGACTAATGGGTTTGATGGGACTGAGAGGCAAGAAGCCTCCGTCATTTTCCCGGTCCGCCGGAAACGACCACCTTTGCCGGCCGAAGCAATCGGTCTTTAAATCGATAGCCGCGGCGGGCCTGGCCCAGCACAAACCCTTCGGGAACTTTATCACTCGGCTCATGTGCAATTGCTTCATGCACGTTTGGATCAAACTTTTTGCCCTCGGCCTCGATCGGGTGCAGTCCATTTTCGGCCAGCAAATCGTTAAGTTGTTTTTGGACGAGAACCATTCCGGAATAAATCGGCGATTGTTCGCCCTGTTCTTTTGCAGCCGCGAGACCAAGCTCAAAATTATCGATAATTGCCACTAACCGCTCGAGCAACGCGCTGTTGGCGTACTTGATCGCCTCCTCCTTTTCGCGTGCAGAGCGTTTTTTATAATTCTCGAAATCAGCCTGACTTCGCAATGCCAGATCGCGGAACCGGTCGAGATCGGCTTGCAAGCCGGCCATTGGATCTTCTGGCTCCGCTGGCTCGCTGCCCGTTACAGGCGCACGCGCGGCAGATGAAGGCGTCGCTCCTACCGACGCCGATACCTTCGTTTGTTCGTTTTGTTTAGAAATAGGAGTTTTTTTCATGTTTTGCGGATCGCAATCAACGTGATGTCGTCGTTTTGAGGTGCCGAACCGGTAAAATCGCGTACGGCCTCGATGATTCTCTTTACGATTGCCTGTGCGCCATCGTTCGCGCTGGCGCGGACCGATTCCATCATGCGATCGAGACCGAACTCGTCTCCCTCAGTATTTAGCGTTTCGGTCACACCATCGGTGTAGAGGACGAGGCAATCATCGCGCTCGAGCGGGACGGCGAAGTCCACCGTCAGCCTATCAAACACGCTTCCGCTGTCAATTCCCACGACCATTCCCGGAGATTTTACCGGCGTAACAGTTTGCGATTGCCGCCGGTAAAGTAACGGCGCATCGTGTCCGGCGCGCGCGAGGGTAATGCCATTGCGCTGGTGGTCCAGAATGAGATAGGCCATGCTGATGAACATGTCTTCCTTGATATCGGGATAGAGCTGACGATTCACCTTTCGTAAAACATCCGCGGGAGACGGGTTCCGAGCCGCCTCAGCGCGCAAAACGCTGCGGCAAATCGCCATGATGAGCGACGCGGGCACGCCTTTTCCCGAAACGTCTGCGATGGCCACGCCGAGGCGCTCTTCATCGACCTGGATATAATCGAAATAATCGCCGCTCACCTGGCGGGCTGGCACATTGATGCCGCTGATCTGAAATCCATCAATGGTCGGCGCTTCCGACGGAAGCAAAATACGCTGAATGTCCCGGGCAATCTCAAGATCGTGATCCAGCCGCTTCTTTTCGTTCGCCATCGAGTAAATGATGGCGTTGTAGAGTGCAAAGGCAGATTGCTCAGCGATCGATTTAAAAACGACAAAATCAGCCTGCGAAAACGGCGCACCCATTGGACTGTTGGCGAGCACCAGCACGCCCAGATCTTGATTTCCATAGCGCAGCGCCGCCGCCACGATCGACGAGATGCCAAAAGCGCTGCCACGCAATTTCGCCAACTCCGGCGCTTCCGAGAACTCGTTTAAGCAAACGGATTGCCCCGTTTGCCAGACGCGCCCGATCAGTCCTTCACCCGGGCCGACCGTGTGCAGCCGGAGAAAGCTCTCAAGAGCGGTGGGATTGGCGGCCGCTTGTTGCAACATATTCGGCGAAATATCCACCAGCGGCGGACATCCCTTCGAGATAAAAGCCGGCGTAAGTTTCGCGCCCGTGCGATCGGTCACATAAAGCGCTCCGCCGTGCGCGTCGAGAATGCGCGTAGCGCCCTCGACAATGAGCCGATGGAGTTCCTGGGGTCGAATGGTTTCCCGGAACGCTTCGCCGAGGCCGTGCAGGAAATCGAAAACGAGCGTTTCTTCGACTTGGATCTCCTCATGAGAACGCTCGAGCCTGCGAATCCGCCGTGCCTGGAGGTAGGTGGTAATAATCCACCCGGCAATAGACGCGACAAGCAGTCCGAGGAGAAGAGTCGGCCACATGACCAATGGCCAGCTTACTTCGAGGACGTCTCGTGATGAAGGTCTTGTCTTAAGAAATCGAGAACGTCCTTAAAGCGAAGGAGATTTTCCGGCGCTGCCTCGCAAAGCGCCTCGTGCGCTTCCAGCATCGTTTCTGCCTGCTCCTTTTTTTGGGTCGCTGGCGACTGGTCTTTGTGGGTTCGCTCGAGCGCTTCATAGTCAGGCGCCCTCGCGCCATTGCCGTGAATATCAAATATCTGATCGAGGCCGAGGCCGGAGAGAAGTTCCTGGCTGCGGTTCCCACAGTGAACGATGTGAAGATGACCCTGGCCGAGCTCCTTCAAGCGCAACGCCACGCTGGCCATCGTTCCCATGAACGTGGAATCCATCATGGCGCAATCCGCCAGGTCCACCACAAATTCGCGATAGCCCCGGTCCAGCATCTGGCGGGCGAACTCCTTGAGGTTGCCACTATTGAGGAAACTACCTTTCCCCTCCACTCTCACCCATACGGTCGGGCCGCTTACCCCTACTTGAATAGATGAATCCACAGTTACTCCTTAAAAGGATACCAGCCCAAAAGGCATCCTGTCAAACCTCACAGGATGTCAGCAGCTCCCAAAATTTGATTCGAAACGCAGGCCACCAAGGGTCGCATTCAGCGAAGAGTGGCCTTTGCAACGCGCTCGACCGCAACCAAGACCAAGAAAGCGGCCGGCCTGACTACCGCGCACCGCGCACACTACTCCCACATATAGGAGCGGTTTTCGGCCACGATCTGGCCGTTAGCGATTAACAGGCACCGCCACGCAATCACGCGGCCGTCATCGAAGTAATCGTCGCCAATGACCTTGAATTCCGTTTTACGGGTGCCACGCACGTTTCGATAGCTAATCTCCTGTGCTTGGACGTGTTCGTGTAATTTTTCCTGGCGATACTCCAGACGCACTGTGACGTCGGAGGGCCGCTTGGCCCGCCAAAAGAAATCGAAGTAATTGCCAAAACGCTGACGTTGGTCGAGCACCGTCACCGCCCCGAAGAGCCGGTATTGGCGCTCAAAAGTGATCGGAGCGTCCTGAAGCGTCGCGACTTTCTGGCTCGGCGACGTCGACTTCGCGCCAAGCGTGCTCGTCGTCTGCCGCGCGCGCTGACTTGCCGTTGGCGCTTTCTCACTCAGCAAGAAAAGCTTGATTTTTCGAAACTCGAAATCTTTGTCTAACGCAACCGGGAGCGGTGTCACTTTTTCGACGATTCTTGGTTCTTCACGAGGAGCTCCCTCACTGGAAGCGCAGAGGGCAAGTAAGATCAGAGCGGCGGCAACCCTCATTTCCCTGTATCTCATAGGTCTTATAGGTCCTATGGAACTCCCTCGAATCCGAAAGTAAACTTCTTTTTAAATGATCGAAGTTCATTACGAACGCGGTGTCTACTTGCCGGAACAAGATTTGTGGCTGGACCCGTGGGACGCAAAGCCCTTCGCTTTCATTTCGCACGCGCATAGCGACCACATAGCGCCTCACGAGGAGATCATCCTTTCCGAGCGGACGTCGCTTTTGCTTCAACACCGAATGCCCGGTCATCGCACCGAACACGTTCTGCCATTTGGCGAAAAGGGAACCGTGGATGGGCTGGATCTGATGCTGTTGCCCGCCGGCCATATCTTTGGCTCGGCGCAATGTTTCCTTTTTGCCGGCGACGAAACGCTCCTTTACACGGGAGATTTCAAGCTGCGTCCCGGAAAATCCGCCGAACGGGCGCAGTGGCGCCACGCCGATACACTCATAATGGAGACCACATTCGGTCTGCCGCGCTATCGATTTCCCCCAACGGAGCAAGTCATTGACCAAATAGTCGCGTTCTGCCGCGAAACAATCGAAGCCGCCCAAGTGCCGGTGCTTCTGGGCTACTCGTTAGGCAAAGCTCAGGAGATATTGTGTTCGCTTGATGGAGCGGGCCTAACGACCATGCTGCACGGCTCGGTTTATCGGATGACGCGCATCTACGAGCAGTTCGGCCAGTCGTTTTGCAACTACGTGCGGTACAATGCGAATGAGGTTGCAGGAAAAGTTTTGATCTGCCCACCGAGCACAAATCGTTCGCAGATGCTGGAAAAAATCCCGCACAGACGCGTGGCAATGATCAGCGGCTGGGCGGTCGATCCAAATGCGATCTATCGCTACGGAGTCGATGCCGCATTTCCTCTTTCGGATCACGCGGATTATGACGATTTGATTCGCTACGTGGGACTAGTACGGCCACGACGAGTGTTTACACTCCATGGTTTCGCCGCCGAGTTTGCCAGTGATCTCCGCATGCGCGGCGTCGAAGCCTGGGCATTGAGCGAGGAAAATCAAATGGAGTTGGATCTTGGAGGTAGGGACATCGCGCTGCGATGTCCGGACGGGGCAGCGCGCCGTCCTTACCGTTCGCCTCCGCAATCCGAGTTTCTCGCGTTTGCGAATATCGGTGAAGCGATCGCTGCGACTCCGGCAAAGCTGGAGAAAATTCGACTGCTTGCCGATTACTTGCGCGGCCTGACGAGCGAGCAGCTTCCGATCGCGACCCTCTACTTTACCGCAAGAGCATTTGCCCAAAGCGATTTGCGCACACTGCAGGTTGGCTGGGCAATAATTTTCCGCGCGCTGCAAGCCGCCACCCACATCGACGACACGGAACTTCATCGCATCGCCAGCGCCCACGGCGATGCTGGCAGGAGCGCGTTCGAAATCCTCGATGGGCGAACAGCGCCGCAACTATTCAGTATCCGTGACTCGCGCGAGTTGTTCGAAAATCTCCATCGCGCCCGCGGCCCCAACGCGAAGGCAAAACTGCTGCAAAATCGACTGTCGATCTTGTCCCCGCGCGAAGGCGAGTACGTCGTTAAAATCTTGACCGGTGACCTGCGCATCGGATTGCGCGAGGGTTTGGTCGAGGAGGCGATTGCGAAGGCATTTGATGTTCCCCTCGAAGAAGTAAGAGAGGCCAACATGCTGTCAGGCGACATTGGCCAGACCGCGCTGCTCGCTTCACGAAAAGAACTGCATCGGGCGGAGCTGTCGCTCTTTCGTCCGATCAAGTGCATGCTTGCGACTCCTCAACCGACTGCTGAAGCCGTGTGGGAACGGTTTGCTGGCGCGACAGACACCGATCGGACGGCGGCCTTATCAATGCGCGCCACGGTTTATTTGGAAGACAAATTCGACGGCATTCGCGCGCAGCTTCATCGCGCCGCACAACGCGTTGAAATTTTCTCGCGCGATTTGCGGCGCATCACCAGTCAGTTTCCCGAGCTGGCCGATCAAGCCAGGAACTTCCAGGAAGAGCTGATTATCGACGGTGAAATTATCGCCTTCCAGGAAGATCGCAGGCTCACCTTTTTCGATCTGCAAAGGCGACTCGGCCGCACAAGTGACGGCACAGATCTATTCGCGCGCGCGGCGGCGGACGTGCCGGTCGCGTTTGTCATCTTTGATCTTCTTTGGCTGAACGGGCAGTCGTTGGTGAAAACTCCGTTGCGCGAGCGACGAAGACACCTCGATGGCCTGCGTTTACCTTCACAATTCCAAATTGCGAGAGTGATCCCCGCCCATTCTGCCGCCGAGATTGAACAAACGTTTCAACATGCTCGCCAGCGTTTGAATGAAGGTCTGATGATCAAAGACCCGGAGAGCTTTTATTTACCCGGCACCCGGGGGATGTTCTGGTTTAAACTCAAAAAAGAGCTGGCGACACTGGATGTGGTGGTGGTCGCGGCAGAGCTTGGCCATGGCAAGCGCAATAATGTCCTGAGCGATTACACCTTCGCGGTGCGCGATGAAGTCACTGGCGACTTTTTGCCCATTGGCAAAGCTTACAGCGGATTGACCGATGCCGAGATTGCAGAATTAACCGAGCACTTCAAACAGAACACGATCGCCGATCACGGGCGGTATCGTACAGTGAAACCAGATGTCGTGCTCGAGGTCGCCTTCAATTCCATCCAACCCAGCACGCGTCACGCCAGTGGACTGGCACTGCGTTTCCCGAGAATCAAAGCTATCCGCCGCGACAAGAATGTCGATTCCATCGACACGCTCCAATACGCTCGCGAGCTTGCCAGCCAAGGCGCAAGTTACCGGCCAGTTTTGGCCGAGGCGCGTAAATAACGGCTCGAATTTACTCAGGCGTAGGCGAAGGAGACGGCGAAGTAGCCTGTACCGCAGGAGATGGAGTTGGCGACGTGGCCTCTGCCGCAAAAGATTTAACTGCGCGAGACATCCTCGCTTTTTGTAATTCTTCCATCCGACGCTGTCTTTGAGCGAGTCTCTCTTGCATTCGGCTGTCTTTGTCAGCTTTGTCCCGCGAGGGGTCGGCAATCAGACCCTGCAACTGAAGCTCGGGTGGGAGCTGTTGTATTCTCTTGTCTCTTTCAGCTTTCACCTGCGCGGGGTCGCGAATCGTGCCCTGTGGCTGAACGTCCGCGGGCTTCACCCGGCGGCTGGCCGTGGCTCTTTCTCTTTCGGCCAACGCTTTCTCTCGTTCATCTAATGCTTTCTCGCGGCGTCCAGCTCTGCTTTCAGCTGAGCAAGTTGTTGTTCAACCGCCGAATCTTGTTTTTGGCAAGAGCAAACGATCGCAAAAGAGATGAGCATCGACAGGACAAAAAGTTTTTTCATATCAGGAGTAAACTGTAACTGGTCTTCTGTAATTCGGATGAAGAAAACGGACGGCCAAGAGCTAGTCAAAGGAAACTTAACGCGCCGGCGGCGGTGGTGAAGTTGCCGGTCTGACAACGACCGTTTCCACCTGCCCACGCCGAAAACGCTGGACATTGGCGAAGACAGCCAATGAGGCCAGTGCCCCAATAATGACGAGCATCACTACAACAACGCCCTTTGAGACCCGGGATGGCTGGGATTTTTCGAGAGGCGGCTTGTCTGAATTCACGCCTTAGTATCGAAGTCGATCCCACAAGCGCAAGGCCGCGTCAGTTCGGGCGCAGCGCCGCAATTGCATCCACAACGCGCTCGCTTAGTCGCCAATAGAGGCTCTTTCCCGGCGGCCCGACATCGGCTGCCGTAAAAAAAATCGGTTCTCCGATCACGATGGTAATTGGCACAAAGTGCAAACCGCCGCCGCCTCGGGGCAGGGCTTCGTGGGCGCCAAAGATCCGCATTGGCACGACTGGCGCGAGCGTTTTGGCAATCACGAGGCCCAATCCCGGTTCGGCTGGCTGCAACTTACCATCGAGCGTGCGCGAGCCTTCAGGGAAAACCAACACCCCGTTTCCTGCCTTCAGAACACGAATCAAAGCCTTAATGGCACCACGATCCACGCCTTCTTGATTAACTGGGATTACATTCAGCTTTGGCAACAGCCAGCCAAGCAGCGGCGCGTCCAAGAGTGTTCGCCGGGCCAGAAAGTATATCGCCCGATCGCACGTAGTCCCGGCGAGCGGCGGATCGAGGTAACTTTGATGGTTCATGGCGAGAATCACCGGCCCGCTCTGAATCATGCGTTCCCGATGAACTACGCGAAAACGAAAAAACAATCGGCCGACGAGACGAGAAAAGTGATAACCAAGCCAGTAGTAGAAATTCATCTAACGAGCTCGCGATTTAGTGACTGAGCGATTCCTCTTTATTCAATCTCTAAATCTGCAGACCCATTTGCTTAAGCCGTGCGATGATTTTGTTAACGACTCCCTCGATTGTAAGACGTGACGTGTCGATGACATGCGCGTCTTCGGCAATGACAAGTGGTGAAACAGGTCGTGAAAAATCGGCGTGATCGCGCAGCGTGATTTCGTCGCGTTCTCCTTGTGCGGCACGACGCCGGAGACGCACCTCGGGGGAAGCATCAACATAAAATTTGTAAGGGGTCTCGCGAAAAACCACGGAACCAATGTCCCGTCCTTCCACGACCAAGTCGTGGTTGCGCGCATATTCATGCAGTTTCTGCCCGACAATTTGGCGGACCAACGGCAGCCTGCTAACGCGAGCAACACTTTCGTTCACACGATCATCCCGCAAATGGTCCGCGGGATCGACATTATCGATCAGGATCCGCGACTCGCTGTCCTGAAGACAGCAGGTAATCGCTGCTGATTCGAGAGCGTGGGCGATGCGGTCGCTATTTTCTGCACGGACGCCTTTTTGCAGCAGGTACCAGGTGATCGCTCGATAAATAGCACCGGAATTGACGTAGATAAAGCCGAGCCGGCGGGCAAGCTCTCGCGCGACACTGCTTTTCCCAGAAGCAGCCGGACCGTCAATGGCAACTTGCCGATGGAAATCTCGTTGGAGAGGGCGCATAGAGTCGAGGGCCTAACTGTAGTCGTCCATCGCACAGCAACGCAACGCGCACTTCTGGTAGTGTCGGGCGCTGCGCCGCACAGCGCGGCGTCCCTACCATTTCAGCTTTCCTCAGGCGCAGTGGGACTGAGGGAACCGATCACCGGAGTGCTGATCTGCATCCGTTTCGGATTGGTGAACTCTTCAAGCACCGTTTCGAATCCGGGATAAGACTCGCGAATGCATTCGGCGTCCTGAACAATGGTTTCCCCATCAGCAAACAAACCCGCTATGGCAAACGCCATCGCGATACGATGATCACCGAAGCTCGCCATGCGCGCACCGTGCAGGGGTGCCGGCCCACTAATTTCGAGTCCATCATTCAGCTCAGCTACTTGCGTACCCATGGTGCGCAAATTGTGTGCGATTGCCGCAATGCGATCAGTTTCTTTAACGCGTAATTCCCCTGCCTGCCGAATAACCGTCCTGCCGTTTGCCAAAGCGCCTGCAACAGACAAAATCGGTAGCTCGTCAATAAGTCGTGGCACCTCCTTGCCTTGGATGACGGTTCCTTTAAGCGGAAAACCAGTGACTTCGACAATTCCGCGCGGCTCAAGCTGATCGACATCTTCAACAGCCTCGCGCACCTGCGCACCCATGCGGAGCAAAACACCAAGCAACGAGGTTCGTGTATCATTTAAACCAACGTCGCGGATAAGCAGATGTCCTCTTCGTTGCGCCGCGGCAGCAACCAGCCAAAAAGCCGCTGAAGAAATGTCGCCGGGAATGGCAAAGTCGCGCGACTCCGGCACCTGGTCGCCGAATACGGTGACACTGCCAGCCTCTTCAGTTGCAGTCCGCACCAGGAAATAATTGAACATCTTTTCCATGTGGTTTCGCGTCGGTAACGGCTCTTCGACGGTGGTCTTGCCCCTGGCAAAAAGACCAGCCAGCAGCAACGCACCTTTGACCTGCGCGCTTGCCACCGACGGGCGATAATGAATTCCACGCAGCGAGCTGCCGCGGACGCGCAACGGCGGTGTTTGTTCCGGGCCTTCAGCAACGATGCTCGCGCCCATCTCACAGAGCGGCGCGATCACGCGATCCATCGGGCGTCGCGACAGTCCCGCGTCCCCGACCAGGCGACTTTCAAATGTTTGTCCTGCCAGCAGACCGGCGAGAAGCCGCATGGTTGTACCCGAATTACCGCA
>WNGP01003848.1_pt1 | contig 12564 bp, 8 predicted proteins | sample 5407671 | NCBI WGS metagenome assembly WNGP01 (sample SAMN13153381, study PRJNA577476) | soil metagenome | isolation source: 40 cm soil or saprolite under Garry oak tree replicate 2 | place: USA:California | collected 2016-06-15 | reverse complement strand
CTGTCGCTCCTCGATCCGCGGCCGGGCGAGAGAATCGGCGATTTCTTCTGCGGGCTGGGCAATTTCACGCTGCCGATCGCAAGGAGCGGCGCCGAGGTGCTCGGGGTGGAAGGCAGCGCAGGGCTGGTTGCCCGCGCGGAGGAGAACGCGCTAGCCAACGGCCTCGCCGATCGCTGCCGCTTCGCGCTTGCAGATCTTTTCGACGCCGCGGCATGCGCCGGCTTGCCGGCGTGGGACAAGGTGCTGCTCGATCCGCCCAGGGAAGGGGCAATCGAGCTGGTGAAATCATTCGCAGCGAAGCCGCCGTCACGGATCGTGTACGTCGCGTGCGATCCGGCGACCCTGGCCCGCGACAGCGCAGTGCTGGTTCACGTGCAGGGGTACCGGCTCGCCGCAGCCGGCGTGGTGAACATGTTCCCGCACACCTCGCACGTGGAGTCGATCGCGCTGTTCGAGCGGGATCGATAAAAAAAGGGCGCTAGAGCGCCCTTCTTTCGGTGGAACGGAAGCGTCAGTCGCGGCTGCCGCCGAAGATGCCGAGCAGTTGCAGCAGGCTCGAGAACAAGTTGTAGATCGAGACGTACAGCGTCAGAGTCGCCGAGACGTAGTTGGTCTCGCCGCCGCGCACGATCGCGTTGATCTGCCACAGCATCAGGAGCGACGAGAGCAGCACGAAGCCCGCCAGGATCACGAGGTACGCGGTCACGCTCTGGAAGAAGACGTTGGCGACTACCGCGAGCATGATGACGACGGCGCCCACCGCGAGAAAATTCGCCATGCCGCTCAGGTCGCGCTTGGTCGTGGTCGCGATTCCGGCCATCACGGCGAACACCGCGGCCGTGCCGCCGAAGGCCATCATCACTAGTTGGATGCCGTTTCTCAATCCAAGCACGGACTGAAGCAATGGCCCGAGCAGCAGCCCCATGAAGAGCGTGAACCCGAGTAGCAGGCCGACGCCGAGCGAGCTGTTGCGGTTGCGCTCGATCGCGAAAATCCATCCGTAGAAGATCGCGAGCACCGCGAAGAACGAGAGGATCGGGCTCGCGCGCATGAAGCCGAAGTCGAGATTCGTTCCGATCGCCGCGCCGATGACAGTGGGAATGAGCGAGAGAGCGAGAAGCCAGTAGGTATTACGCAGCACCCGGTGCTGCTGCACTGCATAGTCTTGCGCCGGTAGGGAACCGGTCCGAACGGGTTGAAGTTCAGGTTGCATTTTCAGCCTCCGTGAAACGTTGATGCGTCCTTAGACTCGGTCGATACTGCCCGAGTTTCTCGATTGGCGCCAGCAGTATAGCGAGACGATGCTCAAGACGCCATGACGGGAGGGTATTTGGGGACCGGGTGATACAATTTCAAGCGGCGACAGGCACTTGCCGGTGGCATGCCGGAAGGTTGGCCGAGCGGTTTAAGGCACCGGTCTTGAAAACCGGCAGAGGCGCAAGCCCCTCGTGAGTTCGAATCTCACACCTTCCGCCAATCTCAAAAAAGCGGCGGACATTTAGTCCGCCGCGTCGAACCTCCCCTCGTTACAACCGCGCAACTGTCGTTGCGTCTTTGGACCAGCCCGCCGGCCCAGCGATTGAGAAGTCGGGCTAGTACTTGGATTCCTCGGTTTTCCTGCGCTTGCTTCGCGCCGCCTTGCGCAGACTCTGATAAAGATCCGGATGGTTGGATTTCAGATGGTCGATGATCTCGAAGTCTTCTTTTTTCACGCGGCTCAAGTCGATCCGCTCGACGTGGACCAGCCGCAGCAACTGGCGAACGGGCTTCGGCATCGCACGGCCGCTTTCGTAACGCGAGCCGCCGCTCTGTGTCACGCCGATCCTGGTCCAGAATTCCTCCTGGTTCAGACCCAGGCGCCTGCGGATTTCCCGCGGGTTGACGAGTTCAAACAGTTTCATGTTCGCTCCGGTACCGCTCAGATGTGGCGATACGTATGCCAACCGCATAGACCGTGCCAGAGTGGAAATGCCCCCGGCCGGGCAACGGCAGGGTTCGGCTGATCCTTACTTTTGCGAAGAATTTGCGATAAAATTCAATGCCTTTCTCAGAGGCTGGCATGGCGCTGATCGTTCAAAAATTCGGCGGGACTTCGGTGGGCACGACCGAGCGTATCAAGAGCGTCGCCGGTAGGATTACCGCATTCAAAGGCGCCGGCCATCAGCTCGTTGTCGTAGTTTCAGCGATGAGTGGGGAAACCAACAGGCTGGTGGCCCTGGCGAAGGATATCCAGCCTGATCCCGACCCGCGCGAATTCGACGTGGTCTTGGCGACCGGCGAGCAGGTCACGATCGGCCTCTTGTGCATGGCGCTGCTCGAGCGCGGCGTCAAGGCGCGCAGCTACACCGGAGGACAGGTCGGAATTCTCACCGACAGCTCGCATACCAAGGCGCGAATCCGGAAAATCGACGAGAAGCGCATGCGTGCGGACCTCGCCGAGGGAAGAGTCGTCGTGGTTGCCGGCTTTCAGGGCGTCGACGCCGAGGGCAATGTCACCACGCTCGGCCGCGGCGGATCGGACACCACAGCGGTTGCGCTCGCCGCCGCCTTGAAGGCCGACGAGTGCCAGATCTACACCGACGTGGACGGGGTCTACACCACCGACCCTCGCATCGTGCCGGAAGCGCGGCGCCTCAAATCCGTGACCTTCGAGGAAATGCTCGAAATGGCGAGTCTCGGCTCCAAGGTCCTGCAGATCCGATCGGTGGAATTCGCCGGCAAATACAAGGTGCCCTTGCGCGTGCTGTCCAGCTTCCAGGAACAAGGCGAGGGCACGCTGATCACATTCGAGGAAGACGCAAAGATGGAAGAAGCCGTCATTTCGGGAATCGCTTTCAACCGCGATGAAGCGAAGATCACCGTGATGGGCGTGCCCGATCGACCCGGCATCGCCTACGCCATCCTCGGGCCGATCGGCGACGCCAACATCGATGTCGACATGATCATCCAGAACGCCGGCGTCGACGGCCTGACCGACTTGTCGTTTACCGTCCACCGCAACGAGTACCAGAAGGCGCTCGACGTGCTCAACCGGCAGGTGAAGGACCACATCAAAGCCGCCGACATTCGCGGTGACCCAAAGATCTGCAAGGTCTCGATGGTGGGCGTCGGCATGCGTACCCACGCGGGAATCGCAAGCCAGATGTTCCGCACTCTCGCCGAAGAGGGCATCAACATCCAGATGATCTCGACCTCGGAGATCAAGATTTCCGTCGTGATCGACGAGAAATACATGGAGCTCGCGGTGCGGGCGCTGCACAAGGCATTCGGTCTAGACCAACCGACCTGACGCGGAAAGGGAGCACGGACCCGTGTGATATAGTGCGCCGCACGACCGGAGAGATGCCCGAGCGGTCGAAGGGGGCGCCCTGCTAAGGCGTTATACGGATTAACCCCGTATCGAGGGTTCGAATCCCTCTCTCTCCGCCAAAGTCCGACTCTTAACCCAAGTGGGTCTTGGGCTCGAACTCCATTGAAAAGCCCGCACTCAATGGATGGATTGGGGGCAATCAAATCCGCTATACTTTTCCGGGCCAGGCAGTGTGTGAGGCAAACCGCTCTCAGAACAGATTGCGAACCTGCCGGACTTGATTCCACGCTTGATGCGACAGAATAATAATTCTGGAACAGCAATGTTTGGCCATCATTCTTCAGCCGGAGCGATCCCGCGTCCAGTCGTGATCGCGGGCATGCTGCCCGCGCCGCTTGAGTCAAGCCGGGCGCGCGGGTGGAACGGCATCGTCGTGGAGCGTTACCGCGCCAGCGACGTCGACGTCGTTGCACAATCGTCGGCGGCCCTGGTCACCGTCCATCTCGGGCCTCCCGTGACCCTGGTGCAGACCCGGAGCAAGAAGGTTGAGCGCAGGCTTATCAGCAGGGGCGACATTACCGTTACCCCGCCCGGCGCGTCCAAGCGATGGCAGCATCGGGGGCCAGGCGATTGCGTCGCGTTGTGGCTGGCCCGGGCGCTGATCCGGGACAGCGCCGCGGCCGCGGGGGAAATCCGTCCGGAATGCGTCGAAATACTCGACAACTTCGGCACGCGTGATCCGCAGATCGAGCAGCTTGGCTTGTCGCTCCTCTCCGAGCTCGAGTGCGAAGGATTCGGCGGCCGTCTGTACGTCGAATCGCTGGCAAGTGCGCTGGCGGTCCATCTGCTCAGACGCTATTCGACCGCCGGAGCTGCGCTGCGGCCCACCGCGACCGTGCTGCCCTCGTTCAAGCTCCGGCGCGCGACCGAGTACATCAACGACAATCTCGGCAAGAGCGTGGCGCTTTCCGAAATCGCCAGCGCGCTGGCGATGAGCCCCTATCATTTTGCCCGGGTGTTCAAGCGGACAACCGGGGTTGCCCCGCATCAGTACCTGATCGAGCGCAGGGTCGAATGCGCCAAGTCGCTGCTGCGCGAGACCGACCTGTCCATTACCGAGATCGCCCACCGGATCGGCTGCACCAATCCGAGCCACTTCTCCATGCTGTTTCATCGGGCGACGGCAATGACGCCCAGCATGTTCCGGCAGCAACGCTGAGCTTGGTCACGGGTCGCGTCGGGGTTGCCCTCCCGGCGCGGCGCGCTGAGCCAGAAGCGAACGCACTGGGCGCTCTCGCGCGGAGATGGTGGGACCGAGCTAACCACCGCTGGTGCTAGTCCGGCAGGTCCCTTTCGACGGACGGTAGCGCGGACCGGTGTGAGACGCGAACTCGCTTCGCGATGAAACTGACCGCGCCCGCCACCAGAAGCAGCCCGGCGACCCACCTCGCGAGGACCGCGAGGCCGGCCCCATCCAGCCGCGGCCAGTCGATCTTCCACAGCACGTCGCCGCGCTCGATCATCCAGTGCCACCCGGTGTGAGCCACGATGGCCGACAGGACGATCACGCCAACGCGCCCTGGAAGCACGTACCGGCGCAGGATCGCGAGCGCCGGCAGCATGACGGCCAGCACCGCGAGCTGTCCGATCTCGATCCCGATGTTGAACGAGAGCAGCGAGACCAGAAGATACTGTCCTGCGAACTGAAGGTTCTCCTGCAGCCCGTAGGAGAACCCGAATCCGTGGACGAGCCCGAACAGCCCTGTGATCAGCCAACGCCGCCGGAGATTCGCGCCCACGATATTCTCCAGGGCCATGTACACGATCGACGCCGCGATCGCCGTCTCGACGAACGGCGGGAACCACGCGCCCCTGGGCGCCAGACCGTACGCCGAGCCGAGCAATGTGAACGAATGGGCCACCGTGAACGCGGTGATGACCGCCACGACCTGCCGCAGGCTGAGGAGGGGAATCACCAGGCAGAGCAGAAAAAGCAGATGATCGACGCCGCTCAGGATGTGCGCGATCCCGAGCGCCACGAACCCCGCGGCCGCCTGGTACCACGCCGGGTTGAGCGAAACCGTCCCCGAGCGGTTCGTGATCACCATCGCGCGGCCTCGCTCACCGAGCTGGACGTAGCGGATCGCGAGCTTCAGGTAATCCTTGAGTTCGGGCGCGACCGCGGTCCGGATGGTGAATCGGGACGACGGCGAGGCGATGGCGTACGTGAGGTGCGCATCGAAGTACCCTTGATCGGCGTAGATGCTGGTGCCCGGGGCGACCGGCCGGGCGACGTGGGAGACCGCTTCCTCGTAGCGATCGAACGAGCGGTCCGACGGCAAGGAAAGGCGACCGATGGTGCTGGACGGAACCAGCGGCCGACCGTCCTCGGACACAGTGATGTCGCGCCCGAGGGCCCCCAGCGCCCGCTGGATGGCGGGCTCGGCGTTGGCGAGATCGAGTTCGATGCCGGTGACGGGCAAGTTGACCGTTTTGAGGAGGTGCAGCGGCAATCTGATGACCAGATGCGCCTCGCGGGGTTCGATCGTGAGGAAGGCGTTCATCACGCTCTCGAGGGCGAACTCGTGCGAACGTGCCGGGGCCGGGCCCAGGAACGCGCAGCCCAGGAAGAGCACGGTGACGAGTCGAATCCAGCGATGGCTCATGTCACTCGCCGCTCAGAAAACAGATGGCCGGGAACTGACGCTCCCGGCCATCGCTAAATCTACTCGGAAAATAGATGGCCGGGAACTGACGCTCCCGGCCGTCGCTACATCTTACCTGCAGTTCCCGTCCCCTCTCCCATTACCGTTATCGTCATCTTCGCACTTGTTGAACTTCTGGATGCGTCGACCCCCGACCGTTTCGCCCGTGTACAGGTCGCCCTTCGAGTCGATTGCGATCGAGTGCAGGAACGTGAAATCGCCCGCCATGTGCCCGGGGCGACCGAACCCGCTGAGGATCGTGCCGAGTGCGCGGTCGAAGGTCCAGACGACCTCGTTTCCGCCGTCGGTTTCGAACATGAATTTCTGATGCTTATCGCCCGAGAAATCGAGGTCCCAGGCCGATCCGGCAGTGCCCAGACCACGGGGCATTCCAGCCACATCCGGACAGACGGCGCTCCCGCTAGCCCCAGTACACGGCACGACGGGAATGATCCTCACGGGCTGACACACGGGCTCACCACCAAAACCGGTATTCGCGCAACTCTTCGGGTGCTTCTCGAAGACCTGGATCCGATCGCTGCCGCGATCGCACGCGTACACGAGTCCGTCGGCGCCCAGCACCACGCAGTGAGGATGACCGCCGCCGCCGGGCTGGAACAGACCCGGGTCGGTGCCCTTGCTGCCCCACTGGCGCAGCCACTTCCCGTTCTTATCGAAGACGACGATGCGGTGGTTGCCATAGCCGTCGGCGATGTAGACGTCACCATTCGAGGGATCGACCGCGATGTCAGGCGGCTGGTTCAGGCGGGTTTTACTCTGGTTTGCGGTAGAGTCAGCCCCCGAGTTGCCGCACTTGTTACCGTTGGCCGGCCAGTCGCACTCTCCCTTGATTCCGATCTGCAGCAGCAGGTGACGGCCGTCGTGCGAATACTTCTGGACGACGCCATCGCCGTTGCCGCCGATCCAGACGTTGTCCTGGTAATCGACGTAGCAGCCGTGGATGCCATTCGGCAACACCTTGTTCGTGCCAATGGCCAAGGTGCCTTGCGCCTCGGTGTTATGCGCGGGGTCGCCCCAGGAGTTGACCACGTTCCCTGCCCTATCGAACTCGATGACCGGGGGAGAAGCTTTGGATGGAACGGGCTGACCCGCCACCCCCTCAGGCGAGACCAGGCCGCCTGTTTGGAACCCACGGTTCACGATGAAGACGTGGTCGTTCGAGTCGATGCAGGTCCCGGCCACCTCGCCGGTCACCCAGTTATCCGGCAGCGGCTTGGGCCAGAACGGATCCACCCGGAAGCTCGGCCCGAGCGACCTCTCCGGGTCGGCTTGGGTAAGTGGGTTTAAAAAGCCAAGGCCAGTGACCAAGGCCAGTACGAATGTTCCTACGTAGACATACGGCTTAACTCTCCTCATGACGATCTCCTTCGTTACGCTAGGGTCGTGTCGAACTGCAGTCCAGGGATCGACAATCTTCCCCTGGCAGCGATCGACAATTTCCCCGGTGTTAATTTTACCGACGCGCGTGGAAGTGCACTATCGTTTTCTTGTCAAAACGTTGCTAATCTTGCGAGAATTTCGCTGCGGGCGCTTAACCTGCTGCGCCCGAGGACTGCATGATTTGCCGTAACGCCCGTCGCGGGGAGCCCGCGAAAGCGCTGGAATCGGACGGTCGTGAGCCATCCCCGGCCGCGCGCCATGAGCGCGACAAACGCGCAAGATTTGAAACGTTTTGGCAAGAATACGAAAGACAGCCTCCGCTCCGCGTACTAGCATTCAAGAAAAATTTGCGGGCGCGTCCAGTGGCCGCGTGCTCTCGTGATTGAGCACTGACGATGCGTCGCGCGAAACGATGGCAGCCAAAACAACCCACCAAAGGAGGAAACATGACAAGCCTGCATCTCCCGCGTAAACCACCGTTTCGCGGGTCGGTCGTAATCGGAATCGCGACGGCAATCGCGGTCTTGGCTTGGGCACCGCCGACTGAGGCCCGGGTGACACGGATCGTCGTCGATACGAAGGTGTCGCCGGCCTTCGGCGGCGCGGCGTTTGGCGCCGCCGGACAGTATGAAACGCTGGCCGGGCGTGTTTTTGGCGAGCTCGATCCGAATGACCCGCACAACACAATCATCAACGATATCGAGCTGGCGCCCAAGACGGGCGGCAAGGTCCAGTACATGGCGACGTTCTTCCTGGTCAAGCCGGTCGACATGTCGAAGAGCAGCCATCTGATGTGGCAGGACGTGCCGAACCGCGGTGGCAGGATTACTCTCGCTGCCCCCAGCCGGAGGGATGGCGACGTTGGCTTGAGCAGCGGCTGGCAAGGCGACAACTCGGGCGGCACTGCTCAGGTACCCGCTCCCGGCAACACCAACGACTACGCCGTGGTGCCGATCGCGAGGAATCCGGACGGCTCGTCGATTACCGGCACCGTCATGGGACGAATAATGAATGTCGGCGGCATCGACTCGCAGCCGATCATCGAACACTCGAACCCCATCCCGTACAAGCCGGTCACCCTGGATACGGCGCAGGCGACTCTCGAGTCGCATGACCACGAAACCATCGACGGCATCGTCACCGGGGTAAACAGGATCGCGAGCAGCGACTGGCGCTGGGCCAGCTGCAGCGCGGCGAACCCGTTTCCGGGCACCCCCGACGCGACCCAGATCTGCGTGAAAAACGGGTTTCTTCCCAACAAGCTCTATCAGGTGGTATTCACGTCCAAGGATCCGTATGTGCTTGCAGCCGGCTCCGCGGCGTTCCGGGACGCTGCGTCTTTCTTCCGCTACGAGACGCAGGATGACTTCGGCACGCCGAATCCGGTGGCCGGTCAAATCAGTTGGGTGATCACTCGAGGGAGCTCGCAGTCGGGCACCTTCGTAAGACAGCTCATCCACTACGGTTTCACCCAGGACGAGGCCAATCGCCAGGTGTACGACGGCGCCTGGCCGATCGTTGCAGCGCGTCGAATCGGCTTGAACTTCCGCTTCGCGAAGCCCGACCTCGTGATGAAGCTTTACGAAGCCGGCAGTGAAGGTCCCCTGTGGTGGCACAAGTTCCCCGATCACGCCCGCGGTCTGCCGCCGGAAGGCATCCTCGATCGCTGCGAAGCCAGCAACAGCTGCCCGAAGATCGTCGAACACTTTGGTGCTGCCGAGGTCTGGGGGCAGAAGCTGACGACGGGGTGGGTCGGCACGGCCGCGAATAACGACATCCCGCTGCCGAAAAACGTCCGCAGATACTATTTCGCGAGCAGCCCGCACGGCGGCGGCGACGGCGGCTTCAATGTCAATCCGGGCACCATACCCAATTGCTCCAGCAACAACTATGGCCCGGGGACGTTTTCGTCCAACCCGCTCCCGCAGACGCAGACCGTCAATGCAATACGGTTCCATTTCCGCAACTGGGTGATGCACGGCACTCTTCCGCCGGAAAGCGTCTACCCGACCTTGGCGAAAAAAACCCTGGTGGAGCCCTCGAAGGCGGCCATGGGCTTTCCCGATATTCCGGCCGTGCTTGCCAGCGCGAACCCCGACGCGCCAGGCCTGGATGCCGGCGGCGGGCCGAGCAAGTTTGTCCAGGCGATGATGCAATACGACTGGGGCCCCGGTCTCGACTATAGCGAGAACATGGGTTTCCATTCGTTCGAGCCGCCGATCGTCAAACAAGTGATCAAGCAAGTGGTGCCGCGAGTGGATGCGGACGGCAATGAGATCGGTGGGGTTCCGGTCGTGCTGCTGCAAGCGCCGCTCGGTACGTATCTGGGCTGGAACGTTACTGCAACCGGCTTCCACAGGGGCCAGGTGTGCAATTACCAGGGTGGCTGGATCCCGTTCGCCAAGACCAAGGCAGAGCGTCTGGCGAACCACGACCCGCGCCTGTCGCTGGCGGAGCGCTACGTCAGTCATGGCGGGTACGTCGCGGCGGTTACGGCCGCCGCAGCAAACGCGGTCGCTGCGGGTTACCTGCTGCAGGCCGACGCGGACGATCTGATCACGGCGGCAGCCGCGAGCAACGTTCTGAATCCGTAATCGAGTGCGGGCGCGCGGCGTGCCGGGAGACACGCCTCGCGCTTCACGTTCGGGCCTTCGCCCGACAACCTGGTGTTCGACGTCACGGAGTGAACGATGAGCAAGAACGACGAACTGCATCGAGACGGCGCAGTTGAGCGTATACGACCCAGGAGCACTTTCCTAACCAGAAAGAAGAGGGAGGAGTGATGAAGTCAAACCGGACCAAGATCACCGCGTTCGTGCTCTTGTCGGCGGGTGTTTGCTTGCCCGCCGCGGCGGCGCCGATGTCATGCGAAAGCTTGGCGAGCCTGAACTTGCCGGACACGACGATCACGCTCGCCGTGGTGGTGCCCGCCGGCGCCTTCGACCCACCGGGCGCAACACCGCCAATCGAGGTCGGGGCTTGCAGGGTGACGGGCTCGATCAAGCCGACGAGCGACTCGGACATCCGCTTCGAGCTTTGGATGCCCCTTTCGGGATGGAACGGCAAGTTCCTTTCCGCCGGTGAAGGCGGCTACGCCGGTACGATCAACTACGGCGGTATTCGCGGCGCATTGCTGCGCGGCTACGCGGGCGGGTCGACCGACACCGGGCACGTCGGCGGCAATGCCGATTTTGCCCCGGGCCATCCGGAGAAGGTGACCGACTTCGGCTGGCGCGGCAAGCACCTGCAGGCGGCGCGCTCGAAGGACCTCATCCGCGCGTTCTACGGCGAGCCGGCGCGGCACTCGTATTTCAGCTCCTGCTCGAATGGCGGCCGCCAGGCGCTGCACGAAATCCAGCGCTTTCCGGAAGACTACGACGGCCTCCTCGTCGGCGCGCCGGCGAACAACTGGACGCACCATTTCGCCGGCTTCATCTGGAACGAGCAGGCGCTCTGGAATACCTCCGGCGCTTGGGTAAGCAACAGCAAGCTCGCCGCAGTCCAGGCGAAGACGCTCGAGCAGTGCGACTCGCTCGACGGCGTGAAGGACGGCGTGGCCGAAGATCCGCGGCGCTGCACCTTCGACCCGGCGAGCCTCTCGTGTCCTGCGGGGACCGATGGTGGGAGCTGCCTCACGCCGCCACAGGTCGCGGCGGTGAAGAAAATCATGGCGGGCCCGCGCAATCCGCGCACCGGCGAGCAGATCTATCCGGGCTATTTCACCAGCGCGGCGGGCGAGGCGGCGAGCTGGCCGGCGTGGATTACCGGTCCGGCGACACCGGGTGCTTCGATTCAAGCCTTCTTCGGCAACAGCTTCTTCGCGCGCATCGTCAATGAAATTCCCGCGCCGGGCGTCTGGGACTTCTCGACGTTCAACTTCGACAGCGACGTGGCGTTCGCGGACGGGAAGACGGCGCGGACCATGAACGCTACCGAAGCCGACCTGAGCGCCTTCGTGCACGCGAACCGGCGCGGCAAGATCATCATGTGGCACGGCTGGGAAGACCCGGCGATCTCCGCACGCGACGCGGTCGACTATTACGAGAAGGTCGTCCGGGCGAACGAGGACGCCAAAGACTTCTTCCGGCTGTTCATGGTCCCGGGCATGCTTCATTGCAGCGACGGGCCCGGGCCGAACTCGTTCGGTCAGAACCTGGCGCAGAACCGACCCTTGAGCAACTCGCCGGAGCACGACGTCCTGAGCGCACTCGAGCGCTGGGTGGAGGAGGGCGTCGCGCCGAAGAGCATCGTTGCGGTCAAGTACGTGAACAATGATCCCGCGCTCGGTGTCCAGCGCACGCGGCCGCTTTGCGCGTATCCGAAAGTGGCGATGTACAAAGGATCGGGGAGCACCGACGACGCGGCGAACTTCGAGTGCCGCAATGCCAACCACAAGAAAGGGCAGCGGGACGACGACTGAGCACGCGCTTTGGCTTCGGTGACATTCATGAGCGGCAGAAATGATTTGACGACCGTGGGGAAAAACAAGTGCAAAGCAGAAAGACTGTAGCGGGGCTACTCGGCCTCGGGTTGTGGGCGTTCGTCCTTGGTGCCCACAGGGCGATGGGCGAATTCATCGATCTCGATCTTTTCTACAACGTAGGCACTTGGAGGAAGCAATGAGCGAATCGAAGAAGCCCGAATACCGCGAAGACGATTCCTGGTTCAGCAAGGAGCAGCTCGAGAAGCTCACTCCTGCGGATCACGCCGACCGCGAGCCGCTGCCGATCCCGACGCAGATGGTGTCGAACGGCGAGTACATGCCGTATCCGCAGACCGAGAAGCAGAAGCAGGTCGAGGCGCGCATCAACCAACTCGCGGACGAGGCCTCGAAAAAGCTCGGCATGACGCGCAGGCAATTCCTCGCCTCGAGCGGCGGCATGGCCGCGTCGTTCCTCGCGATGAACGAGGTATTCGGGCACTTCTTCGATATCCGGCCGGTGGACATGTTCGTTCCCTCTGCATACGCCGAGAGCGGCACGCCGCCGAATTTGTTCGTGCTCGACACCCAGCTCCACACCATCCGCTCGAGCCGCAACTTCAACAACCTGACGCTGCGCGCGATCGCGCAGGGCGTGCATAGCGCGCTCAACGCGCTCGACCTGCCGGACGAGCTCGGCGGCGTGAATACGCCGTGGAATCCGGCGC
>WNGP01009846.1_pt1 | contig 12566 bp, 16 predicted proteins | sample 5407671 | NCBI WGS metagenome assembly WNGP01 (sample SAMN13153381, study PRJNA577476) | soil metagenome | isolation source: 40 cm soil or saprolite under Garry oak tree replicate 2 | place: USA:California | collected 2016-06-15 | reverse complement strand
CACCGCTATAGAGTAGTACAAAATTCGCCATTGTTGTTCCTCTTTCTTCTCACTGAATTTTTAAAGGCTTCAACTTTGCCCTTCTAGTAAAACGACGAATGGCGTCTGGCTAAATCGACATCATTATGAAGTTTAACTAGTAAATCTGGATAGCAGAACGTCTAAAGCCAGTGAGGTCCGGCAGTTCGTAACAGGGTCGTAACGCTTTCGAGACGATTGCTGAATAATATGGTAATATGCGTAATGCAGAATCCTTCTTTCGCTTATGAAAGCTTAACACATCGACTCAATCTCCATTCAGATTGGCGGAGAACACGGCAAGTGCAGGCACGGCGCATCGGTTGGCCTGGGTGGTCTGGGGCATCTGCGCGTCCTTAATTCTCTCAGCGACTGTGATCGGGTGCCTGGAGGTAAGAAGCCTGTTGCGGGACGTCGATATCATCTTTACGGGCATCGCTTTCGTCCTTTTTGGCACCGTTGGCGCTCTGATTGCCTGGCACCGCCCCCGGAACACTATTGGCTGGATCTTTTGTACTATCGGCGTAGGAACAGGGATTACCGATTTTAGCGCGGCTTATATGGCGTATGGCACGGTAAAAGGGCACTTGCCGCTGCCAGGAACTGATGTATTCAACTGGCTGGGAAATACCGTCTGGCCGCTCAACTGGGTCTTGTTCCTTGTATTTCTGCCACTCCTCTTCCCTGATGGTCGCCCGCTCACGCGACGCTGGCGCATTGTTGGCTGGCTGGCAGCAGTTCTAGCGTTCCTCTCCATAGTGGTGAGCTGGCTGTCCGATTTGAATGTGGAAATGTTCGAGAAGGTCATTCCCGCCAGTTTCTGGAGTTCTCTGAGCGACAATATCAATCTCCTGGTGTTACCTCTTAGCATTGCAGCGCTTGTTTCACTGGTCCTGCGCTTCATCCGTGCGAAGGGACGCGAGCGCCAGCAGATCAAGTGGTTAACCTATGGTACTGCCATCATGGCTGTGCTGATATTCGGCGGTTTTTTTGTCTGGAATGATACAACCAATATAACTTTTGATCTCGCCATCATGTTCCTCCCACTCAGCATTGGAATTTCCATCCTCCGTAATCAGCTCTACGATATCGACCGCCTGATCAGTCGCACATTGATCTACCTGCTGCTCTCGGCTCTGCTGGTGCTGACCTACCTGGCGCTGGTCTTCGGCCTCCAGTTTGTCCTCCAGGGGATCACCCGGAACTCGCCGGTGCCGATTGTCGTCTCGACGCTGGTCGTCGCGGCGCTCTTCCAACCCCTGCGCAAGCGCATCCAGGCCATTATTGATCGTCGCTTCTATCGCCGCAAATATAACGCGGAACGAGTGCTGACCAGCTTCGGCGCGACTCTGCAAAACGAGCTCGACCTGACGCAGTTGAGCGAACAGTTGCTCGCAGTGGTACAGGAGACGATGCAGCCAACAGAGGTCTCTTTGTGGTTACGCGAGTCCGATCTCAAGAACAAACGCCATCCCAACGTGTAACGAAGACATATCGAATGCCATCTCAACAAGTGCGAAGAATTGCTTGCCGGTAGAACAAATGTATGCTACACTCGTTCCAGTTCATTCCAGATGGTCGAAGCTGCTCATTGTCACAGATATAAGGAGAAGATAGTTTATGAATCGCTATATGCAAGAGAAGTGGCCGTGGATTGAGGGAACACATGGGATGCGCTCGCAGTTGTTAGATATCCTGAGCGATGCTGACCTGGCTTTTAGTCCCGGAGGGCAGAATGTGACGTTAGGTGCCTTATGTCGCGAGATGGGTGAAACCGAGCATTCGTACGTGCAGTCGTTGAAAACCTTTCAGCAAGATTGGTCATATCACACCACAGAAGCTGATTTGGGGAGCAGCGTTGCACGGCTCAAGGCGTGGTTTCAAACGCTGGACGACGAGATGAAAGCAACGGTTGCAGCTTTCTCGGATGAGGATTTGCAGAAGATGGTTGATCGAGGCGGCTATACGATGCCAGTTGAACTCCAACTCGATGTCTATCTCCAGGCACTGCTGATTTTCTTCGGGAAGGTCACGATCTACCTCAAAGCAATGAACAAACCATTGCCTCAGCAAATTCTGGAATATATTGGGTGATGAACCTGGTGTGTTTGCATCAAAAGAGAGAGGGAAATAGGGTTTCTCGGCTATTCCCTCTCTTTGGAAATCACTGCAATGATACAGGAAAACATTCCCTCAATCTCACACACCATTCACCGGTAGCCAGACAGCGGGCTTTTTCTGAGAACATTATATCATCCATTTATGCTCGAGCGGGCTTTTGAGTCATGAGATGCTTCTCCTTTGTTTGACCATACCCGGAGTATAACAGAAAAAGCGCGGCCTTTCCATCGTAGAATATACGGAGGTATTGAAGGAAGTACACAGGCGTTTCACGAGAATCGTGCGCGCTCAATAAGCAAACGATACCGACTGGGAAGAGGGGTATGTAGCATACCTCCGTAGTGACACGTAGCCCAGCCGCGTATCTGCTCGATCGCCTCAGGATAGATGTCATCAGGCACCGGCCATGTGCTGGACCAGAGCCGTTTAGCCAACCCCTCGATATGGCTTGCTGGAATCCACGAGGTCTCCCCTTCCACGTCCACCACCTGATCGACCTCTCCTCCAAGCCGTCGCCAATCCTCAGAGATCAGGTGAGAGGCCTTTCGCTCCTGCCGAGACGGTGCTGGCCATCCCAGGCGATGGAGGATCTCGATCCACTTATCAGTAAGTTCAGCGCTTGGATCCTCGATAGCGTCGTCTAGAGCATTGAGTGCAACCCCTGGTCGTGCGAGTACGCGTACTCCCTCTGTCACTGCCTGCGCACGATTGGCAATGAGGTGATAGACATGGACGGAGAGGACAATGTCGAAACTCCTGTCAGTGAAGGGCATGGAGGTGATATCTCCTTCGATTAACTGGACACGTTGGCTGGCATTGGGAATGGTCAACAGCGTTGCCCGCAGCCGCTCCATCATACGTGGTGAAATATCGATGCCCGTATAGGAGTAGCCAGCACGTATGATCGGCAGGGCAATCCGTCCTGTGCCGATGCCCAGTTCGAGAATGCGGGAGCGGGATGTGGCTCCAGCTGCATTCAGCAAGGCTTCCCCGATGCGTTCCTGTATGCCGGGTGGATATCCTCGCGTCTGGTCATAGGACTCAGCGGCGCGGTCAAACGAGATCGGCATGGTTCCTCCTGGGTAGGCGTCTCACGCTCCCACGTCTTCCTTTACCCTATTTTTGCAACCAGATACCGGCATATGGGCTCAGGGTAATCTCACCTTCTCCATATTCAATTTTATGAAAACTAGGCATCTCTTCGTAATCTTTGTGCGGTGCAATAGTAATCTTAACACATTGAGGTTTATCTGTGATATTCACTAAAACAAGGAGTTCGGATATGCCAAAATGGTATATTGCTGCAAATACACCGGCAGGGGATGTCAATCTCTGCGGCCAGACGTTCAAAAACTCCCTTAAAGCTTGTCGCTTAACAATTATTCTGGAAAGCTTATCCATAATCCGTCAGCCACATTAAGTGTAAGCGACTATTGGTGGGGATGGCCTCTTTTTATCCTTGCCGCTGCATCAATCATTCCATGCAGGTGTGCTGCTGCACGTTCAATGTCATAATATTTATATTGTCCAGCTCTGTTTTCTGCAGCAAGCACTCCACAGCGGTGAACCTTTTCAAAATCGCTGTAGGGAAATTTATATCTCTTTTTGTTGTCTTCATCCTCTTCTGTATCGATTCCTAAATACCATTTCCTATATTCACCAAAGACATGCTCTCTAATATATTCGTTCTCATCCTGGGCAGACGGTTGGTGCTCACTCCACATGTCTTTTTCATCAAAGACAAATTTCCCCTGCTCTACCAGGCTTTGTGCATGCTCAAATGCTTGGTTGTTCAGTTTGACTGCCATAGGTCAAATCCCCTTTTTCACTCTCAGACAAAAGGCCTACTTTTCTTCGCCGTACCAAGTATACGTCGTAGATGCTGTCTTGTCAAGTATTTATATTATCTCATCTACTATTTATATGGATCGAAAATATATTTTCTATAGAGCAGGTGCTGTGCAAGCATTTCAAGCCTCGTTCGCAGGAAATCTCACTCTCCTCTTGACAGAAGGGGTTCTTTACGGGTATAGTAGATCATAGTGAACTAGATCATAGTGAACTAGATCATTGTGAGCTAGAAAATAGTAAGATGTCAGAGGAGTTTATGGCTTAGATGTACTATGAATTGATTATTCTTGGGACATTGATGGTGGGTCCATTTCATGGCTACCTGATCGCCAAGATCGTGCAGAACATTCTTGGCCCGTATGGCAAGATCAGCGCCGGGCGGCTCTATCCCCTGTTGACGAAATTGGAAGAGGGCGGACTGATCAAGGTGGAGCTGGTCTCTGAGCAGCAAGAACACCAACTTCAACGTCGCTCCCACATTCCATCCCGCCGCTACCGGATTACAGAAGCTGGCCGCGAGCGGCTGCACGCCTTACTGATGGATACGACCTCCTACCTGGGCGAGTATCAGAAAGTATTCCTGCAAAAAGTAGCATACTTCTCCTTCTTGCAGCCCGAGGAACGCTTGCAGTTGATCGAGCACTATCTTGGTTATTGTCAGAGCCTGGTATCCTATGGGACTGCGCGAGCGGAAGAATTGGCACAATCAGGTACAGAAAGTCCTATCCAGATGACGAGCGCTCAATTGGCGGATCTGCTCACAGGAATGCAGCACAAGATTCACCAGTATCAACAGGAACTTCTCTGGGCCGAAGAGTTGCGCGAACAGGTCAGGGCAACCATGCATCCTTCTACCTCGCTCTCTGACGAGGTAGGAATATGAGAAGGATGGCCTGAGTAGTCGAATACTGACACGAAAAAACAGGAGGAAAACCGGCTATGCGTCTAGGATTATCGATCTCTAATTTTACCTGGTCACCGGATCAGCAGCTTCTTGGTGACACCTTTGGGCTGATGGTAGAGCGCGCTGAGCGAGCAGGTTTGTATAGTCTCTGGGTTCCGGATCACTTTTTCCAGATCCCCTGGATAGGTTCTCCAGAGCAGGAGATGCTGGAGGGATGGAGCGCGCTGGCATACGCCGCTGGCCGCACCAATCGCATCAAGCTCGGCACCCTGGTGACGGGCGTGACCAACCGGCATCCAGGCATCTTAGTGAAGATGGCTACCACACTCGATGTCCTCTCACACGGACGAACGTACTTTGGGATCGGTGCGACAGCAGGAATCGAAGAGGAACACCAGGGTTTGGGTATTCCCCTCCCACCCCTGGCCGAACGGATCGCTCGGCTTGAAGAGACCCTGCAGATCGCCCACCAGATGTGGTCCGGCGACGAGAAACCGTACGAAGGGAAGTACTATCACCTGGCGCGGCCGCTCAATTCGCCGCAGGCCATCCAGAAACCGCATCCACCGATCCTGGTGGGGGGCCATGGCGAACAGAAAACACTGCGTCTTGTTGCCCAGTATGCCGACGCTTGCAACTTCATGGGGTATCTAGACAAAGACCAACGGCAGCGCAAGCTGGACATCTTACGCGAGCACTGCCAGACGCTGGGGCGTCCCTACGAACAGATCGAAAAAACTCTGGTCTACTTCCTGCACATCACCAGCGACGGTCGCAACGGAACTCTCAGCCCGCAAGCTGCGATCGATTGTTTGGCGGACCTGGCCAGCGAGGGCTTCGATCAGATCATCATGCCCAACGTGACTGACCAGGACCTCTTCGACCTGCTGGCAGCAAAGATTGTCCCGGTGGTTGAGACCATCCCGGTCGCCGGTCGGTAGTGCTGTAAAGCAGGAAAGGTGCGCATACTACACCGTGCCATAACTCCACTGGTGTTGGTAGGCGAACTGCTCATCGGTCAGGCTATCCAGTTGTACCCCACAGGCCTGAACCTTCAACTGCGCAACGCGCTCATCTATCTCTGATGGCACATCGTAAACGGCAGGGGCCACCTGCTGATGTGCTTGCAACAGGTAGCGGGTACAGAGCGTCTGGTTGGCGAAACTCAGATCCATCACGGCGGCTGGACTTGCCTCAGCCGCCACCTGCCCCACTAAGTGCCCTGGTAGCGTTGACCTCACACACGATGACTCGCGCCCCCATGCCTCGTGCGCGTATGACTCCCTTACTTTTTATCTGAACCGGCGAATGCCGCAGTCACGCCAAGCACGATGTAGACACTACCCGTGACAAATCGTCCGATGGGCCGGAAGCGCGCACTCCTGCTGAGCCACCGACCTGCTGTAGAGCCAAGCAAGGCGTAGAGGCAGTCAGTGCAGGAAGCCAGCAGCACGAACAGCAGCCCAAGCAAGAGAATCTGCCCTGCGACTGGCCCTCTGCCAGGATTGACAAATTGGGGCAGGAAGGCGTAAAAGAAGAGCGCCGTTTTGGGGTTCAGCAGATTCACCAGGAAACCCTGGGCAAACAGCCGAGAGAGGCTCCTTGACGCCGGCACATGTGCCTGTTGGCTCTCTTCCCGCGTCAGGAAGGTACGCACGCCGAGATAGATCAGGTATGCCGCACCCAGGTATTTCACGACACTAAAGGCAATGGCTGAGGTCAGCAGCAGCGCTGACAGCCCAAGGGCTGCTGCCGCAGCATGCGTGAGGCTCGCCAGCTCGACACCAAGCACAGAGGCCAGCCCGGCTCGCTTCCCCTGAGCCACGCTGCGGGTGATGATATACAAGACTGACGGTCCAGGGATGAGTAATAACCCCAAAGCTGCCAGGAGAAAAAGAGCCATTGTTGTCAGGGCAGGCATCACAACCTCCTCTTTTCGATTTGCCATGGTGATGGTGCTACTCCTTGATAAAAGTAATTGACTGCTTGAGCTTGCTGTCCTTGAATGGCTCTTTTATATCAACCATTGGTGGAATTCCCGTCCGGCGAATTCCAGGAAGCGCCGCCAGATTTTCTTTAGCAAGCTTGTATCGCGGGTCAATAACCAGTGCGCGTCTCAATGCTGCCTCTGCCTCGTCGTAGCGCTCCTGCATCATCAAGCTTATCCCCAGGTTGCCCCAGGGTTGTGGTAAGCAATCACCCATCGCAATGGCTGTCCGGAAAGCTTGCTCGGCCTTTTCCCACTCGCCAGCCTCCATCAATTGTAAACCGTCCTGGAAGAGACCTTCCTGCTCAATCAGCTGGTCCAGGGTGAAGTCTGGACCGCGCAGTTTCAGTGTTTTCTCAGCCAACTCACGGGCGAACTTCAGCTCTTTCTCGAGCTTCTTTTCCAGTTCAGGTCTGGTATTCAGTTCTTTCGCACGTTCATAATCACGAAGCGATCTCCCAAAGCGCGAGGTGAATCGACTAGCCATACCTCGATTGAACCACAACTCGGCATTGTTAGGAGCTAGTGAAAGCGCCTCTGTATAAGCCGCGTAGCTTTGCGGAAAGTTCTGTAGCATGCCGTGTGCGGTTCCAAGTTGTTCCAGTGCATCTACACGCTGCGGTGCGCTCTTTGGCAGGTAGTTTAATAAGCGTTCGCAGTTAATCACTGCGCCAGCGTAGTCTCCCTGGAAGATTTGATGTCCGACGAGGTCGAGATACCTGTCGGCTTGTGATGATAGGCTGGTGGTTGCGCTTTTTTTCTGCTTGGATGGTTTTGATTTTTTTGACATAATTTCTCTCCACTTCAGGCTTGTTGGTATGAGCGCCTCATTCCTCCGTCCACTTGGATTGCTCAATCCTTTCAGACCCTGCTACAAAATCAAGCCAGCTTTGTGCCATTTCTTCTGTGAGAGGCATTCGAAGCTGCTCGGAGCCTGGTCCCATGCGTTTTACCAGGGTATAAGCGATAGTTGAGAGATCAATCTCACCAGACGCCGCGATCTCGTCAAACCGTTGATCTCGCTCAATAATCTGAGATACTTTCGTATCAGGAGAGGAAGCTACAACCTTGATCTCGGGCCTCTTCTCTGTAGAGTCCGGTTTCTTCCACTCCTTGAAAGAGCGTTTCTGTCTCTTCTTGCTCACTTTCTCCCTTCCTTTCTACGATTGCCTTGTCTTCACTACGTCATCGTCTTGATATCAGATAGTTTTCGCCCGGCACTCCACTCGTTTTCTCTGCTCTACCAGGGTCTCTATCATGTTATAGTTCCACATCCATAGCCAGCTATGGACAGTTCACACGGTGAGCCGTGATGGGTGAACTACGCACCCTCTACTCCCTTGCGCAAGCGCGTCAGGAGCTGCTTTTCTCAGGATGTTATAGGACCCGTTCACATCGGCGTTGAAGCGAAGCCCATTGCCTGCACGGTACAAGCCACGCTTGAGCCGTTTGCCCGAGAAGACTGCTTCCTCTTCCACCTTGCCATAGGTCGGGATGAAGTCGCCATCCAAGAAGGATGCCTGACTGGTGTAGCTCTCTTCTGTGAGCACGACCTGTATCCCGATGAGCTTGGCCTTGTAGCTGAGCATGTCCACAAAACGGGCATGAGGAAGCTGGACAAAATGCTGCTTGTCCTTCTTGCGCATCTGGCATTCTTGTTTCCAGGAGGGGTTCTTGCCAATGATGAGCGTTCCGATGCCTTCAGCTACCAGCAGGTCAATGATCCTCTTGCTGGCTGTGTGCAGGTAGTGCTCAATGCGACGTGTGCGTTTATCGGTCATGCGCTGCATGCGCCCTGTCCAGTTCTGTCCTTGAGGAAGTTGGCTTTGCAGTTCTGCCCTGCGCTTGTTGTAGAATTGGTTGGTGCTTTTCAGGAGTCTCCCGTTAACAAGACGAGGGATGAAGCCCTCTTTGTTTGAAGTTAGAGCCACCAGATTATTCACCCCAATGTCTACAGCCGCCATGAGAGTCTTGTCTACGTCTGCCTGGGTTTCGGCTTGGTCATAGACCACTTCGACGACGTAAAAGCCAGACTTCGGAACGATGCGTACCTGATTGACGCTGCGATGCTTTGTTTCAATCGTGGTAGGTAAGCCTGATGGAACAATCTTGCCACGAGCCAAGGCAGGCTTGCTGAGAGCCTGAATAGTGTAGACAAGGATAGTGCGTCCATGTTGCTTGTCCTTATATTTGGGCAAACATGGGCGGCCTAAGAACTGGGATGGCTCAGCTTTCCAGGCTGCAATGGCTTTGAAGAAGGACACCCAATTTTTGTGGAGCAGACGAAGCACCTGTTGAGAGACTTTCCGCGGTAAGGCTTTATATGCTTCGTGACTCTTCATATGGGCATGCATCTCTTCATAGCAGAGATAGACGCCCTCATGAATGAACGCTTGCCGGATGACGTAGTTCGCCGCGTTGTACAGGTTCTTGGAAGCAAAAGCGGCGGCATCGATAGCCTGATAGCGGCTATCGGTTTGCTTGATCACATGCTGCTCAACTAATTGCATGCTCAGCCTCCAATTCCCGCACAATCTTCTCGGTCTTGCGTTTGGCCCGCCGTTGCCCATAGAGCCGGGCACAAAACGAGTAGATGATGGCGGTCAAATCGGCTAACAGGTCTTCCGTGCCGTTCTCTGCCTGATTCACCACTTCAATGCTGCGTCGCTGAGTCTTGAGCAAGGTTTCAAGGTAGCGAAACCCAAAACGAGTAGCACGGTCTTTGTGCTCAATGACAATCGTTCCAATGTCCAGGTCTGCCAGAAGAGCGAGAAACTTCGGACGGCTATCATTGATGCCTGAGCCAACTTCTTTGACCACCTTTGTCACTTGATAGCCGCGAGCGGCACAGTAGGCCACGAGCCGTTCAGCTTGGCTATCCAGGTTCGACTGATTTTCAGCAGAGGAAACACGTGCATAGACAGCTACGTTCGTGGACACGTGTCTTTCAGGTTCCTCCTCCATGACAAGGATCGTGCCTGTATCCATCTGCCTACCTGGCAATTTCCCCGCCTTGTACCAGCGCCAGGCGGTTTTGTAGGAAATGCCCATCTTGTGGGCGTAGTCGATTAACTTCATACAGACAATATAGTCTAGATGGCTATTGCTGTCAATAGGTGTCCACTAATCTACGGAACGTTTCCCATACATCCAGGCACAATGATCATACAACAACTACGCAGGTCTGAGGAGATAGTTTTCAGGTCGTTTTGCAACCGACCTCTTTGGGAAGACCGCATTCCATCTGCACACTAGCCTGGAGTATCTACCGATCCGGGTAGCTGCGCCGTTAACAGAAAGGGGGTTTCGCCCATCTGGGCGCGTAGCTGCCTGAGCCTGCATGATCCGCTGCCTGTGGGATGGAGTGGAAAATGCCTGGATGCGCGTGGGTGAAACCGGCCTCATGCTGCGGGTGGCTGCCACCTCACGCGTGAGCAGGCTCCCGCTTCGTTGATCGCGCGATTCGCCCATGGCATGTTCACCTGGACAGAACAATGACCACATATCGCATGGGCATCCCCATGCACAAGCTGACATGCTGTTTCGCGGCCCGGCCCTTTTGTGTGCTATACTCCTTGGCATTGGGTGATTGGAGAGGAAACACCCAATGGCAAAGGAAGGACGCTATGCCCAAACGATCGCTGCATGCGCTCATCTGGTCCGAAGTGCACCAGCACTATGAACTGTATATCCACGGGCAACCAGAGCAGTGTTTCCGTCGAGGAGACGAGCCTGCATTCTCTCGCTGGTTGGCCCAGCACACCTCTTTTGCTTTTGTGGGGCAAGCAGGGCGGCTCTCGGTCATCAAAGAAGCTAGGCCCTGCGGGACGGGCTATTGGTATGCCTATCGCACGCAGGATCGACACACCCGCAAGCGCTATCTCGGACGAACTGCCTGGGTGACGTTCGCACGTTTAGAGGACGTAGCCGAAACACTCACTGCTGAACCCCGCGCTGCGACTGACGAGCACTCCCAGTTGAAGGGAGGAATGGCTCTCTCGAGGCATTCGGCTGTTGCGGCAGAAGAGAGGGGTACAGATCTTCAAGAACGTGTTCCAGCTCCCCTCACCACCTCTCCATCTGGAGAACAGATGCCATGGCTTGCCCCTAAACTTCATTTGCCCCATAGGCGTCAAGTTAAGAATGGTTGAGGTAAGCAATGAATCGGCCTGAGAGAGGTATCGACACGAAGCCTTTGGCCGCAAACAGCAAAGGTGTTGCTTTGGTGGTCAACAGGAACCATGCCATGGTTGATGCTCCTTCTGATGCAGATTCGTCTGCTCCTCAAAGTAAGCTCATCCTTCCATAACTTGACGCCTATGAGGCGCAATTCATTGCGCCCCTACACCCATCTCGCCTCTTTTCCAGTCTTCTCTTCCATTCTCTTTTATTTGAAATGTATTGGGCACAAGGGTGAGAGAGTCCCCGCATACGCTATAGCTGAAAAACCCGGCGACGCACCCGCTCAAAGATCCGTTGTGGTAACCACTGGCGGAGCGCCACCAGCAGGCGGGCGCGAGGGCCAACATAGGAGCGCAGAGGGGGAGCAGCACTCGTCGCAAGTTGCACGATGCGCCTGGCCACTTGCTCGGGATCTGGCCCCTGCTTCACTGCATTGCGGACGAACCGCAGCATCGACTGGCGAGCTGACTCATAGACAGCGAGTGAGTTATGATTATCAAAAAGAATTAGAGAAGTGTGGCAGCATCGACTGGCGAGCTGACTCATAGACAGCGAGTGGCGTCGCAGGAGGCCGCGCGTCGAATTTCGTGCGAAAAAAGGTCGGCTCTACCAGTGACACCTTGATATGAAAAGGACGCAGTTCGTGATACAGCCCCTCGATCATTCCCTCCAATGCGAACTTGCTGGATGTATAGAGACCGAGGTAGGGCATAGCCACTACCCCGAGGAGGGAGCTGATCGTGATAATCTGGCCGCTCCCTTGCCGGCGCATAACAGGGAATACCGCTTTCAACATGCGGAGTACACCGAACACATTCGTTTCAAACTGTGCCCGCGCATCCTCCAGGCTGTTTTCTTCGAGCGCGCCTCCCTGAGCAAAGCCAGCATTGTTCACCAGCAGATCGATGCGCCCAGTACGCTCCAGGATCGTCTGTACGCACGTCTGAACCGATGTCTCCGAACAGACGTCAAGCGGAAGCAGTTCAAAGTTGCCAGCAATGTTGTGTGCAGGAGCGCGACTGGTGCCAAACACCTGAAAACCCTGCTTTGTCAGAAGGGCTGCGGTGGCCTGGCCGAAGCCAGATGAGGCTCCTGTGACAAGCGCAACTCGTGAGAGCATCATGCCTCTTCCCCCCTTACCGGTAGGACCATAAAGAAGCCTAGACAGGTAACGACCAGCGTGATCACTTTGCTAGCTCGATATGTCATCCTCATGTTTTTTTGTTTCTTTCAGTGTGCACACACCTATTTGCACTAAAAAAACGACTATCCAACCAAAGAACGGCAAGGATACCAGGAGATGCTTTATCTGGCCGCCGCGCGAACCGCAGAAAGCTCGGTCAGCAGGCCGTCGAAGCGTTCATGACCAAGCGCGTGCTCGATCCTTGCCTGTGCTTCTTGCCATAGCGGCAAGGCACGTCTGAGAGCCTGTTCCCCTTCCTGGGTGAGATGCACCTGGCGCGTGCGTCGATCTTCGCCTTCCTCAATACGCACCATGTGCTG
>WNGP01004976.1_pt1 | contig 12569 bp, 10 predicted proteins | sample 5407671 | NCBI WGS metagenome assembly WNGP01 (sample SAMN13153381, study PRJNA577476) | soil metagenome | isolation source: 40 cm soil or saprolite under Garry oak tree replicate 2 | place: USA:California | collected 2016-06-15 | reverse complement strand
AACCCATTTTTCTTTCCGAGCTGCAATCCCTTTTGGGGAATGGCGTTTGGCTGCGGCATGCTGTCGCCGTATTACGGTTACGGCATCGGCTACAATCCTGCATTGGTATATCCGCCCGAGCCGCCATATCTGTCCGAACCCGCGTACTCTCCGCCGGAGCCCTCGGCAACTCTCCAGTACACTCCGCTCGTGAATCAATATCCGCTCGCGGAGAGCTTGCCGGCAGAAGACTTGAATGCGCTGAACGGCGTCAACAGGCAGTTGCGAAATGAGATTCTGCTTTACCTCAACGACGGTTCGGTGTTCTCCGTGGCCAGCTACACCGTTTCCGATGGCCGGCTGCATTACCTAAACGCTTATGGCGAACAGAATGACCTAGCCGTGGATCTCCTCGATCTGCGGAAGACCATCGAAGCAAATGCCGCGCGCGGCGTCACCTTCACCTTGACGCCGCCGCCGAGTGCCGCCCCTGGCGCTTCCGCGCCCGCTCCGCTAGGCCCGGCGCCCGCGCCGCCAGGCCCGATTACTCCTCCAAGGCAGTAGGCACTACGGTTTCGGCGCCGGCGCGCCGGTAGTTCTCGGCGCAGCCTTATCGCTTTTTCCAGCGCCCGCCGGCGGCGCCGAAATTGTGGCTGGCTGCCAAAAATCCGCATCGCCCGCGGCCAATTTCTTGGAAACATGGCTCATCCTTGGCCCCACGGAGAATAAACGGGTGTCGCTGGTGCCATAGGCAACTCGAGCCAGTTCCTGCAGGTGCTGTTGGAGCGCTCCCCCGTCGCTTCTCTTGAGCGACTCGCTCGTCTCGAATACGCCGTCGATCTCCCGCAGCGATTGCATGGGCGTCACGATTACGAACGCGGGCTCGGGCAGCCCGCCCACTACCTGGTAGACAGCCCAAGCGGCCTGCGCATGCGCTTTTTCCGAGGCCTCGCTCAGAGACCATTCCGTTTCCAGGAACGCCCGTTCGTAACCCGGATGGGCAAACACCGTAGATAGCCGCAGGACGCGCATCTTCGAGAAATCGATGGTCTTGGCGCGATAGCCCATATCTTCGCGCCGGACGCCGAGCACGGTGGTTCCGTTTGGACTTGGCCATCTCTTCCGAAGAGTCGAACAAATTCAGATAGAGCACTTCGGGGGTGCCGGTTATCGATTCCAGCTCCACCCAAAAAAACGCTATGTTCTCGCGGTTGTAGATTCGTGCGATGGACGTCTCCAGCTCGTCGTATGCTCCGATTCTTCCGGGTTTGAGCTCCTGATGAATCATGTTCAGGAACTTCGGTGGCCCGGCATTAGAACCGCCGGCGCTGGTATCCTGTGCGGGCATGCTGCGCACGAAAGCGGGGACACAAAGAAAAATCATCCATGCTGTGAAGCAGCTCTTCGGTTTCACGTGCGATCCTCCAACTCCAGCCATTCTATATGCCATTCTATATGAAGGATCAGGCCAGGGCCGCGCGATCACTCATCGCTGTGGCTGGTGCCGTTGCAACTTGTCTCAATGCCTGTCCGCGACCTTGGACCGAACGAAACTTGTATCCCGACCGGTCCCCGTTCGGGGACAGGTTCGGTTTCGTTCGGCCCTTGTTGAACTTTTGCGTCGTCAGGGCGAAGCACTTGGCCCAAATAGTTGGAACGGCGCTAGTTGCGGGCGCGCCGGAATGGTGTGACTTTGGCGGTGCGGCGCCGCGCGCGGCCGTTCGAGTTCAGCCGCCCGCGCGCAAACTCCGCCCAGCGCCCTTGCGGGTCGTAATGCAGATAGGCGGAGAGATGGCGCTTGCTCTCGCCCTTCCGATTCAGCTTTTCGTAGACCAAGGCCAGGTTCAGGTGGGCTTCCGCCATTTCGGGCGCACACGCCAGCGCGGCGCGAAACTCGTGCAGGGCCTGAGCGCTATCACCTAGGCGATCGCAAACACATCCGAGATTGAAATGCGCCAGTGCATGGCGCCGGTCGATCTGCACGCCGGCCCAAAATGCATCCCGCGATTCCTGGAGGAGCCCGAGGTGAAAAAGCGCCGTGCCGAGATTGATGTGCGCCTCGATCCAGTCCGGTGCGCCTTTGATCGCTTGCCGGTAAGCATGCACCGCTTCGCTCAGCGTCTCCGGGCTGGCATCCAGCGTCATCGCCAGCTCGAACCATTCCTCCGCCGTGCGTGAGCCCAGCGAATGGACCTTGCTCTGCAGCCGGGCCGTTTCAAAGTCCATCACAAATTGTCCGCTCAGCGGCTCGATGGGCCGCCCCTGCGGTCCCGGTTCGCGCACCACCACGTCATCGCCGGTGACCGAAATGCGCAAGGAGCAAAGCGGGGCCGCCGCGCGCCCGAGCTGCCGTCCGAGCGCCTGCACCACTCGGCTGAGCCGTTGCGCGGGAATCCGCTGCGCGGTCAGGCGCCTCAGCGCCTCCACCGCAACCAGATCGCTGAAGTTGAAGAATCGCTCGCCCCAGCGGGAGCGCGGCTGCAGGAGCCGCAGGCGGGACCAATACTCGAGCTGCTGGCGCGTAGCGCCGGTCATGCGCTCCACTTCACTGCGCGTGAATTGCTGCTCCACTCCCCGGACCTTGATTGTGGATCGAGTCGCCCCAAGAATAGGCAGCAATTCTTCGCTGCGCAATAGCGAATTCAGGTGAATTTTTCACAGCGACGCGGCGGCTGTGCAAATTTTTCCTCCATGGTTACTCTGTGCGTTCTGTGTCTCCGTGTCCTCTGTGTTGAATTCGCTTGGGCCTTCTGAAATCCCTGACGCAATCCGTTCTCTGGGTGTCATCCCGAGCGGAGTCCCGCGCGCCTTCATGCTTCCCGCGCAAAGCGTGGGCGCGGGACGCAGTCGAGGGATCTGCTGTTCGGTTTGAATTCCTCTTTTGACCTCGACACCTGAGATTTAGGCAGTCTCGAGTCTTAGCCTCCTCACGTCACGATGCCTGCCGCCGTTCAAATCTCCCATAGCGCAACGCGAGTGTCGGCAGCACCAATAGATTTAAGAGCGTCGAAGTCACTAGGCCTCCCAGAATCACGATCGCCATGGGACCTTCCACTTCGCGGCCCGGATCGCCGCTGCCGATGGCCAGAGGCAAAAGACCAAGTCCCGTGACCAGAGCCGTCATCAGAATGGGCGCCAGCCGTTCCGAAGCGCCTCGCATCGCCGTTGGTAGTCCCCAGCTCATACCCTCTGATTCCACCAAGTGCTCGTAATGCGAGATCAGCATGATCGAATTCCGCAGGGTGATTCCGAAAAGCGTCACGAACCCCACCAGCGAGCCCAGCGACAAATCGCCCCCCGTCGCCCCCGCGGCAATCACGCCGCCCACCAGCGCAAACGGCAAATTAGCCAGAACCAGCAGCAGGTTCCGCCCATTCCCCATCACCACGGACAGCAAAAGGATGATCCCCAAACCGGCCAGCAGTGAGTTCACCATCAAATCGTGACGCGATTGCGCCTGCGCCGCGGCCGTTCCGGAAAAACTCACATAACTGCCGGCCGGGAGCTTGATACTCGAAATGCGTCGCCGCGCTTCTTGCACAAACGAATCCACGCTGCGCCCGCGCACGTTGCAGGTGATCGTTTGCACTCGCCGCGCTCCTTCGTGCAGGACCACGTAGCGCCCCGATGATTCCTGCAAGTCGGCCAGCTCGCTGAGAGCGACAAATTTTCCGTCCGGATTCCGCAGCGGCAGCGTTCCCAATTCGCTCACTTGGGGCCGCCGGCTCGAGGCCAGCAGCACCGAGACATCAAACACGCGGTTGCCTTCGTAGGTTTGCCCCACGACTTCGCTTCCATAAGCCGTGCGCACCACGTCCAGAACGGAGAGCGGATCGAATCCCCAGCGCGCGATGCCATCTTTGCGCAGCCGCACGAGAATCTCCGGCATGCCTGGCGGAGACTGGAGCTGCACTTCCGCTCCGCCCGGAATCGCGGCCAGGATTCGGGCAATCTGGGCCGCTTCGCGGTCCAGTTGATCGAGATCATTGCCGAAAACATTCACCGCAACAGCGGCTCCGTATCCGGATAGAGTTTCGTTGATCCGCTCAGTCAAGAAACTGTTCGATGTAAGAACCGCGCCCGGAACCTGAGCCAGGATGCGCCGGATCTGATCCTGCGAGGCCTGCACTTGCGCTCCGTTGATCGCCTGCAGATTGACGTCAATCTCGCTCTCGTGCGTTCCCATCGTATCCGTGCCGAGTTCGGCCCTGCCCGCGCGCTGTGCCACCGATCGCACGAAGGGAACCTGCAGCAAGGCTTGCGTGAGCCGGTCTCCCAGGCGCAAAGACTCTTCGAGAGAGGTGCCCGGAACCGCGGTCATGTGCACTGTGATATTCCCCTCTCGCAACTCGGGAAGAAAGGAACTGCTCAGGAAAAATAGCGATCCGACTCCTCCAATCACCAGCAGGCCCACCGTGGCGGGGACGAGTAAGCCTGGCGCTCGTTCCACTCGAAGCAGCAGCGACTCGTATCTGTGTTTGAGCCAATGGACGATGGGCGGTTCTTGTGCTGGAAGCTCACGCCCGCCAAGCAGAATCAGGCTGAGAGCCGGCGTGACCGTCAGCGCCACGATCAGCGACGCCAGGATCGCCCAGATATAGGCCACGCCGAGAGGCCCAAAAAGGTTCCCCGCTATCCCGGACATGTTCAGGACCGGAAAAAATACCAGTATGACGGCGAAAGTAGCGTAGACGACCGCGCTGCGCACTTCAATCGAGGCGTCGAACACCACCTGAAACAGCGAGCGGGGATTTGCCGCCGAGCGATTTTCACGCAGCCGCCGATAGATGTTCTCGACGTCGATTACGGCATCGTCGACCACTTCGCCAATCGCAATCGAGAGCCCTCCGAGCGTCATGGTATTCAGGCTCAGCCCCATCTTGTTGAGCGCGATGATGGCCGTCAGGAGAGATAGAGGAATAGCCATACAAGAGATGGCCGCCGTACGCAGGTTGAAGAGAAATAAAAACAGGACCACGACGACCAGCACGCCGCCGATCAGTAACGAATCGCGAACATTGCGCAGCGCGACAGTAATGAAATCGGCCGCCCGTAGCACATCTCGATGGATCGAGACTCCTTGCGCTTCGAGGCCCGGCTGTAGCTCATCCAGTGCTTTGTCTATCCCTTGCGTGACCTCCAGCGTGTTGGCGCCGTAGGCGGCGTCAATGATCATGCTCACGCCGCGCTTGCCTCCCACCGACGCCGCGCCGATCCGCGGCGCCGGCGCCTCCTGAACGCGCGCCACGTCGCCCAGCGTGACGTTCGCGCCGTTGTGATGGACCAGAACCGTCGCGGCAAGTTGAGCCGGCGTCGCGGAGGGAGCCTCCGTTTGCAATACGATGCGCTGATTGGCGGTTTCGACGAAACCGCCTCCGCGAACCCCAGTGGCCGCTCGCGCCGCCGCAAGCACGTCCTCCACGCTGGCTCCGTACTGCACGAGCCTCTCGGGATCGAACTGGAATTGAAGCTGGCGCACGTCGCCGCCGTTGACTTCCACTCCGGCCACTCCGGAAACGGCCAGAATGTGCGGCTTGATGGTCCAGTCGGCGATCGTTCTCAAGTCCATCAGCGATTGTTTGTCCGACGTGAAATCCACTTCCATCACCCAGGCCGTGGAGGAAGTAAGAGGCGTCATGAGCGGAGGCTGCACGCCCGTCGGAAGCTCGTTGGCTACAGCGGATAACCGCTCGGCCACCAACTGGCGGTCGCGGTAAATGTCCGTGCCCGCGCGGAATACCACCGTGACGTCCGAAAGGCCCTGAATCGATCTCGATCGCAGGGAGTCTATGCCGGTGGCCCCATTGATGGTGTTCTCAATCGGCTGGGTAACCAGAACTTCCACCTGTTCCGGAGAAAGGCCGGGCGCCTCCGTCTGTACCGAAACTTGCGGCGGCGCGAAATCAGGAAATGCGTCGTAGGAGGAGCGAAGCAGCGAAAAGATTCCATATCCCAGAAGGGCGCAGGCCAGCGCGATCACAATTCCTCGAAAGCGGATGGAAAATCCGACAATGGCATTCAGCATCCTGGCCTCCGCGTTTCAGTTCTCATCGCCCGTACCTCCGCCGTAGCCCTCCAGAACGGCCTCTTCCGAGAGCAACGATTGCGCGCCTCGAGTGACCACTTTGTTTGTCGCGGAGAAACCCGCCGTCACGAAGTAACCCGCATCGACCGGAGAATCCGTGGCCAGCTCGCGGCGTGAAAACTGCCGGGCACTCGTTTGCAGGTAGGCCCAGGCCTTGCCCTCAGACCAGACCACGGCGGAAGCGGGCACGACCACGCCGTGCGTCGAATTACCAACCGCGAAGTGCGAAACCAGATTGACGCCCGGCGTAAAGTCCGGTTGGGCGGCAGCCGAGTAGAGAAAACTTCGGCCTTGAATTCGCGGATCGACCCGGGGAAATGCGGAAATCAAGGTTGCCTCCGCGCGTGAGCGGCCTGGAACTTCCACGAGAATCGTTTTGGGAGCCGTGTAACTCTGGCCAAACGGGAGAGTCACCTGGATGAGCACCTCGTGCATGCTCAGAATGCGATCGAGTTCCGGCGATCCATCCATGGCCCATTTGGCCACCACGCCGCCCCATTGCTGCTCCGCCACGGAACCCTGCAGTTGCAGCTGTTGTTCTGCCGCGCGCTCCTGTGTTTCCAGGGCGCGGAGATTTCCGTCCGCGGATTCCAGCGCCTTGGCGGAGATGTTTTGATCGCTATCGAACAATGTTTTCACTCGGGCATATTGTTTGCGCGCCACCTCGATATCTACGCGGCTCTTTTCAATCTGAGACAGGGCGGAAACGTAGCCGTTCCGAAAGCTCGCCAGGTCTTGTACCGACAAGACGGTCGCGGGCACCTCTGCTTGTGGCCGGTTCGAACTTCCCGCCAGCGCGCCCACTTCGATGCCCATGCGCTTCTGCGCTTGTTCATCCATGGTAAGAATCACTTGTCCGTTCTCGAATGAGATTTGCGCTGGAGGCGGAGTAGCAGGAGCGGCTCGCACGCGGTCTTCATCATCCGGATCCCTGCCGGTGTCCTTGCAGGCGCCAAGAAATGTCAGCGTCACGAGCGCCGCGACTAAAAGGCAGATCGAACTCGTCTTCCTGAATTTGCGATTGGTCTTCATCGGCGTGACTCCGTTGCTGCTCCGCTCAGTGCGGGAGATTCGGGACCAAGAGGAAAGCTGTCGCTCGGGCTGAGCGGCCGTTGCACCGCATTTTCGAGATCGCCGAGAGCGATCTGGGCGCGCCCCAGCGCATCGAGCCGAGCTCGCGCCACTGCCGCGCTCTCGAGCTGCATTCCATTGAGAGTCAGCCGGTCTTCTTCACCCACGGCGACCGCTAGCTGCGTCATCCGTAATTGTGTGTCCTGAAGCTGGCGCAGAGACTGGTCGGCTTCCGCCAATTCATTGAGCGCCGCCGAATACACAGCCAGCGCGCGTTCACTATCCCCAATGATCTGGGCCTGCTTCTGCAGAAAAGTGGCCGCCGCCTCTTTGCGTTTTGCCTCAGCCTCGGCAATCGGTCCTTGGTTACGGTTGAAAAGGGGCAGAGTAATGGAGAGTCCCACGGTGAAGAAATTGTCCCGTTCCTCAAAGGTGTAACCCGGAGCGATCTGCACGTCGGGATATTGTTTGGCAATCTCGAGCTGCAAATCGGCTTCCGCTGCCGCGTATTGCGCAAGCGAGCGGCGGATGTCCAGGCGATCGAGAAGCGCGTCGCGTCGAATTTCCTGAGGTAAAAACGATTGCGTATTGGGCGGAGAGTCCACCTCGGTCCATGCGAAATCCAGCCCTTCAATTCCGGCCACTGGAATTCCCATGGCTGCGGCCAGAGCTGCCTTCGTTTCGGCCACCTGACCCTCGGCAGCGCTGATGGACAAATGCGTCTTGGAAAGCTCGATGCGGGCGAGGTCAAGCTCCGGTCTCGGTATGTCGCCAGCAATAAATCTTTCCTGCAGGAGCCTCACCTGCTCGGTGCGGATCTGTTCCTCTGAGTGAAACAGTTCCAAGCTCCGCGAGGCCAGAAGATAGTCCAGCAAAGCCCTGCGTACCCCGCTGTGCACTTTCCAGGCCGAATCGGCAAGATCGAATCGCGCGGCCTGGTCCAGGCTGCGAGCCGAACGGATGCGGTATCCGCGTTTTCCCCTGGTTTCGATCGGGACGGCAAAATCCAGCGTCAGTAGATAAGGACTGGGAACACCCGGAGAGATGTCGACGATCGGATTGGGCCGCGCACCTGCGGTCACAATTGCCGCTTCCGCCTCCGCCAGGCGCGCGCGGGCCGCTTGCATTTCGGGACTGAAATACAGCGCCATCAGCGAGAGCGTCTGAAGGTCCCAGAGTTTCGGGGGCCAGGGCGAAATGGGCTGGCCCAAGCTTTTCTCCACAAATGATTGCAAGCCGGCGTCGCCGAGATTGCGTGCCTCGAACCTGGAAGCTGTCTCCGCGGGAACGATAGGCGCCGCTCGATATCGCTCGATCGCGCAACTCGTGAGCGGCAAAACACTGACGATACACAGAAAAAGCGCCAATGCTGAATTCATGGAAATCTCGCTCCGTACAAATGGAAATCAACTCGAGGGCAAAACGCCGAAGCTGATCTTTCCGGAAGCGAGGAGCTAGATGCGCAGAGGAGGAGGCGGCGAGAGTTCAGGAATTTTAATGCCGAACTCCGATGCGGATATAAGGCACGAGTGCTTTAGGACCACTCGTTCGCCCAACTGCAGGTTCCGGCATAGGCAAACAAGGAGGCCTGCAAGCGAAATAACCAGCTCCAACAAAAGCACCAGGATCGCGAGCGTGGTTTCGTTATCGTAGCCCGTGGCGAAAACGCTGTCATTCATATTGGCAGCCGACTCAACGAAAGGCGAAATTGCGCAGATTACTAGAATCAGAGCAATTGCGATGTGCAATCTTCTGCGGCTGAACTGCCCCTCGCGCTGCCGTTCCCGTCCCATCACAGCCAGATTGTACTCCCATTTTGGGCTTTCCGAACCTACGGATTCTCCACATTCTATTTGCCATTAGCATGTTGGAAAACGGTTCTCGCTCCCCTCTGGCGCTCCGCGGGCGCTTGGTTTGCAATAGAAGTCCCTTCGATCCCTATGCAGCCGCACAGCGTCGAACACCGGCATCTCGAGCGGCAGATCACCTATGCCCGGCCAATTTTCATGGTGCTGGCCTTGGGGGTCTTGCTGGAAGAACCGCCTCAGGCACGCGGGCCGCACGCCGTCGCCTTCGTGCTGGGTTACCTGGGAGTGGCTCTTGCGCTGCTCCTCGTGGAATACATTCCGCGCCTGACCGAATGGCAACTCCCACTCCTGCTTGACCTTGCGGCCCTTGCGGTTTTCCTCCTGCTGACCAACTCGGCAGCCGCGTTCTGGTTCGTTTATCTCTTTGTAGCCCTGGCGGCCGGCATCCGCTGGGGCCTGGAACGCTCGATTCTCCTGGCCGGCGGAGTGACCCTGGCGGTGCTGTTCAGGGCCACCTGGAAAGGCGGCTTCGGCTGGATGGAGGTGCTTTCCTGGGTTGCGCTGGTGGCCGGCACATTCACGGGCGGCGTCGGCCTTTCGTTTATGGGCTATCGCAATCGCCTGCACGCCTCCGAGCACGATTTTCTGGTGCGGCTCACGGCCTTGCTGCAGGTGGAAAAGGGCGTGGCGGAGTCGCTGCGGCTGGTGCTCGGGGAACTGGCCCGCGGTTTTGATTGTGAAAAAGGGATATTTGCTTTTCGGGATACGGAAGTGGAGCGGATATTTGTGTGGACGGTAGAGCCGGGCGAGGCCAAGCGCCTGAGGCCGGAGAATCTGCCGCTCTCGAAAGGCGATGTGTTTCTCTTCGATTATCCGGAAGCCAGCGTCTGCTGGAATCAAGGGAACGGGTTCCGCGCCGCCTTCGGCTGGAATCGCCAGGACGGGCAGCACCTGCCGGAATTGCCGCGCATGCCGGAGCAGACGAGGCAGGAGCTTGGCCTGCGCTCCATGCTCGGCGTAACCGTGAATTTCGATGGCCAGCCCGTAGGGAAGCTGATGCTGGCAAACTCGCGGCGTCCGCATCTTCCACAGGACCTGCAGCGCCTCGAGCGCGTGGTGCGGCATCTGGGCCCGCCGCTCGAAAATCTGCTTTTGCTGCGCCGCTTGCGCGTGCGGGCGATTGAAGGTGAGCGGAGCCGCATCTCGCGGGATCTCCACGACGGCATTCTGCAGACGCTCCTGAGCATCGAAATTCAACTCGATGTGCTGCGCCGCAGGCTGCCGCAGGCTCCCGAGCACGTGGCCATGGAGTTGGGGACGCTGCAGCATACGGTGCGGAACGAAACCCAGGACCTGCGGCGCATGGTCATGGACATGCGTCCGCTCGGCTTGCAAAGCGCCGACCTGGTGGAGCTGATGCGCGGATTCGCCGAGCGTTTCCGCAACGAATCCGCCGTGGCGCTGGACCTGCTCACCGATACGGCCGTGCTGGACTTGCCGGACCGCATCTGCCGCGAATTGTTCCAGATTTACCGAGAAGCACTGCACAACGTAAAAAAGCATGCTCGCGCCACGCATGTCGTGGTAAAACTGTGGCAAAATGAGGCGAAGGTTGTGCTCGTCATCGACGATAACGGCCAGGGCTTCAGCTTCGCGGGCCGCTATACGGGCGACGAACTGGACCGGCTGCGACTGGGCCCCATCTCGATCAAAGACCGCACCAGAAGCGTGGGGGGTGTGCTGATGGTGGAATCTACACCCGGCCACGGGGCGAGATTGACCGTAGAGGTTCCGCTCGGCTGACATGGCTAAAGCCAAACAATCTATCCGCGTGTTGATGGCCGACGATCACGTCATTTTCCGTGATGGCCTGCGCAAGCTGCTGGATGGCGAAGAAGACATCACCATCGTGGGCGAAGCTTCCAATGGCAACGAATGTATTCGCATGCTGACGAAGCTCAAGCCCGATATTCTGCTGCTGGACTTGCGCATGCCGGATAAAGACGGTCTGGCCGTGCTCGAGGAAGTCAATTTCGATTCGCTGCCCACGCGCGTCATCGTGCTCACCGCCGCCGAGGACGATCGTGACGTGGTGCGCGCCATGCGCCTGGGCGCGCGGGGAATCGTGCTGAAGCAATCCGCCAGCGATCTCCTGGTCAAGAGCATTCACCGCGTCTATAGCGGCGAAATCTGGCTCGATAACCGCATGACCGCGGAAGTGATGAAAGCTTTCGCCAAGAGTTCCGATAACGGGCCGCGCCGCGATAAGCCGCTGCTCAGCGACCGCGAAAAGGAGATCGTGCAACTCGTCGCCCAGGGTTATCGGAATAAAGAGATCGGCGAAAAGCTCTTCATCAGCGAACAAACGGTCAAGAACCATCTGCACAATATCTTCGACAAGCTCGGAGTCTCCGACCGCCTGGAACTCGCCCTTTATGCCATCCACCACCGCCTCATCGACCACGCTTAGTCCCGCCTAATCCTCTTTTCAGGGCAATCGTCGGGATTTTCGCAATGCGCTCCGCGAAGGAAAGCCAGTTTCCAGCAGTGACGCCTCCAAGCAAGGAGGTGAGCTAGAGCGGCGGGAGAAGATTACAATTGCCTGTGTGGCCGGAGGTACCTGTGAGAACTCCTAAGATCGCGTGCATCGCGATTTTGCTTGTAGTTGTGAGCATCGCGGCACAAGCACCGCCAAACAGTTCTTTCCCGAAACCGATTTATTCAGAATTGCCTACGTATCCCGAACGAGCGCGTTACGCGCATGTTGTCGGTCCTGTGAAGCTGTGGTTCGTAGTGGATGAGAGCGGTGCGGTCAGTCAGGCTGCTATCGTATCTGGAAATATAATGCTGCGTGATGCCGCGCTGAGTGCTGTGAAAAGTTGGAAATTTCGACCCGGAAGTGTCCAGCCAAACGTGCGATATGAAACGCAGTTTGTTTATGACCTGAAGCCACAGTCAAAACTGGGTGAGCCGAAGCTGACGGTGTCCATGACGGATTTGCGGCGAGTCGAAGTTGTTTCGGAAATCTATGTCGCGACTGTCTATTGAATAACTGACTGCCCTCCGATTTCGAGCGCCAAAATGCGGCCAATCGACACAATCACGCGATAGGTCCTGAAAAGTCGCCTTTCCGGAAACTGACCTCCTTGCAGCGGATTCTACCCCAAAAAATAAAGGCCGGGTAGCCTCGCGGCCCCGGCCCGAGGACGGGCCCGGACTCTATTTGCGCACTCGCGTGTAAGCGCTGTTCGGAGCACCCTGCCGAATCACCCGAAGCCCGAAGGGCGACAGAAATTAGCCCAGGGCGGAAGCCCTGGGGAAGCGATTGCGCTAGCATTAAGCCCCGTAGCCTTCCAGCCTGCGCTCCTGCGCAGGCTGGAAGGCGCAAGGGGCGACACATTGGCGCACACGTTCTCCAAAAATTACGTGCACGTGATCTTTAGCACGAAGGACCGCCGGAAAATCATAAAAAAGGAATTGCAGCCTCGCCTCTGGGCCTATCTCGGAGGAATTGCGAAGAACCATGAGATGAATCTGCTGGCCGTCGGCGGAACTGAAGACCACGTCCACCTTTTGTTTCATCTTCCCCCGAAGCTCGCATTGGCGAAGGCCGTGCTCCTATTGAA
>WNGP01004886.1_pt1 | contig 12572 bp, 9 predicted proteins | sample 5407671 | NCBI WGS metagenome assembly WNGP01 (sample SAMN13153381, study PRJNA577476) | soil metagenome | isolation source: 40 cm soil or saprolite under Garry oak tree replicate 2 | place: USA:California | collected 2016-06-15 | reverse complement strand
TGCTCGAAGAACGGCACGGTGAACGCCCAGAGCGTGACGTCGCGCATGACGAACGGAACCCCGAGAACCGGGGCCATGTCACCCCACATCGCGAACATCCGGGAGCAGAAAGGCCCGGGCGCCGCGTAGGTGCACGCGAAGGTGACCGAACGCAGGTCACCGGGATAAGCGAGGGCGTATTCCTGGGCGATCATCCCGCCCATGGAGACGCCCATCAGATGGAAACCGGTAATGCCGAGCGAGTCGGCCAGGGCCTTCGCGTCGTCGGCGAGCATCCGGCTCGTATACGGGCCGGCCGGCATGGAGCTCGCCCCGATCCCCCGGTTGTCGAACCGCAGGACGCGGTAGCCCGCGCCCAGGAAGTCGTCCATCTGGAGCACCCAGGTCTGGTGGTCGTCGGCCAGGCCGTTGATGAGGACGATCGTGTCCTCACCGTCACCTTCCAGCTTGTAGTTGAGCTCGATGTCATTAACCCTGGCTACGGGCATCGGTATCCCCTCCGGATCGCAGGTGCAGGCGGGCGCGCAACTCGGCGAGCGTGTCGTCGGTAAGCGAGAAATGGCTGTTGGCCAGGCGGGCGGCGCGGGCGGGTTCCCCGGCGATGACCGCCTCGGCCAGGGTGGGATGCTGCCGCAGCGCCCGACGGCGCATCTTGGGTGTGTACGGCTCGGCGTCGAAGCCGAGGCCGACCTCCCGGCGGATCCGCGCGGACAGGTCGACCAGGCGGGAATTGTGCGTGGCGCGGGCGATCGCCTGGTGCAGCGCGTGATCCGCCAGCCGGGAGGCGTCCCGGCCGGCGGCGTGCGCGTACTCGCCGACCGCCCGGCGGATCGTCTCGATGTCGCCGGCCGACCGCCGCTCGGCCGCGGTGCGCGCGATCTGCTGCTCGATGAGCCGCCGGTAGTCGAGCAGTTCGGTCAGCTCATCCCAGGCCGGGCCCAGCGTGCGCTTAATCATCTCGTCGGAGCCGGGACCCGCCGCGCTCTGGATGAAGGTGCCGCCGCCGCGGCCGCGCCTGGTGGTCACGTAGCCCGCGGCCTGCAGCCGCTGCAGCGCCTCGCGCACGGTGGTCCGGCTCACCTCCAGCGTGGCGGACAGGTCCCGCTCGGTGGGCAGGCGCTGGCCCGGCTCGAACTCGCCGAGCGCGATCGCGGTAACCAGGCGCTCGGCGATCCGCTCGCCCGCGGTGCGCATCGGCACCGGGGCCAGGAGGGCCCCGAAGGGTTCGGTCGCGGGGGCGGGCTCAGTCACCGCGGACCTTCGCATGTGCGCACCTTGTGGTCTAAAGGACTGATTTTTGGACCATTTTGCTCATACAGCGGGACGGTGTCAATGGCATCTCGACCACGACGATGTGACTCTGTCGTGGTCCTGACCACGACGATGCGGCATTGTCGTGGTTCGCTAGGCGCCGAACGGGGTCATGTCGCACAGCTCGCGGTCCAGGTCCTGGCAGCAGGACAGGCACCACGGCCGGCGCACCACGCTGCTGGCCTTGCCGCTGACCCAGAATCCGGCCGGCCGGGCCAGGCAGTGGATGCACAGCGGGAAGGCGTGCGGCCGGCGCGGCGGCCCGGGCCTGGCCCGCGGCCGCGGCACCGGCGGGCCGAACGCGCTGGCCGGCAGCTCACCCGCCGCCATCCGGTAGTGGTGCCCGCCGGTGCAGGACAGCGCGATGTGCGCGACCGGGCCGCCGGTGCTGGCCAGCGTGAAGCGCTCGGTGATCTCGGCCGGCGCGCCGCATCCGGGGCAGGTCACGGCGCTCATGCCGGTACCGCCGGGACCGGCGCGGCCCGGCCGGCCGCCGGCGGGGCCGGCGGGCGGCCGGCGGGCGGGCGGCCGGCGGGCGGGCGGGCGCCGGGCTGGCTGGTCCGGTGCCGCCCGGCTGGCCAGGAGCGGAGCCGGGAGCCGGGGGCGCCGCGGCCGGAGGCGCCGCGGTGCGAGGTGTCGTGGCCGGCCGCGGTCGCGGCGACCGCGGCCACGGCCCGGTCGACCTCGGCGGGGGTGTTGTACAGGTAGAAGCTGAGGCGGCAGCTGGCGGGCGGGTCCAGGCCGAGCGCGCGGTGGGCCAGCGTGGCGCAGTGGCAGCCGGCCCGCGACTCGATCCCGGCCTGGTTCAGCGCCTCCGCGACGCCGACCGGGTCCCGGCCGGGCAGGTTGAACGCGACCAGCGAGGTGCGCCGGGATGGGTCACGCGGCCCGTAGATGGTGATCCCGTCGATGGCCCCGAGCCCGTCAAGCGCCCGCCTGGTCAGCACCTGGTTCCACGCGGCGACGCGGTTCATGGCCGCGTGGACAGCGCCGCGTTCGATGGGCTTGGCCGTCTGGAAATATGTGAGTTTCCTCGGTGTCGTCGCCAGGTCGAGCAGGATGCGCAGGGCCTGCGCTGAGATGATCGCACCGAGGACGTTTGGCGTTCCGGCGGAATACTTCCATGGCAGGGCGTTGTACTTGACCCGGTCGGGGAACACGCCCCCTTCGGCGACCATGTCGCCGCCATAGAGGAACGGCAGCGAGGACGCCAGCAGATGCTGCTTGGCGTACAGCACGCCGACCCCGAACGGCGCCAGCATCTTGTGAAACGAAAACGACAGGTATTCCACGTCAAGATCTCCAACGTCGACGAACGACCCCGGCACAAGTTGCGCGCCATCGACAAGCACATAGGAACGCCGCTCGCCGCTGGGCTGTGGGTAACCGCTGGCGTTTGCGAGCGCGCGGATGGTCCGCAGCGGGTTCCTTGTGCCGAGGAAGTTCGAGGCGCCGGTACAGCACACGAGCTTGGTGCGCGCGTCGATCAAAGACGCCAGGTGGCCCAGGTCCAGCTCGCCGGTGACCGGGTCGAACCGGGCCAGCCGGTAGTGCACCCGCCGTCCGAACCGTGGCAGGATCTCGCGGCACATCGCATACCAGGGAACGTAGTTGGAGTTGTGCTCCATCAGCGTGGTCACCACGTTGTCCCCGTCGCGGAACTCGGTGAGCAGCGAGTACATGACCGCGTTGATGGCCTCGGTGGTATTCCGGTACAACGCGATGCTGGCCCGGCCGGGCGCGCCGATGAACCGCGCGATCGTGTCGTAGGACTCCTCGAACAGCGTGGTCATCGCCTGTGAGGCGCTTGACTGCCCACGGTGCACGTTTTCGTAGCCGGGCGCTAGGGACTGGTAAAGCGCGAGCAGCTCTTCGGGCGGCTGCGTGCTCGCTGCGTTGTTCGTGACGATCCGTCCCACTCGGGGGAACGCGAAGTGCCCGCGAACGGCGTGGACATCCACCGGCGCAGAGGCCACCTCACTCACCGGTAGCTCGGCTGGAAGGCCGCGCCGCGCGGCGCGATCAGTACCGGACCACCGTCGTTTAAAGGTCATCACCGTGGACCCCGTCCTTTTATCAGGAACGCCACGCGGGATCGTTGACCCTGGCTCTCGGCGTCGCGTCTCGCTCCAAGGCTCCTGACCAGGCGTTGCCCGGACGTTAACCAGACCACGGCGGCGGCGGCCGCACATTCCCCTACGGCCAGCCGCCGTGACCCGCCGGCGGCCCTGCTACCGGCGGCGATCTCCCCGTACAGATACCGCTGCGCTGTCAGTATCAGCGTGCGGGGGACCTGCTCCGTAAGTCATGAACGCGATGAACGTTCCAGGTCCGGCTGACGATCCTATGGCGCCCCGTTTGACCGCCGGAGAACAGTCGCCCGCCCTGGCACTGCTGACGCGCCCGGTCGGCCTGCCGCGTGCCCTGGACGTTGAGATACCGCGCCTGCGGCTCGTCCGGCTGCTCGAGGGCCGTTGGGACCGGCCCGTGACGTTGCTCGTTGCGGGGCCGGGCTTCGGCAAGACAACCGTTCTGGCTCAAGCGGTACGGGCTCACCAGGCCGCGCCGCGCGGGATTGACGTGTGGGTGAGCTGTGAAGCGGCATACGAAGATCCCGTCTGCTTCGCCACGGCGCTCCTCGACGCCATGTCCGTCGACGGCCGTGCCCGCGGGCTCGGCCGCCGGGCTGCTCCGGGACCGCGGGAAGTCATCGACGCAGTGATCCGGCGGGCGCCACTGGAGGTGTGCCTGCTGCTTGACGACGTGCACGAGATCCCGCCGGGCTCGCCGGGTGCGGCGTTCCTCCGCGAGGTCGCGAGAACGCTGCCGGCGACGGCCCACCTTGTTCTGTCCGGGCGCGAGCCACCTGACGTTCCCGTCGCGCGGCGTGAGGCCACCGGTGAGGTGATCAGGATCGCCGACGAGGACCTCGCCTTCACCGAAGTCGAAGTACGGGCGCTGGCCCGCCGGCTCGGACGGGACGCGCGGATCGCAGAACCGCTTCATGGCTGGCCCGCTATGGTCCGGCTGTCCCTCGCGGCCGGGCCTGCCGCACCGTGGCGGTATGCCCGCGAGGAGGTGCTCTGCCAGGTAAGCGACTCGCAGCGTCAGGCGCTGGCCGCGCTGGCCGCGCTCGGCACTGGCACTGCCCGCGAGGTCGCCGAGGTCGCGGGCGGTCCCGTCACCCTCGATGACCTCGCCCGGCAGGTACCTCTGGTCGGGGTGCTGGACGACGGCCGGTACCGCGCGCATGACCTGTGGGCGGATGCGGTGCCGCGGATCGTGACGGAGCAGGACGAGCACCCCCTGCGGGAACGCGCCGTCGCGGTCCTCGTCGCCCGCGGCGACCTGGCCCGCGCCGGCCGGCTGGCCTGCCAGGCACGGGACTGGCGGCTGCTCGGCGATCTTGCCGTCGACCTTGTCAACACGACGCTGTCGGCGCTGCCGCGCGCCATCGCGGAGAGATGGCTCGGCGCGGTCCCGCCACCGGTCGCGGACAACCCGGCGTTCGTGCTGCTGCGGGCCGCGGTTCTGCACGCATGCGACTTCAAGGATCCGCGCATCGACCCCTTGCTCGACCGGGCCTGGCGAGAGATGCTCGACCGTCGTGACCACCACGGCGCCGCAGCCGTGCTGGGACAGGCAATGATCACGGCGCACTCCCGCGCCGACCATGCCCGGCTGGCCGTAGTGGCCGAGTGGGGGGACCGGCTCGACGGCCCCGTTTCTCCTGTTGTGACGCTGCTGCGCCACAACGTCGCCGCGATGCGCGCCGAAGTCGCCGGTGACCCGGAGGCCGCGCTAGCCGAGTTCGGCAAGGCGCCGATGCACGAGGTAACCCGGGCTCTCGCGCTGTCCGTCTGGAGATTTCATTTCCATTGCCTGAACATGTGCGGGCGTGGCCGGGAAGCGGCGGAACTGGCCGACCGGACGCTGGCCGAGGCCGGAGACCAGCTCGTCCGGCTCTCCGGTGCCATGGCGCGCTGGTTCGACGGTGACCCGTCCGACCTGAACCGGCTGCGCCGCCGAGGACTTGGCGCGGTCCTGGCCCACGCCTCGGCCGGCTCCGGGGCCGGTGCGCAGGCCCGCGTCCGGCCGCCAGCGGTGGTCACGGACCCGACGACGGCGCGAGAAGGGTTCGTGGCAACGGCGCTGGCGGCGGTGATGGCGGCCTCGTGCGGAGAAGAAGCCCCGTTTCCATCATTTCCCTGCGGAGACCCGGCTGACTACGACAATCCTCGCGACGCCGTCCTAGCCTGCGCCGCCCAGGCGGCCGTTGCTGTAGTGCGCGGCGCGGAGCCGGCGGCGCGGCAGGCCTACGCTCGCCACGTGGCCAGATGGCCCGTCGAGGATCGGTTTGCCGAACGGCACCTGCGCCGGTTTCTGGCCCTCGGTTACGTCTTGAACGATCGGCTGCGCGCGCACTGGGACGGCGTTGCCCTTGGTCCCTCGCACGTCACGGCCCGGGCCACGGCGCGCGCCTTGGTTCAGGCGCGGGCGGGCGACCTGACCGCTGCCGGGGAGCTGACCCCGGCGTACGCCCTGTGCTTCCTGCCGCTGCCGTGGTCGGTCGAACTGGCCGCTCGTCTCGCGGCTGCGGGTCACCCCCACGGGCACGAGCTCGGCCGATGGCTAGCCGACACGCTCGGGCCGGTAGTCCACCGGCAGCTCCGCGAGACGGCACGGTCGGCCCAAAGACCCCTTTCAGCGGGAGCTGCGCAGCTGCTGGCGGCACTGCCCGCGCCTCCTGAGCAGCGGACCCAGATCGCTGTCATCGGGCCGATGCGGCTGACGCGTGACGGTGTGCCGGTCGACGCACCCGAGCTCCGGCGTGCCCGCGTGCGCCAACTGCTCAGCGCACTGGCCGTGCGCCCCGTCCTGACCCGCGATCAGGCGATCGAGCTGCTCTGGCCGGGCCTGGTCCCGGCGAAGGCCGCCAGGAACATGCGGGTGACGCTGACCCACCTTCGCCGGCTGCTCGAACCCGACCGATCCGGCGGTGACGCGAGCTACCATCTGCGCACCGACGGTGACACGATCCGGCTCCTGGAGTCCGAATTTCTCTCCGTGGATCTGTGGACCCTTGACCGCCTGGACAAGCGTGCCGTCCAGGCGCGGGCCGACGGTGACATCGACCGCACGGCCGCCCTGCTTGCCGACGCGGTCGCGCTGTGGCGCGGCGATCCGCTGCCTGACCTGCACCACGTGCGTAGCCCGGACGTCGTGGTCGAGATCGACCAGGTCCGCATCCGCCATGTCGGCCACCTGCTGGCGCTCGGCGAACTGCGCCTGGTCGCCGACGAGGCGGCGGCGTCCTTCGCGCTGGCCGAGCGGGCGCTGTCGTTGGAACCGTTCGACGCCCGCGGCCACCGCGTCGCCCTGGCCGCTGCCCTCAGGGGCCGCCGTCCCGCCCAGATTGCGGCGGCACGCCGGCGGGTCGGCTCGGCCCTGAGGCAGCTTGGCGTCCCGCCGGACCCGCCGACCGAGATCCTCCTGCGGCAGGCGGCCCGCTGGGCCAGTGCCGGGGCAACCCGAGCCCAGTAAGCATTGTGCTTGAGATGGCCCTGTTTCAGTCCTCCGCGACCTGGTTAGCGCTCGGTTAGCGCCGGTCCGGGAGCGTCGTGCCCATCATCATCCGCCACGACAAGGGGGCACACGCAGTGGCAACACTGGAACTGGTCACGCTGGAATGCCATCGGCAGCATGACATCACGGGCCTCGACGAGCCGAAGATCATCGTCGACGGCATCACCGTCTGGAACCGTGCCATGGACAAGGGAACGAAGAAGGATCTGCGTCCCACGAGCGTCAAATTCAACGGCCGCGCCGAGGTGACGCTGGAGGAAGTATCCAACGGCAAGTCCAAGCAGATCGGTGGCCAAGTCACCGTCAGGGAAAGTGGCAACCCGCCGTCGGTGGACTTCAAGACATCCGGCACGTGGTACGAGCTGTTCTTCGAGGTGTCATGACGCCCTGACAGCGTGTCGCTCGTGGAGCCGGTCCTGCCAGATCGGCTCCGCGAGCATTGCGAGCCTGTTCAGTGCTCCCGCCCGGCGGGTGGACACCGGTACTGGTCCGTATATTCGGTGCATTGCGCCTGCTCGCTCCATAAGGTCATCGCATGGCTTCCAACCTCGCCTGCATCGGGCTGGCCGTCGCCCGCCAGCCTGCTCGACCCGTCAGAAGATACGACCCGGGGCCCCCGCAGCACTACCGCGAGCGAGGCTGGACCTGGCCGCCATGAGTGGCCGCAGAATCATCTTTTCCTACGGAGCCTTCGCCGATCCCGGTCAAGCCAACGCCCACGTGCGCCTGTCCGGCACCGTCCTGGAGGCCAAACGCGGCGTCTGCGCGCTCACAGGCCAGCCGTTCACCGTGGCATCCGTCCGGACCGTGGGATTCGAGACCGACCTGTGCCTGGCTGGCAATGAACATCCCGGAGTACCGGGGGCCTGCAGGTGGGTGAATTCTCGGTCATCTTGCTAAACCACCTGCCGGCGTGGGAGAAGCAAGACGAGCTGGACCGGCGTCTTGTGGTCTTGCTCGACGAGTGGGAACTGCAGACCACACCGGAAGGCAGATCCGCAGCGGCCGAGGCGCTGCGCGCGGCGGCGCGGGAAGCCGTCAGCCAGGCCAGGTGACCCGCGCCGCGCAGGCCGGCCAGTAGTCGTTGCTGTACTTCAGCGTTGCACCCAAGCAGAACGGCCGGCTCTGGAATCGAACCAGTGACCTCCTCGGTGTGAATCAGTCGCCAGACGCGGCTGGGCGTAGTCCAGCATGCCGTTCACCTACGAAGGCGTTGGTTCGTTGTAGCCTGGCGCCCAGCGCTGATGGCTCCCAACTTGGCTCCCCGGAAGTATCGTTAGCGGCGCTAATGTTCGAACGGACCTGGATTCCGGCTCCGAACGGCGGTCCACCAAGGGTCGGGCCCTAGGTTAAGCCGACCGCCTCTGCGCCTCCTGAACGTGGCTGGCTGCTCCTACGTCGCTAAGGTGATGGAGGATCTGGCGGAATGACTCGACGAAGCTTTCTTCGCAGTAGCAAAGATCGGTCGCTGCGCAGAAGTCCCTGACGAGGCCCTGGACCCGTCGCAGGTTGGGCCGGGGCATCGTGGGAAATAGGTGATGCTCGATCTGGTAGTTGAGGCCGCCGAGCATGAAGTCGGTGAACCGGCCGCCCGTAATATTTCGGGCAGTGACTACCTGGCGGCGGGCGAAGCTGGTCGCCGTTGCGGTTTCGATGATCGGCATCCCCTTGTGGTTGGGGGCGAAGCTGATGCCCAGGTATAGCGAGAAGATCGCCTGCTGTACGGCGATGAACGCCAGTGCCTTAAGCGGGGAGAGCACCAGCAGCACCACCGACAGGTACAGCGCGGCATGCAGCGCGATGAGGGAGGCTTCTACCGCCGAGGCGCGGTCTCGTCGCGACAAAAGCCGCTTGATCCCGAGTACGTGCATACCCCCGCTTCGCAGCAGCATGAGGGGGAAGAAGAGCGGCGCCTGCCAGCGTGCCAGCCGCGACGCGAGAGGGCGGCGCCCGTTTCCCGGCGCAGGCGAGGCCAAGGGGACTCCTTGGCCGATGTCGGGGTCGCGGCCCATCTCGTTGGGATGCGCATGGTGGGCGTTGTGCTTGTGAACCCACCAGCCGAAGCTCAGCCCGATGAGCACGTTTCCTACGGTGAGGCCGAGCAGGCGATTGCGCCGGCGTGTGCCGAATACCTGGTTGTGCCCAGCATCATGGCCGATGAAGCCGAGTTGGGTGAAGATGATCCCCGCCAATGCGGCGACGGCGAGGGTCGTCCACGAGTTGCCGACGATAACGAACAGGACCCATCCGGCCAGGAAGGCGAAGATGGTCAGGGTGATCTTCAACCGGTAGTAGCCGGACCTCCGGTCGAGGAGACCCATCGCTCGCACCTGCAGCGCCAGCGCACGAAAGCTAGCCGTCGAAGGGTCGACAGCGACCGGCAGCCGGTCTGCGGCCGGGGCCCGCCCGGCTGGCCGGGCAAGATAACCGGGTGTTGTCATCTTCGTCGCTCCTGGTCTCCTGGGCGTCATCCGCGTACCGCTCGGGGCGTCACCAGGGTCTGGAGCAACGATGCTGCGGTCAGGGCCCACCCGGCACGACCGCACCTGTCCGTTAGGACGCTACCACCACGAGACGGCCCGCAAGGCCGACGCGAGGCGAGCTCCCCTCACCTCGAGGGTACGGAAAGGTGGGGACGTCGGGCTGGCGCGGGCTCAGCGCCAAGGGCGGGTGCATGATCAGCAGAGATCGCCCCCGCGACTTCGCGGACCGCCCTGGGTCCCACCGCCATGCTCCCAGGCCTTCGTCTCACCTGCCTTAACAATGCTCTCATGCATCCCGAGATGAGTGTGTCTCCTGATCGCATCCACAAACTCCGAGGGATGGGACCTCGAACCGTCATTCCTGCTCTACCGCAGGCTCCGCCGAATGGGATCAAGCACAGTGTTGGTGTCCGCGCATCTGCTTTCTTACCTTGGCTTTCCGTCCTCAGCGTCGGACAGTCGATCACGAGTTAGCGGTCCGCTGTGGGTCACACACATCGATGCGGCTGAGGTCGTCCAGAGCCTTGTTGAGATCCTCGACCATGACATCGAAGATCTTCGGCTTTTCGATCTGCTGCGAGTGAAGGATCTTTCCCACCTCATTGGCCCGCCTGATTGCCGCAGTCAAATAGCCGATCGTGGTAACAAGAAGTTCGTCCGGCGGGAAGGCGACATACTGCCCGAGCAGCGCATCAAGCAGGCGATCCGCCTTGAGCGCATCCGACGTCATGACATCGAACACGTCCCAGAATTCACTGTTGCCCAGCCGCTCTAGACGCGCCGCAAACCATTCATACGATTGATCTCGGCGCCCTAGTGACTCACGCAGATCGCGGCGGATCGATGTGAAGGACAGCCGGGCGGCCGGTGAAATGGCGTAACCTGGGCGCTCGGCCATCGGCCCAAGGATCTGCCCGGCGTTGACAATGTTCCCGTTGGCCTTGTCGAGATCATCGAGCGCGACCCTGAGCAACGGCAGGTGCCGGTAGAAGTCGGGTCGCCTGGCCTGCGCGTCGTAGTATTCCGAGATCCGGTCAACCGCCGTTTCCAGGTTCCTGGCCAGCAGTGACAGTTGCTGGAACAACCCATCGGTATGCAGGCGGTCCGTCCGGTCCCTCTCTAGCGCTGCCACGACAGCTCCGGTGGGTGCGGTCTGGATGAGCTCGATAGCCTTCTGCTCCTGCGTCCGGCTCAGCGCCTTTCCAAAGCTAAAGCCTGTGAGTGAAAGCAGCGAGCCGACAATGAAGTCCTTCTGAGCCTCATAGATGGATTGAAGGTTCGTGAGAGCCAGTATCAGGGTGAGGATAAAGACCATGAGCCCCAGCAGTGCCCAGCTGTACTGCGATCGGGAGAATCTTGGATACGTCGAAGGGAGCATAGGTTCAGGGTATTCCGCAAGCCGGGGCCGATCCTGCAGGCCAGGCGGCTCACGATCGAGGTCATAGTGTGCTGCTACACGCCTGGGACGATGAGCAAGCCCGGCCGCGCCGTGATGCTGCGGGGCCGCCTCAGGCCTCGTGCGCGATCATGTTGTACAGGTCGGCCGGGCTGATCAGGTTGGGGTACTTCAGGCCCTCTTCCAGGTCTGCGCCCGCGTACGCGTAGCAGTCCGCGACCAGCGCCGAGCACACCCGCCAGTGGTCTTCCCTGAAGACCGGGTCGAGTTGACTGCCGCTGCGCAGCTTCAGCACTTCCAGCGCGAAGCCGACGTAGGCCGGGTAGTCGTACGGGCAGCCCACCAGGGCGTGCGCCCGGGCGCAGATCTTGTCCCGCTGATCGTCGGTCAGCGGATAGCGCACATTCCACACCGCATCGGGATGGGACGCGGCCGAGGAGACCTTCGCGACTGGCGGCGCGGCCTCGATGATCTGGCCGTTGCCGATGTAGACGAAGGCGTGCCCGGCCCACGACTCGGTGGCATGCCGAATGAGCTCGCCGGTCAGGCCGGCGCCGTGACTGACGCCGTAACAGCCCGGCAGAACCTTGTCACCGTTGGCCGCGGTGTACGGGGCCAGGCTCGACGCCTGGACCGGAGCCGGGGCGGGAGCGGGGGCGGTAGGTACGTTCATGGTGATCCCCTCCTGATCTGGGTACAGTCCGGCTTGCGGTGCCGCCGTACCGGGGGCACCGGACTGGCGTTCGGTGCCCTTACATGTGCAGAGGGCGCCTGCCCGAGCACTGATACGCCGATCGCGGAGAACCCGCCCAATTGAGGTGCGGCCACCGAAGTCCGGACGTCCAATCCGTGGGTGCACCCAGGACAGGTTTTCCGGCAAACCGCGATCGACGCCGGGAACGGCGTCTGCAATGTGCTGCCGCTGAGGCTGTGGCTCGGGTCGCACCAGGCCCGGTGGTCCTGACGGTGGCGGACCGGGCTAATCGCCGCGATTGTGCGGCGGCCGGGTGTTCCTCAGATGGCGTTCTTGGCGCGGAGCGCCGACAGGAATGAGGCGTAGCTCCAGGACAGGTTGCTGACGCTCTTCTCGAAGCCGGAAGTGGCGTCAAACTGCTCGCTGAGCTCGAAGTGATCGCTGTGGAAGACCACCGCCTGCAGCATCTGGTCGCCGTGGCTCTCGAGGTTTGCCGCCGCCTGTTCCGACGCGGTCGAGGAGTCGACGCCGATCTGGCTGAAGAAGCCCTCCGACAGGTTGTCCAGCGGCACCGATCCGGTGGTGGTGACCTGCTTGGCCAGCCGGTAATACAGTTCGGCGAAGTTGGCCGTCGACACGGCCCAGGGGTGGCCACGCACCGGTTCATCGGCGGTGTCACCGTCATAGGTGTCCCCCGGGTAGCGCCCAAGCAGAGGGCCGATGCCGCCCTGCTGGTCGGCGCCGTTGATCGGGTAATAGTAGTTCGGCGATGACGGGTCAGCCCACTGGCTGCGCAGCAGCGCAGCGGTGGCCAGGAGCCTGGTGTCGGTGACCGGGACGGCGCCGTAGACCGCCGCCGAGATGATGTCGATATTCGGGTCGTAAGGGACCCGGGAGTCGGCGGGAACAGGTAGCAGCGACCGGTAGTACTGGCCGTTCCAGTGACCTGCCAGGGCGTTCTGCAGCCATGGTGTGGCGGTGCCCAGCCAGCCCGGAACCGGGATGCCGAGGGTGTTGCCCGCGATCGCCTCAAAGCACTTCAGCTGGACCGAGCGCGCGAAAAACGAGGCGCCGAATTCCTCTTCCCACAGGTTGACGGTCT
>WNGP01003845.1_pt1 | contig 12573 bp, 5 predicted proteins | sample 5407671 | NCBI WGS metagenome assembly WNGP01 (sample SAMN13153381, study PRJNA577476) | soil metagenome | isolation source: 40 cm soil or saprolite under Garry oak tree replicate 2 | place: USA:California | collected 2016-06-15 | reverse complement strand
GGCAGCGCGGCACGCTGCTGCCTTACGGGCCCATCGAGGTCTGGCCCGGCTCGCGGGCGCTGCAGTACGCCGAGCTCATCTTCGAGGGACTGAAGGCCTACAAGGTCGGGCAGCCCCGTCCCAACCTCTTCAGGGCGGCGGATAACTGCCGCCGCATGGAGCGCTCCGCAAAGCGCCTATCCATGCCGCTCGTGCCGGAGACACTCTTCTTCCAGGGCATCGAGGCCGTCATTCGCGCCTGCGCCCCCTTCATTCCCGGCCGCTCCGGCCACTCGCTGTACCTGCGACCGTTCCTCTTCGGGACCGAGAGCGGTTACCTGCTGCGCAATTCGCACAGCTTCCGCTTCATGGTGATCGCGAACCCGGTCGAGTCCTATGCCACGGGCGCACCGACCGTCGCGATCGAGCGGAGCGAAGTGCGCGCGGCGCGGGGCGGCATCGGCGCTGCGAAGGCGGCCGCCAACTACGCCGCATCGCTGCGCGCCTCGAGCGCGGCGCTCGAGCGCGGCCACACGGTGGCGCTCTGGCTCGATGCGGCCGAGCATCGCTACATCCAGGAGCTCTCCGGGATGAACTTCTTCGCCGTGATCGGCGGCGAGCTGCACACGCCCGAGCTCGACGGCGCCATTCTCCCCGGCATCACACGCGATTCGCTCCTGACGCTCGCGCGCCACCTCGGCTACGTGGTGCACGAGCGAGCGATCGAGATCGACGAGCTGCTCTCGCAGATCGAGGACCGCCACTGCAGCGAGCTCTTCGCCTGCGGCACCGCCGCCATCGTCATGCCGATCGCCGCTCTCGCCGAGCCCGACGAGCGCGCCTACCGGCCGGCGCGGACCGATGAGGTCGCATCGAGGCTCCGCGCCGCACTGCTCGCGATCCAGGAACGGCGCGCGCCGGATCCCTTCGGCTGGACGCGCGAGGTCGCATGACCCGGGCGATCGTGCTGCACGAGACCGGCGGGCCGGAAAAGCTCCGGTGGGAAGCGGTCGAGGTCGGCGCGCCGGGCGCAGGCGAGCTCCGCATCCGTCACACGGCGGTGGGCGTCAACTTCCACGACACCTACGTGCGCAGCGGCTCCTACCGCACGCTGCAGCTGCCCGGAATCCCCGGTGTCGAGGCGGCCGGCGTCGTCGAGCGCGTGGGGCCCGGGGTGTCGGGCTTCGCGCCGGGGAATCGCGTCTGCTACATCGATGAGAAGTACGGCGGCTACGCCGAGGCGCGCCTCCTGCCCGCGCGCCTCGCGCTGCGGATTCCCGACGGGCTCAGTGACGAGGCGGCCGCGGCGCTGACCGTCAAGGGACTGACCGCCTGCATGCTGCTGCGCCGGGTGCACGCGGTGCGTCCCGGCGAGAAGCTGCTGGTGCACGCCGCCGCGGGAGCCGTGGGGCAGCTGCTGGTGCGCTGGGCGAAGCACATCGGCGCGACCGTCATCGCAACCGTCGGCTCGGCCGAGAAGGCCCGTACGGTCCGCGAGTGCGGGGCGGACGAGGTGATCCTCTACCGCGAGGAGGACTTCGTGGCGCGCGTCGCCGAGCTCACCGGTGGCGAGGGCGTGGATGTCGTCTATGACGGAGTGGGTGCGGATACCTTCCTCGGCTCCCTCGATTGCCTTGGGTTTCTCGGCACGCTGGTCAACTTCGGGCAGTCCTCGGGCCCGGTGGCGCCGTTCCCCGTCTCGCGCCTCGCGGCGCGCTCGAACGCTCTGGTGCGGCCGCTCCTCTTTCACTACATCCGCACGCGCGGCGAGCTCGAGGCGATGGCTCGCGAAGCCTTCGCCGCGATCGAGGCGGGTGTGATCCGCGCGACGATCGGGCTGCGATTGCCACTGCGGCGCGCCGGCGAGGCGCACACAGCGCTCGAGTCGCGCGCCACGAGCGGCGCCATCGTGCTCGTGCCGTGAGCGCGGGACTCTTCGCGGTCAAGGCGATCTCCGCCGCGGCCGAGGCGGGCGAGCAGCCTCTCATCCGCGTCCTGTCGCTGCCGTCACTGACGGCCTTCGGCATCGGCTCGATCATCGGCACGGGCATCTTCGTGCTGACCGGGACCGCCGCTGCCAATCATGCGGGACCCGCGCTCGTCATCTCGTTCCTGCTCGCCGGCTGTGCGGGCGCGTTCGCGGCGCTCTCCTATGCCGAGCTCGCCTCGATGATCCCGATCGCCGGCAGCGCCTACTCCTACGCGTACGCGACGCTCGGGGAGCTCGCGGCCTGGTTCATCGGCTGGAATCTGGTGCTCGAGTACACCTTCTCGGTCGGTACCGTGGCGGTCGGCTGGTCGGCGTACGTCGTGAGCCTGCTCGCGCAGTTCGGAATCCACCTGCCGGAAGCGCTGATCGAGGCCCCGATCGACCGCGGTCCGGGTGACGTCGGGCTCATCGTCACGGGGGGCGTGCTCAATCTGCCGGCGGTGCTCATCGTCGCCGTGGTGGCCTACATCTGTTACATCGGCATCCGCCAGTCCGCGGCGATCAATTTCGCGTTCGTCGTGCTCAAGATTGCCGTGGTGCTCGGCTTCGTGCTCCTCGGGGCGGGCTTCGTGAATCCCGCGAACTGGCATCCGTTCGTGCCGGCGAACACCGGACACTTCGGCCATTTCGGCTGGAGCGGCGTGTTCGCCGCGGCCGGCATCATGTTCTTCGCTTTCATCGGCTTCGATACCGTCTCGACCTGCTCGCAGGAGGCCATGAATCCGCGCCGCGACGTGCCGCTCGGCATCGTCTCGAGCCTCGCGATCTGCTCGGTGCTCTATGTCGCGACCGCGCTGGTCCTCACCGGCATGGTGCCTTACTCGGATCTGGACGTCGCCGCGCCCGTGGCGCTCGCCATCGACGCCCACGCGGCGCTGCGCTGGCTCGGGCTCCCGGTGAAGCTCGGCGCGATCGTCGCGATGATCTCCGTGATGCTGGTCATGACGGTGGGTCAGGCGCGTATTTTCATGGCGATGGCCGCGGATGGGCTGCTGCCGTCATGGTTCGCGAGCGTGCACCCGAGGTTCCGCACTCCGGCGCACTCCACCGTGGTCACCTGGGTCGGGGCCACGCTGATCGCAGCGCTGCTGCCGGTGCGGATCCTCGGCGAGCTGGTCTCGATCGGCACGTTGTGCGCGTTCGTGACGGTCTGCGTCGGCGTGCTGATCCTGCGCCGGCTGCGGCCGGAGCTGCCAAGGCGGTTTCGCGTGCCGGCGCCTTACTTCACCTGCGTGAGCGGGGCGCTCGTGTGCTTCGGCCTCATGGCCTCCCTGCCGCTCGATACCTGGGTGCGGCTCATTGTCTGGACCGCGATCGGGTTCGCGATCTATGCCTTCTACGGGTATCGCAACAGCCGCTTGCGGCGTGAAGTATCCCTCGCCCCCACGGCGTGAGGCAGCCGTACTCGCGCCCTATCTCCCGGGCATCAGGTAGCGGTCAAACCACTCCGGCAGGCGCCGGCGGAGGTCCAGCACGTGCTCGGGCTTGCTCAGGCGATGTCCTTCGCCCGGGTAGACGTAGAGCTCCGTCGTGACCCCGAGTGTGCGCAGCGCGTGCCAGAACTCGAAGGACTGCGACGCCGGGACCTCGACGTCGGAGTCGCCGGTGTAGAGGAGTGTCGGCGTGCGTGCCGCCCGGATCGACTCGAGTGGCGACACCGCCCGATAGACCGCCGGATTCTCGTACATGGATGCGCCGAAGAAGGGCAGCATCCACGTATCGATGCCATTCGTGCCGTAGTAGCTGATCCAGTCCGAGAGCCCCGCCCCGGCGATCGCCGCCGCGAAGCGCGTGGTGTGCGTGACCGCCCACATGGTCATGAAGCCGCCGTAGCTGTGGCCGTGAATGCCGATACGCTTTGCATCGAGCGGCGCGGCGGCGAGCGCCGCGTCGACGCCGGCCAGGATGTCGCGAAAGTCCCCGCCCCCGAAGTCCTTGACGTTCGCCCGGGTAAAGGCCTCACCCTGACCGAAGCTGCCGCGCGGGTTGGGCAGCAGCAGGGCGTAGCCGCGCGCCACCCACTCGTGCGCGCTCGTGTAAAGGGAATAGTCCGTGCCGAAGATCGGCAGGACGGCAGCGCTCGGTCCGCCATGGACGTGGACGATGAGCGGGTAAGGCCGGGCCGCGCCGCCCGCGGCAGGAGCGATGAGCCAGCCCTGCACGTCGAGGCCGTCGTTCCGCCAGTGTAAGCTCTGCACCTCGAGTGTCACCGTCCTCGAGGCGTTCTCGCGCGTGATCGCGCGCGGCCGCGCGATGGGCCCCGCGAGAACTTCCGGACCGTGCGAGAAATCCTCGACCGCCGTGGCGAGGATGCGGCCGTCGGCAGACAGCGCCACCTCGACGCCCGTATCGGCGTCTCCTGCGCGAGCGGTGACCGGCGCGGACCAGAGCGGCTGCGGTGTATGCCCGGCGTCGTCTCGCAGCGCCAGCAGCGTCGCGTGATCGACGACGATCGCAGTGGCGAGAAACCGCGAGCCTCTCCAGGTGAGAGAGGTGAAGGAGCCCCGAAAGCCGGGCGTGAGACTCACCGGGGTACCGCCCGCAAGCGGCACTTCGTAGATCTCTCCGCCGACCGCGCCGAAGTCGCTCATGAGGCCACCGATGAATCGTACGGTGCGGCCGTCGGGCGCGACGCGCGGGACCGACATCTGCAGCTCGAAGCTCGCTATGCGGCGGCTGCCGCCGCCGATGTCGAACGCATCGAGCTCCGCGATCCACCAGTTCGCATCGCCATCGCCCTTCGCCGCGGTGCCGACGAAGCCACGACCGTCCGGCATCCAGTCGTACTCGTAAACGTAAGTTTCCGCCGGCGATACGAAGTGCAGCTCGCCGCCGCGCTCCGGCACGATCGCGATCCGCTGCTCGTCGAACTCGACGCCGATCTCACCGCTCGGGGGCGCCCCGGCCTCGAGCGCGCCGGTGCGCTTCTTCGCCGCCACCGTCGCGAGGATCGCGAGCTCACGCCCGTCGGGCGAGAAGCGCGGCGACTCGGCAACGCCCTGGATCCGGGCGAGGACGGTCAGCTGCGTGCCACGCGCGAGAGCGAGCTGTGCCTCACCCTTGACCGGGTCGCTGCCGATGAATGCGAGCTCTCGTCCGTCCGGCGACCAGGTGAGGCCCGCGTAACGGCAGCCCGCGCAGGGATCCAGACGCTCGAGCACGTGACCGTCCGCAGTCGAGCGCACGACGATCGGTCCGTGCAGCGCTGCGGGTGAATCGAAGGAGCGCTCGATCTCGACGCTCGCGATGCGGGCACCGTCCGGCGACAAGGCCAGGGACTCGAAGGTGTGCATGCCTGCTGCGGACGGCTGGACGGGCTGCGCAGCGACAGCGAGCGCCGCCGCGGTGAGCGCTGTGAGCGCGGCCGCTGCCGTGATCCGCATTGAAGGCGATCGAGCACGCATCGGGACCTCGCCAGAACTGATCTCGGCGGCAGTGTAGCGACTCGGCGGACTTGCCGCGCGTTGCTTTGCCCTGCCTTCGGACATGCTAGGCTTGGGCCACAAGCGAGGGGCACCGCCGGAGGTTGACGAGATGACTGCCAGGCGCGAGCCGATCGAGTACGCGAGCGCATCGGCCCAGGTGCGCGCCGTGTACGACGACATCATGGCCACCCGAAACACCGACTGGGTCAACAACTTCTGGAAGGTCCTGGCGCACGATCCGCCGACACTGCGGCGGATCTGGAGCAACATCAAGCAGGTGATGGGTCCGGGCGCAATCGATCCGCTCACCAAGGAAATGATCTATCTCGCGGTGAGCGCCAGTAACGGCTGCCGCTACTGCATCGCTTCCCACGGCGCCGCGGCGCGCAGCAAGGGCATGAGCGAAGCCCAGTACTACGAGCTGCTCGCGATCGTGGGCCTCGCGAACGAGACCAATCGCCTGGTCACCGCACTCGACGTCGAGGTCGACAGCCGCTTCCTGTGACAGGTCATGACAAGCCGATTACTGTTATTTGGCGACTGTCCACCGCGGTACCCGAAGCATTGCCGGAGGAACTGAGCTGGACGCAGGCGTCCCCGACGGACCGGCTAGCAATCGAGATCTGGGTCTATTCGCGCCCTAGTGGCCAGGCGGCGGCCACATGTGGCGTCGGACGAGCGCTGCGCAGATCACATCGCTCCGACCACGTTCATGAAGATGCCGTGGCTCTTGAAGCTCATGTCGGTCAGATCTTCCGAGAAATTCGTGAAGTTGAACCCCAGCCCGGCTTTCACGTGCTTGCCGAGGTGGCGGTAGACAGCGACGAGCGCGCCGGAACGGCGTTCGTTGAGATCAGGCATGTCGAGCACGCGGCCCTCGATCATTCCCTCCCACTCCTGGTGGAAGTGCCAGTCGATGCGCACGATGTAGAGCTCTGCCGTGTTGTCGAAGAACTGGGGGTTCACCCGGTCGAGGCTCGCCTGCCCCAGGCGGTAGGCGTATTTTCCCCCGACCGACCACTGCTGGGTCAGGTCATAGCTCACGTCGATGGATGCGATGTGACTCTTCTGGATGAACTGCGCCGCCGTGCCCTGCGGAGTCACCTGGCCTGCCGTAGGCAGGTTGTAGAAGTAGGTGTACTTCGCCAGTACGTCCAGCCGATCGCTCTGCACCGGGCGATACCCGTAGCCGATCACCGCCTCGGTGTAGCCGCCGTCGTAGAACCGGCCCTGTGAGTTATTGCTCATCGAGTGGTCGAGCTTGCCGACCAGGCGCCAGTCCGGCGCGATCTGGTACTTGAAATTGTTCCTGAACAGCCAGGTCTTCAGGTCGTAGCTCGTCGCATCCGGTTGCTGGATGTCATCGTTCCGGTACTCGATGCCGCTCGAGAACTGGATCTTGTCGTGGCCATAGCCGATGCGCACGCCGCCCGCCCTCCGCTTCGTCTCGGCGTCGGTCTGAGTGTCGACGAGCGTCCCGACCTCGGCATTGGCACCGAAGTTCCAGCGAGCGTCGGGTGCGAACGTTACACCCGTCGAGTGCGTGAGACCGGACGCCGAGTCGATGTCCTGGTAACGCTCCTCGACGAAGACACTGCTGCTGTCCGACAGGCGCTCCTTCATCCCTGAGACCAGCGTGCCCTGACGCTGGAACACGCCGGTGTCCGCGCGCTCGTTCTCCAGCGAGTAGTTGAGGTACAGCGTGGTGTGATCCGAGACGAGATAGTTGGTGCCGAGCTTGCCGCCCGGTCCGAGACTGCCCTCGGACCCCTCGGCCTCGATGGTCAGCTTGTTGCTGACCCGATACGACCCACCGATACCGGCGCGTCCGTTCTCGTCACGATCCCCGGTCTTTGACACCGTGTCCTGGACAAAGGTGTAGGCGCGCCACGCGGCGAGCGAGTCGTACCCCACCTGCGCCACCACATCGGTTCGCTCGCCCTGCTGCTGTGTCACCGGCACGACTGCAGAGTTGTCCTCGCGGTCGTCGCGCCGCACTCCGCCACTGACGTTCCAGTTCTTGGTCAGCTTGTAGCCGACGTCGAGCTCTTCGGCCGTGGTGTGGAGGCCCTGGTCCTGCGCCTTCTGGTCCGCCTTGGCACTCAGGGTCCAACTGTCACCGATCGGTAGCTTGAAGGTGCCGCCGTAGTACTGGGTGGCGGTGAGCGCGTCGAAGCCCGGCGCCGAATAGCCGGCGTCGAGGTGCTGGGTATAGAAGGTCACGCGACCCTTGTTCCCCGACAGGAAATCACCGAGCCCGAGGCTGACGTCGGCGCGGTAGGCCTCGGCGCTCGCGTTGGCGAACGAGCCCGGGTTGTCGCTCGTGAAGCCGTAGCCGCCATCGGCCGAGTAGTTCGCACCCGATGCCAGCCCGTCGCTCTTCCCGCTCTGCAGCTTCACCCAGGAGCCGGCGCTCTTGCGCAACGTCAGATCCGCCCCGCGCAGGCTGCTGCCGGAGACACCGGCGTCGTTGGAGCTGGCAGTAACGCCGAGTCGGATATAGTCGTTGAGCCACGCATCCGCCTGCCCGCCCGTTGTCCAGGTGTGAATGTCCTGAAAGGCGGGCGTGTACTCGTAGCGAACCACCAGGTACGCCAGCTGCCCGCTGAGCCCGCTGGTGCGGACCAGCAGGTTGTCGGCCGCGGTCGAGGACAGCGGCTCGGCGAGCACGATCCGGCCCTGCAGATAGTCGATCTCGTAGTCGATCGAGGGCCGCAGGTCCACAGTTCCGGTCACGAGCCCGGAGTCCTTGTCGCGCAGCTCGATGCGCAGGCGCTCCGAGCCGGTGAGGATGTCCTGGAAGTGGAGGAAGTACAGCGAGCCGCCCGTTCCCAGGAACTCGTCGCGGCTGGCGATCGTGCCCGGCTGGGCGGCGAAGCCATCAACGGTCACGCGCTTCTCGCCGAAGCTCGTTGTGGCATCGGACACCCAGTGGAGATTTCCGCCGTACAGCCCGCGGTCGACCTGTGCGAGCTCGTTGCTCACATAGTCGATCCGGAAATTGCCCCACAGGCCGTAGTCGTCGTGGCGCTCCGCTTTCACGTAGAACTTACCGAGCGTCGGCGCGAGCTCCTGCGTGACGCTGTCATCGCCGTAGGTCGGGTAGTAATAAGAGGGATCGATGCGCCGGAACAGCGAGTCGGGCGCCTTGTTCAGGAAGTTGCTGAACAGGTCTTTGACCGGCTCCTCGCGGGTATCCGCGCTCGCCGTCACCCGCCAATCGTTGGCGAATTTCCGCGTGACGAAGAACGACAGGCTGCCGGAGACCGTCGCATCGTAGTCGAACGGCGCATTCGCGCCCTCCATCTGCTGCCGGGCGGTGCTCGTGTGGCTCCTCGAGACGGTGAGGTCCGCCATGCCGAAGTAGAAGCGGTCGTTCGGCTGGAACTCCAGGTCGCGCAGGTAAAGCGTACCGTTGCCTTCCTCGTCGAGCACGGCGACTTCGACCGTGTGCGCGCCCGGCGGCAGCACTTCCTCGGCAATGAAGTTGCCCTTGGCATCGACCGGCACCTCGTGACCCGCCGCCCACACCCTGTGCTTGGGCGCAATACCGCTACCGCGCACGGTGACCGTGCCGCCGCTCACCCGGATGTTCTGATCCGAGAGCGCGCTCTCACCATAGGCGGCGAGCAGCGCGGGTTCCTTCAGCTGCGCGTGCTTGACAGTCGCACCCTGCGGCCCTGGGTCTTCGGCCTCCGGCGCCGCCGGGTTGGCGCCGCCGGGTGGGTCGGCGTCGGCGGTTGGCGCACCGCCGGAATCACTCGTGGCCTGCTCGGTTCCATGGTTCGGCGCGGCAGCCGCAGGATTCGCGGCCGCGCGCGATCCATCCGCAACCATCCACAGCGACCGCGGTTTCGTGTCGTCGAACTTGCCGTCCTTGCTGTAGCCGCGGACCAGGTACTGCAATTCCCGCCCCGCGGCGGAGAACTGCTTCATGCTCGGCTGCCACTCCGCCGAGCCGTCCGCATCGAGCGCGACCACGGCAAGGGGCGTGCTCTGCGTCGACCGCCCCGCCTCGAATATCCGCACCTCGGCGCGCTCGATGAAAGCCCCGTAGTTGCTGTACATGTGAAAGCGCACGGGCGCTGCAATCAGACCCTCGTCCGGGGTCTGCTGGAACACGATGACGCTCGGGGCCACCGCCACACTCAGCCGGCGCTGCGCCTTGAGATTGTCGAACTGGAACTGGATGTCCGCCTTGTCCAGGGCGACGTCCGTGCAGCGCTGCACGTCCGCCGAGCTCCGGCCCGGGTCGTCGATGGGCACGCCGTCCACGGTGATGTGCATGGTGTTGACGCCGAAGGGGCTCCGTGGTGTGAGCTCGTGTGTCAGACGCGTGACGTTCACACCTTCGTAGTCGTCGAGCACGGCGGGCTCGTCGTACACGACCTGCACCGCGACGTACGAAGACTCTCCCTGGGTGAAGCCCATATTGACCACGTCGCTCGACTGCACGAAGCCCCGGCCCTCGTGCTCGGCCTGCGCGGGTGTCAGATGCATTTCGTCCGTGATGACCTGCATCGCCCGACGCGCCCGGGCGGCGGACAGGCCGAGGTCGTCGCCGTACACCGCAGCGGTGCGCCGATCGAGCCGCTGATTGCCCGTGTAGCCCACGAAGCGCAGCCGCACGTGGGCCTTGTCGTGCAGATCCGCCATGGCGCGCCGCAGGCTCTCGACGTAGTCGGGCGGGATGATCGCGCGCCCGTTGGCGAGCTGCAGCGGGGCAATGGTGCCCCACGCCGGCTCATAGACCTTCGTCACCACCTCGGTACCCGCACTCGGGCACATCTGCGGCTCGTCGGGCAGCTCCTGCAGCGGGTCGTCGTACCAGAACTGCACCTCCACGCGGCGGTTGAGGGCCCGTCCTTGAGCGGTGTCATTCGCGGCGAGCGGAGCCGCGGCACCGCGCCCGTCGCTCGCGATCGCCGTACCAGGGAGCTTGAGCGCTTCCTGCACGGCGAGCGCCACCCGACGTGCCCGCGCCTTCGAGAGCGCGACCAGATCGCCGTAAATGCGCTCGTCGCGTTCGGTCAGTGTCGCATCGTCCGTGTAGCCGATGAACTTGACCACCACGCCCGACTTGTCCTGCAGGTTGTTCAATGCCTTGCTGATCTGCCCGATGAAATCCGGTGAGACCTGCACGTTCTCCTGATCGTAATGCAACGGCGGAACGACATTGGTGAGGCGCGCGCGGCGCGCCGCGCCTTCCTTGAAGCTCAGCTTACAGAGCGTCTGCACCCGGCAGACCTTGACCTGCTTGATCTGTTGCCGCACGAGCACTTCCTGATCCGCTTCGCGCGCCTTCGGCTGGTCGTACCAGACTTCCACCTCCACGCGGCGGTTGAGCGCCCGGCCCGCGGGTGTGTCGTTCGAGGCAATGGGGTGGCTGTCGCCGGCCCACTCGTAGGCGATCGCCTCCGGTTTCAATTGCAGCGCCCGCTGGAGGAATTCCGCCACTTCGCCCGCGCGCTCGCGTGACAGCCCGGCGTTATCCTCGAAGGCTCTGACAAGCGCCGGGGACAGCCGCTGGTTGTCGGCGTGACCGACCAGGTGCAGGCGCACGTTGCGGCGATCGCGCAGGCTCTCGAGAGCCTTGCGCAACGTCTCGACGTACGTGTCGGGAATCTTCGCCACTCCGGATTCGAAATGAATGGGCGGAATGACATTCTTGAGCTTCACGGTGTCGAAGCTCTCGGCCAGCACTTGCTGCTGCTCGAGCCTGTCGCCCGCCTCGGTCTTGATCTGCTCGGGGTCGCGCGCCCAGGGCAACGGCTGCTCAACCGACAATTGCCGCTCGACCGCGCTGCCGAGCGGCGTCTCGCCGGCGGTCTGTGCCCGCGCGCCCGTTGCGAGGAGCGTGAGCCCGACGAGCAGCCAGGCGCCACGCCTGCCGGGGCCCTTCATTTGGCACCCCGCAGTCGCTCGACGGGCTTCTTTGGCGGGCCGCCGCGCAGCCAGAAGATCTCGCGCTCGATCGTGAGCTCGTAGCAGCAGTTCGCCGCGCGCCAGGCGTCCCTGATCGCCTTAGCGACCGCTTCAAGCCGCCGATCGACCAGCTGAGCGTCCTCGACGTCGGCGACATAGGACAGGCGCAGGATCGATCGCGACTTGCGCAGCTCCGCGAGCAGCAGGTCGAGTCTCGGCTGCCACTGCGGACGCATGTCGGCGGTTCCCTGCTCGAACACCGCGTCCGCGAGATCGAGACTCACGACGCGGTGGATGGAGGCGCCGAATTCGAACCGCAGCGCCTTGCCGCGCGTGGCGCGCTCCACGAGCACCTGAGGTGTCGTCGGGCGATAGCCGCTCGGCAGCGTCCGGTCGTCGAGCTTGAGGGCGAAGTTGCTGCCGCGGCCCTCGAGCGGCGTGATCGCGCAGCTGATGTGGAATCGCCCGAACTCGTCGGTGACGGCGGCCAGACCCCGGGTGGTCACGACCCGCACCCCGGGTATCCCCGGCTCTCCCGGATCCTGCTGACCGCTGCCGTTCCGGTCGTCGAAGACCTTGCCGATCACGTCCGTGCAATCGAAGGTCGTATCCGGCACCACGACGACCGTGGCGTTGGCCTCAGCCGACACCGGACTGCCGATAACCGCGGCGGGAGCCTGGGCGCGGTTTGGCGCAGTGCGCCTGACCGCGGCGGTTGCCTGAGCGCGGTTCACTGCAGGGCCGCTGACCTCGGTGAAAGCCTGGGCGCGGTTCACGAACTGGCCTTCGCCCACCCCGGCGCCGACGGCCAGCAGCAGCACGACGGTGTGATGCGCACCGGCTGCGAAGCTGAGATTGCTCCAGGTGAGCTGGAACCCGGACAGGGTGGGTTCCGCCGGCGTGCCGTCGAGGCGCGCTGATCCTGCGATGTAGCGAAAGCCTGCGGGGAAGCCGTCCACGAGCGCTACGCCCTGGACGACCCCGCTAAGCACGTTGGTGACGGTAATGGTGTACGGCACGAGCTGCCCGCGCGTCACCTCGACCAACGGGGTCGTCTTACTGACGGTCAGTGCCCCGGGGGGAGTGTCCAGCTGAACTGAGACACTCGCCGAGGCGGTCTGCGCCGGGTTGCCCCAGGTCACGACGCCGGTGTTGGTGACCGTCGTGCCGGTGGCGAGCGTGCTGCCGAGCGTCGCGCGGAAGCGCAGATCGATCGTCCCGCCCGGCGCGAGCGGTCCGTAGGTCGCCGAGTAG
>WNGP01014053.1_pt1 | contig 12578 bp, 8 predicted proteins | sample 5407671 | NCBI WGS metagenome assembly WNGP01 (sample SAMN13153381, study PRJNA577476) | soil metagenome | isolation source: 40 cm soil or saprolite under Garry oak tree replicate 2 | place: USA:California | collected 2016-06-15 | reverse complement strand
AAGAAAAAATAAAGAAGAAGAAGCAATAGAAAGGCATTATAAGAACTATCCACGATAATAAAAATATTACGAGAACCAAAACATCATATAACATACCATAGATAAAAACAACGCAGAAGAGGATAACCATGAGCATTTGTAATAATAAAGAGCCTGTTATACAACAAGGTTTTTTGTGAATAAAGCAAACTAAATAATTCATATGTGCTACTGAAGAATAGCTATAATACGCTTAAGATCTAATTGTCTTAAACAGTATAAGAAGATAGTATATAGACATAACAGCCAATATTGTATAAGAGGTAAATATATATGGAAGCATTAGGGAATAAGAATAAGGAAATCGTAAGAAGCCTAAGAACCTAATTTAAGCAAATACCTGCAAGTAAAACGCTACCGTTGTTGGAGCTTCTACATAGCCTTGGGTAACCAAAGATGACTAGGTATTATTGGTATCTTAATGCAAATGACATGAAGAAAAGAATAAATAATATACGCTCTAATTGCCCATTAAGAGGTATCCCTTTAATATTAAAATATTAGAGGATCCAACGAAATATATAGATATATAATTCCCACAAGCATGAAAAAAGAGCCAATAGCGTATAAAGAAAGAATTATTAGCTGCAAAATCTTCTCTTTTTGTGAACCCCATACACCTATAAAATAGAAACAGGCACTAAAATGGTTTCAAAGAATATATAGAAAAAAAGATCTCAGTAGTTGTAAAGCAATTCAATAATAAAAATTCAACAACAAATAAAATATATATTTTTCCTTCAAACATGCTCTGTTATCCTTGTAATACTATAACAATAATTCCAAGAAAGTTGTTAGAATTACAAAAATAACTGAAAGGTTATCCAGCATATAGGATATGTAAATGTAAAAGAAGAAATGATAGTACAGTAAATAACCAGTTTCCAAATAATAGAAACCGACATAGATTTGTTAATAATACTAACGAACAAGAAATATAGTTATTGACGCAAATAGGAGAAATTATCTAATATACACTCTTACGTGCTGTATAAAAAATAAACCTACTATTGTTAATAAGTTAAGATATTTAATAGAACACCATCTATACCGTTACAAAGCTATAAGAATAACGACGTATTTATTATAATATTTTTTCAAAAATCAGATTATATAAGCTGTTTCGAGGTTACTTTTCAACTATGGCTACCAATACTATAGAACAGCTTAGCTGCCAAGGAATATGCTTGTAAGTTTTAAATTCAGGACATATATGTGTAACTGTTGAGAATAAAGCTATATGTATATTTCTATAATACTTAAAAAATTCAATATACTAAATCTTTGGTAATTTGAGGCGCACCGAGCAGTGTACGATCTAGTAAGAGCTCGCTTAAAAATAAATTCTCTAATAAGATTAATTTTAGACCATTAATTAACGCGTTCACTTTCTTATAAAATCTAAGTCTGGTAAACTACCTAGTAATTGATTATGTCTAGCTAATAGATAAGCTTCTTCATAGCAAATATTTTTATTTTTTCTTTTTGGTAATGGGCTATATCTATATTTATCGCAATATTTAATAATAATCTTAGCTTTAGCACGCACAATACATATAATATATGTAGCATATGCTAACAATTCTTCGTCGTTTTTACATGGATTGGTACCATATGTTTTATTTTGGGAAATTATATGCTTGATATCATCTACCTTTTTAGATTGTAGGACTCTATAACAAAACCAATACATACTTTTACTAACATTATCCCACGTAAAGCAATCTGTAAACTCATAATCTTCCCAGTCATATATGAGTTCTATGTTATTATCCTCACGAAAACGTATTTCAATATTTTTGCAATCGTTATGTGTATAATAACGATTATTATAGAGAATGTTTTTTATAATACTAGGATCTATATTTACCGTTATACTTCTCCTTATAGTTTTTAGTGAGCGATGGTAATATTTTAAGTCAATCATTTTGAATGTATGTAATTAGAATTTAACAAACCAAGGATTATTAATTTTATCACCAAAGTAGTTAGAATCCTTCTCATTTGTAATAAGAGAATCAATAACCTTTTGCTCAACATCTTTCGGTAATTTTAATCGCTGGATAATTTGTAACATATATTTTGTTTTATTAAAATTAATATATTGTTGCTGTATAATATATTTGGCAAATGGTATATTGCTAACGCATATACCATAACAATCATGATTTGGCGATAAAGTAATAGTTAAATCCATTGCTTTTAATTCCTTATTTACATTATAAAACCATACGACTAATTCATGAACTATAAGTGCATCAGCACTATGTATCAAAATTGGAATAAGTGTTTGTCGAAAACTATTTTTATCTAGTTTATTTGAAGGACAAACAATATTTAATTGTTTTCTAGATTTATACTTACCTCTAGGCTCGTATTTAAATGATTTTAATTTATATGGACTATAGTGCCATGTAATATATTTTGAGGTAAATTTATAGGGTTCTTTCATATCAAAATATTGCCTAAGACCTAATATTTTTTCTATAATAATTAAGTTTGTTTTTCGATATTGACTCGTAAATATATTTTCAATAAACAATGCTAAATAATATACGTCATCACCATCGATATCGTAAACACCATGATCAACTGCGTATTCCTTAATGAATTTCGTTAGATGTTTGATAATACCCTTAAAGGTTAAACCATAAGGTGCTGCCATAACTAACTTCTTAACTAAATCACGTTCTTTTAATACATTATTGAATATTTCATTATTATTCAATAATGCGTTAATAATAATAATACCTTTATATATTTTAAGCGAAATTGATATAGGATCATGTAATAATTCTTTTTTCGATTTAAGATTAAAAGCCTCAATAAAGGAAAGCATAGAATCAGTTATTTGAGGCAATTCTGATATAAAATTTATATCAGTGATTTTTGTTGGAAATAACCTTTCCATTTGCCCTAAAGTGAAACTATCAACAATTTCCCTCCACATTCTAACTTCACCTATTGCTGGTGATGGTGGTGGTGGTGGTGGTGGTAAATATTGGAAATTGTCCCTATATAGATTATATATTTTCTGTTGAAATTCTCTTAACTCAGATATAAATTTAGCTATTACATCTAAAAATTCAGCATATACATCGCTTTTATCATTACCTATTAGATTCGATTTAATACCTAACTGTTTATTTTTTGTAAGCATAGAAATGATTTGTAATCCATTAGTAGAAGCATCTAATTGAAGAATTACATCTGAAGTTGATCCACCAGCATATAAACAATAGAATTGACTAATAAATAGCCATGTTGTTTTTGGATCTTTAAGAATTTTAGTTGTATTTAATTCTATTGTTAGTCTATTAATATCAAGTGTTTGTTTAACAATTTTAGTATAATATTCATCAAATTTATCTTCACGCATATAATTTAATAAATATTCCTTCATCATATCATTTTTTATTTGATAAAATTCTTTGAAAGTCGTTTTTTCAATTTTAGATTTAATGTCAATATCCGTAATATTATTAGCTATAATATTTTTATACTTTTCATAATTTTTCTTGGTTATAATATTAGCTTTACGAATGCCTATAAATGTTTTTACTTGTTTGAACGCTTGTAGATTTGTAAAAAACGTTTTAGTATTCAATCTACCTGTATATGCTATATACTTTGGTAAATAGAAATGATCAAATTCACTATAGATAATCATCTCACTAAGCAATCCTATTATAAAATATTTATAATGGGATATTTTTTGAATATAACGTAGGTACGTTTTATATTTATTTATCTTAATATTGGATTCTACTTTATTATAATCTTTTTTATTAAGATAATCTGTAAATTTAGGAATTACCCTATTTACATTCTCTTGTTTTTTGTTTACCAGTAATATTTTTAATTCTTTTAAATATTTAGTTTTTAAATTATTATTGAATATATCCGTAAACTTAATAGCTTCAGAAAGTAATTCGTAATAAAAAAGCGCTACATCACCGAAAGATTTCCCATCGTTTTTTAAATATGCTTGCTCTACCCATATGCTTTTGTTTAGCGTATGCATATCAATACCATATAAAGTTTGTATAAAAGATTCAACAGCGTCTAAATTCTCAGGTATATTTTCGATTTTAGTAATATTGTCTATATAATCAAGAAACGGATTTAAAAACTGATTATGTACACAATATTTAACCTGCGAGTATTCTAATAACTTTTCTAAAGTTATATACTTATCCTTATCCTTATAATTATTAAATTGGATTGAATAATCGTGTCCAGTATGCGTAGATCTATTATCTGATTCAAACGCTATTTGATATTTGGATTTAATATCATGCGAAGCACCAATACCAAAGTGTAACTTAGATACAGTATAATCCTTAGGTTTTTCATCAGAACTACATAATAATGGTTCGAATGTAGAGGCACTGTTTATAAGAGATATACGAAATACCTGTTTAAGATGAACAAAATTAGTTCTATTTAATTTTTGTTCTAAGATATCATTAAAGGTAAGAAGCTCAATAATAGTAGAACCGATATCGATATGAGCTCTTATTAACTTTTTCTTACGATCTTCAATACGATTTTTATATTGAAGATTTTCTATTGACATTAACGCATCTATTTCAGCAGTTTTTAACTCACTAAGTTGTATAGTCAATAATTTAACTGCTGTGTCATTTTCAATGACTGGCCTTGATAAAACGTTTTTGTTATAATAATCCAAAAGTTGCGCTGGATTTAACTCAATCATTTGTCTAAACTTTTTAACATCAAATTTAGATTGGAATAATTCATTTTTTAATTGAACTTTAATAGCTTTAAAAATATTCTCACCCAAAGCACCAGCTAGTTTTGTATAAGCACAGATAAATTCACCTGTATTGATATCATAAATAGCTGAAAAATTTCCATTTTTACCTTGAGCAACATATTTACCATTCATGATATCTGTTAACATGTATTGAGTTAGAACTTTATTAATAATGCGTACAACTAACTCTTTCCCTAAAAGTTCAACATAATCTTCGAGACGATGAAGGTTAACAAACTTATTATTTATTAATGATTTCAAAATTGCATCTGACAATGTTGAGTTTAAATTTATCTGTTTATCTATTAATTTTTTAATAGGTTCAAAATCAAAATTAAATTCTAGTATATCATCATATGCTAAATAACCTAAATTATTTATTATTGTTGTTATTTCTATACAATGGTTATAAGTTAGCAAATACTTAATCCCACCTATAGTATAAGAGTTAACAGGTACATAATCTGAAGGCAAAATAGTTTTGTCATTATATACAGGACTACCTATGTTATCGTTTAATAATAGTCTTTCGATAACTTTTTTTATTGCATACGCTTTATTAATCGTTCGAGACATAAAAACTGGTTTTTTTTCTTTAATTTTACGATCTTGTGGCATCTGAATATCTTCTATGTGTGGGTTCATTACGTTATTATTATTAGATGTACGTGCTGTCATTTTGTTTTAATAAACATCTTTAAATAATACAAGAAAATGACAATAACACTTTTAGGAAGTATTTTTTTTTAAGAATTAAAACGGAAGAGGGAAAAGAAAAAACTATTAACCATAGTTAAAAGATATTGCATAATAATTAGATAATATTTTTAATGAAGAGCCTTGATAAATATAACAATATAACTAAACTAAGATATACAATTTCATTTAGGACTATACCTGTCATTACTAATTAAAAACGTTTTTTAATTATTGGTACATAACTATACATAGTTTATTACTAATTTGTAAATTTAGGATTACCCTCAAAGAGAACTGTACTATCAAAAAGGACGTACCAAAAAATAGTAGTAATCATTACAGTTAAGTGATGTTTAAAAAATTGCCGGTATACACAACATCCATGCAGCTCTTGTCTTATAGCTGAAAAATATACAGTTAAGAAAGAAATAATAACCTACCATGAAAGATTACTTCTAGGATATAAATAATATTGATAAAAATGATCCCAATACTAACACTGTAGATAATACTGATATAACAAAATACTTAAATAGGACTCATTATATTATACCAAAAAAAGCTACCTAACAGAAGAACAATAGCAAATACTATGACTATATGTAAAATAAGAAAGAAATAGGTAAAATAGTAAAAATAAAATAAAATATTGATGTCTCACAAAGTATATAATTAAAGTTAAATATTTTCATTTATTAAAAAAAAGGATTACTAGGAGGTACAAATATAGTGATAATTTCACTAAAGTCTGTAATGCATAAAGTAAGGTAAAGAATGTAACTCCAGGAAATAATATACATGCAAGGCAACAATATTGTTATAAGTTTAACAATAAGACCTAATGTGCCAAATTTATAAAGACTAGTTAGTTCTTGTCGCCAGTTAAATTTATCAAACATGTCATCATATGATTCTATAAATGACGTTAATGAGACAAGTTTAGGTAAAAGATCGTAAAAATCCTTTTCTATGTTTTTACGGTCATCATCTTCAAAATCTATTGGCCAAATTATTAAAGGATATTTTTTATATAATAAGTATGGCTGTTTGTAAAGTATATTTGTTTTAAATACACATTTATACTCATAAGGTGTATAATCGAACCATAGAGCACATTTTTGATAATGAACAAAATTTGATATATTTAGCCAATGTTCAGTATCTCCATATATATCAGCCTCACGATCGTAATCCCAAGTGATATCTTCTATATCTGCATAATAATTACTACCTACGTAATCTTTAGATGTAATTTCTACTTGATAATATTTATCTAACTCTGCAGTATATTCACCAATTTTAAGTCTCATACAATATATTATATAATAACAAAGGAATATTATTAAAGTTAAAAAAGCAAATTTATATACATAATTAAGTTTATAAAAATAGAATACATCTATAATTAGAAGTATAGCAAGAATAATGCGTGGTATGATATACCATAGAATATATAAGTATCTATTTTTATCCATATCTGTAACAAAGCTTAATACTGTTGCTAGTTTTTTTACTATTTTATCTATAAAGGTTTTAGTATATACACCATTACGCATTTCTTCATCTAATAGATACAAAGGTTTATATAAAAATCTTAGTTTTTCCATAATTTGTAAGAAAATAGGATTGATAGGCTTAGGTCTGAGTATTCTCAATAAAATATATAAATATAAAATATTTATACTAATAAGTGTTATTATACTCCAAAGGCTAGGTTCAAATGGAATATCACGAGGTAACCGTTCTCGAACAAAATATAACCATATGTAGCTTATTACCCAGAGGGCCCCAATAAGGGTTAGAAAGAATTTAGATGTAAAAAATTTAATTAGAATTTTTATTATCATGTTCCTTAATTAAAGTAAGTAGATGAGTATAAGCGTGCTTAGTATTAGATTTAGCAGATTCCGAAAGCCATTTGTTTAATTTCTTTGGATTCATTTGATTAAGTATTTTTTTGTAATCCACAAACAACTTATTAGCTTTTTTAATTTGATCTTGGTCATAAGACTCCAATGTAGTTAGAATTTCTTCTTTAGTAATACCTGTACCATCGTATACATCTAACGGTATATTATTGGTGAGTCTAGGTACAATTTTTTCGGCTTTACAAATTTTATGTATTGTGTTTTATTAGTCTCAGAAAAGACTTGATAATTTGATAATTCAATGCAACCTTCACTCTTTTCAGAAGTAAGATATCCACAAGCAACATATTTGCCATCTTCGTTGAGAACATAAAGAACCATAGGATGTAATTGCTGTCCACTTAGAAGTAATGTCTCGTCAACGTTAGTAATCGCAAGCATACCAATCTCAAATTTAGGATTTTGTAATTGTTCCTCCGAAAAAGCAATATTTATATCTACAGTAGGAGTCTTATGTTTTTTTACCCAATATTCAAAAAAGGCATGAAGTAGTTTACCCTCTTTAGGATCATAAAGACCACGATCGACTAACTCTTTAATAATAGCTTCATTGCTTGCAGTAATAATTTCATTACGAGCTGCTTCTAGGGCTTTATCTGAAACAGTATTATCTAATTCTTCAAGTTCCTGAATAATATCATCAGAACGAGATTGTCTATTAGCAACTTTCTCAAACAATTCATCCGTTATTTCTGGTGTTAAAGGAGATCGTATAGCAACTCTAGAATCATGTTCTTCAACAGCTTGGCGAAGTTCATCGTTAAATTTAACATTAGATTGAGATTTAGGTGGAACATAAACTTCTAAAAGAGCCCCGTCCTTATCTGGTTTAAACTTAGGAGGAAAAGGAGGAGCTATTGGTATATTATCACTAACAATAGGAGACTCATTTTCAAGCAAACTAGACGTACTAGCTATATTAGTTGAAGTTGATTTATCTTCTATAGGAGAGTTTCGATTAGAATTATCATTAAATATCCTACGAGAATTTTCTAAATCCCTTTCTGGTGTAGAAATCCCATATTTTTTATCAATTATATTATCAGAAGCTTCCGGAGGAAATCCCATAGCTAGTGGATAAATGCTAGGATCAAAGTTATCATCAACCAATGGTAAATTATCATTATATAAATCGGGCCTAGCCTGAGTTATCTGTTCAACTAAACTCGTAGGCACTTGATTATCTTGACTTAATGAATCAATACTAGTAGTAGGATTACCAGGCGTTACAGGTAAATTTTCATTATTACTATTAACAGTAGGAACGTTTGAAGTGTTATTATGAGGATGAATGCCTTGACCTATAGTAGCAGAGCTTGCACCTGCCGCGATAGGTTCTATTTTAGAAAAGACTGTTTTGGCTCCTTCGGTCACACTCTTAGGAAAATAGCGTACAATTATTCTTATATGGTTATTTAGAAGAACTTTCCCACCAGGGCTAAACGTATTTTTAGTAAACCTTAGAAAAGTGTTTATAATAATTGGATTAGATAGAGATACAATCATATTTTTGATAGTTTAAGTTGAGCGATGAGAAAAGTAACACAAGTATCCATTTTTAATTTATACGTGCTAGGCAAAGAATACGTTAATAGGCACATAGAAGATTTTTCAAAGCAGTATGGTTGTATATACAGATAGTTCATAGGTTTCATTATAATACTCTAAGGGAGTAATTATATAAAATAATTACGCACGCCATCATCAGTATAATTTGCTTAATATTATATACCTCTAAGTCTTTACTTAGAGGTTTCGGCTTTTAGTTTGAAAATCTTCGATGAATTCACGCAAATCTATATGCTTATGTAAATAATATTTAAAATCATTTAGCATATATCTAAATAGATTTTCCGCAATTTCTGAATCTATATATACTCCATTATCGTATACTAAAGTACCATCTTCTTGTGTTATGATTAACTTCTCATAAAGATAGGTATGAAGATATTGATCGGTTTCATCACAAACACTACTAGGACCTCCTTTATAAAAGTATAATAATGTTTGCCAGATAATATATATAAATACAAATGGCAATACATAATAGAGTTTAGACAAAACAAAATTATTAAAAATACAGTCATATAAAATAACACTAAAAAGGGTAAATAAAGCTAAATGTTTATCAAAAAAGATACAAATATTTTTAAGCCACTGATATTTTTTAGACATAACAAGTGACCACTCAAATATAGACTTCCAATACCATTGCTTATACTCTTCAGATCTAAATAAAATTTTACGACCTGGACGATATAAAACATTAAAGGTTTTATACCAAGATTTGTTTCCCAAAGAAGGATGATCATAGATGCCGATTATAGTTTCATAATCATTCTTTATTTGTAAATAAAGATAACTTAAAGGACCATCCACCGCAGCCATTGAATAATAGAAATGCTCTCTTACATACTTCTCATAATATTTTGTAGTTCTTAATAATATATGCAATTTAAAATGAAATCTTGCAATATGCTTTTTTATTCTTACTAATATGAGAAGAAGAATATATATTAAAGGTGTATAGAAAATAACATCTGCTATTATGCCTATCCACGAACTATTAGCAATATAATTACCCAACTTAACATAAAGAAATTTTAAATCAATTTCTTTTCCTATATTATTTACTCTTAAAAAGAAAAATATGGCAAACGGTAAAACAAGATAACTGATATAAAGAATTATATGTCTAGTAGAAAAAGTTAATTTTAACTCTTCTAACTGCATAATTTTTGCTGTAGGAGTTGAAATATATAAATAGAAACCAATTAAAATTATTAGTAGAAATCCAATAACCAATCTCAATCCTGGAATGTTATAGTTATATACAACGAGCAAAGCTTTAAAAGTAGAAAAAAGTTTATCCAACATGATGCTTTATACTGATAGAAATGTTTCTGATAAATGTTCCATACATCTTTTTAAGATGACTGGATTTATTCCAATTTACTGAGTGTAATGTAAAACAGCACGAGTGCTATAGCCAGCGAGACAAGAATAAAACACCTCTTGTGCCTTTGTAGTAGAAGAGAAAGTATCAGGCTTGAAGGGTATGTCTTTATAGAACTGTGGATGCTGATAGTAACCAAGTAATCCGCAAATTTGAACCATAAAATTTAACATTTATTTACTAGAGTAAACTCTGATATTAGTAGAAAGGAATTTAGTTTATCGTAACGACGTATTTATTATAATATTTTTTCAAAAATCAGATTATAGAAACTGTTTCGAGGTTACTCTTCAGCCATAGCTACCAATGCTATGGAACAGCCTGAACTGCCAAGGTTTTTATCCTTGATACTATATAAATGGATTTTCTATCTTATCAAATAAACTTAGATTCACTAGTAAATCTATCCAAGCATTTTTATTCATACTAATTATTAGTATGTACAACCAACATAAGAGGTAATTGCTAAAGACTAGACAGAGAATATTTTTATATCTTCTATCATCGGACTTAGTATTAGAATAAGATTCAATAACCAGAGCCAACTGAGTAATATCATCTACCTTTTTTTCTATAGTTGAGTAAATAACATCTTTATGTTCTTTCGATAAAGAAAATATGAAACCGTTCGGTATATCTTCTTTCGTCTTATAAACATTATTCTTAATTAAATAAATTTCAAAATAATGCACTGTTGGAATTGCCAGATAATCTAATTTATTTTTACCATACATTATCATATCTTTTTGCAATTCTATAAACCTTTTTAACGATAAGCACATAGTAGGCATATCGCAATCTTCTTCGTCATCGGGATCATCTGGATCGGGTACATAGTCATAATCATGCACTCCATGAAAATATTTACAAGTAATCTTTTGCATAAAAGGTTGCCACGCTTCTATTAGAGATTCTTTTGCATATTTAAATGAATAGCTTATATAGCGATTTAGAAATAGTAACACACCTATGAGTAGAACTTTGTATATATAGTGTAGTTTATGAAAATATACCGTATCTATAACTAAGGCGGATACTAAGACTAATCTAGGTAATATAGCAAAAACAAAATAGAATATCGATGTCTCACAAATAATATAATTAAACTTATATGCAAGAAAAACTATAAATCTTTCTTGATAAGGTTTAATGAAAGGAATATTTTTTATATATGTATCAAAAGCAATTAAAGGAGTATAAAATAATTCAACAATAGTAGAAATAGCAGGGTTAGGCTCTTTATAAGTTTTGACAGGGCTATAAGTGTATACCAGATAGAGATATATAAAGCAAATCTCTATGAGTATAAATAGACCGATCCAAGATAAATTTAGTGGAAGAACTTTGGGTAGGCGTTCACGAATGAATCGGGCCCAAATAAATAAGGAGAATATAAAGAAGCCTGAAAGGATTAAAAAGTAGCGAAAAAATAAATAAGAATTAAATATTTTAAGTTTCATCTTTATCAGCGTAATATTGTTCTTTTTGTTTAATACTATTAGCTTTATTAAGCATAATTTGTTCTGCGGTAAGAGGATGTGGTTTACCTTGATTTTGGTTAGCATCAAAATGTTGACACATAGTAACAGCATTTTCTCTTGTTATCCCGTTTGAATCAAATTTGCCTATAGGTAAATTGCTTAATTTATCCAGAACTGCTTCAAGTTCTGTTTGCTTATTTGAAGCAGCAATATATTCTGTACCTAGTTGCACAATTTTAGCATAGGAGGATGAAATTTCAAGAATATTTGAAAAAGGAACAAAATACTGAAATTTATCTTTGTGAGATAAACTAGCGCCATTTTTTTCATCCTGAAACACTTTTATTTGTTTTGCTGAAATAAATATGCCTGTAGTTTTACTAGTAAAAAAAACCAAAAGCGTTAAAAGTTCCAGTTTCAGCATTATACGCTGCTAACATATGTTTTTGCTTGCTTGACAGCATAAAAACATTATTAGATACCGGACCAATAATAACTTTCAAGTTATTATTAATTTTATAAGGATCCCCAACAAAAAAATTATCAGGTTTAATTTCTTTTTCGGTTTGCTCAAAATACGCCTGGCCTAAAGGAGTAAACTTATGCGTATCGCCCTTAAACGTATGCGTGGAACCATTTTCCAAACCAACTTCAACTTTTTTCTTATTAGTGTCAAGTTTAACTAGTTTTCTCGC
>WNGP01010885.1_pt1 | contig 12578 bp, 13 predicted proteins | sample 5407671 | NCBI WGS metagenome assembly WNGP01 (sample SAMN13153381, study PRJNA577476) | soil metagenome | isolation source: 40 cm soil or saprolite under Garry oak tree replicate 2 | place: USA:California | collected 2016-06-15 | reverse complement strand
CGTACTCTTTTAGGCGATTTACGGAGGAACCCGCCGCGCTCTCTTCTTGCAGCTTTTCATCAAGCTCTTGCTTGATTGGTTGACCCTTGCTATCTGAGTAGCGCACGTTTAATATCAGTGTATCGAAGCCATACCCAATCAGCTTGATAATTGACATACAGACCTCCTTAAAAAAGCAGGTAGTTCCACCGTGGAACTATTCTTATATGCGGGCCACTACATTACGAAATGTTTGATGGTTTATAACCTGATTGACTCCATTGTCAGCGACATTTATAATGACAAAAATATTTATGGGAAATGTTGATGTAGCAGAACAGATATCGGTTAAGCAACTTGCCATAGGAGAGTAAGATGAATTATACTGAGTCATCTAATAACAACAACAAAATGGATAGTCCTCTCACGAGAGCGGATGTAGATCGAATGCTTAATGTGACGAACGGTAATAAGCTTGATTTAAGCGGTCGAAACTTGCGAGGAATTGATCTAAGTAATTTCGACTTAGATCATGCCAACTTAAGCAGAGCTGATCTAACTACAGCTAATCTAAGCGGAGCTGATCTAAGTGGAGCTGATCTACAGAACGCCATCTTATGCAGAGCTAATTTAGATAATGCTAACCTGTCTCTTGCAAAACTAAACCAGGCAGACCTACGAGAAGCCACTTTGATTAATGCTAAAATGGTAGGAACCAAGTTAATTGAAGCAAATTTATCCGATGCAGACCTAACAGAAGCAGATATGTGGATGGCTCACTTAAACAAAGCTCAACTGTTGAGGACTAACTTGACTGAATCATCCTTAATTTCAGCCGAATTGATTAAAGCTCAATTACAAAATGCTAATTTGACGAAAACAAATCTATCTAGTGCAAAATTAACTGAGGCAGACCTAACCGAGGCAATTTTGAGTGAAACAAATTTAGAGGATACAGACCTACGTAGAGCTATTCTGAGCGAAAAGGCACTAGAAGACGTTAAGCTTAGCAATACAAAGATACGTGGAGCTACATTTGGTGAAGGTGGTCCCGATAAAGCACCTTCTTCTAGAGAGACTTCTAAGGTGTCTCAAGGTCGATATGTGCCTCCACCTGTCCTAGGCGCTATAGGCACTTCTGGACTAAATAGACGAGAAGTGATAGAAACATATCAGATTGAGCAACTTGCTCAAGCCAATCCAGCAAACATACAAGAAGTTGCAGCAACTCAAATACCTATTGGCAATAGGTATTATGAAAGTGTCCTTCAGCAATCACAACGTAGTTTTCAAGCTGCACTTATCTTGTCGATAATTGGAACACCGCTCATTTTTGCAGCCGTTGGCTTTCTACTTATTCGACAACCCTCCGATTTATCTTATGTTAGTCTTGCCGGTGGAGCTATCCTAGACGGAATAGCCGGTTTGAACTTCTATCTGTATGGACGTGCATCAGCTTTACTTGTTACTTTCCAGACACCTCTTGATAGAATAGGTCGATTTCTCCTTGCTAACAGTGTCTGTGAAAATTTAGAAGGTGATGTCAAAAACGTAACACGTGCAAAACTTGTAGAAATAATTGCAAATGTACAAACAAATGCTAGTAATGAAAAAACGGCGGACGAAACTGCGCCACATATTCTAAAATCACAGAGCAATATTAGAGCCAGAACAATAAGGCGTAGATAACTTCTACAAATCAGGCTATCTCTTAATACAATTTCCACTTTCTCAAAGAGAGAATATCAAGCTATGTAGATAGAATGGCGCGGTTTACTTGCCCTGCGCCATTCATCCCTTAGCCAAACGCAGCCAATTCCTCAGCCGTCAGCTCATACATCATCTCTGGACACAGCCACACCCGGCAGGCCCGTAGACCAGCGAACCATCCACCGCACAAGCCGAAGCATAGGCCACCCAACGAAGACCACACGAGCGCATCAGACGCTCAATCGCTGCGAACGCGTGCGGTGCATCCACCAGGGAAACAAACGTAGGAAACAGCCCAGGCCACTGGCACCAAAGCGCCACATCATAGCGATGCATGAGCACCCCCCCAGCGAGCAGCCAAATACAACGCATCACTCTGACTCGTGGCCCACTCGCAACTGTCCGTGTTCTTCACCACAAAGACCCGCACCCGCTCGCTATTGATCAGCACCGTCCCGACCTCCTCATCCTCTTGATCGACGTACACCGTCCGAAAGATCACACTGTTGCGTGTGTGAATACGGCAGTCATCCAATACCTTCCGTCCACGGGGAACCGGAGACGAGGACCAAAGCGATTCATGAAAGGTGATGATCTCTTCAAGCATCTGTCTCTGCTCCTCTCCAAGCGCTTCCCCCATCTCCCCTACCAGCAACGAGAGCAAACCACCAGTCCTGGCCCGTTTCATGCCCATCTCCTCATGACTTGCCACCAGGGCCCGGTAACGACCATTGAAGCGTTCCAACATCTCCATACGAAGCCTATGCATCGACCATCCTCCTTCTGTGAAGAACTAGAACGGCGGTCAGCAGCGTCGACCAAAAAGCCAAAGGATGGTGAAAACGCTTGGTGTGAAGTAGAGCTGCATCACCATACTTACAAGGAACTTTTCTTCTCTCATTAGCGTCTCCTCCTACAGAAACGCCAATTTGGTGTGACATGAAGGAGAAACATCCTATGCGCCGAATACGATCGCCAAAGGTATGGATACCGCTGAGTATGACCCTTCTCTTGCTAGCGGTTCTAGCAGTTCCCGCTTTGGCTAGGCACTCTTTGCCTCATCCATCACTGTGTAGCAAGCAGGCTTTTGCCTCTGGGATCATCGTCAGTATTGACTCTGGGAAGAATCAGCCCAGCACCAAAGGAGATAGCGCTCGATCCCTCCGCTTACATGACCCGACACAGGCTTCTGATGCTAGTTTGGCGGGAGTGAATCTCGTTGTCAGAGTCAATGATGCGACGCGCATCTTTCGCCAGCAGGGCAGAGAGTGCAAACCCGCGTCATTTGGCGACCTGAAAGCCGGACAGAAAGTAGCAGCCTGGTCAAAAAGTGGCACAGCATTGAACAGCTATCCAGGGCAGATTAGCGATACTTCCGACATTGTCATCGTTGCTTGAAAGGTGCCTGATTTCTTGACCGGTATTCTAGAAGGTTTCACCCGACAGAATGCGCTGCCACAGGCTCCGCGCATCCAGGCCATAATAGAGCAGCAGAAAATCAAAGAGGTTGCCGCCACGCTGTCAGACATGACAGTACCAGCAGGGAGCGCCAGCACTCCGCGGAGCATGCACCCACAACGAGGGATGAGAATCCTTCCCATCGGAGTGATGCCAGCCAAAGGGGCAAGAGCCCATCCCCGCTGATCAAGCCGCACATAGCGACCAATGATCCGTAGCGCATCCTGTCCCGCGCGCCAGTCATGAATGGTCATTTGTGGCCCTGGCGTCGCGGAAAGACAACGCTCTTGAAGGTATTTCGCCTGAAAATAGCGAATTTTCATCCGCTTCTCTGTCCACCACGGACATCGCGCTTCCTAACCACTATATTTTTCTGAGTCAGGAAATGCTCTCTTCATGGCGTATAATGGTGACTAACGCAACAATCTTCGCTACCATTTAAAATTCACAAGAAGGAGTGGGAGATGGAACCTTCGATCCTCTTCAATGGCAGTCATGATCATGATGACCCCGATTACCTCGCGTGGTTGGATGCCAACCCTCGATCCTCTTCAATGGCAGTCATGATCATGATGACCCCGATTACCTCGCGTGGTTGGATGCCAACCCGGAGGGCTTTGTAGCCAATGTACCTCACCCCCATACGCCCTACGATAATTTTCCAGTCGTTATGCATCGGGCCTCGTGTCCAGATGCGCGTAATGGGGGGCAAGATGGTAAACTCACCTCGAATACTCAGTGGAAAGTGTGTGCCTTATCCAGGGATATAGCAGAGCAGGGCGCTCGCCGGTATACGCAGGTGCCTTTAAGGTACTGTCAGAGCAATAAAATCGGCGGCTGTGGTAGGTACTGGACGCCAGAAGGCAATAGACGCCAGGAGAAACTGGCATGAATTATGTAGGGAAAGTAGACCCGGGCAGCAAAGTCAGGCTGAAGGATTACGATCCTGGCTATACAGCTAAGCATAGCGACCGCGCTTCAGCAGATAAAGAGTTGCAAGAACTCAGCGACGAACTCAGTGAGTTACAGGAATTGTTGGCGGCAGCGCAACATCATGGTATGCTCATTGTGCTGCAGGGAATGGATACCAGTGGCAAGGATGGCACAATTCGGCATGTACTTTCGCATGTTAATCCACAGGGGTGCTATGTCGTTTCGTTTAAGGTTCCCACGCCTGAAGAACTGGCACACGATTTTCTGTGGCGCGTTCATAAAGTTACACCGGCGAAAGGTGTGATGGGCGTCTTTAATCGTTCGCATTACGAGGATGTGCTGATTGCCCGTGTGCACAATCTTGCGCCGGAAAAGGTCTGGAGTGAGCGCTACGCCGAAATTAACCACTTCGAGCATGTGCTTGCCGGCAGCAGCGTGATTATTCTCAAGTTCTTTTTGTATATCAGTAAAGACGAGCAAGAACGCCGTCTACTGGCGCGCGAGCAGGACCTGGACAAAGCGTGGAAGGCCTCCGCTGCCGATTGGGTCGAGCGAAAGTATTTGGATGATTACCAGCAGGCGTACGAGGATGCCCTTTCAAAGTGCAGCACGGATGAAGCGCCCTGGTATATTGTGCCTGCCGATCACAAGTGGTATCGCAACCTGGCAGTGGCGCATACGATTGTACACGAGATGCGCAAATACAGGGATGAATGGAAGGCAGATCTAGAAGAGCGCGGCCGGAAACAACTTGAGCTTCTCAAGAAGCTCAGAAGCTCACAAGGATCTATGAACGAAGAGTGATCAGGTTGAAAGTCGATAGGCGATGCATTATACTCCTGGAGGGAGCTATTGAAAGGAACCTCTCAGCATGGAGTATACGATCGTTCACCGGGACCCTCAAGCGTTCCAACAAGCCGTTTCCCTTGAACACATGAAGGCCATGTGCGATAGAGCCTTTGGTCAGGGAACGCCGGTCGACTCGGTGAGAGAGCTGGACGGTGGCCAGTTCAACAACACCTACCTGATCGGGCTGGCCGGACGTGATCCCATTATTTTGCGCGTTGCTCCGCCGCCCGAGCGCTGTATCTTCTGGCATGAAAGGTTCATGCGCCGTGAACTGGCGATGCGGCCCTTTCTGGCTCCCATTGCTCCGCTGCTTCCCAGCATCATCATGGCCGATTTCACCCACCAGGTCCTTGATCGAGACTACATGTTCCAGAGCTGGATGCCCGGAGCGGTCTGGTCGGAAGTCAATAAAGACCTGACACCTGAAGAGCATGAAGACCTCTGGCGCCAGTTTGGCCGGCTGGTGAAAGCGATCTCCAGTGTCCAGGGAGAGGCCTTCGGGCTGGTGCAGTATGGTTCGCAGTTTCCCACGTGGAGCCTCACGCTGATCGATTGGCTGGAAAGCACGATCAACGATGCAGAAAGCAGTTCCCTGGATACTGCGCTTCTGTGCAGGCTGCTCGAGATCGTCCGCGACAACACCGCCTTCCTCGACGAGATCACACGCCCGCGACTGCTGCACGGGGATTTGTGGTTGTTCAACCTGCTGATCCAGCGAGCAAAGGATGGGCCGCGCATCGTCGGGGTGCTGGATGCCGACCGTGGATCGTGGGGCGATCCCCTGGCGGATTGGACTTTTTTCCTGCTTTCACGGCGTGCCTCTCTGCAGGAACAGGCGCTCTTCTGGCAAGAATATGGGCAACCGGCAGCTGGTCCCGGGGCTTTATTCAGGGAGCAGGTCTATAAAGGACTGCACCAGGGCAAAATCCTGTCGGTAGCCAGGCGAGACGGCAAAGAGCGAGCGGTCAATAGAGCCTATCGCGCCCTGGCAGAAGCGGTGAGCGCTCTCGAGATCCCGCGAGCGCCGCTCTCCCCATCTCTATGAGGCGCCCGCACAATGTTGGGATTTACAGGCCCCTTCACCCGACTTATCCAAAATGCATAGGCGCAAACGAAGGGAAACCTCCACCAGTACGACTTGAATCGGCTCGTACATGCAGAAAATACTGATTTTCAACGTCCGGGCGTTTCAGCAGCAAGAACAAACCCTGCCACTGCTCGTGCTCCTCATCCTCAACACTCCAACTATTCCAAGCGACCGGCCCGCTCTCCCCTTCATTGGTACGGGTCCAACCAGCCTTCTCAAGCTGTGCTGTATAATGTCGCACAAGCATCTCCATGCCAATATCTGCCTGCACAGAGGCCGAGGAGGACGTTTCATCGACATTAAAGCTCATCCCTCTCACCGTCTGCTGCGCTCCCTCTGGCGGAACCAGTTTGGGGAGAAAGGCACGCGTCACCGCACCCAGAGCCATACCCTGCATTTTTCGCATATGTGCTTGTTGAGCACAAGGAGATGATTCGCCCATATCCAGGCTCAAACGCACATCTGTCCCCCCTTCTTTCCCTGGCAATGGCATAATACGCAAGCCGGGACCACGAGTTCCGCGACAGAATTGCATACTGTTCTCCAGACCCAAAACAGCCGTAGCCGTAAAACCACCTCGCATAGCCCTCGGCGGCCAATCAAGTTCACTCCACCCGAGAGTACTCAAACGCTCTTTATAGAAAGCAGTCACATCCTCTGGCTTAAGCTCACTATCGAGTACAATCTCAAGCTGTTGAGGATTGCGTGCCAGCGAGCCAAGCACACGGCTGTTCTCAGGTAAAGGAATCTCTACAGGTAAACCCTGAGGAAGCTCTCCCACAAATAGTTGTGGATTCATGACACGTGGGTCACCAGGAAAAGTCGCCAGCCGCAGAGCCAGTTCCCGTAACAATTCCTCATTCTGGCTTGAAGAGAATTTCTTTTCGCTCATCTGCTGTCCTCCGCTTATTTTTCTGCCATTGTCAACGTGCTTACACGCTTTTTGTAGACCTACGATGGTAATACGCATCAGACGATCAAAGCGTAAACACATAGAGCTAGGATTAGAGCTAAAAGCGGCATCGCATCTCATCGGCATTTCCGAAAATTGCAAGCAGGTTTTGCTTCTTCCCAAGCGTCATAGAAATACCAGCAAGATATGCTAACGGAAGGAAACCTGGTTATGTTTGAACAAGGAGTATTCAGTGATTCCGCCAATGACCATCTCTTCCTGGGCACTCACTTCATATACGGCAACACAATCCCCAACACATCATCTACCGAGAATGGCTTGGGCATGGTTGCATCGACATTCTTGATGAGGGACGAGACCTCGGCCAGTTTATCTACGGCCGACATGAGAACGATGACGTGGCGGCTGCGCAGGTGCGGCTCGGCTTCGAGGATAGCGCATACCTCTTTGCCATCCAGGACGGGCATCATTACATCGAGGAAGACCAGGTAGCTTTCCTCGCCGCGCAGTATCTCCATGGCTTCAAGACCATGACGTGCAGTGTCTATATGATACCCTTCGAAGCTGAGGATATCCACCATCATGTCGCGAATAATCGGATCGTCATCTACTACTAAAATCTTACGAGTTTTGTTGTTCTGGTTCATCCCGTTTATCCTGCTTATCCTGTTTATCCTGCTCATTCGTGCTCGTTTCCAGGGGCGCATCCATATACGGCAAATAAAAACTGAAGGCAGAACCTTCACCGGGAATGCTATGCTGAAGCCACAGCCTACCTCCCATGGCTTCGATGTAGCGGCGACAGATATAGAGCCCCAGTCCAGTTCCACGTACCGGCGTGGTCAAGGAACGCGTTGCGCGCACAAACTTCTCAAAGATTTTCTGTTGATCTTCGGGCGCAATACCCTCGCCTTCGTCATAGACCTGCACTAACACCACGAGCATGTTGGGGTCACTTTCGATATCGACCTGCTCATCGGGCAACGGTACTTTTTCTAATGAAGTAACAGCGGCTAAAATCTCTATACGGCCGTCCGGCGGCGAGTATTTAGCGGCATTATCGAGGAGATTGCTTATCACCTGGCGCACACGCAGCGGATCGCCTTTCATCCAGAGATTAGCCTCAACTTGCGACACGATCTTCTGCTCGATGTTGACGCTGATCATGTTGATGGCCATTTCCACTGCCGAGAGCAATTGTACCGGGCCCATCTGCAATTCTAGTTTCTTGTCCACTGTGCCGATCCTGGCGGCCTCGGTCATACTCGACACCAGGTCTGTCAGTTGCTGAGCGGCGCCGGTAATCTTGCTGGCAAAACGCAGGATATGCTGCGGGGTAATGCGGTTACTCTGCCGCTTGAGCAGGGTAGAATAGCCGCTAATAGCACTGAGCGGCGTGCGGAGTTCATGCGAGGCGGTCACAAGGAACTCATCTTTGAGCTTATCCAGGCGTTGTTGTTCCGCGTAGGCTTCTTGTATCTCTTCGAAAAGTTGCGCATTGCGGAGTGCGCCGGCTGCCTGTGAACAGATAGCCAGGAGCATGCCAATATCCGACGGGCGGAAGTTGCGGCTCGCCTGGGGAGTATGTACCCCAAGGATACCTAGCAGTTCTGTCTGGAACAATACCGGAATCATCAGCATCTTTTGGATGCCTGTCTCGCGGAGAAAAATAGCTCCCGCTTCTTCACTGACCTGGGCGAGTTCTTCGGCCATCTGGGCATCGAGATAGAAAAAACCGGCGCTCACTAAATGCTCCAGATCTGAACCTTTGAAGGGGATACGTATCTTTTCGATCAGGTCGTTATGCTCTTCCGTGAAAGGTGTAGGCGGTGGCGAGGAAAGGCTGTTTCCATCATTGTGGAGCGGTGCTGGTTTCGATGGTTCATAGGCGGCCTGGGCAATCAGGTGCTGCTTGTCACGAGTGAGTTGGAAGAAGATGCTCATCTCCACCTGTATCAGCCTTGCCGCCGACTCGACGAATTTGTGCAGGAGTTCAGTGGTATTCAATACTGTACTGATGGATTGTAATGCGCTATTCATTGCTGCCAGGAGTTCCTCGCGCTGTTTCGCCTCACGCAATGACTGGCGGGAGCGCTCATAGAGCTTGGCATTCTCGATGCTGACGGTGATAATCTGCACCATGGTCTCTAACACCTGGATCTCGTCAGGCTTGTAGGCATGCAAGTGCCTACTGGTGAGAGCCAGGGAGCCAGTGACACGGTTAAACATCTTCATAGGCAAGAGCAGAAATGATTCTGCTTTGCGTTGATCACCCCATGTGCCGGTCAAGAGTTCGTCGTAGTCTTTTTGCTTTAGACGGGTCGGCTCCAGCTCCAGCTTTCGTTTTTCCTCGTGGATCACCCGCCACCACACTGGACGCTCTTCTTGAGATGCGATTGAGGGCCGGTCAGTTATACCTTCCACGCGGCTCCCGTTCTCAATGGCAAAGACATCGTAAATCTTGCGTGTATCACGGTCATAGAAGGTGATCAGCATCGACGAGGCATCGACAAGATTTGAAACAAAATCGTGCACCTTTTCTAACAGTGTGGCTAACTGTACCGAGGCGGGGAAAGCAGTGCTGATTTCTTGCAATTCTTGTAAATAGTCGCTTATATGGTGTTGCCGGCGACGCAGTTGATCATTCTGTAGATAGAGCGCGATCCGCTCGGCAAAGTGGAGCGCCTCGGAACGCTGCTTCTGCTGAAAGACTGCTCCGGGTACGGTCTGGTAGAGGATAACGATACCCAGTATCTGAGGATGTTTTTTCTTGTCGTGTACCTCGCCGACGAGCGTTGGCTCTTGAATAGGGGCGACAAGATACCAGGTAGGAACTATATCGGCCTGCATGGGTTGTGGCCCACTATAAAAGAAAGAGAGATAGTCCTCGTGACGCATGATGTATGTTTCGTTTTTCTGCCAGACATAGCCAATGAGGTCTTTCTCGTTGGGATAGGCAGTTCCGACAGGAAAGAGGTCACTCTTCTGGGGGGTTACCTCTTCTAGTTCATCCGGCGACGACCCCTGAGAGGCGCGCTTCAGTCGTACTAAAGCCGACGTGGAAGGGCCTGTCCCTAGAGGTGTGGTAGCATAAGGATTAGACGCATTTACACCGTCAGTACCTGTCCCTCCGCTGTGTGTGACTGGAGGCGTTGTATTACTGCCGCGTACGCGCACATGGAGGCGGATCTCCATGCGGTTAATGCTCTCGTTATACAGTGCAATGCAAGATCCTGTGGCACCAAATTGCACCATCATCTGTTGCAAGAGCTGTTTCAGCAATGTCGAGGGATGAAGCTCGTCAGACTGTGATTCGGGCTCTCCCCAAATAGCGGTAGTCATGAATTTCTCCTCACCTCTCTAGTAGAGCGGCCTGGTGAGCCAGCCCCTACGGGAAGCGTGGAATATCGCCGGGTGGTGAAGGTTGGCAAATTCTACAAAACACTTATGGAGAGTAGCATATCACACGTCTCTACTATATTCAACTCTCATCGAACGTGAACCAGGGCTTCTCAAAAGTCATATGGCTCAGCTAAGACTCGCCGCGTCACGCTCTTTCTTTCCTTTGGGGTGGGGTGGGGAACACATTCGGTGACTTTTGAGAAACCCTGGACGTGAACCGATTTGACAACTTCCACACCGTAGGGCTATCATGCTATAAAGAAGATGCAACTGTTCAGGACTTCTCGCCGCCTGCGGCGGCTCGCCTAGAGAGGAAACCTGAAGAGTTACAATATGACCTAGACATCGGAGGACACTACATGACCACAGCCAAAAATGGTACTGTGTTTTATACCCATACTCTTAGTAACGGCCTGCAGATTGTCGGTCAGCCCATGCCTGACTTTGAATCGGTGGCCACCTCATTTTACGTACGTACCGGGTCGCGTGATGAGCCAGACCCCAGTATCGCAGGCGTCTCCCACTTCTTAGAGCACATGGTTTTCAAGGGCACCAAAACGCTGGATTGGCAGGAGATCACCCTGGAGTTCAATAAAATTGGTGCCGAGCTTAACGCTTTTACCTCGCATGAAGCCACCGTGTACTATGCCCGTGTGTTGGGCGAGTACCTGGATCGGGCCGTCGGGCTTTTGAGCGATATGATGTACCCGCGCCTGGCCGAGAGCGATTTTGAGACGGAAAAAGAGGTTATCGTCAACGAGATTGCGCGCTCGGAGGATCAGCCTTACAACTCTACCTACCGGCGTATGATGCAAACCTACTTTGGCAGCCATCCCCTGGGACATGATGTGCTTGGCTCGCCTGAGAGTATCCGCAATATGCGCATTGAACAGATGCGTGGCTATTGGAATCGCCGCTATGCTGCCAATAATATGATCCTGTCAGTTGCAGGCAATTTTGATTGGGATCATATTATCTCCCTGGCCGAGCAGCATTGTAACAACTGGCGCACAGGCGATGCCTCACGCCACGTCGAACCCTATGAACCGGCACAATCAGTTAACGACATCGTCGTTGATAAAAAGCTCAAACAGCAGATTATGATCCTGGCCATGCCAGCGGTAGATCTGAAGGATCCTGATTACTATGCTGCCATGTTGGGGGGAAGTATCCTGGGCGACGGCGATGGTTCTCGCCTCTACTGGAACATCTATCAGAAAGGTCTGGCGGAGTCCGCCAGTGCGAGTATCTGGGCTATGGAGGGTACGGGTATCCTGCTGATGCAAGCCAACTCGACCCCCGAAGAGGCTCCCCGCGTTCTCAAGTTGTTGCGTGCAGAACTGGACAGCTTCTTGAATGATGGTGTGTACGAGGACGAAGTGCGACGTGCCAAAGATAAATGGATCAGTAGCATCGTCCTGAGCAGCGAGTCAACGTTTTCCCGTATGTTCTCTCTCGCCTCCGACTGGGTGACCGAAGGCCGCCTGGTGAGTGTCGATGAAGAGATTGAGCGTGTCGAAAAGGTAACCTCGGAAGATATTATGCGTGCGCTGAAGCGTTTCCCCGTACGGGAAAAGCAAGTTCTGACGACCCTGGGGCCCTTAAGCGAAGCGGAACTACTGGCGTAGCATAGCAGAAGTTTGAGGGAATAGGAAAGAGAGCAGCTTTTGCCCTCAATTCGACCTGATCGCGGCGACTGCGAACGTCTCCAATGCGGCCGGGACTGACCAGCATGTTTAGATACGACTTTTAAGGCTAGATACTCTATGATCGTACTACAAATCATTGTATTTTCGCTCGGCTTCTTGATTGCCGTGAGCACCCTCTTTTCAGCCACCAAGCAGACAGTACTTCCAGGGCGCAAAAAAGTGCGACTCTCTCGAATGGTGTTTCGCACGAGCTTCCTCCTGTTTCGATTGGTGATCGTTCGAATACCATCTGAGCAGGTACGTGGCACTCTCTCGGCTTTAAATGCGCCAATGTCTGTGATGCTGTTGCCGCTTACTTGGGTCATCCTGCTGATGATTGGCTTCACCATGATGTTTTGGGGGGTGAGTGAGCCGTCTTTGGGAACGGCGCTTTTGTTGAGTGGGGCCGCCATCACCACCGAGGGGTTCCTGGCGCCGAAAGGGGGAGCCCAGACCACGCTGTATATCATGGGAGGGGTGATTGGACTGGGCATCGTGGGCCTGCTCATCACCTTTCTGCCCACCGTCTATTCGATTTACTCGCAGCGAGAGGAAGTGG
>WNGP01004678.1_pt1 | contig 12581 bp, 12 predicted proteins | sample 5407671 | NCBI WGS metagenome assembly WNGP01 (sample SAMN13153381, study PRJNA577476) | soil metagenome | isolation source: 40 cm soil or saprolite under Garry oak tree replicate 2 | place: USA:California | collected 2016-06-15 | reverse complement strand
CCCATGGTGGTGCCGTTGGCGGCCCGGCTGGTGGCTGCGGTGGCCGGCGGCCTGCTCGTGCTCGCGGCGTGGGCCAGCGTCACCGGGACGCTTATCGTGTCGCGTTCGGTCGGCGGCTGGCTGACCCGGTGGGTGGACCGGATCGTGACCGGGGCATACAGGCTGATGGCCGTCCCCGTCACCGATTACCGGCGGCGTGACCGGCTGCTCGCCACGCAGCCGGCGGCGATCTTGCTGGCGCAGCTGGCCGCCTGGCTGGGGATATCTTTTGCCGGGTTCGGGCTGCTGTTGTGGCCCTTCGCTACCCGCGGTGTGGCATCGGCTTTTACCGACGCCGGGTCCTCGATGTTCACCCTGGGATTCGCCGAGCCGCCCGGCGCCGCGCCGTCGGCGATCGTCTTCCTGGCCGCGGCGACCGGCTTGGTGATCGTCACGCTGCAGATTGCTTACCTGCCGACCCTGTACTCGGCGTTCAACCGCAGGGAAACCGAGGTGGCGCTGCTGAACGCGCGGGCCGGTGTCCCGTCCTGGGGCCCGGAGCTGCTGGCGCGCACTCACTACGCGCTAGGATCTGGGCCGCGGACATCGCCGAAAGCCACACCACCTACCTGCCGCTGGTGCGGTTCCGCTCACCCCTGCCGCTGTCGTCCTGGGTGACCGCGCTGCTGGCCGTGCTGGATTCCGCCGCGCTGTTCCTGGCCCTGTCGCCCGAGTCCGCGCCGGTGGTACCGGCGCGGCTGTGCCTGCGCGGCGGATTCCAGGCCTTCAACCGGATCGCCCGGGCGATGGGTATCCAGGTATCCGATGAGCACGGCCCAGAAGGCGGCATCAGCCTGAGTTACCAGGAATTCCTCGACGCGGTCGCCCGGATGCGTGAGGTCGGCTTCCCGATCGAGCGCGACCCCGCCGAAGCATGGCCGGACTTCGTCGGCTGGCGGATCAACTACGAGCAGGCTGCCTACGCGGTGGCCGCCGCCGTCGACGCGGTACCCGCACTGTGGTCAGGCCCACGCCGGCATCCCACCCCGGCCATTCCGCCCATCCGCCCGCCGCTAGGCCGACCGCCCGGGGCAGATCGCTAAGAACCAGACCGCCGGTCTCTGGCGCACGCCTAGCTCGCCGACGCGACAGAATGCTCGTTCCGGCCCGTCATGACGGCCATTCCGACCGATCACCGGGCACAACAATCAGGCGGCTCTTTGCGTGGGCGCGCGAAGACTCGGGTTTGCTCTCCGTGATGGGCGCTGGGCAGGATCACCGTGGCGGTGAACGCGGCCCGGCGCCGCGCCTGGGCCGGGATCGAAGCCCGGCACGGCGCCCTGCCCGGCATCCGGGTCGCGGACAAGATGCTGCACGGGGTGACCTGCATCCGGTTGGATGCCAGCGTGGTGACCTGCCATTCAGAGAAGGAAGGGGCCGGGCCGAACTTCAAGGGGTTCGGCCTGCACCCGCTGCTGGCCTACTGCGACAACACGGCTGAGCCACTGGCCGGATGCTGCGGCCCGGCTCGGCCGGGAACAACACCGCCGCCGACCACCTGGCGGTGCTGGACGCCGCGATCACGGCGCTGCCGCCGGGATTCCGGCGGCGGCTGATGGTCACCTGTGACGGCGCCGGCGCCAGCCACGACCTGATCGCCCGCCTGGACAAGCTTGCCGCCAGGCCGGGCTACCAGGTCACCTACTCCATCGGCTGGGAACTGGGCAAACGGGAGCGGGAAGCCATCACCGCCGTCCCCGCGGCGGCCTGGCAGGCCGCCGTCGATGCCCGCGGGCAGGTCCGCGAGCGGCGCGCTGACCAGGCCTGCGGCAACTCGGGGTGCGCCCACCGCAAGTGCTGGGTTGAGGAGGCGCATGTCACCGAGCTGACCGGGCTGCTGCGCGAGGGGCCCGCAGGTGACCAGCTGGCGGGCTGGCCCGGGGCGATGCGGGTACTGGCCCGCCGCGAGCGTCCGCATCCCGGCACCCAGCTCACCTTGTTCGAGGCCGAAGACGGCTGGCGGTACAGCCTGCGGGTGACGAACCGGCCTGCGGCCACGAAAGGCTGGCTGGGCCAGAACGCCTACCTCGATGCCGCTCACAGGGTGCACGCCCGGGTCGCCGCTCTTGCATCAGCGCTTGAGGCGCGAGCATACGCCGTGACCGGCAGGGGCACTGAAACAAGAGGTGCGCTAGCGCGGGCAGAGGACGTCCTTTCACAGCTTGACGGAGACTCGCTCCCGTCAGCATTCGGCTACAACGAGGCATCCTTCCGGTTCCACGAAGGAGACGCGTACACCCATCTGCGTGATTTCAAGGCCGCAATGCGCGCTCAGGATCGCGCGCTGGAACTGTGCCCCCCTGACAACTATGCCGACTGGGCGATGACCCGGCTCGACCGGGCGCAGTGCCTTATACACGCGGGCGACGTGACAAGCGGGCTTGAATACGCTAATGAGACGGTTACGACGATTACCGCCGCGCAGCGCCAGGGGATCATCGCGCTTCGCGGGCGAGAGATAATGAAGACGCTGCCTGAAAGCGAAAAGAAGCGAGCAGCGGCCGAACTTGGCGTCTCGGTGGATGAATCGAAGCTTTTCTATCGCATTGAAGGCGATGAGCTGACACATCGCGCTAGCCCGTAAGGATGAAGCGCCACGCGGCAGTCCGTCGACGGACCAGACCGGGTAACTGCTGCGTTCCGCCCGGTACACCGGGGCCTCCTCGCTGTGCATAACACTCCCGCGTGTGAGCTTGGCCGGTGGAAGCTCGGCCCTGCCCCTGGCCCCTTGCGTCATAGGACTTGGCTCACGATCATGCTCTTTTGACAGCTTCATAGCGCTGACCTGTTGGTTCACAGCTCGGGACGAGCGAAGTTGCGCACTATTCCGGATCCGGGAACTGAGGCCCATGCCGCGACGCTTTCAGAAATCTGTCCTGAGCCGATCGATCTCCCGGACCCGCTCGCGGAGCCGCTCATAGGCCGGCCGCTCGCGGATGCGGGCCAGCGCCCAACAGATCGCGTCCGCGCGAGTGTCGGCGATGCCCGCCATGATCAGCGTGTCGAGGGTTTCCAGGCCGGAACGGCCCAGCGTGGTGTGGAGGTCCACCGGGATTCTCTCCCCGAGTTCCCATGCCCGCGCATCGGCAAGCCTTTCCCCGAGCACCAGGTGGCACCGGGGACCGTGGCCGTCGCGGTGGACAACCTTTTCGCAGGTGAACTCGACCAGCCTGATCTCGCGGAGCTTCCCGGCCAGGTAGCCGGCAAACTGCTCCATCGCCTCCTGGTGGGTGTGGTTGAATTCCCGCACCGACCGCTCGTAGTCCTCGGGCCCATCCGCGGCGAGCAGCACCCGGACCCACAGGTCTCCCGGCTCGATCTCCGCGTCATCGCCGTATTGCAGCAGCACCACCTGCCGCACCGCGTCGCCCGGGAAACGCTTTCTCGCCTCAGCGTCGATCTCACGTTCAATGTCGTCCAGCCCAACCCGGTCCATCCCGGCCTCCCAGATCGGCGAGAACTCTAAGTTAGTACCGCGATTTATGCGGGGCAACGCAATATTCGCCTGCGCCTGCCACCCCTACCGGCCGGTGCGCCGGACGACTTACTGCGATGCCCTCGACCACATCCACCGCCCTGCAGATGCGCACTAATTTGAGCAAAGTCGGGTCATAGGACGGTGTTGCGGGCGCGCAGGTGCGCACGGCAAAGATGGCGGCGGGCGCCGTCGCTCATTCGCGGAACACCCAGGCCAGCTCGGGAGCAGGCCGGTCACGGACCATCCCGTCGCGGATTTCCCAGACGCTCACCGCCGCCCGCTCGTCGCTGATCACGAACAGCCCGGCCGGCATGTCGCCGTCGTCGTCCGCGGGAGGCAGGGCGGCCATGCTCTTGACCTGCTCCCGCAGCCATGGCAGCTCGAGTTCCCTGATGTCGCCGCCGTAGAACACGTACAGCGTCCAGTTGAACGGGCGCTCCGGGAACGCCCATCCACCGGAGTACAGGTCCCGGCGTGCAGCCGCGATGATCGCCTCGATAGCCTCCCGCTGCCGGTGGTCGGCTTCCAGCCAGCCGCGCACTGACGCGTACATGCCCATTCCGCGAGCCTACGCACCGATCTGCTGAGGTCATCGCCTGCTGCGGCGCGCCAGCGACGGTGGTGGCACATGCTTGCGGCGAGCGAATGCGCAACACGTCTGCCGGCACTTGAGGTGCGCACTGATCTGGCCCAACCCAGGTCGCACTGCCGCGAGTGAGTTTGGCCGGTGGAAGCTCGGCCCTGACCCTGGCCCCTGACGCTGGGTCTGCCAGCACGGCACGCATGGCTACCGCCAGAGGCCACGAACCGAGGGAAGCGGGACCTTGGCCTATCGATTGTCACCGATAAGCTTGGGTGATTACCTGTGGTGACTGACGCAGGGACACGTCTCTGAGGTTCGCGTTCGCGCAGGTCGCAGATCCTCGTGGGTCAGAGGAAAGTCAGGGTTGCCGGCGGCTTCTACCGCCGAAACCAGACATAACAGATGCTGATTTTCGACCGACAGTACGTTTGAATCTACGATGTTCAACTGTTAAAAGTAAGATCGATCAGCAGCTTTACAGATGATCATGAAAAGTGCTGTACATAACGGCGGATCAGGTGTGTCAAGTGCACCGAGGTTGGTGACGGAGCGTGTTAGCCGACGGTGAGCACGGCCTTGCCGGACATGCGCCGTTCGGTCAGGGCGGTGAGGGCGTCGCGCAGGTGTGTCCAAGGGAGAGTCAGGCCCACGGCCGGGTTGAGCCGGCCGGCGGCGGCCAGGCCGGCCAGCGTGGTCAGGTCCGGGCCGGGCGGTTCGGGGTGTGCGTAGGACAGGTAGCTGACCAGCCGGGCGCCCTCGTGGCCGAAGAAGTCGTGGATGCTGATCGGCGTTTTCTCGGTGTTGCTGGAGCCGAGGACGACCGTTCCGCGCGGCGCTGCCTTGCCAATGCCAGCGGCCAGCGACGGGCCGCCGACCCAGTCGGCGACCAGGTCGTACAGGCCGCCGGCGGCCGCGGGGTCGGCGACCACTGATGACGCGCCGAGGGCCAGCAGTTCTTTTTCGTGCTGGGGCCTGGCGACCGCGGTGACCTCGGCACCCGCTGCCGCGGCGAGCTGGATCTGGATCCGGCCTACTCCGCCGTTGGCGCCGGTCACCAGGACGCGGCGGCCGAGCAGATCACCGGCGAGCCGGAGCGTGCGCAGGGCGGTGAGCCCGGCCAGCGGCAGGGCGGCGGCCTGCTCGGTGCCTACTCCGGCGGGCAGCGGGGCCAGCCGGCTGGCGGGGACGGCGGCGAGTTCGGCCCAGCCTGCCTGCTCAACGAGGGCCACGACCCGGGTGCCGGCGGCGGGGCCTGATCCGTCGGGGGCCTGGGCTACGACGACGCCGGCGATGTCCTGGCCGGGACGCCACCCGCTGGTGCGGGTCCGCAGCAGGTCCAGCTCGCCGCGGTTGATGGAGAAGGCTTGTACCGCTACCAGTGCCTCACCGCTGCCGGGACGGGGTGCGTCGACGGTCATGATGGCGGGGCCGCCGGGGTTGCTGACTATGGCTTTCATGGTTTCCAGCTCATCAGGGGAACAGGCCGGGACCAAGGCGCGGTTGCACCGTGCAGCGATCACCGGTCGTGATGGATGAGAGGGCGCGTGGAGATCCGGCAGCTGGCCTATTTTGCCGCCGTCGCGGAGGAGCTGAGCTTTGGGCGGGCGGCGGAGCGGCTGCACATCGTGCAGCCTGCGGTCAGCCAGCAGATCCGTCGGCTCGAGCGTGAACTCGGGGTGCCGCTGTTCGACCGCTCATCGCGCCACGTCCGGCTCACGGCGGCCGGGGAGCGCCTGCTGCCCGAGGCCCGCGCGGTGCTTGCCGCAGTCGGCCGGGTCCGCCAGGTGGCCGCCGACGTCGCCGCCGGCGTCGGCGGGATCCTGCGGGTGGGCACCAGTCAGGGGCTCGGTGAGCGCCTCGACCGCACGCTTGAAGAACTGCGCAAGACGGCGCCGGGTCTTCAGGTGCGGCTGATCAGCGCCCCAGCGGCCGAGCGGGTCGCGCGGGTCCGCGCCGGTGAGCTGGACGCGGCGTTCGTCCGCGCCGTGACGAGCGCGCCCGGCGTGGAGCTGCTGCCGATGTGGCGGGATCCGCTGACCGTCGCGCTGCCCGCGACCCACCCCCTCGCCGCCCAGCCAGCCATCCAGCTAGCGCAGCTGAGCGGCATTCCGCTGCGGCTGGCGCCCCGGCCGGACAACCCGGCATTCCATGACCTGATCCTGGGCGCGTGCGCCGATGCCGGGTTCGAGCCGCTGCCCGGGCCGCCATTCACCACCCCGCAAGACACCCTCGCCGAGATCGGGACCGGGCCACCCACCTGGACCGTGTTCTACACCGCCGCCGTCGGCCTGATGCCCGCACGCCGGGTAGCGTTCCGGCCCCTGGCCGGGCTGACAGCACAGACCTGCCTCGCCGTTTCCCCCGGCCCGCCCATCCCGGCCCTTCGGCGCCTGCTCGACGCCTGCGCATCAGCTCACCCGGTCAGCCCAGCGCGAACAGCGACTGACGCCCGCAACCGCTCACGCATGGACGTGGCTGATCCCGCCCCAGAGCCGACGCAGCTCACGAACCCGTCCAAGGGACCGTCAACGGGATGACGCCGCCCGCCCCCTGTAGCGGCGACGCAGCAGGCCGCCCGGGACCAGGCGCACCCAGATCATCCATTCGGGTGCGGCACGGATGGCCAGGCCGACTGGCCGGAACTCCCGCCACTGAGCCTCCACTACCATTACCAGCACGGTCAGCGGCAGATCAGGATGGCGGTGGGTAGTGGACCGACCGGGGTGGGTGGAGTAGATCAAGGCGGTGCGCGTCGTGTTCCGTCGCCCGTGCATGCCAGAGCTCAGGCCGTGGGTGAGTGCGGTGTGGTGGTGTCAGGGCGCTGCGGCGGCCGAGTCGGTGTTGCCGGCTGGCCGGGCGCACCTTGTGCTGCGGCTCGATGGTGGTTGGCATGCGGGGGTGCTGCACGGACCCGCGTCACGGCCTCGTCTGGTCGAGCCGGTACCTCGGGAGTCCACTGTCGGGGTGGTGTTCCGGCCCGGCGGCCTCCGGCCATTCTTCGGTGCGCCCGCCGACACGCTGGCCGACCTCAGCGTTCCGTTGTCTGAGTTGTGGAGCCGCGACGGGAACCGGCTGGCGACTACGGTGTCCGGCTAGCGTGGTGGTTATCTTTCTGCTGCGCGTTGGGAGCAGGGAGGCTGCATGACAAAGACGCGGGCACCACCGGATGGGGCCAGTCCCGCTCTGCGAGCCGTGCTGGACCGGTCAGAAGGAGCGGGTGGCAAGGCTAGTCTGTTGCGCGACGAAATCGTCGCCTCCTGGGAGCGTTGTGCCCGCGCGGGGCTGCGACCCGAACGGTTCGAGGTGCCCTACGACGGTGACGTAGATGACCGTGGCCGACTCTGCTGGGCAGCCGGACCGGTTCTCGACCAGGTAGGGGGCGACCTAGACGACACCGGGGTCGGGCTCCTGCTGACCGATCAGCGGGCCTGGGTCCTCGCCCGCCGGGCGGCCGACCACGACACGGCAGGCCTGCTCGACCGCGTCCAGCTCGCCCCCGGCTTCGGGTACCGGGAAGAGCAGGTCGGCACGAACGCGATCGGCACGGCGATCGCAGGCCGCGGCCCGGCACTGGTGGCCGGCCAGGAACATTTCGCTGACGCCCTGACGCGGCTGGCCTGCGCGGCGGTCACCGTTACCGATCCAGCGACCGGGCGGGTTATCGGGGTGGTCGACGTGACGTGCGCCGCCGATGATGCCAGCCCGCTGATGCTCCCGCTTGTCAAGCGCGCCGCCTGGGAGATCGGGCAGCGTCTCCTGGACGATTCCTCCGCCGAGGAACGGATACTGCAAGAGCACTTCCTCAGAGCACGAAGAACCTCGAAAGGGCCAGTCCTGGCGCTCAGCCGGCGCACCATGCTGGTCAACGGCGCCGCGACCGGGATCATCGAACCGGCCGACCGCGAACTGCTGTGGGACAGCGTGCTGCGCAGCCTAGCCAGCGGGCAGCAGCAGCCATTCCCGGTCCCGCTTGCCAACGGCCGGCAGATCGCGATCCGCTGCGAGCCCGTTCTCGATGGGATTCGCCTAGTTGGCGTGCTCATCCGCCCTCGCACAGTAACCGCACGGACGCGTGGCGCCCCCCGCGGCGCAACACGGCAACCACGCCAGCCTACGGATGGTCCAGCCTCACTGACACCGAAGTCGCTGTTGCCGAACGGGTCGCCCAGGGCCTGACCAACCGTGAGGCCGCAGCCCACCTGTATCTCTCGCCTCACACGATCGATTACCATCTCCGGCAAGTGTTCCAGAAGCTAGATGTCCGATCACGCGTCGAACTGACCCAGGCCATTCTCCGGCGGCAGGCCGTACTGCCACGCTGAACCTCCGGCTGTACGTCGCAGAGCTGCGTCGCAAGCTAGAGCCCGACCCAGCCCGGCCGCGCTGGCTGCTCACCGAGCCTGGCATGGGCTACCGCTTTCAGCCAGGGCCGCCGCCTGTTCGATCCATTCCGCCATCACTATCGCACTCCGCTGTGGTCGCTGGTCACGCCCGCCACCGTGGCCGGTGCCGGGTCGGGACCCGGTCCTGACGCGGGAAGACCGGGGAGGCTGCGCCGCGGTATCAGCGTTGACCATGGCTGCCGCCTGCGCCCGGTGAGCGGGACCGCCAGGGGCGTCCTGGCCAGCAGGCTGGTCAGTGCCGTGCAACAGCCGAAGACAATCACCAGGCTCAGCAGGCAGAGCAGCGGCCAGGGCACCGTCGAGCCGAGCCGCGCCCAGCCGAGCCGGACCAGCGCGGTGATGACTAGCATCTGGGACAGGTAGATGCCGTAGGCGTTGTCCGAGCCCGAGCGCACCACGGCTTTCGCCCACCGTGACCGCCAGGGCCGCATCAGGGCGACGCCGGCCAGGTACCCGCAGGTAATCGCGCCGACGTTGAACGGGATGACGCTGGGCTGGAACGGGTCATTGCCCGATCCCAGCACGGTGGTCACGCCGTGCTGAGCCAAGAAATAGACGGCCTCGGCGGCGAGCGCCGCGGCTATCGTCACCGCTACTATCTGCCGCGCGTGCCCGCACACCCATGCGTGCACCTCGTCGAGGTGAAAGGCGACGACACCGCCGCCGATCAGGTAGAGCAGGTAGCTTAGGGCATCCTGCTGGCCCCATCTGATCATCAGCGCGGGCAGGAGGTGCCAGTGCATCCCGGTCATCAGCGCCACCTGGGCCAGCGCGGCGGCCGCGATGAGGCGGCCATGGTGCCCCCTGGTCCGCCGCAGCAGCATCAGCACGAGCGGGAACACCAGGTAGAACTGCATGATCACGACCAGGAAGTAAAGCTGGTAGTACCCGGTATAGGCCATGTCGGCCAGGTGCTTGAGCGCCGCGGCCAAGCTGGCGTAGTGCGATGCCGGCAGCTGGTAGAGGAAGTAGATGACCGTCCAGCACAGGTACGGAATACCGACTGAGAGAAAGCGCCGCCAGTAGAAGCGGCGCAGCCCGGCCCGGTTTCTTGGGGTCAGGCCGGCATAGGCGTACGTCAGCATGCACGCGGAGATGAAGAAGAACCCTTCGCGTGATACGTGCAACAGCAGGAGCGCGGCACCCGAGGCGACGCTGGCCGCCGCGGGCGCGAAGTACAGCACCACGTGCGTGCCGATGACGCCTGCCTGCTTGACCGGGCGCATGGCGTCGACCTGGTCGAGTCGGCGACCCGCCATCAGTACGTCATCCGCGGATCACGGTAATGCTTGAACTCGAGGAGATTGCCGGACGGGTCTAGCAGCACGAAGATTGGTTTTCCTCTCACTCGAAGGCGGTCAGCGTGTCGGCCCGCAGCCCGAGGCGAAGGGTCTCCAGCCCGATGACTGCCTGCGCCGGGACGTTGCCGAGATTGGCGTCCGGCCCGATCCTGGTGATGAAATACGCCTGCAGCGCGGTGGTGGGCGCCTCGAAGAGCAGGCTCTCCTGGCTGATGCCGGACGCCAGCACGTCCTCGATCAGGCCGAATCTGAGCGCGCCGTCCGGCCGGCAGATGCCGGATTTCCCGCTCTCCCTGGCCTCCAGGGTGACCAGCGATGCCCCGGCTCCGAGATCCTCGCCGATGTACTCGACCCACGCGCTCGGCGGCAACCGCTCGGAGCGGACCGGGTCTTTGAATCCCACCTCGGAGACGACGGTGAAGTCATCGGCGAGCTTGCGTATGTAGCTGGCCTTTTCCGAGTTGGACATCGGAATCGTCCCGTTCGATACCTCGACGTGCCGGCAGGAGTGCTGATGGCAGAACTTCCGGAAATCGTCGAACCGGCCTTGCAGCACGTACTTCTCGAAGAGCGTGCCGCCGAAGTAGAATCCGATGTCCTTGGTGCTCAGGACCTTGATCTTCGCGCGCAGGTCGCTGGTCACCACCGCGGTGCCCCAGCCGAACTTGACGAAATCGATGTACTCGGCCGCGGACGACACCAGGTCGGTGAAATACCACAGCGGGATCCCGCCGTCGATCACCATCGTGAGTCCGGTGTCACGGGGCTTACTGGCCCGGCGCGGCAAGTGCAATACGGTCTGATTCATCTGTTGCCCCTTTCTGGTGTATGAATCGCAGGCTGGGGCGCGATTGTGAAATGCCGCTGAAAAACGGCCGACCTGCAGGAACCTTGCAGGAACCGCTCAGTCTGACCAGGTTCGAAAAGACATGAGAACCGAACGTGCGGCGGTCCCGCTGGTTCCGGCGGCAGGGGGCGGACGGCTGCTGGTCGTGGACGACGATCCCGACGTCCGCGACTCCCTCGAGCGCGCGCTGCGCCACGCCGGGTACGCGGTGACCACGGCCGTGCACGGTGCGGACGCACTCGATTCGGTGGCGCGATCACCGGTGGACCTGATCGTGCTGGACGTCCTGATGCCCATGATGGACGGGTTCGACGCGTGCCGCAGGCTCCGCGAAAGAGGCGACGCCACCCCGATCCTCGTCCTCACCGCCCGGGACGCCATCGACGACCTGGTGACCGGGCTGGAGGCGGGGGCGGACGACGTCCTCCGGGCGGCTCCGTGACCGGCCGGTACTGGCGCCGACCACTCATGCTGCGGACCCGGTTCACCTTGCCGCGGTCGCCGCGGTCACGTTGGTGATCATCGCCGTGGCCTGGCGGCTAGCCGGAATCGGGCTGGTCCGGCTAGCCGGGGCCGTGAATGGCCGCTGGCAGCGATGACGGGTACGCGGCTCGTGGGCGATTGTTGACGGGTCCCCGGCGATAGAGGAGAAACACGATGACCACGTCGTTGCCCACCGGGAGGCTGGGCTGGACTGACATGCTATTGACCCGGATCGGCTTCGGGGCCTGGGCCGTCGGCGGGGGCGGCTGGGCCTACGCCTGGGGTGACCAGGACGACGCCGAGTCGATCGCGGCGATCCGCCACGCGCTGGAGTCCGGGGTCAACTGGATCGACACCGCCGCGGTGTACGGGCTGGGGCATTCCGAGGAGGTGGTGGCGGCCGCGCTGGCCGGGCTGCCCGAGGCGGACCGGCCGTATGTGTTCACCAAGGCCGGCCTGGTCTGGGATCCCGCCGACCGCACGCTGGCACCGCGGCGGGCCGACCATCCGGCCAGCCTGCGAGCCGAGGTGGAGGCGTCGCTGCGGCGGCTGCGGGTGGAGCGGATAGACCTGTACCAGATGCACTGGCCCGCCGAAGACGGCACCGCCGTGGAGGACTACTGGCAGACGTTCAACGACCTCAAGCGCGAAGGCAAAGTCCGGGCGATCGGGTTGTCGAACCACGACATCTGCCAGCTCGAGGCCGCCCAGAGCATCGGAAACGTGGACGCGATCCAGCCCCCGTTCAACCTGATCCACCGCAACGCGGCCGACGACGTGCTGCTGTGGGCCCGCGAGCACGAGGCTGGCGCGATCGTCTACAGCCCGATGGCCTCCGGCGTTCACCGCCGAACGCGCGGCCCGCCTGGCGCCAGGCGACTGGCGGGCCGGCGACCCCGACTTCGCCGGCCCGGCGCTGTCGCACAATCTCGCCCTGGCCGCGGCCCTGCGCCCGGTCGCCGAACGCCACGGCGTGACGCCCGCCGCCGTCGCCATCGCCTGGACGCTGTCCTTCCCCGGTGTGACAGGGGCCATCGTGGGGGCTCGGCGGCCCGGGCAGGTCGACGGCTGGCTGCCCGCGGCGACCCTGGAACTGAAAGGCGACGATCTGGCCGACATCGCCGCGGCCATCCATGCCACCGGAGCCGGGACCGGGCCCGCATCGCCTTCTTCCTTCTTTGCGGCTCCTCGCCGCCTGCAGGGAGCGAGCTGGGCACGACCTGAGGCGCAGCCGAGGGTCTCCTGATCGTGGGCTGCGGCTATCTCGGCCGCTACGTAACGCATAGCTGGCATGAGGCTCCGCTGAGGGCGCGGCTGCGACGCTGGGCTCATGGCAACGCAAGACCGGATGCGGAATCCATGCCTGAGGCGCCAGTGATGGCCGCGGCCGCGCCGGCGAAACCCGGTCGCGAGGCGGACCGCCCCGTTCGCCGCCGGGCTTGGCGGG